>SL_3KL_010_SEDDRAFT_10000712_pt1 | contig 28619 bp, 16 predicted proteins | sample SodLakKL_010_SED_2_FD_10381 | JGI IMG/M metagenome (IMG submission 10381)
TAAGCATAAACGAAAACCTGCAGCAGACTCTTATTAATACAACTCCGGCTGCACAAAGAATCACATACCATATCACCCCCTGGGCAGGAACTAACCCGAACACAGGGAATCTAAGGTGTCCGGGCACTCCAATTAATGTGGAGGTGTGGGTTGAACCTACAGTGGAGATAGAAGCCCAGGGTGAAACAATCTGCGATGGTGGCACTACCGACATTGAGATCACAAGCGAAAACACTGTTACCGACGGACCGATACTTTATACATGGACCTACACAATTGAAAACGCAGGTGCAATTAACGGTGCCACCTCAAACGACACCGGGATAAGCATAAACGAAAACCTGCAGCAGACTCTTATTAATACAACTCCGGCTGCACAAAGAATCACATACCATATCACCCCCTGGGCAGGAACTAACCCGAACACGGGGGATTTAAGGTGTCCAGGTATTACAATCGATGTGGAAGTTTGGGTAGAACCTACCGTTGAAATAGTAGCCGATGGAGAAACTATATGTGACGGCGGGACCACAAATATTGTAGTATCCAGCGGTAATACTATAACAAATACTCTTGGGGTACACTATACATGGGAGGTAATTGATGCCAATAATGCAGGTGATGTTACAGGGTACTCAGATAACACAGACGCCACAAGCATCTCTGAGGCAATTGAGCAGACCCTGACAAATAATACTCCGCAGGCAAGAATGATCACCTACAGGATCACGCCATGGGCTCTGGATCATAATGATGAGCTATACTGCCCGGGTGATTTTATTGATGTGGTGGTCTGGATAGAACCTACCGTTGAAATAGTAGCCGATGGAGAAACTATATGTGACGGCGGGACCACAAATATTTTAGTATCCAGCGGTAACACTATAACAAATACTCTTGGGGTACACTATACATGGGAGGTAATTGATACCAACAATGCAGGTGATGTTACAGGGTACTCAGATAACACAGAAGCGACAAGCATTTCTGAGGCAATTGAGCAGACCCTGACAAACAATACTCCTCAGGCAAGAATGATCACTTACAGGATCACGCCATGGGCTCTGGATCATAATGATGAGCTATACTGCCCGGGTGATTTTATTGATGTGGTGGTGTGGGTTGAACCTACTCCGGTAGTAACTGCCACCCCGATGGAGATTGCCATCTGCAACGAAACGGTAACGGATATTCTGCTTGAAACACCAAATGTGATGACCCAGGGTGTGGTAACTTTCGATTATACGGCAACAGCCAGCGGCGAGCCAGGTGATGTTTCGGGCTTCACTCCATCTGCTATAAATCTTGGACACGGACACAGGATCCTGGATCTTCTAATCAATCACACAAATGAAGTACAGTATGTTTATTACGAGATCATTCCGCATGCAAGGGCAACTGAGTGTGCCGAAGGGGAACCGGTAATAGTAGTCGTTGCAATAAACCCGACACCGGAGCTGAGCGCCTTTATTCCTGAAACTATCGTATGCGACTCAACGATAATAACCATCTCAGTGAATGATCTGCTTGGCGAGGTTCATGGTGATAAGGTTTATCAACTGACCACAACATACATGTCAGGCAGCCTGCTGGGTGTCCAGCCGTCAGGCATATACCCTGCCGGTACAGATATTACTGACGAGTTGATCAACACAACAAATGAGGTTCAGACGGTTACCTACCGCCTGCAGGCAATGATACTCGATATTAACGGCCCGGGCACCGGGTACTGTGCCGACGGAACTGATATTGAAATTACCATCCGGGTTAATCCGACCCCTGAACTCAGCATTGAGACTGATGACACTGTTGTTTGTGACTCAACCGTTATAGAGATCACCNTAAATGACCTGACAAGCGATAATGTGCTGGGCAACAAGGTTTATCACCTTACAACAATATATACAGAAGGTGCTGTTGAAAATGTACAGCCCGAAGGGGAGTATGCAGCGGGTACTGATATCACAAATGAATTGATCAACAACACCAACGAGGTGCAGACGGTTATTTACCGTTTCAAACCCATGATAAGGGACTTCAGGGGAGAAGGTACCGGTTACTGTGATACTGGCGAAACAACTACCCTGACAGTCTATGTCAATCCTACGCCTCGTCTTGAGATACATACGGAAGAGACTATTGTTTGTGATTCAACCACAATATTTATCGAAGTGGACGACCTGCTGGGTGATGTTCAGGGTGAAAAAGTCTACCAGCTTACTACATCCCATACCGGCATTATGGAAGGTGTTCAGCCAACTGGCGAATACCAGGCCGGACAGAATATCTTTAACCAGCTTGTAAACCTTACAAATGAAGTACAGTATGTAACCTATCATTTCAAGGCAAGGATCAGGGATGACAGGACGGGCACCAATTTCGGATATTGCGATCAGGGTGGAGATACCACCATTACCATATCGGTTAATCCTACTCCTGAGATATCGGTTAGCATAGACGAAACCGTCTATTGTGATCATAGCGAAATCACTTTTGAGATAAATGATCTGAACGGTGCCGTTATAGGTGAGAAGATATACACCCTGACAACTACCTATAACAGCGATCAGGTTGCAGGTGTGTCGCCAGGCGGCGAATATGAAAGGGTCGATCTGACCGACAACCTTCAAAACCTGAGTAATGAGGTTCAGGTAATATATTATCATTTCAAGGCAAGGATCAAGGATCAGCGGGGACCGGATACCGGGTATTGCAGCGAAGGTGGTGATTTCACATTTGCAATACATCTCAACCCCACACCCGTTGTTACAACAAATCTCCTGAACGACAGGGATACCATCTGTACTAATACTTTTGCGGAATTTGAGATAACATCGCCTACTTCAGTATATGAAGGAGTTATAACATTCGACCTTGAGACAACTGCAACAGGAAACCCGGGAGATATTACCGGATTTACCGGATCGGGCAGTAATTTGCCGCAGGGCACCGAAATATCAGAAATTCTTGTAAATCATACAAAGCAGGCCCATTTCGTAACATACAGGATTACCCCGATGGCTCTCTCCACGGGCTGTGATGCAGGTATTCCCACGGAGGTGGTGATCAGGGTCAATCCAATACCGATAGACACCTTGTTTATCAGCCAGGATGTTGAATGCCACGGTTCATTCACCGGTGAGCTTACCGTTCAGCCGGCACAGGGATCCGGACCTTATCATATAAGGTGGTCAGGGCCGGATGGCTATACATCAAATGAACCGGTAATCGGTAATATCACATTCGGACAATACAGGGTATGGGTTACTGATGCCAATGACTGTGTGGCAGATGGTACTATAAGACTTGCAAATCCCGATCCGATAGGAATCAACTTTGCCCGCGAAGATGTTTCCTGCTACGGCGGATCAGACGGAAGCCTGCGCCTGACAACAGTACGTTCCGGGGGAGGTCCTCCCTACACTATTGAATGGCTGGGGCCCGAAGGTTTTGTTTTCGAAGATAGTTCGGCAATGATGCAGCAGAACCTGATAGCAGGGCAATATGACATATTAATAACCGATGGCAAGGGATGCGAGTATTATGCAACCAATTTTGACCCCCTGAATATATTACTGGTAGGAGAGCCTGATCCTCTTGCCATAACAATTGATGTAACAGATGCAACCTGCGACATTAACGATGACGGCAGCGCCACCAGCACGGTTACCGGCGGTACAGCCCCATATTCATATTACTGGGAAAGCCCGGAAGGATATGAGCTGGCAGACAATGAATCGGCCGATATTGAAAATATGAGGGGCGGGATTTACACCCTGTGGGTGACCGACGCCAAAGGATGTGTTGCCAGTATGCAGGCGGAGGTCGGAGCTCTCCCTCCATTCACCGTTACCCCGCATATTGTGACCAACTACAACGGGTACGGCGTCTCCTGTTTTGGAGCTTCAGATGCAACAGTGGAGCTTGATATTGCAGGCGAATATCCCCCGTTTGAATTCTCCTGGTCAGATGGCTCTACGGGACAGAACCTGGAAAATGTCCCTGCCGGTGAATATCACGTGTATGTGCTTGATTCGGTTAACTGTCCTTCAGAAGCAACTGTTGTTGTAACCGAACCTGAAAAGATTGAACTGGATTATANCGTAGAGGATGNGAGTTGCNACGGGTTCAGCGACGGCNGNATTTTTCTTGATGTAAGAGGAGGAACAGGAAATATCTATTACAACTGGGAAGATGGCCAGGCNTCANCNGATGCATCGGGCNTGGGTGCAGGAGGTCATTTTGTCAGAATTTCNGATGNNAATAACTGCATTGTTGATACTGCAATAATAGTAAATCAACCTGAACCTCTTGACCTTACACCGGTTATTACTGAGCCCTACTGCAATGAGATGCAGGATGGCTCAATTGAGCTGATCGTTACAGGGGGAACAGCTCCTTATATGTACTTATGGTCAGAGGGACAGACTTCCGATGTTTTATACAATGTTGGAGAAGGTACCTGGTACGTTACCGTGGAAGACCATAATAATTGTGTGCTGATGGATACAATATTTGTAGAAAGTGCCAACGAAATGTGCATGAGGATTCCCAATGCGTTTACTCCCAACGACGACGGGTTCAACGATTACTGGGTAATCGGCAGCAGGGTGGCAGGAACTCTTGGTGAGATCTACCCGTATGCTGTGGTGGAGATCTATAACAGGAATGGCGAACTTATTTACCGGTCTCAGGAGGGTTATCCTGTGCCATGGGACGGTGCCTCAAACAACGGCCACCCTCTGCCGATGGAATCCTATTTCTATGTGATTTTCCTCAATAATGGCGCACCGCCGGTAACCGGACATGTTACCATAATAAGGTAACCTGCCGGAGGGAAAGCAGGAAAATGCTTCACTATTTAGAGTCCGGCTTTAAAGTCAGCTTGGGCTTCCTGCAAGTTTCCCGATTATGAACTTTTCAAGCTCAACAACAAAAAAAACAACAACACCTGCGACAAGCGAATATAACCAGTATGTTCCGCCAATGGGTGATGTGTCAAAGAAGGTATTCATAAAGGGAATATAGACAAACAATAGCTGTAACAGTACCAGTCCACCTGCGGCAATGAAAGCATACCTGTTGCTGAAAAATCCTTTGCTCAGACTTGGTTTCTTGATCCTGCGGCAGTTGAAAAGGTAAAACAGCTGGCCGGCAACAAGTGTATTGACAGCAATTGTTCTTGCCGCATTATCTTCCAGACCGGCAGACCTCATATAGTTGAACATAAACAGGGTGATCCCGCCTATCAGGAAAGATACGAAAGTAATCCTCCATAAAAACAACTTTCCCAGTATTGGTTCATCTGATTTTCTTGGCGGGCGTTCCATTACATTTTCTTCCATCGGCTCAAATGAGATAGCAAGCGCCAGGGTTACGGCAGTTACCATATTCACCCAGAGGATCTGTGCCGGAGTGATGGGTATGACAATACCCAGCAATATGGCTGCCATAAGTACGAGTGATTCCGCACCATTGGTGGGAAGAATAAAAAGCAGGGCTTTACGGATATTATCATAAACGGTGCGGCCCTCTTCTATAGCATTGACGATAGATGCAAAATTGTCATCTGCAAGCACCATCTCCGAAGCATCTTTTGACACTTCCGTTCCCTTTATTCCCATCGCAATGCCTATGTTAGCCTTCTTTAGTGCTGGTGCATCATTCACGCCGTCGCCTGTCATTGCACAGAGGTGGCCGTTAGCCTGGAGCGCGGTGACAAGCCGCAGTTTATGTTCGGGACTGGTACGGGCATAAACATCGTACTCATCAACTACCTCCATCATCTTTTCATCACTCATCTCTTCAAGCTCCTTTCCGGTCAGAGCTTTTTCGCCATCGCCAATTCCTATCTCCCTGCCGATGGCTTTGGCAGTTAATACATGATCGCCCGTTATCATCTTAACGGTAACTCCTGCCTCCTTACACTCCTTTATCGCTTCAATGGCTTCATCACGCGGGGGATCAATTATTCCCGTAATTCCAAGGAATACCTTGTTCTGTTCAAGGTTTTCCTTATCCAGCTCACTGCGGTCATCCTTCGCCTTACAGTAAGCCACTCCGAGAAGCCTCTGTCCCTTAGATGCAATAGAATCCATCTTATCCGACCAGTACTCTTTATCAATATCCACAGGCCCGTCGGCAGTATACTGCTTGCTGCACATATCCAAAACTCTTTCCGGGGCTCCCGTCATATAAATATAAACTCCCTTATCCGATTTATTAAGGGTGGCCATGTATTTATGATCCGACTCAAAGGGTATACTGTCAATCCTCTCAGGCTTGAAATCTTTAAAACCCCCCTTATAGCTCAAGGCAAGCATGGCTCCTTCAGTGGGTGTTCCCGTGAGTTTCCAGTTGCCATCTTCATCCTTCCCTATCTCTGAATTATTACTGGTTCTTGCGGTCTGCAATACCCGTCGTAACACCTTGTCATCTTCCGGGTCAACCTTTTTACCCTCGTGCAGAATATCTCCCTCCGGGGCATATCCTGTTCCCTCTACCTCATACTCCCTTTCAGCGGTTATTATCGTTTTCACTGTCATCTCATTACGGGTAAGCGTTCCGGTCTTGTCCGAACAGATAACATTTACCGATCCGAGGGTCTCGACCGAGGGAAGCCTTCTTATAATGGCATTCCTGCCGGCCATTCTCTGAACACCTATTGCGAGCGTAATGGACATAATTGCGGGCAATCCCTCCGGTATGGAGGCCACCACCAGACCAATTGCTGCCAGGAAGAGTTCAGACATTTCATAATCTCTGAAAAAATATCCGAATGCAAAGAAAAGACCAGTAACTCCAAGAATTACAATTGAAAGATATTTGCCGAATTTTTCAATTTGCTGTAAAAGAGGTGTTGTGATCTTTTCAACGTCTTCAATCATCTGGTTGATCTTGCCAAGTTCGGTATCAAGACCGGTATATACCACTACACCGGTAGCCTTGCCGTATGTAACCGATGTTCCTGAAAATGCCATTGAGATCTGGTCGCCTATTATGGAATCCTCATCCACCGGATCGGTCTTTTTGTCGACCGAAACTGACTCACCTGTCAGTGGAGACTCCTCTACTCTCAGATCTTTTGATTTAATAAGCCTTATATCGGCAGGGATCTTGTCGCCCGATTTCAACAGTACGATATCTCCGGGAACAAGTTCCTCGGCATCAACAGTACTCTTCTCTCCGTCACGAATAACAACTGCTTCCAGTGAGAGCATATCCCGGATACTTTCCAGTGCCTTTTCAGCCTTTCCCTCCTGGATAAACCCGATAAGCGCATTTATAACAACCACCGCAAGAATAACCCAGGTATCCACCCAGTGGTCCATCAGGGCTGTTATAATGGCAGCAGCTATAAGAACGTATATAAGTACGTTGTGGAACTGCATCAGCAGCCTCATCCAGGCACTTCTTTTTTTGCCTTTTGGGATCTCGTTATTTCCGAATTTTTCAAGCCTTTCTTTTACCTCATCCTTACTCAGGCCCTTGTCAGGACTGGTTTCGAATTTTTCAATAACATCTTCTGCAGGTATTGAGTGCCATTTGCCATTTGATTTATTGTCGTCCATATTTCAAAGTTTTATATTTTGTTCAATATTTGTCATATAAAACGTCCATGAATATTGACCTTTGGTAAAATTGACGTTCGTTTGTGCAAAGGATTAGCTTTTACACAAATTTATTCAATAAGTTCAAATGTTTGAATATAAACAGACATTTTCCTATCATAAAAAGTTCAAATAGTCATTCAGTATATCCGGTTAATAATGTTTCTGCGAAAGCGAATTCTATATTAACCGGGCAAGTACAGAGGTAAGTTTTTTCCTGGTATAATACAGATGATTGTCGTTTCCTGCTTCCGTTTGTCCGTTGGTTTTGAAATCTCTAACCAGGTCTACCAGGTATTCAAATAATGGTAGTTCGTCTTCCCGGGCAAAATTTCTGCCAGCAGCGCACTCATCAATAATTGCAGCGGCATCACTGTCGCCGGGTCCGATAGCTATAACAGGTTTCTTTACCGCCAGGTATTCGAAGAGTTTTCCGGCAACTCCCTTGTCATGAACAGTTTCAGGGAATAGGTACAACAGTGCTGAGCTGCTTTTGAGTAACCCGACAAGTTTCGGGTGACTGATATAGCCGGGGTAATCGAAAATATCATAAATGCCGTACTCTTTGATTTGCCTTTCGGCGGAAGCGGACAGGTTGCCAGCAAGGGTGAACCGGAACTTAACATCCCGATTCTTTTCAACCAGTTTCGACAGTACACTGAAAAATACTCCGGGCCGGTAGTGCTCCGACATAGTGCCTGAATAGGTTATCACAAATTCATCTGATGGTGCCGGATATTTTGGAGCCTGGTCTGAAAAGTCATCCTCATCGTATCCATTTGTAATGACACTGAACTTTCCTGTCTCTTTGGCATCGATTTTTGATTCGAGCAACTTCTTGTTGGACCGGCAGTTAACGATAATCTTGTCGGCCGTTTCCAGTACCCGTTTTTCGTTGCTGCCGTCTATTCTGCGTGCAAGCGGAGTATGAAGCATATCAGCGTAATAATATATATCCGTCCACGGATCCCTGAAGTCTGCTATCCATTCAATCCCGAGTTTCTTCTTAAGTTTAAGTCCGGTAAGGTGGGTGGAATGTGGCGGACCGGTGGTTATAACGGTCGGGATGTTATACCTGTGTATCAGTCCGGCAGCCTTTTTCCAGGCGTACCTGTTCCAGCCTTTCCGTGCATCGGGAATGAAAAAATTACCACGTATGAATCTCAGAATTGTTTGAAGAACACTATTCTTGTTCACGTTGCTGAATCCTCCATATGGCATTTTATCCTTCCCCAGGAGGCCTGAGATTAAGTTTAGCGGTTCAAATGACCTGGTTCTGTAAACCTTAAGGTCCCGGGGCACATCATCTGCAAGGCCTTCATCCTTCTGGGGGTAAGAGGCGTAACGGCTGTCGACGGTAAGTATATATGGTTCTATCCCAAATGAGGGCAGGTATTTGGAGAATTTCAGCCATCTCTGCACCCCTGCACCCCCGCTTGGAGGCCAGTAATAGGTTATGATAAGTACTTTTTTCACTAACTAAAATTCAACGCTAAATCTGAAGAATATGACTGAAAAGTTATAAACTCTGCAGCAAACTCTTCATATTTACCTTTTCGCCAATTATCTCCCGGAGTTTACCAACAGGCAGTCTCTCCTGCAACATTGTATCACGATACCTTATGGTAACTTTCTCGTCTTCTTTTGTCTGGTGATCTATGGTTATGCAGAAAGGTGTTCCTATTGCATCCTGGCGCCTGTACCGGCGGCCTATCGAATCTTTCTCCTCATACTGGCAGATGAAATCAAATCTCAGGTCGTCACGAATTTTCTGCGATATTTCGGCCAGGCCATCTTTTTTAACCAGGGGAAAAATAGCAAGTTTTACCGGGGCAAGTGCAGGAGGCAGACGAAGCACCACCCGTTCATCTTCGGCGCCGTTCTCCTTTTTGATTTTCTCTTCCTCCCACGATGCGGCAACCACAGTAAGAAACATCCTGTCGAGGCCTATAGATGTTTCAACAACATAGGGAACATAGCTTTTGCTGAGTTCGTTGTCAAAGTACTGCAGTTTCTTTCCGCAAAATTTCTGATGCTGGCTAAGATCGTAATCGGTGCGTGAATGAATACCTTCCACCTCCTTGAAGCCGAAGGGAAATGCAAACTCAATATCTGTGGCTGCATTGGCATAATGAGCGAGCTTATCATGATCATGGAAGCGGTATTTATCCTGGCTGAATCCCAGATTGCTGTGCCATTTCATCCGTTTTTCCTTCCAGTACTCATACCATTGCTTCTCTTCACCCGGGCGGACAAAGAACTGCATCTCCATCTGTTCAAATTCACGCATCCTAAATATGAACTGGCGCGCCACAATCTCATTTCTGAAGGCCTTACCCACCTGTGCAATACCGAAGGGAAGTTTCATCCTCCCTGATTTCTGAACATTCATAAAATTGACGAAGATGCCCTGGGCTGTTTCCGGCCTCAGGTAAATCTTGCTGGCATCTTCACTTATGGAACCAAGCTTCGTATCGAACATCAGGTTGAACTGCCTTACATCTGTCCAGTTTCTGGAACCCGATACCGGGTCGGCAATATCACAGTCTATAATAATCTGTCTTATCTCAGCAAGATCACTCTTCTCCGAGGCTTCCACAAAACGCCTCCTTACAGAATTAATACGTTCATCCAGATCAAGAACCCGCTTGTTGGTCTGGATGAACATTGCCTCGTCAAACTCTTCACCAAACCTCTTTGCTGCCCTGGTAACCTCTTTGGTTTTCTTCTCTGAGAGTTTTTCAATAAACTCTTCAATTAGAATATCAGCCCTGTAACGTTTCTTGGAGTCTTTATTGTCTATAAGCGGATCGTTGAAAGCGTCAACATGCCCTGAAGCTTTCCATACTTCAGGATGCATAAATATTGCCGAATCGAGTCCGACGATATTGTCGTTAAGCAATAACATTGAATCCCACCAGTATTTTCTGATATTATTCTTCAGTTCTGCTCCGTATTGTCCGTAATCATAAACGGCACTCAGTCCGTCATAAATTTCGGACGACTGAAATATAAAGCCATACTCCTTGCAGTGTGAGGTAAGTTTTTTAAAAAGATCTTCCTGTTGCATAATATTTTTGTCTGTTTCTTGAATAATCCGACAAAAATAAGGGAATTTGTTTATTTATCAGGCGAGGTGGTTTGTTTTTTAAAATATTATATTATTGAGGGTTTATATTACTTTTGTTTCAACAACAATGAAAAACCCAAACCATTCAGGGGCACTATGATTAATTTAAAGGAGCATTTCAGGCTGTCGGCAATTTACACCTTCTTTGCCGCTTTTCCCGCCGTGCTCCAGCTGATTGTTTATCCCTTAATTGAAGGAGAAGAGCGACTCGGCCCCGTTGATTTCGGTTACCTGGCCATTACAGAGGCAATAGTTTCTGTTGTCTTCATTGTTTGTACTTTCGGAATGGTGACCGGTATTGCCAGGTTTTATTACGATCACAAAGAGAGCAGGGAAAATTACAACAAACTGGTATCGACAGTATTAAGTGGTATAATCGGCAGGGGAATGATGATGATGGGCATAGCTGTGGTTTTTGCCCCTTTTATAGGCTCTCTTTTCAGCCAGCCGGCACTTCAGAATTTTATCGAATACGGCCCGTCACTTATAATTGCGGGCTTCAGCAGATCGGTTCTTGTTACCCTTCTGGCGCTTTACAGGAATGAAAAGAGACTTATGATATTCATTACCGTCAGCTTGTTATCCGGACTGCTGAAGGCCGGTTTTCAGCTGACAGGAGTCCTGTATTTAGATATGTCATTTCTCGGTTACGTACATGGAACAGCCGCCGGGAGCCTGTTGGTTGCACTCGGGGTTATCGCATGGTCATATTACAATTGCGGGTTACACTATGACAGGAGCATAAGGAGATCTTTGTCCTCTTTTGTTACTCCGCTGTTTTTTTCTGATATAATTCTATGGGGCCTGCTTTTTGCCGACAGGTTTTTCCTCCTGAATAAACCCGGAGAACTTGGTATCTACGATAATGCGATGAAATTTGCCATTGGTGTTCAGCTTATTATCCAGGGATTGTCGAATGCGGTACAACCGGAAATATACAGGTATCTGAAAGATGGAGCCGTGAAGAGATCGGCCGAGCTGAAATCTCTTGCCAACCTGTTTATAGCAGAAGCAACAGGCATCATCATAATAGCGGTGATTCCTGTTATGCTATTCATAACTACGTTTTATGAGACTGACCTGAGGCTTTCGTCAGGACTGGTGACCATTGTATTTGTGAGGTTCATTCTTACAGCACAATATAAAATATTTGCACTTCCGCTGATGTTTGCCAAAAAAACCAGGATATTCTTCTTTGTCAACTCCGCGGTTCTTGTTCTCAATTTAGCTATAAACTGGTTTCTTACACCTGTGATAGGCTATTACGGAGCAATAACTGCATTTATTACCGCATATTTCTTTCAGGTTATCCTGGTTAGCGTTTTGCAGCACAGGATTGTACCAATCACCTGGAACAGGATGAAAATTCTGTATCTGCCCCTGGCAATTGTAATTCTTGCGATCCTGCTGGAAATGGCAAAATTATTTCTTGACGCAAATCCTTTCTTAACTGCAGCTATATTTGTATCATTCAGTCTTTGTATGCTTGGAATGCTATACAGAAGAGAGATCCGGGCACAGTTGGGTAACCTTGCTTTCAGGTAAACATACAGCCTCATATTGCCCGGATAAATGAGAAGTATTTTGCATGTGAGATCAACCGAAGGTTAATGTTCTGATGCAAGGCTTGTAAAGTCAAAAAAAGCGGAGTTTACATGGGTTAAATGAGAATTTTTTTGACGAGCGTAACGCAGCAGGCAGACATTATGAACTATTTAGTTATACCAGATGCTTTACCTGAGATTCTCTTCAAACAGCTTCAGTATGCGACTGTACTCGTCAATCCAGCTGCTGGTTTCAGTAAAGGAATGTCTTTCAACCGGGTAAACAGCCAGCTCCCAGTTCTCCTTTCCTAGCTCGATCAGCCTCTGGGTAAGCCTTACAATATCCTGGAAATGGACATTGTCGTCTACCATGCCATGGCACATCAGTAATGCTCCTTCAAGACCTTCGGCAAAATATATTGGTGAACTGCGCACAAAAGCAACACTGTCGCATACCGGTGTATTAAGTATGTTGGAGGTGTAGCCGTGATTGTAATGTGCCCAGTCGGTCACCGACCTTAGTGCGGCACCTGCGGCAAACACATCAGGGTGGTTGAACATTCCCATAAGGGTTATAAATCCTCCGTATGATCCCCCGTAAATTCCTATCCTGCCCGGATCAACATCATATTCCTCAACAAGAAAACGGGCGCCGTCAACATTATCGGAAAGATCCTTCCCTCCCATATGCCTGTATATGCCGGTCCTCCAGTCGCGTCCGTATCCGGAACTTGCCCTGAAATCGATGTCGAGCACTGTATAACCCATATCGGCAAGTAAATTGTGAAACATATATTCCCTCATATAGCTACTCCACCATTTATGGGCATTCTGCAAATAACCGGCTCCGTGTACGAAGATCACCGCGGGTCCTCCCGGTTCGGGATTTTCAGGCCTGTAAACCCTGGCCCATACCTGCTGGCCATCCTCTGCCGTAAAGGTTGTTAACTCGGGAATTCGCCAGCTGTATCCGTTAAATTCCTCCGAAAGGGAAAATGTTACCTGCCTGGCTTCAGTACCCGGTTTATTTTGCATGACATACAGCTCCCAGGGTTTGTTATAATAAGAGTACCTTACAGCCAGGGTCTTTCCATCCGGGGAAACGGTCACATCATTTCGTCCCTCCATAGAGGTGATCCGGGTTCTGGTGCCGCCGGACAGGGGCATTGTGTAGAAATGCCTTTCACCGGGATGTACCTCATTTGAAGAGAAATACCACTTTTTCTTGTCGTGCGATATTTGCGGATTGTAGATCTCAAACCGGCCCGAGGTCAGTGCCTGTTTTTCGCCTGTTGTAACATCAATAGTATAAAGGTGTGAATACCCTGTCTCCTCGCTCTGGAACCAAACTGTGCGATTGTCGGGCATCCAGCCCATCGCTGAGCCGGCACCCCATATATTTATTCCCGGTCCGGCTATCCAGGCTTCGTCCCGCTGCCGGTCGAGCAAACTAAGCTTGCCGGTTTGGGGATCAAGCAGCATTATCCACCTGTCCTTGTTATCCCTTGCACGTATATTAGCAACGGCATATTCACCGTTGTCAGACCAGATAACTGCTGTTATCTGCAACTCCCTGTCCTGATCAAGCTCTTCCCCCTCATATCCATATTCTCTCATATAATCCGGAACATCCCTTAACCCGGGAATATTGTCTGTTTTAATATCATAGCTCTTCCGGGTTTCCATATCATAAATACCAACACTGACCGACATCTGCGGTGCGCCTACCTTCGGGTTTGTGGGTGAGTCTTCAGTATATCCCGAAATGGTAACAAAATCGGGTATACGTGCCTGCCGGGCATCCGGACTTGAAAAAAGGGAGTATGTGATGTATCTGTTTTGGNGACAAAGATGGATGTTCCCGGTCCTCGCACTGCCGATATAAATAGTCAGCGGACGTACGGGCGCCTCCTTTTCCTGATGTTTGCTGCGCAGCTCATCCAGCTCCTTTCTTTCACGAAGGACTGAAAACAATTCTGTCTGCTGATCTTTCAACCACCTGTCCTGATCACTTACGGCTCCATCTGAGGGGGCGCTGCCTCTTCTGAAATCGGTCATTTGTTTTATCTGACCGCTTTCAGTGTTAATAAGAAACAGGTTATTGTCTGATACATAGCTTATACTTTTATTGTCGCTTGTGAAGGCAGGGGAGGAAGCAGACTGAAGGGTATTGGTCAGTTGCCTGGTCTTGCCTGATTTAACATCCCTTATGAAAAGGTCACCATTCCGGGTATAGGCCATCCTGCGCCTGTTTTCATCATATACTGCATTGACAGGCGGAAGATCAAGGCGTTCAGAGGGAGAAAGCTTTTCTATCCTACCGGGTCTCAATTCATATTTATATAGAGAATCTGAAGGGTTATTTTCAGGATTCCACTGGAAATATATTGTGCGGCTGTCGTCCGACCATCTAATATTCCCGGGCTGATGACCTATCCATTCATCCCCCTGCATTATCTTTTGCAGAGTAAGGTCAGACCCGGTTTGTGCCCAAATTATATTTGTAAATAAAAAAATACAAGAGCTCAAATAGAATTTTCTAAAGATTTTTTGTTTCATGTCAATCATTTTTAGCAAGGTAATCAGGAGTAAATTATAATTCTGCTACATCCTGGGATTTATGAGAGGGATAATAGTTTGTAGGTTTCGATAAGCACTTCAGCATCATTGTGCCAGTTATATTTTGTTTCTACCCATTTTTTAGCTGGTAATATCTTTATCTTGTCATTTGCCAGGTCAATTATCTTTTCTCCAAGATCTTTTGCAGATCCGGATGTGAATATTATTCCGGAACCTGTTTCCTTTATGATTCGCTCTAAAGGCGCACAATTGCTTGCAATAATGGGTTTATTGGCATACATATACTGAAACAGCTTATGTGGTATTGTGCTGTCCGTATGGCCTGTTTTCAGGTGAGGGATAAGTGCTGCATCTGCAATTGCCAGATTGGCAGCAACATCCTTCAATGGCAAAAATCCCAGAAATTCCACTTTCTCCTCAAGATTAAGATCACTTATCTGTTTTCTTAAACGGCCTGCATACTTTCCCGAACCGGCAATCCTGAGACGGATACCCGGGAGCCTGTCAGATATACCGGCCATTGCACTGAGAACAACCTGCAATCCCCTGTGATACGTTATCCCCCCTGCATAGTACAGGGTAAAAAATGAAGGATCGGGTTTAATATCGGGTATACCGAATTCAGAGGAGTTCAGTGTGTTGCTGACAACAGAGATTTTTGATCTGTCCAGTCCAAGCTTTTCGAGGCGGGCTGCAGATTCTTCAACCACAACAATTATCCGGTCGGCATTTGGTAAAATATTTTTTTCGTAACGCTTCCAAAGAAAAACAGGCGACAATATCCTACCTAACAGTGTTTTGGTATGGACCGACACATTTAGCAATTCAGGCCAGTTTTCATGCAAATCGGCTATCAGCTTCAGGTTGTATTTTCGTTTCAGATCTTTTCCAACTTTCAACAGGGGCAGATCATGTATATGAAGTGCCTCAATATCATGTTCAGCAACCAGTTGCGTTAAAAACTTACTCCAAAACCTGAAATAGAGCGGAAATGTTAACGATGCAACACCCGACTTATATACAATTTCAGGTATAGCCACACGGTGTATGGTTATGCCCCTGAACACTTCATTTTCAGGCAACTGTTTCCTGGTGTAACATGCCAGGTGTACCTGATGACCTGCCCCTGCAAGGGCCACAGCCTCGTTTTCAACTCTCACATCAACTGGAAATTCCTGGTCCAGCACCATCAGGATCTTCATATCCGGTAATCTATTCCGATCAGCATAATCGGTTTGGACATCTACTCTCTTTCACAATAAACAATGTAATACCTTGGTGTAAATTTTCTGAGAAGTGGTCTTACTCCAATTTTGTCAAGTTTATATATATTCCACTTCTCACTCTTTACGATTTTCCATCCAGCCTTCTCAAGCAACATCCAGAATTGTCTTGGTTCAAATTCGTGATAATGCCGGTCGAATGGATCATTTTCATTCCAGTATGCCTTAGCAAACCAAAGCTTAAGAGGAACTGATGCAACAAGCTTTTTTGCACGGATTGAATAGAGCAGGGGAAATGGAGAGACCATGTGCTCAAGGATCTCAAAGGCGGTTACAACATCAAAATCCCTTTGAACAATTTCGTAATTATAATCCAGATCCGTCTTCCCTGTATTTGTAACATTATACCCATTATCTGACATAAGCCGTGATAAGACACTCTCCGGTCCCAGATCCAGAATTGTCTCGGATTTATCGACCAGATCCTTCATGAACTGGAGGGTTTTCTGAAATCGTATTTCAGCGGTTTTGTCGTATCCGTTTTTTGAATCCGGTTTCATATTTTGCCTTATAAGGTTTGTCTAATATACGGATTTTGTCTCCATATACCTTTCGGGGATCATGTCTATTATGGATATGATCTCTTCCTGATCGAGCGATGTAAGTAGCCTTAGCCGTGTCTCCTTAAAATTAACAAGTCCTTTGAAATAAGCAACAAAATGCCTCCTCATCTGAAGTATGCCTACCCGCTCCCCTTTTCTCTCTATCGATTTCAGGAAATGTTCCTTTGCTATCCGGGACTTTTCAAACAGGCTGAGTGGGGGAAGTTTCTCGCCGGTGTCAAGAAAGTGCCTTATCTCTCTGAAAATCCAGGGTCGTCCTACCGTGGCACGACCGATCATAATTCCGTCCACTCCATAGCGGTCAAACATCTCGCCTGCAACTTCAGGCGAGTCAACATCGCCGTTACCAATAACCGGTATCTTCATCCGGGGATTGTTCTTAACCTCTCCTATCAGCCGCCAGTCTGCGCTACCCTTATACATTTGTGCCCTGGTGCGGCCATGTATGGTTATTGCCTTTATTCCCTTATCCTGAAGCCTTTCGGCAACTTCAACAATCGGTTTGCTACTCTCGTCCCATCCAAGGCGGGTCTTAACCGTAACAGGAAGTTGTGTAGTTTTCACAATCTCTTCAGTCATCTCTACCATTAGGGGAATATTGCGGAACATACCTGATCCGGCACCACGGTTTGATATTTTCCTTACAGGGCAGCCATAATTGATATCAATAAGCTCGGGGTTCGACCTTTCAGCCATCACTGCAGCCTCTACCATAGATTCAGTAACATGGCCATAGAGCTGAATACCCATTGGCCTTTCATACTCGTAAATATCGAGTTTCTGAACACTCTTTCTTCCATCCCTTATCAGTCCGTCGCTCGAAATAAATTCAGTATACATCAGGTCTGCACCGAACTTCTTGCACATATAACGGAAGGAGGGATCGGTAATATCCTCCATGGGCGCAAGAAGAAGCGGCCTGTCCCTTAGTTCTATATTGTCTATTTTAACCAGTCTGTTTAGTTTTTTATGGCTGCGAACATAATAAGATTTATTATCTCTTACAGCATTTTAGGCAAAATTCACCTGATAAAATTATATTTTTACGCTTAAATAATCCGTAAAAAATGGACAAATACAGATGAAACCCGCATCAGACTTCAGCAGACAAAATAATATGAAAACCATGCGGGTTTGACTTTGTCGTTCTCACATGGGCTCTGATTTGTACGGATAAAAATATGCCAAAACAGGGAGAATATTTCTCTGGTAATTGATAATTCAGGTTTTGAACAAAAATACAAAATACAAACAAATGCAAAAAGGCATACTTTTCGGTACCGGACCCTTCACAAAACTGATTTTTTCGGCTTTCATAGTAATATCCAGCTTCCTGATCACACTGGTTGCAGGTCTCCTGCTTGCTATTCCCCTGTTCGGAATGGGCTTTATGGAGCTTATCGACAGCTTCTCAAATATTGCACATCCTGACTATATCAGGATACTAAAATACTTTCAGCTGGTCCAGTCGATCGGACTTTTTGTAATTCCTCCCTTCATTCTTGCCTGGTTCTTTGGCAGCAAAGTACTCAGATACCTGTTCCTTGACAGAGGAATAAAATGGGAAACAGCTTTGCTTACTACTGTTCTGATGCTTTCAGCCATTCCCCTGATAAACCTTATGGCACACCTGAATGCACAGATGTCGCTGCCCGACTCTCTATCTGAACTGGAGCAGTGGATGATAAGAACAGAGGAGTCGGCCAAACGGTTAACTGAAGCTTTCTTACAGGCAGATACCTCCCTGGTTTTGTTATACAACCTGATACTTATTGCAGTCATACCGGCAATAGGCGAAGAGCTGCTTTTCAGGGGAATAATCCAGCGTCTGTTTTCGGAGTGGACCCGAAACAAACATGCAGGAATCTGGATTGCCGCTATTCTTTTTAGTGCAATGCATCTCCAGTTTTACGGATTCATTCCCCGTACACTGCTCGGAGTCCTGTTTGGCTACCTGCTTGTCTGGAGCGGCAGAATGTGGATTCCAATATTGGCACACTTTGTGAATAATGCCGCTGCCGTTCTGGTTTATTACTACATAGGAAAAGACAAAATAAGCGAAGATATAGAAACCCTGGGTGCCGAAAGGGGAGATTGGGTATATGCAATTCTCAGCTTCCTGGTTTTCCTGGTATTTATTGTTGGGTTCTATAAAAGAGAAAAAAAATCGGCATCGGCAGCTACATAGAGTTTGTCAGTAAAGTCAGTGTCTGAATCGGAATGTTTTGATACAAGGCTTGCTAAATCAAAAGCGCGGAGTTTACATGTGGCAATTGAGCATTTTTTTACAAGCGTAACGCAGCAGGCGGAGATTATAGACAGACACTTCTACTATAAGAACCAAAAGAATGGAGAGAAGATGTATTGATATTTATCTTGTTTTATCCTGCACCTGATTGACGGATGCTGAAAAAATTTACATTGGCAATCTCGTTCTTTCTGTAAACATAAACCAGTCCGTACTCTTTTGCCTTCTCCCTTCTGAGATCGTCCGGCAGCTCCTTAAATGACTCTTCAACCTCATCCCATATCTGCACGATGATACGATCAGCATCTTTCCTTAATCCGGTAAGTTGTTCCAGTGCCCTCGCAGTGTTCTTCTGGAGGGTCTTCTGGTAATGGTATTTATCAATAAAAGTTTCAAACCTCACCTTTACCAGGGCAATTGTTGGGTTTGTAACCGGAGTATTGCCCTCCTGAACTCTGCGGGCCTCACCCATAATAAGGTTTTTACCTAATTTTATTAAATCCTGCTCGGTGTTCAGCGAAGGTATACGTGATTCATCTTCAGAAAGATTAAAGTATTTTCTGACCGATGGCTGCACCTCTCCCCGGAGAATTGCCATGTTCAGGACCTGGATAAAGTGTGAAATGTACATTCTTGCCTTTCTCAGGCAAGCTAAATAGTCTTTGTTCTTCTTTGTCTGCACAACATACGACTGCCGGTAAAAAGAGAGTGCATTCTCATAAGTATTCAGAAACCCCTTAAGCTTCTGGTTCGACTTCTGAGAAAATGCAAGTTTGAAAGGCGGTAGCTCCTTGCCTTTGGCAAGAGCAATATTCAGCGCCCTGATTCGGGCTTTATCGGTATTTGGTAATCGGCGGTACGGCATAATGCAGACAATTGTGTTGACATATAGCTAATAAACCAGGGTATGGATGCGAATATAAAACTTACATTAACAAACCACTTCTATTCGCATCAATTTTGATAAAATCATCCCGAACTGATTAGTGTTTACGTCGAATGAAATTATATGTTTCAGTTATTTAATTATATTATGCTGGATTAGAATGAAAAAGCTTTTATAAAGCTGTATTAACCGTTTCACGCAATTTGATAAAACAGATTAATCATGCTAATTTAGCATAAGGAAAACAATGCACTCTGCTTGTCTTTCCTTACAAAAAATTAAACCTGTACTATTATGTTTGAATCATCAGTATATACCAAAAGACGAAAAGAACTGACCGGAAATTTGTCCTCAGGCATTGTTTTATTGCCGGGCAATGAGGACTCTTCAATGAACTACAAAGCAAATACCTATCACTTCAGGCAGGACAGCTCGTTTCTCTATTTTTTCGGGCTTGATCGGCAGGGACTGGCAGGAGTTATTGATATAGACGAAAACAGAAGCATCCTGTTCGGAAACGATGCAGGTATTGATGATATAATCTGGGAGGGGCCCCGTCCCACAATCGTTGCCCTTGGAGAGAAAGCCGGAGCAGAAGGGTCCGGTTCGTTAAATGAACTGGATGATTTTATTGAACAGGCCATTGTCAAAGGGAGAAAGATTCACTACCTGCCCCCATACAGAACAGAGAAGATCCTGCGTATTGAAAAATGGACCGGTATCCACCATAACAAAGTAATCGGGCAGGCTTCGAAAGAACTGATAAGAGAGGTTGTCAGACTCCGTTCTGTCAAATCACCCGGAGAGATAGCTGAAATAGAAAAAGCGGTTGATATAGCTTATGAGATGCATACTGTTGCAATGAAAATGGCAATGCCCGGAGTGTACGAGAGAGAAATTGCAGGACGGATTGAAGGCCTTGCCCTGGCACACGGAAATCCGGTTTCATTTCCTGTTATTCTAAGTATCAACGGACAGACCCTGCACAACCACTACCACGGAAATATCCTGAAAGATGGAAGAATGATGGTAACAGATGCAGGAAGCGAAACAGATATGCACTATGCAAGTGATATAACGCGGTCTGTGCCGGTGGGAGGAACATTTAATTCACGCCAAAAAGATATATATGAAATTGTGCTGGCTGCGTTACAGAGTTCTGCTGAATCGATAAGGCCCGGTGTTACTTACAAGGAAGTACACCTGGAGTCGGCCGGGGTTATATGCCGGGGATTAACAGAGATGGGGCTTATGAAGGGAGATCCGCAAGAGGCTGTCCGCAATGGAGCACATGCCCTGTTTTTTCCTCACGGACTGGGTCATATGCTCGGATTGGATGCCCACGATATGGAAGATCTTGGAGAGGACATGGTAGGATATGATGATGAGGTACAAAGGTCCGGCCAGTTCGGACTGGCTTTCCTGAGGCTCGGAAGGCGGCTGCAAAAAGGGTTTGTCCTGACCTCAGAACCAGGTATATATTTCATACCGGCCCTGATTGATAAATGGAGATCGGAGAAAAAGTTCAACGAATTTATAAACTACGAAAAAGTCGAGTCATTTAAAGATTTCGGAGGAATCAGAATAGAAGACGATATCCTGGTAACGGAAGCCGGTTGCCGTGTTCTGGGCAAGCCTGTCCCGAAAACCATTGCCGAAATTGAAGATACTATGAAACAGCGTTCGTAATAGTTTTACTGGCAGCCACATCAAATGCCAGACACAGTGAAGAAGTAAAAGCAACTTACGCTGAACCGGTTTGAAGTTGATTGTATCAGCAGAATGCCTGGCATGCCGGGTGTTAAAAGATTATTATCAACTCTTAATTCCTGCTTTAAGAAACTCCCTGTTAAGCCTTGCTATATGAGCAAGAGAAATCCCCTTGGGACATTCGGCCTCACAGGCACCTGTATTGGTACAGCTGCCGAAACCCAGCTCATCCATTTTGGTTACCATGGCCCGTGCTCTCCGGGCAGACTCAGCCCTCCCCTGTGAAAGCAGGGCGAGATGAGAAACTTTGGCTGCCACAAACAGCATAGCCGATGAATTTTTACAAGCCGCCACACATGCCCCGCAACCAATGCAGGTTGCCGCATCAAAAGCCTCATCCGATGCCTCTTTCATTATGGGAATTGAATTAGCTTCCGGGGCTGATCCCGTATTGACCGATATGAATCCGCCGGCTTCCATTATCTTATCAAAAGCTGACCGGTCGGCTATAAGGTCTTTTATTACCGGGAATGATTTAGCTCTCCATGGTTCTACTACAATATTATCACCATCTTTGAACCGGGTCATTCTGAGTTCACATGTAGTTACCAGGTTTCCGGGTCCGTGTGGCCTCCCGTTAATATAGAGTGAACACGAACCACAAATACCTTCACGGCAGTCATGTTCAAATGCAACCGGTTCATCTCCCCGCTCTATAAGAGTCGTATTCAGAAAATCGAGCATTTCAAGAAAAGACATCTCTTCCGATACTCCGGTTAGAATATAATCTATAAATGTGCCCTCGCTAGTGGCATTTTTCTGCCTCCATATTTTGAGTTTGATTTCCATATCGCTTTTAATTATTGTTTCTCAACCCGGTCTTCCATCTGTGCTGATAACAAACTTCCGGCACCTTTTATACAGGTTGAATATATTTTTGCAAAATACTATTTGTAGCTTCTCTCCTGCATTTTTACATTATCAAATGCAAGCTTCTCCTGGTGCAAAGCATGATCGTTCCCTTCTCCAAGGTACTCCCATGATGCAACATAAGAATACTCATCATCAATTCTCTGTGCTTCACCTTCAGGAGTCTGGCTCTCCTCGCGAAAATGAGCTCCGCATGACTCTTTCCTGTTAATTGCATCCTGGCACATGAGCTTGCCAAGCTCCATAAAGTCTGCCACTTTAACTGCTTTCTCAAGTTCCTGGTTTACCTCATCGATGGTGCCGGGTATTTTGACATCCTTCCAGAACTCCTCCCTGAGACTGGCAATCTCCTTCATTGCCTTTTTAAGTCCCTTCTCATTTCTTACCATCCCGCACAAATCCCACATTATCCTGCCCAGCCGGCGATGAAATGAGGTAACAGTCTGTGTGCCGTTTACAGCCATCAGTTTGCTGAGTTTATCATGTGATTCCTTCTCCGCCTTATCAAATTCGGAACTATCTGTTGAAATTTTTGGTGTCTTTATCTCATCAGCAAGATAGTCGCCAATTGTAACAGGCAAAATAAAATATCCGTCACCCGCACATTGCATCAGAGATCCTGCGCCGAGCCTGTTAGCTCCATGGTCAGAAAAATTTGATTCTCCAATGGCAAACAAGCCCGGAATTGTTGTCATCAGGTTGTAATCCACCCAGAGTCCTCCCATGGTGTAATGTCCTGCGGGATATATCCGCATAGGCTCATTATACGGGTTGATCCCGGTAATCTTTTCATACATCTCGAAAAGGTTTCCATATTTGTTCTCGATAGCTTTTTTTCCAAGCCTCTCAATGGCCCTGCTAAAATCAAGATATACAGAAAGACCGCTCTCACCCACTCCATATCCGGCATCACATCTTTCCTTGGCAGCACGTGATGCTACATCACGGGGTACCAGGTTACCAAACGCGGGATAACGCCTCTCGAGATAATAATCCCTTTCATCCTTAGGAATGTCGACCGGATGTCGCTTGTCCCCCTTCTTTTTAGGGACCCATATACGCCCGTCATTTCTTAATGATTCAGACATGAGAGTCAGCTTGGCCTGGTAATCATTAAGCTGGGGTATGCTGGTCGGATGAATCTGAACAAAACTCGGATTTGAGAAAAATGCGCCTTTTTTATGGGCTGCCCATGCAGCGGTTGCATTGGATCCAACGGCAAGTGTTGACAAATAGTAGATTGTGCCATAACCTCCCGAGGCAAGTACAACGGCATGAGCCGAATGGCGTTCAATCTCGCCGGTAACCAGGTTACGGGTAATAATCCCCCTTGCCTTGCCATCTATTATGACCAAATCAAGCATATCTCTCCGGTTGTACATTGTAACCTTGCCTTTTGCAATCTGCCTTATCATGCCGCTATAGGCCCCCAGCAGGCATTGCTGACCGGTCTGGCCCTTTGCATAAAAGGTTCGGGAAACCTGTACTCCCCCGAAAGAGCGATTATCCAGGTATCCGCTGTATTCCCGCGCAAAAGGTACACCGGCCGCAACCAGCTGGTCAATTGTCTGGTTGCTGACTTCAGCCGCCCTGTAAACATTGGCCTCCCTCGACCGGTAATCGCCTCCTTTAAGTATGTCATTGAATAACCTGAATACGCTGTCACCATCATTCTTATAGTTCTTGGCGGCATTGATACCCCCCTGGGCAGCTACTGAATGTGCCCTTCGTGGTGAATCCTGGAAGCAGAATGCCTTTATATTGTAACCCAGCTCTGCCAGGGTGGAGATTGCCGAAGCTCCGGATAATCCGGTTCCAACGACAATAATGTCAAGCTTTGCCTTATTGGCAGGATTGACCAGCTTTACTGAATTTTTATGCCGGGTCCATTTTTCGGCCAGTGGTCCTTCCGGTATCTTTGATTTTAATTTACTCATATCTGATAATTCTGAATGGTTATAACTATTTTGTTCACAACCGGCCAATTTGCTTAAAGAAAGGCATTAACCAGAAAGTAGATCGGGATGATTGAAAATCCCGTTGCAATAATAATTGAGTAGGCAGTGCCCAGAATCATCAGCCGTTTTCGCCATAACTGGTTGCTTAGTCCGAGAGTCTGGAAAGCCGACTGGAATCCGTGTAAAAGATGTAACCCGAGGAATACAGCTCCTGCAATATATATAATTACATACCACCAGATAACGAACTTAGCTTTTATTAGTGAGTAGGCATCCTGTACCATTTCACCTCCGTAATCAATATAGCTCATCTCTCCGAACTTCATTTGTACCCAGAAATTTGAAAGATGCAAAACCAGGAATATAAAGATCAGTGTTCCGAGAACGAACATGTTTCGAGATGGCCAGGTGCTGGTCTCTTTCTGATCAACCATGGCATATTTTAGCGGGCGGGTATCCCTGTTTGTAAATGTAAGGAATGCCGAATATCCGATATGTAACAGGAAGCCCAGAGCCAGCAAGGGCTCCATGATCTTTATTGCCGGATTGGTAGCCATGAAGTGAGCTGCCATGTTATATGATTCCTGTCCGGCAAGCAAAAACAAGTTGACTGTAAGGTGAACAGCCAGGAACGTTATAAGGAAAATGCCTGATATGCTTACCAGGAATTTCTTTCCGACAGATGCATTTATAAAACTACTCATATGCTCATTATTATTGCAAAATTGAAACAGCAGTGATAAAGGTATATATTAATAAATAAAAATGTAATTATATATTGAGAATTCTTTATATGCAAATATAATTGAATTTCTTAACAGGCAAAGATAAACACATAGAGCAAGGTTTTGCATGAGAAATCGACCTTCAGGTCAAATTTTTTATCTGATTTGCACACAGAATTACACATACATTATCCAGTTACATAAACATGCTTTGTACGCAGTTATTTTAGGATAATTTATATTTATTCCATTTTGATCCGATGGATTAACCTCTTAAATCATCGGACATAAAATAAACAGGCATACTTTTCTTACATTAATTATCATTATTTTTGAATGTAAATCCACAAGAACATTACCACCACTTAAAGTGGTGGTTTTTTAAGATACAAAAAAAGCAAATTATCATGGTCAAAACCATACCCTTCTGCAACTCCGAAATCCGGTTCTCAGACACGGGTAAGGGTCCGGCAGTGGTCCTGCTGCACGGATACCTTGAATCGCTCGAAATATGGAATAATTTCATCCCCTTGCTTGAAGGGCGTTTCCGCGTAATCTGTCCCGATCTGCCGGGTCATGGAAAATCGGGAACTACCGGAGAGGAGCACAGCATGGAAAAACTGGCCGGTAGTGTGATTGCAGTCATAGATCATTGCGGAATAGAGAAGTGCTTTATTGCAGGTCATTCGATGGGCGGGTATAGCGGACTGGCTTTTATGGAACTTTTCCCCGAAAGGTTAAGTGGCCTTTGCCTGTTCCACTCACATCCCTTTCCTGATACAAAACAGACCAGGAATAACAGGTGCCGGGAAATTGTTCTCGTTAACCAGGGCAGAAAAGAGCTGATATCCAAAATAAATATACCGAAGGCTTTTGCCCCTCAAAATGTAGTAAAACTGAAAGCTGAAGTGGAGCGGGCAACTGAAATTGCAATTTCCACACCCGGTGAAGGAATTATTGCATGCCTTAACGGTATGATGAAGCGGCCATCAAGGGAACAACTGCTGGCAGAAACAAAGATGCCGGTGATGCTTGTTGCCGGCAAACATGACAATTATATCTCTTTCAAAGATGTAGCCCGTAGTGTCCGGTTGCCTGAAAACGCAACTTTTGTTGCCCTCGAAAACTCAGGGCATATAGGCTTTCTGGAAGAACCTGAAAAGGCTGCAAAAGCAATATCAGAGTTTGTTGAAGAGAACATCGTCCACCGGGCAATATAGCAATCAGATCATTTTTTTCGGATCTACCCATTTATTGAATTGCTCTTCGGTAACAAGTCCGAGATCAATGGCAGCCAGGCGCAATGTGGTGTTTTCAGAAAACGCCTTTTTTGCAATTCTGGCTGCATTTTCATAACCTATATGCGGATTGAGCGCCGTGACAAGCATCAATGAATTTTCAAGGTGTTTGTCAATAACCCCATGATTGGGTTCAATCCCAACAGCACAGTTATCATTGAATGAGGTACAGGCATCCCCCAGAAGCCTGGCTGAACCAAGCAGGTTATAGATCATCATGGGCTTAAAGACATTAAGCTGAAAATGTCCCTGCATTCCACCTGTGGTTATGGCCAGATCATTGCCTATAACCTGTGCACAGACCATACTCAGTGCTTCAATCTGTGTTGGATTGACTTTTCCAGGCATTATAGACGAACCGGGCTCATTTGCAGGGATGGAAATCTCTCCTATGCCTGAGCGCGGACCGGAGGACAGGACACGCAGGTCATTTGCTATTTTCATCAAACTTACAGACAGAACCTTAAGCGCCCCGGAAATTTTAACCACTGCATCATTTGCCGACAGGGCCTCAAACTTATTCAGGGCACTTACAAAAGGATAACCGGTAAGTCCGGCAATCCTCACGGCCACTATATCGGCATACCCTTTCGGGGAGTTAATACCTGTTCCTACTGCCGTACCGCCAAGTGCCAGCTCAGCGAGGTGGGGCATTGATGATCTGAGGCTCTTCAGTCCGTGATCCAGTTGTGATACATATCCCGAAAACTCCTGTCCGAGTGTTACCGGGGTAGCATCCATCCAGTGAGTACGGCCAATTTTTACAATATCTCTAAACTCCTGGGCCTTGGCGGCCAGGGTATTTCTAACCTTTTCAATACCTGGAACTGTTAACTCCGTTATTATAGAATAGGCAGCTATATGCATGGCAGTAGGAAATGTGTCGTTCGACGATTGTGATTTGTTGACATCGTCGTTGGGGTGTATATACGGCTTACCCTCACCAAGTTTATTCCCGGCAAGCACATGTGCACGGTTGGAAACAACCTCATTAACATTCATGTTGGTCTGCGTTCCCGACCCGGTCTGCCATACCACCAGGGGAAACTGATCGTCAAGCTGACCATCAGATATCTCATCACAAACCTCTGCGATCAACAGGGCCTTATCGTCAGAAAGTACACCGAGCTCCATATTAGTTAGCGCTGCAGCTTTTTTGAGAACAGCAAAAGCCCTGATAACCTCAACAGGCATCTTCTGGTTGCCGATTTTAAAATTATTTAATGATCGCTGGGTCTGCGCTCCCCAGTATTTATCTGCAGGTACCTCAACAGGTCCCATTGTGTCATGTTCGGTTCTGTGCATAGTCTGATATTGTGTTTAATGGATAAACTAACAACTCAGATCATAAATAGGTTCAATACGGAGTTAAAGAACATTTTTAAAAAATTATTACCTAACCCATTAGTTGGTTTCATTTTAATTTTATCTTTGATTGAAAAAACAGGTTTTACGAAAAATATTCACAGAATAATATAATGAAATCAAACTTAATTATCTCCGCCTTGATCCTGTTTTCCAGCCTCACACTAACAGCACAAGAAGAAACCGCCCTGCCCGATACGATAAGAAAAGATGCCCTCAACCTTTATATGCGGGTAAGCGATCATGTAAGAAGAGAGATTCCCTATGTGAATTATGTAAGGGATATCAAAGAGGCAGACGTATATGTGATATCAACATCTCAAGCTACCGGTGCAGGAGGCAGGGAGTATACCTATTTTTTTACCGGGCAGAGAAAATTTGCCGGCATGGCAGACACCCTGAGATTTTCATCTTCACCTGATGATACACAGGATATTGTCAGGACAAAGGAGATACAAACCCTGCAAATGGGTTTGATGCGTTATGTGGCCAAAACACCTCTGTCCCAATTCATGGAGGTAAGATTTAACCAGCCCGTTGAGCAGACAATACCAACTGACAAATGGAACAGCTGGGTGTTCAGGGCCAGCTTAAACGGATTCCTTAACGGACAAAAAACCTACAAATACAACTACTTATATGGACGGATTTCAGCCAACCGGATCACAGAAAAAACCAAACTGGAAATCAACCTCAACTACAACAGAGGTGAGGATAAATTCGTAATTAATGACAATACACTGACAAGTATCAACCACTCCAAAGGAGCAAACGTACTATACGTCCACG
>SL_3KL_010_SEDDRAFT_10000713_pt1 | contig 28617 bp, 25 predicted proteins | sample SodLakKL_010_SED_2_FD_10381 | JGI IMG/M metagenome (IMG submission 10381)
GGGGGGTTGAACAGCCCCGGGCCGCCGATGGGGGGTTGAACAGACCCGGCCGCCGATGGGGGGTTGAACAGACAGGGTTGAGCAGGTTCTAGTCCACGATCTCGACGGTGACGTTCTCGTCGTCGAGGGAGCCGGCGGCCTTGACGAGCGTGCGCAGCGCCTTGGCGGTACGACCACGCTTGCCGATCACCTTCCCGAGGTCCTCCTGGTTGACATGGAGCTCCAGGACGGTCTCCCGCTGGTCCTCGTCGACCTCGATGCGTACGTCGTCGGGGTGGTCGACCAACTGCTTCGCCACGAACTCCAGGACGTCTTCGGACCTCATGCCCCACCGTCCGCGTCGGCCGGGGCGTCCTCGGAGGCAGCTCCGGCTTCGGCCGCCTTGGCGCGCGCCTTCTTCGAGAGCTTGACCTTGTCCTGGGTCCGCTGCCGTGTGGGCGTGTCCTCTGGCTTGAACCGCTCCCACACCCCGGTGATGCGCAGCAGGTGCTTGACGGCGTCGGTGGGCTGGGCACCGTGGTTGAGCCAGTGCAGGGCCCGATCCTCGTCGATCCTGACGTACGAGGGGTCCTCCAGGGGTCGGTACTCCCCGAAGATCTCGATGAAGCGGCCGTTGCGCGGCGAGCGCGCATCGGCGGCGACGACACGGTAGGTCGGCTTCTTGACGGTGCCTTCGCGACGAAGGCGGAGCTTGACGGCCATGCTGGAACCCTTCAGGGATGTGCCGGGCGCGGCTGTGGCGCTCCGGGGATGGCGCGATCCGGACCCACTCGGACCAACGCGGTACACGGGTGGTCGGAGGGGCGGAGATCGCCGGGTGGTACGCCACGATGGGAGGCGGGACCTCGGATCGGGCGCGGTGACGAGGAGGCTACCCCACCGCTCGCCTCGCGGTCGACCTGGGGGCGTGCCGAGCTGGTCCGGGGGATGCCGGAGGATCAGCGACGTTTGCCGCGTTTCGGGGCGGGCTGGAGTCCGGGGAACCCACCGAGCCCGGCGCCCCCACCGGGCATGCCACCGGACTGTTGCATCTGCCGCAGCGCCGCCGCCTGGGCCTGGCGTCCCTTCTTGCCCTGGGGCTTGCTGCCCTGCTGCCCGGACATCTTCGAGGCGCTCTTCATCATCTTCTGGACCTGCTCGAACTGNTTCACCAGGCGGTTGACCTCGGTGACCGTNGTGCCGGAGCCCGCCGCGATGCGCTTGCGCCGACGGCCGTTGAGGACCTTGGGCTTGGCGCGCTCCTCCGGCGTCATCGAGCGGATGATCGCCTCGAGGCGTGCGACCTGCTTGTCGTCGACATCGACGTCCTTCAGTTCCTTGCCCATCCCGGGCATCATCCCGAGCAGTCCCTGCAGCGAGCCCATCCGCTTGAGCATCTGCATCTGCTGCAGGAAGTCCTCGAGCGTGAACTCGCCCTTGAGCAGGGCGTCCTCGGCGGCCTGGGCCTCCTTCTCGGTGTAGGTGGCCTCGGCCTTCTCGATGAGCGTCATGACGTCGCCCATGCCGAGGATGCGCGAGGCCATGCGGTCCGGGTGGAACGCCTCGAACTCGTCGAGCTTCTCGCCGATGGACGCGAACTTGATCGGCTTGCCGGTCACCTCGCGGACCGACAGCGCGGCGCCGCCGCGCGCGTCACCGTCGAGCTTGGACAGGATCACACCGTCGAAGCCGACGCCGTCCTGGAACGCCTTGGCGACGTTGACGGCCTCCTGGCCGATCATCGCGTCGATCACGAACAGGGTCTCGTTCGCCTGGACGGCAGCACGGATATCGCTGGCCTGTGCCAACATCTCGTCGTCGACCGAGAGGCGGCCCGCGGTGTCCACGATCACGACGTCGCAGCCGGTCTCGCGCGCCTTCTCCAGCGACTCGCGGGCGACGGGGACCGGGTCGCCGGAGGTCGCGGGGGCGTAGACGTGGACGCCGACCTGCTGCGCGTTGACCTTGAGCTGCTCGACGGCGGCCGGACGCTGCAGGTCGCAGGCCACCAGCATCGGGTTCTTGCCCTTGCTCTTCAGCAGCTTGGCGAGCTTGCCTGCCGCCGTGGTCTTCCCCGAGCCCTGCAGTCCGGCGAGCATGATCACGGCCGGCTTGCCGGAGAGATCGAGCCCCTCAGCGGGGCCACCGAGCGCCCGCTCGAGCTCGTCGCTGACCGCCTTGATGACCTGCTGTGAGGGGTTGAGGGCCTTGGAGATCTCCTCGCCGACGAGCTGCTCGCGGAGCCGTTCGACCATGCCCTTGACGACCTTGAAGTTGACGTCCGCCTCGAGCAGGGCGAGACGGATCTCCTTCAACGTCGCGTCGACGGTCTTCTCGTCGAGGCGGCCGCGCCCCTTGACGCGGTCGAGGGCGGACTCGAGCTTGGAGCTGAGCTGGTCGAACACGGATGTTCCTGGGGACGCGGTGCGGGTCGGGGGCCGCGAGCGTAGCGGTCCGGCCGCGCACGGCTCGGGGCCCGGTCCTAGCTGGCGACGTCGGCGAACAGGCCCTCGACGAACAGCTCGGGATCGAACGGGGCGAGGTCGTCGATCCCCTCGCCCAGCCCCACGAACTTGACGGGGAGCCCGAGCTCACGCTGTACCGCGACCACGATCCCGCCCCTCGAGGAACCGTCGAGCTTGGTCAGCACGATGCCGCTGACCTCGACCGCCTCGAGGAAGGCGCGCGCCTGCGAGATCCCGTTCTGTCCCGTGGTCGCATCGAGGACGAGCAGCACCTCCTCCAGCGGCCCGGACCGCTTCTCCAGGACCCGTTTGACCTTGCTGAGCTCGTCCATCAGCTCACGCTTGTTCTGCAGACGACCCGCGGTATCCACGATCAGCAGGTCGGCTTCCTGGCCGGCCGCCACGTCGTAGGCCTCGTAGGCCACCGACGCGGGATCGGCGCCCTCGTCCTTGCGGACCAGGTGCGCCCCGCTGCGCTGTGCCCAGATGCCGAGCTGTTCGGCCGCGGCGGCGCGGAAGGTGTCGGCCGCTGCCAGGACGACCTTGCGCCCCTCCCGGTGCTCGATGGCGGCGAACTTGCCGATCGAGGTGGTCTTGCCGGTGCCGTTCACGCCGGTGACCAGCCACACGGTCGGGCCGTCGTCGGTCGCCCTGGCCAGCGAACGGTCAGCCGTCCCGAGCGCGGCCCGCAGTTCCTGCTTGAGCAGGTCGAGCACGGCTGGTGCCGTGGTCGCCCCCTCCTCGCGGCTGCGACGCCGGAGCTCCTCGACGATCTCCATCGTCGCGGTGACCCCGACATCCGCGGTGATCAGGGCCTCCTCGAGCCCTTCCCAGGCGTCCTCGTCGACGCCACGACCGAACAGCTGGGCCACCGAGGCGCCCAGCACGTTGCGCGTGCGGGAGAGGCGACGACGGAAGCGCTCCCCCGGTGCGAGGTCCTCCTCGACGAGCGCGGCCGGCGTGTCCGGCACCTCGACGTCCGGGATCTCGAGGTCGGGCGCTTCGAGGTCGGGCGCTTCGAGGCCAGGCGCTTCGGCCTCCGGGTCGAGGGTGTCGGTCGTCGCTGTCCCACCGCCCCCATCGTCCTCGGCTCCATCGCGGGTCGGAGCAGGGCCGCGCCGCCGACCGTCCTCAGCTCGCCCTCCCCGAGCGTCCGTGCGTCCGCGGACGGCGAGCACCAGCAGTACGACCACGAGGAGGACCGCCACGGCGATCAGCACGCTCGTCAGCGGCGTCGTTGGCAGGGCTTCGAGCACGAGGGACGGACCTTCCGGGCGAACGGCGGCTCAGCCGACGGGTGAGGGGTGCTCCGAGCGTTGCACACCAGCGCGTCCGTCCGCGGGTTCGGAGCCCTCGTCCGGTCCATCCAGTGCCTCGGTCGGTGCGTCGCTGGCACGGTCCTCCAGCACATCGTGGGTCTCGGGGACGGTGCCGTCCTCGCGGAGACGCTCGGCGACCACCTTGGTCACCGCGTCGTGGCCCATCGTGACGCCGTAGAGCACGTCGGCGATCTCCATGGATCGCTTCTGGTGGGTGACCATGATGATCTGCGCGTGGCCGCGGAAGGATCGGATGACCTTGAGCAGCCGCTGCAGGTTGACGTCGTCGAGGGCGGCATCGACCTCGTCGAGTACGTAGAACGGCGAGGGGCGCGCCCGGAAGATCGCGAACACGAAGGCGAGCACCGTCAGCGATCGCTCGCCACCGGAGAGCAGCGACAGGCGGGTGACCTTCTTGCCCGGCGGGCGCGCCTCCACGTCGATGCCGGCGGTGAGCAGATCGTCGTCTCCGGTGAGCACGAGCCGTCCGTGACCACCGGGGAACACGGTCGAGAAGGTCAGCTCGAACTCCCGCGCGACGTCCTCGAAGGCCGCCTTGAAGACCTCCCGGATGCGGTCGTCGACCGCGACGACGACCTCCTCGAGGTCGCGCTTCGACCGACGCAGGTCGTCGAGTTGGTCCGACAGGAACGCGTGCCGCTCCTCGAGCGCCTTGAACTCCTCGAGGGCGAGCGGGTTCACGCGGCCCAGGAGCTGGATCTTGCGCACGAGCACGTCCTCACGTTCGGTGAGGGCGTCCTGGTCGTAGCTGCCGGCGTCNGGGTGCTCGGCACGGACATCGTCGGGGTCCATGGACAGCTCGCTGCGGATCCGCGATGCCACCGCCTCGAGGCGCGAGGTGACCTCGGCCCGCTTGAGATCGGCCGCGTGACGGCGTTCGCGCAGCTCGTCCAGCTCACCTCCGACCTGGGCGAGCACCTCGCGTGCCTCCGCGAGCTGTTCACGGCGGCGGGCGTGACGCTGCTGGAGCTGGTCGCGCTCCTCGGCAGCCTGCTCGACCGTGCGCTCGAGTTCGTCGATCGCCGACCGGGCGAGGACGGCGAGCTCGCCGCACCGCTCGATGCCCTGCCGTCGTGCCTCGCGACGTCGGGCGGCCTCCCGCAGCGCGGCCTCCACCTCGTCGGCTTCGCGTCGCAGCTGCTGTTCCTGCAGCTCGAGGTGACGGACCTGCTCGCTCGTCCTCTCCACCTTGACCCGCGCCTCGAGCTCACGCTCGCGTGCCACCTCGACGACCTCGTCGAGCTGGACGGCGACGGGATCGCTTCCGTCGTCATCATCATCGTCGGCGGGTTCGGCCCCTGCCGCTGGGCCCCGGCCGTGGAGCTCGGACAGCGCGGCACGGTCACGCTCCAGGACCCCCTCGAGCTCGGCCTTCTGGGCGGCGACGACCTCGCGCTGGGTCGTCAACGAGTGCAGCTCCTTGTTGAGCCGCGCGAGCCGTTCGGCAGCGCCGGTGATGCGCGCATCCGACTCGTTGATGCGCTCGGTGGCCTCGGCGAGGATCTCCTTGGAACGGGCCAGCGCCCGCTCGGCCGAAGCACGCTCGGCCGCGAGCTGTTCCAGCTCCTCGGCCAGCTCCTCGGCCCGCGCCCCGGCCTGGTCGGCCGCGGACGCGGTCAGCACCGCGGACCGCTCGATGGCACCACCGGCCTGGTAGCCGAAGGGCCCCGCCAGATCGCCCTCGGGGGTGACGAAGGTCAGCCCCGGATCGCGGCCGTGGAGCAGGACCGCGGTGTCCCAGTCGTCGACGACGTAGGTGGTCACGAGCAGCCGCCGCAACGCGGTGACGACGCCGTCCGCCGACGCTTCCCCGTCCGCCGGATCGGTGCCGTCCGTCGGCTGGAGCAGGTCGGCGACAGGTGTCGCACCGGCGGTCGCCAGGCGCTCTCGGGCCTCCTCGTCAGGTTCGGCGGCCGGGCGCAGGTCGTGACGCGCGGCCAGGACCACGGCTCGGCCCCCGTCGACCTCACGCAGCCAGGCGACCGCACGACGGGCCCGCTCCGGGGTCGTGACCACGACCGCCTCCCCGAGCCTGCCCAACGCGGCCGCCACCGCTCCCTCGTTGCCGCCGGTGACGCGGACGTGGTCGGCGACGGGGCCGAGCACACCGTCGAGGTCGGCATCCAGCAACGCCGAGGTACCTCCGTCGGTCTCGGCGACGGCGGCGCGGAGCGCCTCGGCACGTGCGGCCTGCGAGGAGCGTTCCGCGTCGAGGTCGCGAGCCCGGGCGGCGAGGTCGTCGACCCTGCCGCTGTGCTCGGCGACCTCGGCCTCTGCGGCCTCGAGGGCCGAGGTGAGCTCGACCTCGCTCACATCCAGGCGATGGATCTCCTCCTGCACCTGGGCGACGTCCTGCTCGGCCTCCGCCGTCCGGCTGTCGAGGCTCTCGAGGGTGGAGGCGACCCGGCCGAGCTCCGCCTCCGCCGATGCGATGGAGCCACGCAGGGCGGACACCTCGCCCTCCCACCGCAGCACGCGTTCACGCTGCTCGGCGCGCCGGCGGCGCTCGGCCTGCAGCTCCTGCTCGTGCGCACGACGATCCTGCTCGGCCTCCCGCCGGGCTGCCGTGCACGCCTCCAGGGCCTGGCGATCCCGCTCGGCGGCCTCCGCGCGTTCCGTGCGCTGCTCCGCGACCCGGTCGGCCTGGGCGCGCAGTTCAGCCGGGGGACGGCCGGCGAGGGGTTCCTCGACGTACTCGACGAGGTGACGGCGCTTGGCCTCGATCAGGTCGGCCGTGCCACGCAACCGCTCGGCCAACGATGTCAGGCCGTAGACCCCGGCCTGCGCGCGGTCGACGGCGGGCCCGAGATCGGCAAGCTCGCCCTCGAGCTGGTCGACACGTCCCTGTGCGGCATCGCGTCGTGCCTCCACCTCCGCCAGCTGCGAGGTGGCGCGATCCTCATCGCGGCCGTGCGATCCGGCGAGTTCGGTCAGCCGGTGCAACTCGAGGGCCGCGATCTTGACGGCGACCTCCCGCAGCTCGGCCTGCAACGACGCATGCCGATCCGCGGCTTCCGCCTGCCGTTCGAGGGGGCGCAGCTGCCGACGTAGCTCGCGCAGGACCGTGCGCAGCTTGTCGATGTGGCCGTCGACCTGCTCGAGCTTGCGCAGCGCACGCTCCCGTCGGCGCCGGTGCTTGAGGATGCCGGCGGCCTCCTCGATGTAGCGGCGACGCTCCTCCGGTTTGGCGTTCAGGATCTCGTCGAGTTGGCCCTGCCCGACGATCGTGTGGAGCTCACGGCCGAGCCCCGTGTCCGACAGCAGCTCCTGGACGTCGAGGGCGCGAACCTCCTCACCGTTGATGCGGTAGGAGGTCTCACCATCCGCGTGGATCGTGCGGGCGACCTGCACCTCGCTGAACTGCGCAGCGCTGTGGGCCGTACCGACCCCGGTCGGGGTCAGCTGTCCCTCGGAGTTGTCGATCACGATCTCGACGTGGGCACGTCCCGCCGCGTGGCGGCCAGGTGATCCCGCGAAGATCACGTCCGACATCGAGCCGCCACGGACCTTCTTCGCGGAGTGCGTGCCGAGCACCCATGACAGCGCGTCCACGACGTTGGACTTGCCCGAACCGTTCGGCCCCACGATCACCGTGATGCCGGGCTCGACCTCCAGGTTGGTCCGGTCAGCGAAGGACTTGAACCCGCGCATCGACAACGACCTGAGGAACACACTGCCTCCACAGGCGCGCACGGCGCATCGACGACGGGGGTCACCACGGCCCGCAGCCTAGCGATGTGCTGCGGGTCCTCAGCGCGACCTCGGTCACGAGCGAGGCTCACCGCACGAGCGAGGCTCACCGGGGGGTCGACCACGGCAGGCAGAGCGGGTCGACCAGCGCAGGCAGGGCGGGTCGCCGGACGCGCCGGCGACCCTCAGCTGTGGGCCGGGGTGCGTTCGTCCGTGGACTCACGCTCGTCACGAGCTGCCTCGGCCTCCGCGAGCGCCCGCTCGAGCTCGGCGACCCGCTGGCGGAGCACCCGGACCTCGTCCAGCAGGCGCAGGCTGGACGGCGCGACGTAGCTGCCCATCAGGGCCTTGCCCATCCTCGATCCTCCAGGGTGCGATGGTCGGCGTGCAACACCTCGGCGCTCCGAGCGCGTCGCGCGGAGCAGCACCAGACGTTGCCAAGCGTTCGCCGGTCGGCAGGCGAGGGAGACCGCCAGGCTCCGACCCCCTGAGCCTACCGGAGCGTTCACGACCGCGTCCAGGCTGAAGGACCCTGCGCCGGGGGCCGGGCGGCTCGTCACGGCAGGTCGGAGCGCACCTCGAACCGGTCGATGCCCAGGGGATCGACCCGCTCGACCTCGACGTCATCCACCTCGGCGGAGGGAGGGCCACCGGTCACCATCCAGGCCTCGACGGTCTCGACGGCGTCGGCGTCACCCTCGAGCCAGGCCACGACCGCACCGTCCACGCGGTTGGCCACCCACCCGCGGACCCCCTGCTCCTGGGCGACCCGTCGGGTCGAGGCACGGAAGAACACACCCTGGACGTGCCCCTTGACGGTCACCTTGCGTGCAACCTTGCGCTCCATCAGATCATGCACTGGTCGCAGTGGTAGGTGTAGATGCCCTTCTTGATGCGCGTCCGCAGGATCGGCTTCCGGCACCGTGAGCAGGGCAACCCGTCGCGGCCGAACACGCGCAGGTGCTGGGCTGCTGTGCCTTCATCGTCGATCGCCGCCTCGGCTTCGCTGTCATCCAGCGACGACCCCGCCGCCTTCATGGCCAGGACGATGACCTCCTGCATCGCGCGGTAGAGCCGACGGATCTCCTGGGTCGACAGCTTCGAGGTGACCCGGTCGTGGCGCAGCCCGGCCTCCCACAGGATCTCGTCGCTGTAGATGGGCCCGAGCCCCGCGATCCGGGTGGGGTCGGTCAGCACCAGCTTCAGTGGGCCGTCCGCGTCTGCGAGGAACCGACCGAACTCCATCCAGGTGGGGTTGTCGTCCAGGGGGTCGAGCGCGTCGGGTGACACGCCGGCGGCCTCCAGTGCCTCGCCGGTCGGCACGACCCCGGTGTGGGCGGTGGCCTGGCTCCCCGGCTCGGAGAGGTGGATCGCCCCGCCGATCGTGAAGGTCACCATCAGGTGGGTGCCGGGTCCGGGGGCCTCGTTGGCGGTCTCGCGGTGCAACGAGCCCTCGTCGCCCGCGTCGATGATCCAGGTGTAGCCCTCGTCGAGGTCCACGAAGATGACCGTGCCACGTCGGCGCGCCGCCTCGACCTTCCGTCCGGCGAGGGCCTTGACGAACTCGGGGCGGTTGCGATGGAAGGGACGCACGACGCTCGGCGTCTCGACGGTCACGTCCTTGATGCGCTTGCCGACGATCTCCTTCTCGAGATCCCTGCGTAGCACCTCGACCTCGGGGAGTTCGAGCACCGGATCAGCCTTCCGTCAGGGTTGGCGTCAGGGTTGGCGAGGGGTCGGCGTTCTGGGCAGCCGGTCGAGCGACGTCGACGTGCCTCGCCGGGCAAGCTAGTCGACGTACCCTCGGTCCCGGGTCACCCGAGGCGGTGCTCGGGTTCGGTCTCGGGTTCGGTGAGGGCCCGGTGGGCCTGCCGCGCCGCCCGCTGTTCGGCCTGCTTCTTGCTCCTCCCCTCGCCGCGGCCGAGGAGCTCGCCACCCACGTGGACCTCGGCGGTGAAGGTCTTGGCATGGTCCGGGCCATCGTCCTCGACCTCGTAGCGAGGGAGCGCCTCGAAGCGCGCAGCCGACAGCTCCTGCAGGCTCGTCTTGTAGTCGAGCGCCGTGTCGCTCTCCGCGAGCTCACCGAGCACCTCGGCGAAGAGGCGCTGGACCAGGTCGTAGGCGGTCGCGAACCCCTGATCGAGGTAGACCGCACCGAGGACCGCCTCGAGCACGTCCCCGAGGATCGACTCCTTGTCCGCACCTCCGGACGCGGTCTCGCCACGCCCGAGCTTGACGTAGGCGCCGAGCTCGAGGTCCCGGGCGACCTCTGCCAGGGTCTCGCAACGCACGGCAGCCGCACGCAGCTTCGCGAGCCGGCCCTCCTGCTCGTCGGGATGCGCGCTGTAGATCTCGTCGGTGACGACGAGCCCGAGCACAGCATCCCCGAGGAACTCCAGCCGCTCGTTGGTCGGTAGGCCGCCCTGTTCGAAGGCCCACGATCGGTGTGTGAGCGCACGATCGAGCAGCCCCGGATCGTCGAAGTGCACGTCGAGCGCGGCCGCGAGCTCTGCGGCCGGCTTCGGTGCGGTGGGTGACTCCGACAGGGTCAGTCGACCTCGAGGACGGTACGCCCGTCGTAGGTGCCACAGGTCGCACACACGGTGTGCGGCCGGGTCGGCGCCTTGCAGCGACGACACGTCGCGTAGGTCGGTGCGTCGATCCTGCGCCACTGCGCCTTGCGGTGACGGGTGCGTGAGCGCGACATCTTCCGCTTCGGAACGGCCATCGTCGGCTCCTCCTTGGTGGGTCCCGCCGCAGCGGGAGGGGTCGGTGATCGTCGGACAGGTCAGTCGTTGGGCAGGTCAGTCGTTGGGGAGGTCCAGGTCGGCGAGGGGCGCCCACCGTGGATCGATGCCCGTGCCGTGCTCGTGGCCGCAGTCGGTCCGGTTGCGGTCAGCGCCGCAGGTCTGGCACAGGCCCAGGCAATCCTCGTCGCACAGGGTACGCATCGGCAGGTCGAGGATGAGCGCGTCGCGCACCATCGTGGACAGGTCGATCGCGGTGGCATCGTCGATCAGCTCGTAGCCGGGCTCGTCCTCGTCCACCTCCTCGACCCGCTTCGCGGGGTCGAGGAACAGTTCGGCGACCGTCACCCTGCGCTCGACCTGCTGCGGTTCGAGGCAGCGGGCACACGCGAGCTCGAGGTGGAAGCCCAGCACGCCCCGGACCAGGATGCCGTCGACCACGCTGTCGAGGTGCAGGTCGAGCTCGACCGGGTCCTGGAGGGCGCCCTCGGCGGTCCCCCACGGGTCCGAGCCGAACTCGTCCTGAGCGACCGCAACCTCGACCGGCCGGGTGGCACCCGGCTGATCGACGATCTCGGTGATGCTGACGCGCACGTGACGGACTCCATGGGCGCGGCGAGGGCCGCGGAGGTGGGCCGGTGGCTGACGTGAGCCGTTCGGGCGGGAAGGACGGGCCGGCGGTGGACCGAGCGCAACGCCGACGGCAGGGACGGGGATCGAGGAGGTTCCCAGGCCGCTCGGCCGACCACCCGGTGAGCTGGCAGCGACTGGGGGTGGATCGATCGCCGGAACGGCGCGCGGGATGCCGAACAGGGACGCCGTGGCTCCCTGGCGGACGACGCACCGTACCACAGCGGCGTTCGAGCCGATCCGGCCACGTGGCCCCACCGGCAGGTGGCCGGGCTCACGGGGTCACGCTACGAGCGGGTCGCGTCCGCGTCGAGGTCGTCCTCGAGACCGATGTCGACCTCGTCCTCGGCGAGCTGGTCCGTATCGGACGCGCCGCGCAGCTTGGCCCGGCCACGTTCCACAGCGCTGAGGGTCTTGGACAGCACCACCTCGAAGTTCGCGAGCTTCGCGTCGACGTAGTCCTCGGCCTCGAGGCGGATCCGGCGGGCGTGCTCGCGGGCCTCCTCGAGGATCCGCTCGGCCTCGTTGTCGGCCGTGCGAACGACCTCCTGCTCGGAGACCAACCGATCGCGTTCGGCCTTGCCGTCGCTGATCAGGCGGTCGGCGTCCGCCTGTGCGCGCTCGAGGATCTCGTCGCGCTCCCGGATCACCCAACGTGCCTGCGTGAGCTCGTCGGGGAGCGCTTCGCGTAGGTCGTGCATGAGCCCGTCGACCTCGGCACGGTTGAGCATGATCGACGCCGACAGCGGAACGGCCTTGGCCTCGGCGACCAGGCGTTCGAGCTGGTGCAGCTTCGCCTCGACGTCCAGGGGCACGCCGCGTTGTTCGGACATCAGGCTTCCCGTCGATCGTTCTCGTGTGCACGTGGATGGCTCAGCCCCCGTGGTCCGGAGCGTAGCGGCCGACGGATCGATCCCCGCGACACCTGGGTGGCCGTTCAGCCCGTGCCATCGCCGCTCCCGAGCTTGGTCTCGAGCGCCGCCTGGATGCGTGGTGGCAGCGTCCCGTCCACCGATCCGCCGAGCTTGGCCACCTCCTTGACCAGCGAGCTGGACAGGTAGGAGTGCTCCGGGCTGGTCGACATGAAGACCGTCTCGACCCCGGCGATGCGCTGGTTCATCTGCGCCATCTGCAGCTCGTACTCGAAGTCGCTGACCGCTCGCAGCCCCTTGCAGATCAGCCGGACGTCGTTGGCGAGGCAGAAGTCCACGAGCAGGCCCTGGAAGCGGTCGGCTCGCACGTTGTCCAGGTGCGAGGTCTCGGTCTCGACCTGTGCGAGCCGTTCGTCGATCGAGAACAGCGCCCGCTTGTTGGGGTTGTCGACCACGGCGACGATGACCTCGTCGAACCTCGCCGCGGCCCGCTCGAAGATGTCGAGGTGTCCCGCCGTGATCGGGTCGAAGCTGCCCGGACACACCACCCGGACGGTCATCCCGGTCCCTCCTCATCCGACCGGTCCGGTCGGGGTCGGTGTTCTGCACGATGCAGCGCGGTGTCACCGTAGCGCCGGACCTCGCCGACGAGCAGCCGTTCGGGCCACGACGGTGGCGCCGCCCGCGTGTCACGCTCGATCACCACGATCGCGCCGGTGGCGAGATGCGGTGGGAGGGCGGCGAGCAGCGTGTCGAGGGCGGCGTCCGGCAACGCGTAGGGCGGGTCCGCCAGGACCAGGTCGAAGGGTGCCCCGGGCAGCTCCCCCCGGACGGCCGATGCCACGTCGGCGCGCACCACCTCGGTCCCGGGCAGACCCACCACCTCGATGTTGCGGTCGAGGGCGTCGAGCGAGGCCCGCGCCCGTTCGACGAAGGTGACCCGCCCGGCGCCCCGGGAGAGGGCTTCGAGGCCGAGCGCGCCCGTCCCCGCGAACAGGTCGAGCACGGAGGCGCCAGGCAGCCAGGGTGCCAGCGAGGAGAACAGCGCCTCCTTGACCCGGTCGGCGGTCGGACGCACGTCTCGCCCCTTCGGCGCGACGAGGCGTCGGCCCCTGGCCGCGCCCGCAACGATGCGCATCGTGCTCCCTCGCCGTGCTCGGCCGACCGTCGGTCGCCGTCGTCGGCCTGTCGTGGTATCAGTCGTCCGCCACCCCGAGGTGGTGGAGGACGAACGCCAGCACCTCGGCCTCGTCCTTCCACGCGTCGTAGCGCCCGGACCGTCCACGGTGACCGGCCCCCATCTCGGTGCGCAGCAACAGCGGCCCCCCGCCGGTGGCGGTCACCCGGAGCTTGGCGACCCACTTGGCCGGCTCCCAGTACTGCACGCGGGGATCGTTCAGGCCGGCGGTCACGAGCATCGCCGGGTAGTCCGCGGCCTCGACGTTGTCGTAGGGCGAGTAGCTGGCCATGACCTCGAGGTAGTCGAGGTCCTCCGGGTTGCCCCACTCGTCGTACTCGATCACGGTGAGCGGGATCGATGGGTCGGACATCGTGGTCACGACGTCGACGAAGGGCACCTCCGCGACGGCGACGGCGCACAGGTCCGGACGCAGGTTCAACGCCCCACCGATCAGCAGCCCCCCGGCGGAGCCGCCACGGATCGCCAGCCGGTCGCGTGCCGTGACGCCCTGCTCGACGAGGTGATCGGCGCACGCGACGAAGTCCGAGAAGGTGTTGGGTTTGGCGAGGAACTTGCCGTCCTCGTACCAGCGCCGCCCCATCTCGCCGCCGCCACGGACGTGCGCGATCGCGAAGACCACCCCGCGCTCCAGCAGGCTGAGCCGGACGTGCGAGAAGATCGGGTCCATCGAGATCTCGTAGCTGCCGTAGCCGTAGAGCAGACACGGGGCGGTGCCGTCGAGCGGGACGTCCGCCCGCCGGACCACGCTGATCGGTACCTGGGTGCCGTCGGGGGCGGTGGCCCACTCGCGCCAGGTCTCGAAGCGGTCACGCTCGTAGCCGCCGCGGACCGGGCTCTCCTTGAGCAGGACGTCGCCGCCGGTGTCCAGGTCGAGGTCGTGCTCCTGGACCGGGGTCGTCAACGACGTGTAGACGTAGCGCAGGGTGCGGGTGTCGAAGCCGGAGCTCGGGCCGAGCCCGGCCGTGTAGACCTCCTCGTCCATCGCCAGCACGTCGCCCTCCCCCGTCGCGGGGTCGCAGACCCGAAGCTGGGCGCGGGCCTCGGTGCGCTCGGAGAGGATGAGCTGATCGGCGAACGCGTCGGCCGACTCGAGGCGGATCCCGGGACGGTGCTCGACGAGGTCGATCCACTGGTCGCGGCCGGGTGACGCGACGGGCGCGACACAGAGCTTGAAGTCGATCGCGCCGTCGGCGTTGGTGACGATGTACAGCAGGTCGCCGCGGTGGTCGATGTCGTACTCGACGCCGTGATCGCGCTCGGCCACGAGCTGCGGGGCCGCGCCTGGATCGTCGGCGTCGAGCAGGTACCACTCGCTGGTGACCTTGCTGCCTGCCTGGATCGCCAGGAAGCGTCGTGAGCGGGTCCGTCCGACGCCGAGCCAGAACCGCTCGTCGGGCTCCTCGTGGACCAGCTCGTCGTCCTCGGCCGACGTCCCCAGGCGGTGCCGCCAGACCTGGTGCGGCCGCCACGCTTCATCGGGCACGGTGTACAGGAACGCCGAGGCATCCTCGTACCACGCGAGTCCGTAGCCGGCACGGGGCACCTCGTCCTCGAGCAGCTCGCCGCTCGCGAGGTCTCGGACGCGGATCCGGAACACCTCGGCCCCCGAGGTGTCGACCGATTCGGCCGCCAGACGCTGGTCCGGGCTGACGCCGTAGCCGCCGAGCTGGAAGTAGTCGTGGTCGGCTGCCTCGGCGTTCTCGTCGAGGAGCACCACCTCGTCGTCGGGCGGGTCGAGCGGGTCGACGGGACGGCGCAGCTCATCGGGCAGACGTCGAGGATCGGTCACGCCGGCGGGGGCGGGACGGCGGCAGTGGATCGGGTACTGCGCACCTTCGAGGGTGCGGCGGTAGTACAGCCAACCGGCGGACTCGCCACGGTCGGTGCGCGGCGGCTGCAGGACCGGCACCGAGCTGTCGGTCTCCTGGACCCGACCCTTGATCTCGGCGAAGATGCGGTCCTGGAGCCCACGGACCGGGGCGAGCAACGCCTCGGTGTAGGCGTTCTCCGCCTCGAGGTAGCGGGTGACCTCGGGATCGTCCCGGTCGCGCATCCAGTGCCAGGGATCCTCCACGGTGGAGCCGTCGGCCCGAGTGAGGGTGTGGGGCCGCTGCTCGGCCACCGGAGGGGTGGGCTCCGGGGGAACAGCCGGAGGGGTGGGCTCCGGGGGCACAGCCGGAGGGGTGGGCTCCGGGGGCACAGCCGGAGGGGTGGGCTCCGGGGGCACAGCCGGAGGGGTGGGCTCCGGGGGCACAGCCGCAGGGGTGGGCGTGTCGGGGGTGTCGCTCACGTCGTATCGCTCGATCGCTGTCGGGTGGAGCGGAGCGTACGCGCCCGCGAACGTCGGCCAGCCTGGGTACGTTCGTGGCCTGGGTGATCGCGTGGGCGGAGCGTCCCGCGGGGACGGGCTCGTCATGCAACGGCGGAGGTTCCTGGCGATCGGCGCGTCGGCGGCGCTGATCCTCGCCGGCTGCGGTCGTTGGCTCCGTGACGCCGCTGACGAGGTCGCCCAGACGGAGGCACCGGCGTCCGGATCCCCCTCGAGCGAGGCCGGTCCGCCCACACGCGAGGCAACACCTCCCGGGGCCGAGCCACGCGAGGAGCCACCCGCCGAGGCGGGTGAGGAGACCGCTCCGACCGAGGATCCGTCGGACGGTGAGGAGGCGGAGCACACGGCGGACGAGGGCGAACCCACGTCGGAACTCGATCGCGAGGTCGACCCCGAGCTGCTCGAGGCGGAACCCACCGAGTGGGGCGAGGCCGTGACGGGGGTGGGGAGCCGCCTCGCCGACACGTCGGCGATCGCGCTGACCCTCGACGCGTGCGGTGGACCGAACGGCAGCGGTTACGACGCGGCGCTGATCGAGCACCTCCGCGACCACGAGGTCCCTGCGACGCTGTTCATGAACGCGCGGTGGATCGAGGCGAACCCCTCCGTGTTCGACGAACTCGCCGACGATCCGCTGTTCGAGATCGCCAACCACGGCACCGAGCACCGCCCGCTGTCGGTCGATGGCCGCAGCGTGTACGGGATATCGGGCACCGCCTCCGCGGAAGCGGTGATCGACGAGGTGGTCGACTGCCAGCAGCTGCTGACCCGGCGGACCGGAAGGTCTCCGCGCTTCTTCCGCTCCGGGACGGCGTACTACGACGACGTGGCCGTGCGGATCGTCCAGGCGCTGGGGCTCGAGGTCGCCGGGTACTCGGTCCTCGGCGATGCCGGCGCGACGTTCTCCGCGTCGCAGGTCCGGGACGCCCTGCTGGGTGCCACCCCCGGCTCGATCGTGCTGCTCCACATGAACCATCCCGGCAGCGGCACCGCAGACGGCGTGGCGGCAGCCCTGACGGCCCTGCAGGACCGTGGCGTGACCTTCACCACGCTGGGAGACCACACGCTGCGGTGAGCGGCGTTCAGGATCCGTCGCGGTCGATGAGGTCGAGGTAGGCGTCGAGGCTCCCGGGGTTGGCCATCGCGCCGCGGTTGACCACCTCCTCGGCGGGCTCACCGTCGAGGAGGCGCTTCACGGGCACCTCCATCTTCTTGCCGGAGATGGTGCGTGGCACGGCCGGAACCGCGTGCAAGGTGTCGGGGACGTGGCGTGGCGAGAGCTCGGAGCGGAGCGTGCTCGCCAGGGTCCGCCGCAGCTCGTCGTCGAGGTCACGACCCTCCTCGAGGACCACGAACAGGACCAGCTCGCCGGCGCCGCCGGCAGGGTCCTCGTGGTGGACGACCAGGCTGTCGACGACACCGTCGACCTCATCGACCACGGAGTAGAACTCGCTCGTCCCCATCCGCACACCACCGCGGTTGAGGGTCGCGTCGGACCGACCCGTGATGATGCACGCCCCGTCGGAGGTGATCTCCAGCCAGTCACCGTGGCACCACACGCCCGGGAAGTCCTCGAAGTAGGCGGCGCGGTAGGCGGAACCGTCCGGGTCGTTCCAGAACCCGACCGGCATGGAGGGCATCGGGGCGGTGATGACCAGTTCGCCACGCTCGCCGATGACCGGGTTGCCGCCTGGGTCGTAGGCCTCGACCTTGGCACCGAGGAAGCGGCACGGGATCTCGCCGGCGCGCACGGGGTGCAGCGGCGACGCACCGACGAAGGCGGTGCACACGTCGGTCCCACCGGAGACCGACGCGACCTGCAGGTCGCGGTGGACGTGGTCGTAGACCCACGAGAACCCCTCCGGCGGCAGGGGTGAACCGGTCGAGCCGACCTGGCGGATCCGCGAGAGGTCCAGCTCCTCCCCCGGTGCCAGCCCGGCACGCCTGCAGTTCAGCAGGAACGGCGCGCCCACCCCGAAGACGGTCACCTCGAGGTCCGCGGCCATGCGCCACAGCGTCGATAGGTCCGGGTAGCCGGGGTCGCCGTCGAAGAGCACCAGTGGGCTACCGACCGCCAGCCCCGAGACCAGGAGGTTCCACATCATCCACCCGGTCGTGGTGAACCACGTGAACCGGTCGTCGGGCCCGAGGTCGTGGTGCAGCCCGAGGGCCTTGAGGTGCTCGACGAGGATGCCCCCGTGCCCGTGGACGATCGCCTTCGGCAGACCCGTGGTGCCGGAGCTGAAGAGCACGTACAACGGATGGTCGAAGGGCACCGCGGCGAAGGTCGGCTCGGCGGACTCGCTCGTCAGCTCCTCCCACGTCACGATGTCGGGCACCCGGTCGGCCGCTGCCTCGACGTCGAGGTAGGGGATCAGCACGGTGGTGCGCAGGCTCGGCAGCTCGGCGCGGATCTGGGCGAGCTCGTCGGTGCGGTCCATCGGTTTGACGCCGTAGCGGTAGCCGTCCACGGCGATCAGCACGGTCGGCTCGATCTGGCGGATCCGGTCGACGACGCTCCTGACCCCGAACTCGGGGGCGCACGACGACCACACGGCCCCGATCGATGCCGTGGCCAGGAACGCGATCAGCGTCTCGGGGATGTTCGGCGCGAAAGCCGCGACCCGGTCGCCNCGCCTGACCCCGAGCCGACGCAGCCCAGCCGCCGCGCGCGCGACCTGGTCGCGGAGCTCGTCCCAGGAGACCGTGACATCGTCGCGCGACTGCGACCGCGCCACGATCGCCGGGGTGTCCCCGGTGGTGCGCAGCAGGTGCTCGGCGTAGTTGAGCGTGGCGCCGGGGAACCAGTGTGCGCCCGGCATGCTCGCGTCGGCCAGCACCCCGCCCGCCGGGTCGCGGAACCGCACGTCGAACTCGTCGACGACCGCGGACCAGAAGCCGGGGAGGTCATCGACCGACCACTGCCACGCAGCGTCGTAGTCCGGGAGCTCCAGGCCGAGGCTGGTCTCCACCCGGTCGAGGAAGCGTCCGAGCCGGCTCGTCGCACGGACGTCGGCGGGAGGTTCCCACAGCAGCGTCCCGGTCTCGATCTCCGCCATACCCGCCTCCGCCTCGCTCCTTCGCGACCCTATGCCGGTGGACGGTGCCGATGCCACCCCGCGGCTCGGGTGACCGTGGGCCACGCACGGGCCCAGGGGTCACGCGCGGGACCGAGCCGCGGAAGCTCACCAGCGTCGTCGGTCGAGGACCCCGGCACCGAACGTGGCCCCTACGTCGGGGCGTCCTCGTCCGGGCGGCCGCCGATGGCTTGGCGGCGGGGACCCCTGAGGCGAAGGGCCCACGAAGTGCAGCGGGGCACGAGGCGGTGGAGGGCGAACAGCCCCCGCAGGACCGGTGGATGGAGCACCTGCGGGCGGGGCCGGGCGATCGTGCTGAGGATCACCTCGGCCGCCTCGGTCGGGCCGCACGTACGGACGAGGCGGCCGAGCCAGGGCCGCCGCTCCCTCGCTCCGTCGTTGACGTCGAAGTACGGCGTCGCCACCTCGCCGAACGCCACGTGGCAGCTGTGCACGCCGGTACCAGCGAGGTCCTGCCGCAGTGCCTCGTGGTACCCACGGAGCGCCCAACGGGCGACGGTGTACGCGGTGGCACCGGGCCACGGGTCGTAGGCTGCCGGAGAGCCGACGTGGACGACCACACCCGCACGCTGCGCCAGGAGGTCACCGAGGAACGCGTGGGTGACGTGGTAGGCGGCGCGGTAGGGGGCATCGAGCATCCGCTCCATATCGGCGGGCGGGGTGTCCTCCGGCCACCGCCACGCTCCGGCACCCGCCGCGTTGACGATCGCCGCCGGGGCACTGTGGGCCTGGCGGACGCGCTCGGCCATCCCCGCCACCGCGTCCGGGTCCGCCGCATCGATCGGCTCCGCGATGCCCACGCCGCCGACCGCATCCACCTGGGCCGCGACCCGTGCCACCTCGTCGTCACGGCGCGCGACGAGCACCACGGTCCACCCGTACGCGGCCAGGGCCAGCGCGGTCGCCTCGCCGATGCCGCTCGATGCCCCCGTCACCACCGCGACCCGCCCCGGCATGCCTGGCTCCTCGTCGTCCCGTCGGCGACGCTACCCGCAGCGCGCACACCACGCGCCGACGCACCCCGGGGCATGCAGCGACGTGAAGCCCGGGGTGCAGCCGTGCACCGCAGCCTTCACACCACGCACCGACGCACCCCGGGCACGCAGCGACGTGAAGCCCAAGATGCAGCCGTGCACCGCAGCCTTCACACCACGCACCGACGCACCCCGGGCACGCAGCGACGTGAAGCCCAAGATGCAGCCGTGCACCGCAGCCTCCACAGCTCCGGGCGGCGTGCTGCGGCACCTCCAGGATCGCCCTGGACGGTCCGGGAGCGTGGCCGGTCAGCCGGTCTCCAGGGCGCTGAAGGCCTCCAGGCCACCTTCGTAGCGGGCCAGCACCTCGGCGCGGAGCCGGACGTGTTCCTCCGCGGTCAGATCCGGGTCGCCATCGATCACCCGCTTCGCCAGATCACGGGTCGTCGCCACCACCTCGAGATCCCTGGTGAGGTCGGCCAGCTTGAGGTCCGGAAGGCCCGACTGCTTCTGCCCGAAGAGCTGCCCGGCTCCCCGGATGTGCAGGTCGGCCTCAGCCAGGGCGAACCCGTCGGTCGATCCGGCCACGGCTTCGAGCCGGTCCTTCGCGTCGTCGGTCAGCTCACCGTTCCAGCCCGCGAACAGCACGCAGAAGCTGCGGCCNCCACCGCGGCCGACACGGCCGCGCAGCTGGTGGAGCTGGCTGATGCCGAACCGCTCGGCGTCCTCGATCACCATGATCGTCGCGTGCGGGACGTCCACGCCGACCTCGATGACGGTGGTCGACACCAGCACCTGCGCCTCCCCTGAGCGGAAGCGGGCCATGGCCGCGTCCTTGGCGTCGGCGGACATCCGCCCGTGGACCAACTCCACCTCCAGATCAGCGAAGACGTCCTTCGTGAGGCGCTCGTGCTCCTCGACCGCAGCCGTACCAGGGACCGCGTCCGACGGCTCGACGAAGGGGCAGACGATGTAGGCACCGCCGCCCTCGGTCGCCTGCTCGCGGATGAAGCGGTACAGCGCATCGCGGCGGTGCGCCTGCTTCGGGCTGATCAGCTGGGTCGTGATCGGCTCACGGCCGGGCGGGAGCTCGTCGAGCACGGTGACGTCGAGGTCGCCGTACAACGTCAGGGCGAGCGACCTGGGGATCGGCGTGGCGGTCATGACGAGCACGTCGGGCAGCACCGTCGTGCCCTCCGCTGCTCCGACGGAGGTGGCCTTCTCCTTGAGCTGCACACGTTGCGAGACCCCGAACCGGTGCTGCTCGTCGATCACCACCGCACCGAGGTCGGCGAAACGGACCCCCTCCTCCAGCAGCGCGTGGGTGCCGACGACGAGGTCGACGTCACCGGAGAGCAGCTCGCCGAGCACCCGGCGCCGGTGCGAGGTCGTCGACGACGAGGTGAGCAGCTCGATCCGCAGCCCGTCGAGCACGTTGACCCCGAGGGGGGCGAGCAGGTGCGTGAGCGTGCGGTGGTGCTGCTCGGCGAGGATCTCGGTGGGGACCATCAGCGCCGCCTGCCGTCCCCGGTCGACGGCGCTGAGCATCGCCCACACGGCGACGACCGTCTTGCCCGACCCGACGTCGCCCTGCAGCAGCCGATGCATCGGCCGCGAACGACCGAGGTCCTCACCGATCCCGGTGAAGGCCCGCTCCTGCGCGCCGGTGGGTGGGAACGGCAGGGCGTCCAGGAACGCGTCGGCATGCCCACCCTCGACCGGTGCGTTGTCCACGCCGAGGGTGTCGGCCTCCAGCCGTGCCCGTCGCCACTGCAACCCGAGCTGGAGGACGTACAGCTCGTCGAAGACCAGCCGGCGTCGCGCTGCGTCGCGGGTCGCCAGATCCGGCGGCAGGTGGATCCCGCGGATCGCGGTGTCCAGATCGACGAGGTCGTGCTGGTCGAGCAGCTCCTCGGGCAGCCAGTCGTCGACGGGGGGGAGCACCTCCAGTGCCGCCTCGACCAGCTCGGCGAGCTTGAAGCTCGGCAGGCCATCCACCGCCGGGTAGACCGCCAGCAGCCGCTGGTGCTGGAGCCGCTCCGCCGCCGAACCCGCGTCGAGGCCCGTGGCGACCGTGCCGAGCCGCTGCACGTCCGGACCGGGCAGCTGCAGGTTCGACCGGAACCGCTTGACCTTGCCGCTGAACGCGACGACCGTCCCGGGCGGGAGCTGGTTCGCGCGCCAGTTCTGGTTGAAGAAGGTCGCGGTGAACACCGCGCCGCTGGCCTGGCGCACCTTGACCTCGGCGATGTCGAGGTGGCGGCGTCGGCCCTTGCCTGGGGTGCGCCGCGTGGACCACGCGAGGACCTCGCCGATCATCGTCGCGGGCTCGCCCTCGGCGACCTGCGAGAGGTCGAGGACCTCGCCGGCGTCCTGGTGTCGGCGCGGGTAGTGCTCGAGCAGATCGCGCACCGTGCGGACCCCGAAGGCGTCGTCCAGGCGTGATGCGAGCTTCGGACCGACCCCGGGCAGCTCGGTGACACGGTCCTCGAGGCGCAGGCTCACTCGACGCCGACCCAGTAGCGCACCGGTGCCTGCCCGGCGTCCAGGATCTCGAGCTCGGCGTCCCCCGCCAACTCGACCAGCAGGGCTCCGGCCGCCTCACGTTCGTCCCAGGTGACCTCATCGCCGACGAGCAACGTGACGAGCTCCGCACCGCCGACCTCCAGCCGCGTGGCCACGGCGCGCAACACGGCCAGGGGATCGTCGTCGACCAGGATCACCTCGCCGTCGACGACCGCCAGGGGCTGCCCGGCCGACACCGCGCCGATCGGGGTGTCGGCATCCCGCGTGGCCGCGACCACCTCACCGGCGCGGACACCCGACGCCGACGCAGCGACCTCCGCGGCAACCGCGTCCGGATCGCCGGTCGGATCGAGCACCGCCAGCGCCGCGAGCACCGCCGGCGGGGTCACCGCCGGGTCGACCACCGTCACCTCTCGCCTCCCGTCACGACGAGCGAGCTCTGCGGCCTGGTGGGCGGTGGCCACCGCGTTGGGATGCCCGGGAAGGATCAGCACCCGCTGGGCCGGGCAGCAGCCATCGATCGCGTCGACGAGATCGGCGACGGACGGCAACCGGCCGGCGGCGCCATCCACCACCTCGACGTGCGGTGCGCGGACGAGCTCCATCGCCCCTGGCCCGCTCACGACGGCGACCGCGGCGACCGCGAGGTGGCTGCCTTCAGCGCGGCGGGCGATCTGCTCGCCGAGGTTGGTGACCTGGATGTCGCTCGGGCGACCGTGCTCGATCCCGACCTCGATCGCGGCACCGATGTCGGCGGTGTGCACGTGGACGTTCAACAGCCCTCCCGCAGCCACGACCACGACCGAGTCACCCAACGCCTCGAGGCTGCGGCGCACCTCGGAGGAGCTCTCGTCCGGTGCGTCGAGGAGGAACTGCACCTCGTAGGGATGGTCGAGGGACCGGTGACAGCCCCGCTCGGCGCGAGGCTCGCTGTGGGCCGGAGCGTCGAGCTGAACCTTGGGGGTATCCCCCGAGAGGTGGCCGTGCACCGCGGCGAGCACCACCTCGAACCCCCGAGCCCCGGCATCCACGACGCCGGCGTCACGGAGCACCGCGAGCTGCTCCGGCGTTGCAGCCACGGCCTCGGCCACCGCCGCACAGGTCCGCGCCGAGACGCCGATCAGATCCTCGCCGGCATCGGCGGCGTTCCGAGAGGTGACGGCAGCGGCACCGATCGCGGTCAGGATCGTGCCCTCGACCGGCTCGGCGACGGCCTCGTACGCCAGCTTCCGCGCCCTGCCGAGCGCATCTGCGTAGGTGGCGGCGTCGATGCGGTGCTGGCCGGTGAGCTCCTCGACGACCGCGCGGATCACCTGGCTGAGGATCACACCGGAGTTGCCGCGCGCCCCGCGGACCGCGCCGCGGATCACCTCACGCGACAGCGTCGCACCGGGGGCCGGCCGTGCGTCATGCAGCGCGGAGAGGCTGGATCGCACGGTGAGCACCATGTTGGTGCCGGTGTCCCCGTCCGGCACCGGGAAGACGTTGAGGTCGTTGAGCACGTCACGACGCTCGGTCAACGCCCCATGGACACGTTCGAGCAACGCCGGCAGTTCGCGCACGGACAGCGGCGCGCCCTGTCGCTGCACCCGTCGGCCTCCCTCCCGGTGAAGGTGGTCGCTCGTGGCGGGGACGCCACGACCTCGCCGTGGCGAGCGTAGCTGTCCCCTGCCGCGCACAGCTCGCGCCATGGCCGGCTCGTTGGTAGCCTGCCGCCCGATCCGCGTGCTCCTCGCCCGTCCCTTCGGTGCGGCGCTCGGGGAACCCTCAGCGCCATGCACCCCGTACGATGCGCCCGACGATGTGCCCGGTACGGCGTGCGACGGGATCCCCTCCTGCGGCCAGCCCGGCGGAACGCTCCGACGAACCGCGACCTCCCGATCACCTCCCAGCTCTCCCGCGCTTCCGGCGCGCCGGCGGGAACCACGACGACAAGGCAGTCCGATGGCCTCCTCCACCTGCGAACTCTGCGACAAGAAGCCCTGGTTCGGCAAGCAGGTCTCCCACTCGCATCGCCGGTCATCCAAGCGGTGGTCGCCCAACGTCCAGCGGATGACCGCCGTCGTCGACGGGCGCAAGGTCAAGCTGAACGTGTGCACCTCGTGCATCAAGGCCGGCAAGGTCGTCCGGCCGTCCGTCAAGGCCTGACCGACCCGCAAGGCCTGACCGACCCGCAAGGCCTGACCGACCCGCAAGGCCTGACCCACCCGCCGCGGCCCGATCACCGGCTCGCCCCGCTCTCGGCCCCGGGCCGGAGACCGCGAGACCCGGTTGTCCTCCCCCGCGACGCAGCGGTTGCTAGCGTCGTGTCGAGTGGGAGGTGCAACGGTGAAGGTCGCGGCCTACGTCCTGATCCAGACCGAGCTGGGCGAAGCAGCGAGCGTCGCACGCGCCGCTGCCGAGGTGCCCGGCGTCATCACCGCCGACGACGTCACCGGACCCTACGACGTCGTGGTCAAGGCGGAAGCGGCCAACGTGGACGAGCTCGGCAAGCTCGTCGTGTCACGGATCCAGGCGGTGCCCGGCATCACCCGCACCCTGACCTGCCCGATCGTCAACCTCTGACGGCTCGACCCCCGCTGGCGGACCGTCCCCGCCCTCCGGCTCCCAGCCTCACAGCCTGGCGCCGGCCAGGAGCCTCGCGACCAGCTCCGGGTAGTCCACACCTTCAGCCGCCCACAGTCGGGGGAACATCGAGCTCGGGGTGAACCCCGGGATCGTGTTGATCTCGTTGATCAACACCTCGCCGTCCGGCCTGACGAAGAAGTCGATGCGGGCCAGTCCACGGCAACCGATCGCGCGGTACGCCCGGCGGGCCAGCACGTCGATCCTTTCCGCGACGGACGCGGGGATGTCGGCGGGGATCACCAGGTCGGAGTCCCCGAGGTACTTGGCCTCGAAGTCGTAGAACTCACCGGAGGGCAGGACCTCGCCCGCACAGGTGACCTCGATGTGCTCGTCGCCGAGGACCCCGACCTCGATCTCGCGTCCACGCTCGATGCCCTGCTCGATGACCACGACGTCGTCGTGGGTGTACGCCTCGTGCATCGCCTCGGGCAGATCGTCGATCAGCGCGACCTTTCGGATCCCGATCGAGGAGCCCTGCCGCGCCGGTTTGGTGAACCAGGGGGCGGGTAGGCGCGACACGAGCTCCTCGCACACGTTGTCGGCGTCGGCGTTCCAGCGGCTGCGGTGGACGGCGAGGTAGCCGCCCTGGGGCAACCCACGTGCCGCGAAGGTCGCCTTCATCGCTGCCTTGTCGATGCCGATCGAGGACGCGGTCACGTCAGCGCCGACGTACGGGACGCCGACCGAGGCGAGCAGCCCCTGCACCGTGCCGTCCTCGCCCCACGGGCCGTGGAGCAGGGGGAAGGCGGCGTCGACGGGCCCGAGGCCGGTCGTCTCGAACCCGTTGGCCTCGTCCACCTGCAGCAGCCGCGGTCCTTCGCGGGTGCCGACCAGCGCGACGGTGGGTCCGTCCTCGGACACCACGGGCAGGGGCCCGCCTGCGGGGTCGTCGATGGGGCCGTCGGTGAGCGTCCAGCGGCCGTCGCGCGTGATGCCGACGGGCACCACCTCGTAGCGATCGCGATCGATGACCGCCAGCACCGAGCGCGCAGACAGGCACGAGATCTCGTGCTCTGAGGACCGCCCGCCGAACAGCAGCAGGACGCGGGGCACGCGGGCGCCTTTCGATCGCGGTCGACAGCGACGGGAGCCTAGCGAGGCCGGATCAGGCGCTGGGCCGGGCCTCCGGTCCGGATGACCGGGTCTCGCGTGCCGGCAGCGTCCGGAGACCTCCGTCCGTGCGTGGCAGCCACGAACAGATCGGTGCGGTGTCCTCCCGCGAGCCGTAGACCAGCAGCGCCAACATCGCACCGTAGAGCGGGAGGTGGCCGATCAGCTCCGTCGGTCCCAGGAAGAACAACGTCGCGTTGAACGGGATACCGGCCGCGAGCACGGTGAGCTGCGGCAACGCGCCGGAGATCAGGAGCAACCCGAACAGGATCTCGACCCCGGCGGCGAACTGGATGAACACCAGGTCGCTGACCTCCACACCGAACCAACCGCCGACCACCTGCAGCACGTTGAAGGCCGGGAACCGGTCGAGGAACTCCAGGCTCAGCTCGGGTCGGGCCAGCTTCTCGGTGTAGGCGAGGAGGATCAGCGTCATCCCGGCCACGGCCCGCAGGGCGAACAACGCCGTCCTGACCCGCTCGGGGTCGACCAGGATCCGGCCACCGGACCGTCGGTCGTCAGGTGGCAGCAGCACCAGGAACAGCCCGATCGCCAGCAGATCCGCCCGCTCGAGGATCGGCATGACCCCGTAACCGAGCATGCCCAGGGGTCCGGCCAGCACGAGCAGGATCGCGGCGGGACGGACCCTCCAGCCGGCGATCAGCCAGACCCCGACGATCCCCTCGAGGACGCCGAGGCCGAACCCCCACCAGGTGTCGGGCAGCCGGAGGGTGGGGACGAAGTACTCGAGCCGCGAGGCGAGGGCCAGCAGCGACACGCCGGCGTGGATCGCGAGCAGCCGCGGGATCCAGGGCCCGAGCCGACCGAGGAAGCTGAGGAAGCCCAACTCCGGACGGGGCAGCCACCTCGCGAGGATGCGCCACACGATCGCGATCACGATCGCCGAGCCCGCCGCCACCAGGGAGAGGGTCTCGACCGCGAAGGCGAGGTCGTAGGGCGGTTCGCCCTCCGTGAACCACAGTGCGTGAGCGAGTGTCGGCACGACGCTACCCCTGAGAACGACGATGGACGAGATGACGACATCGGGACGAGCGTCCGTCGAGGGTAGGGTGCCGACGAAGGCGGCCGAGACCTGGTGCGCGGCGTCCGGGACGACCCCACGAGGGGACCCGGAGGGTGCCGGTTCCGCCACACGACCTCGAACCACAGGGAAGGCAGCGACGTGATCGACTTCGACGGCAGGGTGGCCATCGTGACGGGCGCAGGCGGAGGGCTCGGCCGGAGCCATGCGTTGCTGCTCGCGAGCCGTGGCGCCAAGGTCGTGGTCAACGACCTCGGTGGCTCACGTGACGGGACCGGCGGCGGATCGGAGATGGCGGATGCCGTGGTCCAGGAGATCGTCGACGCGGGCGGTGAGGCCGTCGCCAACTACGAGGGTGTGCACACCTGGCAGGGGGGCGAGGCGATCGTGCAGACCGCGCTCGACAGCTTCGGGCGGGTCGACATCGTCGTGAACAACGCGGGGATCCTGCGCGACATCTCCTTCGCCAACCTCCAGGAGGAGCAACTCGACCTCGTCCTGAAGGTCCACCTGTACGGCGCCTTCCACGTCGCGCGCGCGGCGTGGCCCCACCTCAAGGACCAGGGCTACGGCCGCGTCATCAACACCACCTCGGGGTCCGGGCTGTACGGCAACTTCGGCCAGTCCAACTACTCGGCCGCCAAGATGGGCCAGGTCGGGCTGACCCGCACGTTGGCGATCGAGGGCGCGAAGTACGGCATCACCTCGAACGTGATCGCTCCGGTGGCGAGATCGCGGATGACCGAGGACGTCATGCCGCCGCAGCTCCTGGAGCGACTCGAGCCCGAGTACGTCTCCCCGCTCGTGGCCTACCTCGCCTCCGAAGGGTGCACCGAGACCGGGCGCATCTACTCCGTCGGCGGTGGCTACGCGGCGCGGGTCGCGATCCTCGAGGCCGAAGGCACCACCTTCGATGGTGTTCCCTCCCCCGACGACGTCGCGGAGCAGTGGGCTGCCATCAACGAGGTCGGCCCCGGTGCCGTGGAGTTCACCCACGGGGTCATGGAGCAGACCACCAGGGTCATGGAGGCACTCGGCATCGGGTTCGAGTGACCCCGGAGGGCGGTGGTGGTGCCGACCTGATCCGCACGGGAGCGGACCCGTTGTCGAGCGCGGAACGACCGATAGGCTGCTGCGGCGATCCACGAGGTGTCACCGGCCCTCAGCCGCTGCGACCACCCACGGCCTCCGTCGCGCGTCGCTCGCGGAGCGCCCCGAACCCGGATCGTCGTGATCGCCGCAGCCGCGCCCGCTGGACCACGCCTCCGTCCGTTTCCCCCGTCCTCCAGGTCGCTCGTGGCACACAGCATCGGTAACACGTTCCAGTTCCTCGGTCGCGACATGGCGGTCGATCTCGGGACCGCGAACACCCTGGTCTACGTCCGGGGTCGCGGCATCGTGCTCGACGAGCCCTCCGTGGTCGCGATCAACACCCGCAACGGCGCGATCCTGGCCGTGGGGTCCGAAGCCAAGCGCATGATCGGCCGCACCCCCGGCCACATCATCGCGACACGCCCGCTGAAGGACGGGGTGATCGCCGACTTCGACGTCACGGAGAAGATGCTGCGCTACTTCATCCAGGCGGTGCACAAGCGCCGGTTCCTGACCAAGCCCCGGGTGGTGGTGTGCGTGCCGTCGGGGATCACCGGCGTCGAGCAGCGCGCCGTCGAGGAAGCATCCGTCCAGGCCGGTGCGCGTGCTGCATACATCATCGAGGAACCCGTTGCAGCGGCCATCGGCGCCGGGATGGCGGTCCACGAGCCGGCCGGCAACATGGTCGTGGACATCGGCGGTGGCACCACCGAGGTCGCACTGCTCTCGCTGGGCGGGATCGTCACCTCGCAGTCGATCCGGACCGGCGGCGACGAGATCGACGATGCCATCATCTCCTACATCAAGAAGGAGTACTCGCTGATGCTCGGCGAGCGCACCGCCGAGGAGATCAAGATGGCGATCGGGTCGGCGTTCCCGCTGCCCGACGAGCCC
>SL_3KL_010_SEDDRAFT_10000714_pt1 | contig 28595 bp, 16 predicted proteins | sample SodLakKL_010_SED_2_FD_10381 | JGI IMG/M metagenome (IMG submission 10381)
ATTTGCCCGAGTGGCTCTCGGACAGCNTGGCTGAGATCCTGCGCTCCTCGCTGGCCATCAGCGATAATCTGATTCTTGTGCCGGCGGCCGCCATTGCCGCCCAGCGGGAATTGTCGGCTTCTGATGAAATCTTACACGGGCGCCTGCGCGAGCACCTGGGCGTGGACTGGATCGTGACCGGCAATCTGAAAACAGCCGACTCCGGTTGGCTCATGGAACTGCAGCTGGACGAACGCGGCGCGGACCCGAAGGTGCTGACGTTGCGCAGCGACGAAGTCATGCCGCTTCTACTGGCCTCCGGACGCCGACTGGTCACTGAGCTGGATGGTCGCCCAGTGGTCACCGATCCCCTGCTCGACGACCCCTGGCTGAACGAAACATTCCATCGCGGCGTGCATGCTGCACGACGCGGTGATCCAGCCCATTCCCTGACCCTGTTTGAAGCAGTACTGGACCATGCGCCGGATTTCGACCGGGCACGCTATGAATGGGCTGTTGCAAAGCGTCAGTCGGGCCAGGTCGAAGAAGGCATGGCGGTGCTTGAGGAATTGCTGACAGCCGAGCACCTGTCCGACCCGCGTCTGCGCCGCATGGCCGCCAATGCCCTGGGAATCACGCTCTGGCACCAGGGCCGGCTGAGTGAGGCCGCAGAATACTTTGCAATCTTCGCACGCGAGGCCGAACTGGCCGGGCATGTGCTCGACCACGCCTACGGAGAACTCAATCAGGGCATGGTGGCCTCTTCCCTGGGCCAATTCGAACAAGCCGAGACGCATCTGATCGAGGCCATGGCGCGTTTCACTCAACAGGGCTATCAGCCCGGGCGCGCCATGACCGCCAACTCCCTGGGTGCGCTGGCCTGGAGACGTGGTCTGGTGGATGATTCCGAGTTATGGCATCGCGAGGCGCTGGATATTCGTCTGGGACTGGGCAACCAGCGCGACATCGCCCAAAGTCTTTTCAACCTGGGCACCATCGCCGCATCGCGCCTGGACTGGAATGAATCCGAGCGACTGTTCGAGCAGGCTCGAATGATTCACCAATCACTGGGAAATCAAGAGCAGGTGATTCGAATTCTGATCAACCAGGGGCAGAATCGGGCCATGAATGGTCGCCTGGCCAGCGGTCGTCAGCGATTGCTTGAAGGGCTCAGAACAGCCGAGGAAATGGGTGCGTTGAGCCTGGAGGTCGATGCGACCTATCGTCTTGGAATGGTCGCCCTGTTGCAAAATCGACCGGACGTCGCACTGGAATGGTTTGATCGTACCCTGGTCGGATTAGGGATTGTCGAAAACCCGGCTCTTGCTCTGAGCACGCGTCTTGGCCGGGTGCGGGCCTTGCAGGCGTCCGATGATACAGCAGCCGCTGAATGGGCGCTGGCCGAAATTCTGGCCGAATACGAGGATGTCGAGGAACTTCCGTCCGAGCTTCGGCTGGAGAAAGCGCGCATGTTGATGGACAACAACGAAATTCCTGCCGCCATTGAACATCTTGAGTACGTTTTTGATTCCCAGCGTGCCAGCCGCAGTTTGCGTCGCCTGGTCATGGTCGGCAAGCTGTTGGTCGAGGCCCATTTGGGCCATGATGATGTCGATTCTGCCCAGGCGGTGATCGATTCACTACCCGAACGAGTCAGAGAGGAAGGTGCAATCCTGGACCTGCGGGCCAGGATTGCCTGGGAGAATGAACAATGGGCGCTGGCCCTGGAAACCAAGCAACGCGCCCGGGAGCGCCTGGATGAGCGCTGGAGCACGAACCAGGAAGCTCGTCTGCGCGAATGGCAGGAATTTGCCGGAAGTCGTTTGGCAGACCATCCGCCCTGATCAGGCCAGCTTGGGCGAGACGCCACTGTCGCGCCAACCGGAGGTGATCGGGTAGCGCCTATCCCGGCCAAAGGCCTTGCGGGTGATTCTTGGACCCGGCGCCCCTTGACGGCGCTTGTACTCGGCCGCCAGCACCATGCCGGCTACTCGACGCACGACTTTTTCATCAATGCCCGCCGCCACAATCTCCCCGATGGACTGATCCCGCTCGACATAGCGAGTGATGATGTCATCAAGGACGTCATAAGGCGGCAGACTGTCCTGGTCAAGCTGGTCCGGCCGAAGCTCGGCTGACGGGGGGCGGTCGATGACGCCTTGTGGAATCGCCGGACTGACCGAGTTGCGCCAGTTGGCCAAGTCATAGACCAGGCCTTTCAGGCAATCCTTGATGGGACTGAATCCGCCACACATGTCACCATAAATGGTCGAATAGCCGGTCGCCAGTTCGCTTTTGTTGCTGGTCGATAACGGCAAGTGTCCAAGTTTATTGGACAGCGCCATGATGATATTGCCGCGGGCGCGAGCCTGAAGATTCTCCTCGGCAAAATTCTCACGGCGCCCCGCAAACACCTCGGCCAATTGCTTGAGCAAGGCCTGATAGACCGGCTCGATGGAGATGTTCTCATGGCCAAGCCCAAGCAGGTCAATCTGTTCGGTTGCCAGGATCAGTGACAGTTCCGAGGTATGTCGAGAAGGCATCATGACCGCAACCACCTGATCGCCGCCCAGCGCATCGGCTGCCAAGGCTGCCGTCAGGGCCGAGTCGATACCCCCTGAAAGCCCAAGCACAACGGACTCGAACTTGTTCTTGACGACGTAGTCACGCAGGCCACGCTGCAAGACTCGATAGATGACCGGAAAATCCTCGGTTTCGCCATCAGGCCAGTGCAGATATTCGAAGCGGCCGGATGCTGACTCGAAACCCACCAGCAGCAAATCCTCTTCACACAGGCTGGCCGGTTCGGACAAGCAGCCCTGCCCGTCTATGGCCAGCGAGTGGCCATCAAAAACCAGTTCATCCTGTCCACCCACGCAATTGAGATAAATCAGCGGCAGGCCGGTCTCGGCGTGGCGCTCCGTCAACACCCGCGCCCGATCCTCATGCTTGCGCCGATAGTATGGGGAGGCATTGGCCGAAATGATGAGATCCGCCCCGGCATCGTGGGCTGCCCGGGCAGCTTCGGGGGTCCATGTATCTTCGCAGATGATGATTCCGACACGGACATTGGCAACCTCAATCACCAACGGCTGATTGCCGGGCATGAAATAACGTCGCTCATCGAAAACCGCGTAATTGGGCAGATCGCGCTTGTCATAGACCCCCAGCACCTGGCCGTCACGCAACCAGGACACCGAATTGTAGCGCTTCTCACCAAGAGCGCGCGGGTGACCCACCACCACATCGATGCCATGCACCGCCTCGGCAATTTCAGCCAGTGCAGCCTCGGTACGACGCATGAAGCCCGGCCTCAAGACCAGGTCTTCGGGCGGGTAGCCAGTCAGCGCCAGTTCAGGAAAAACCAGAAGGTCCGCTCCGTACTCATCACGAGCACGGGCGATGTGGTCCAGGATGCGATCGCGATTGCCGGTGATATGACCGACGAGAAAGTCGTCCTGGGCGAGAGCGATTTTGAGCATGGGAAGGGTTCAGGGTTCAGGGTTCAGGGTTCAGGAATGACAGGAAAAACCGACCTGAACCCTGAAACCTGAAACCTGAACCCTTGTTCTTATTTCAGACGCTCAGCGATGGCCGCGCCCAGTTCAACCGGGGAGCGGACCGTGGTCACGCCGGCCTCGTCGAGGGCCTCATATTTGGCTTCGGCCGTACCCTTGCCGCCGGAAATGATGGCGCCGGCGTGGCCCATGCGCTTGCCCGGAGGCGCGGTGACGCCGGCAATGTAGCCCACTACCGGCTTGGTGACGTGATCGGCAATGAACTCGGCGGCCTCTTCTTCGGCCGAGCCACCAATTTCGCCAACCATGATGATGCCCTGGGTATCGTCGTCTTCCTGAAACAGCGCCAGGCAGTCAACAAAACTCATGCCATGAATCGGATCTCCACCGATGCCAATGCAGGTGCTCTGGCCCAGGTCGGCCTGTGTGGTCTGGTAAACGGCCTCATACGTCAGGGTGCCCGACCGAGAAACAATCCCGACCTTGCCGGGCTTGTGGATGCGACCGGGCATGATGCCGATCTTGCATTCACCCGGAGTGATGATGCCCGGGCAGTTCGGGCCGATCAGGGTGACATCCTCATAACCCTGCAAGGCTGCCTTGACCTTCATCATGTCCAGAACCGGAATGCCTTCAGTGATACATACGATCACGCGAATACCGGCATCCGCGGCCTCGAGGATGGCATCGGCGGCAAACGGGGGTGGCACGAAAATCATCGAAGCATCCGCCCCGGTTTCTTCGACCGCCTCGTCCACAGTGTTGAACACCGGCAACCCCAGATGGTCCTGCCCACCCTTGCCCGGCGTCACCCCGCCGACCAGGCGAGTACCGTAAGCAATAGCTTGCTCGGAATGAAAAGTACCCTGCGAGCCGGTAAAGCCCTGGGTGATGACCTTGGTCTTCTTGTTGACTAATACACTCATTGCTTGTTCCTTCAGGCGGAGGCGGCTTCCACGGCCTTGCTCGCACCGTCATTGAGATCGTCTGCTGGAATGATGGCAAATCCGCTCTCGGCCAGCAGCTTCTTGCCTTCATCCACATTGGTACCCTCCAGGCGCACCACCACGGGCACGTCGGGATGGACATCCTTGACCGCGCTGATGATGCCCTCGGCAATCAGATCGCAGCGCACGATGCCCCCGAATATATTGACCAGGATGGCCTTGACGTTGTCATCGGACAGAATCAGTTTGAACGCTTCCTTGACTCGCTCGGCATTGGTACCACCGCCCACATCCAGGAAATTGGCCGGCTCGCCACCGGCCAACTTGATGACATCCATGGTGGCCATGGCCAGACCGGCGCCATTGACCATGCAGGCGATATTGCCGTCCAGTGTCACGTAATTGAGTTCATGCTTGCTGGCGGCCAGCTCCGTAGGGTCTTCCTGAGACTCATCACGCATCTCGGCCAGATCCTTGTGCCGGTACAAGGCATTGGCATCCGCGTTGAGCTTGGCGTCCAGGGCAACCAGATCACCCTTGCCGTCGATGATCAGCGGATTGACCTCGATCAGGCTGATGTCCTTCTCGATGAACAGTCGATACAGACCGTCCATGATCTTGGTGAGCTGGCGAACCTGCTTGGCATTCAGACCCATGGAAAACCCGATCTGGCGAGCCTGGTACGGCATGAATCCGGCAGCGTTATCGATCGCTGCGGTGATGATTTTCTCGGGCGTCTCAGCCGCGACCTTCTCAATATCAACCCCGCCGGCTGCCGAGCCCATGAAAATCACCGATTTGTGCGAGCGATCAACCAGCGCACCCAGATACAGCTCATGCTTGATGTCAGTAGCCTCGGCCACCAACACGCTGTTGACCGGCAAGGCCCGGCCGCCGGTCTGGTAGGTCTCGATTTCCATGCCCAGCATGCGCTCGGCCTCATCACGAACGCCGTCCAGACTGTCGACCAGCTTGACTCCGCCGGCCTTGCCACGACCACCTGCATGTACCTGGGCCTTGATGACCCACTGTTGACCACCGAGACCTTCGGCGGCCTTCACCGCCTCATCGGCTGTAGTGGCCAGCTCGCCACGAGGCACCGGGATGCCGTACTGCTCGAACAGCTCCTTGGCCTGATATTCATGAAAATTCATTGATCAATCCCTAAAAAGATTTTGAGGTTGAAACCGTTAAGTTGAGCGCAGAAGGTCAGGACCGAATGTGTCCTCACAGCCGGGGTATTCTGGATCAGATTCCAGCAATTATCAAACCGTGATTTCGAAGTATACTAGGATTCAGGGGCCAAGAAGCATGGATCAAGGAGTCTGCATGGTGTCGATGCTGCCTGAATACTCGGGAGATCAATCCGCAAGCCGAGGTAGACGGTGGCAGGGTTGAGCACCGGCAACTCGCTGGTCGCCGATGACGACATCGTCCGACGGGCGCTGCATTATCTCAATGGCTTCCGGATGGTGCTGGCGCCGGTGCTGGTCATCCTCTCTTTCAGTCCTCTGGCCGACGCCCTGGCGCCGGCCTACAAGACATTTCTTGCCCAGGCCGCAGGCCTGACCTATCTCGGCGCTGCAATCGCCTTTGTCGCCATTCATCTGAAGCGGTCCACCCCTGCCCAGGACCTGGCCTCTTTCTCACTGGCCACCGACCTGATCATCCTCAGCGTCATCCTGCATTGCTTTGGTGGCATCGAGAGCGGATTGGTCATTCTGCTGTTGTTCACCGTCGGCATCGCCGGCCTGCTGCTGTCGCTTCGCACCGCGCTGCTGTTTGCCAGCATCGTGACCATCGGCTTGCTGATTGATGCCAGTATGGCGGTGCGCGGGTTACCTACCGGCTCAATGGCCGTGCAGGCGGCACTCTACGGAATTGCGGCCTTCGTGACGGCCCTGGGCTGCTCACTGCTGGGTCGATGGGGACGCGAATACCAGTTACTCGCGGAACGTCGCGGCGTGGATCTGGCCAGCCTGGAACAGATCAACGAACTGATCATCCACCGGATGAGATCCGGCGTATTGGTTGTCGATGCCAACAACCGGATCCGCCAAACCAACGAGGCCGCCTGGTACCTGCTGGGCAACCCGCCGGTCAATGAACGCAACCTCAAAGTCATTTCACCGCCCCTGGCCGAGCGCCTGGAGCGCTGGCGCAAGACCGGCAAGACGGAAGACGAAGGACTCCTGCTTCAGGCCACGCAGGTTGCCGTGGTCCCGAGGATGCTGTCCATGCCGGGCCTGAACAGCGAAGCCACCTTGATCTTTCTCGAGGATACTTCGGTCATCAGCCGTCGAGCGCGTGACCTCGCCCAAGCCTCCCTGGCTCGGCTATCGGCCTCCATTGCTCATGAAATCCGCAACCCCCTGGGCGCGCTTTCCCACGCCGCGCAACTGCTGGGCGAGTCCGAGGACCTCACCTCTCCGGACAAGAAGCTGGTCAACATGGTCCTCAACCACTCGGCTCGCATGAACGACATTGTGGAAAATGTGCTCAAACTGTCCCGGCGCGAGCGCGCTCGTGTCGAACCGGTCAACCTGGTGACATGGACCAAACGCCTGGCCAATGAATTCCGCCGCTATCACAAATTGCCGGAAGACCAGGTGCGGCTTGAAGTGCCGTCCGCGGCCATCATGGTGCTGATCGACCCGGGACAGCTGACCCAGGCGGTCTGGAATCTGATGGAAAATGCACTCAAGCATGCCCGGACCGACGACAAGCCGCCGGTCATCACGCTGCGGGTCAGCCCGATTCGCGGCCACCGTGAAATGGCGCTGGATATCATCGACAACGGCCCGGGCATTCCGCTGGAGAAGCGCTCACAGGTATTCGAGCCTTTCTTCACGACCCACAAGCAAGGTTCAGGGCTGGGGCTGTATATCGCTCGTCAGCTTTGCGATGCCAACCAGGCGCCGCTGGAATATGTACAGGTTCCCAATGCCGGCGCCTGTTTTCGAATTCTGCTGAGACGACCGGATTCCACCACTCGCAACCCGGACCAGAGCACAGCGAAAAAAGCCACGGCCTGATACGATGTCACCGACACCAGAGATCACAAGGTACGCTGAATGAGCCAGATGCGCGCACTGGTTGTCGACGATGAACCGGACCTGAGAGAGTTGCTGGATATCACGCTCAGCCGCATGGGCCTGGATGTGGTCACTGCCGAGGACTTGTCCAGCGCTCGGCGCTGCCTGACCGAAAATTCCGACTTTGCTCTTTGTCTGACCGACATGCGCTTGCCCGATGGCAACGGGCTGACCCTGATCAAGGAAATCAGCCGCGATTACGAGCAGATCCCGGTGGCGATGATTACCGCCTATGGCAAGGTCGATGATGCGGTCACGGCCCTCAAGTACGGTGCCTTCGACTTCGTTTCCAAGCCGGTGGACCTCGAGGTACTGAGAAATCTGGTTCGAACGGCTCTTAAGCTTCGTCAGGATGACGCCGAAAAAAGCGCTCCGCAAGCCGACGCGGGTGACGCCGCCCCGCCGCCCCGCAAACCGGCACGCACAGAGACCACCGACGAAGGCAAGTCGCTGCTTCTCAATCGGCTCATCGGTGACTCGGACGCAATTGGCCGAGTCCGCCAGACCATCGCCAAACTTGCGCGCAGTCAGGCGCCGGTCTTGATCAGTGGAGATTCCGGCACCGGCAAGGAGCTGGCAGCCCGTCTGATCCACGACCTGGGGCCGCGCGCCGAGGAACCCTTCGTGGCCGTCAACTGCGGCGCCATTCCATCGGAATTGATGGAAAGCGAATTCTTCGGTCACATGAAGGGCAGTTTCACTGGCGCCGACACCGACAAGGAGGGCCTATTCCAGGCCGCCCAGGGTGGGACCCTGTTTCTGGATGAAGTCGCGGACCTGCCGCTGCCCATGCAGGTCAAGTTGCTGCGGGTCATCCAGGAGAAATCGGTCCGTCCCATTGGCGGGCGCCAGGAACTCAAGATTGACGTCCGCATCCTGTCTGCCAGTCACAAGCCACTCAAGCCGCTGGTTGATGCCGGAGACTTCAGAAACGACCTCTATTACCGGCTCAATGTCATTGAGCTGCACATGCCCTCTCTGAACGAAAGGCGCGGCGATATTCGAATCCTGGCCGAGCATTTTCTCGAGTCCATCGGCGAACAGTGGGGAGAACCAGCTCGAAAACTCGGCAATGACGCGGTCAAGGCGCTGACTGAGCACAACTATTCAGGCAACGTGCGTGAACTCGTCAATATCCTTCAACGCGCCGTCACCTTGTGCGAGGGTGATGAGATCAGTCGACATGATCTCAGCCTTGATGCCGAATCCATGCCGGACGAAACCAGCATCGGTGAGCGCCCTGATGACCGCAGCCTTGATGATTATATCGAAGAAGTAGAGAAACGCATTCTTGAAAATGCCCTGCGCGAGGCGCGATACAACAAGACAGAGGCGGCCCGCCAGCTAGGCATCACCTTTCGGTCGCTGCGCTACAAACTCAAGAAGTACGAAATCGACTAGACTCATAGCACCATAAAGGAATCGCTGAAGACACGATCGAAGGTGCACCCCAACTGGCCGCTGTCACTGGTCATGCTGAGCTGCATTGGTTGGGTGGAAAAGTCGAGGAGGACATCGCCCTGGAGGGCGTAGAACTGATCGGCCAGGCGGACCGTCAGGCCATCACCGGGCTGCGAAGCGGGTTCTCCGCTGCAGGCCATACCGTCGTCGAACTCGACTTCGATGACGCCACTATCAAAGAAATATTCCACTGCTTTAGGCGTCGCGTACGGTTGGCTGTTCAAAAGCAATGTGATCTCCGCCTTGGCGGATATCAAAAAACCGAGCAAGACCACGGCTGCCATCAATCGGATCGTCATAGACACACTCACACACGAATTGAGGATGCCCCTTGTGATGCAGAATATACAATAAAAATCAATTTTTTACGAGGCACTTCTGATAACCGTTATTAGCTTTATGAGAGCTGCCTCACATTCCTGTGCGATAATTGCGAGCGCGTTTTCCCGAGACGAAAGCGCATCATCCAATCCATTTAAAATTGAATTCAATCATGAGCAGATTGGCATCAGAGGTTCCACGACCTGCTGTGACACCCTCCATCAACGATCAGGACTGGGCGGAAATCGACTCGACGCTGTTGCGTGAGTGTTTTGTTGCAGTCCGTCGCGATACTGAAATCCTGGCGGCCAACCTGTCCGCTGAAGATCAGAATCTCCAGTCCATGCCCGAGGCCAGCCCGGTCAAGTGGCACCGAGCGCACACGTCCTGGTTTTTTGAAACCTTCATCCTGGGTCCTGAGCAATCTGAATATCAACCCTTTGATCCAAGTTTTGCCTACCTTTTCAATTCCTACTACAACGGCATCGGAAAACAGTTTCCCCGTCCCCAGCGCGGATTGATTTCAAGGCCGGACTGCCAACGCATCGCAGCTTATCGTGAACATGTTGATCAGGCCATGCTGGAATTCCTGGGCAGCCTCGATGCCAGCCAGGCTCGGACCCTTGCGCCACTGGTCGCTCTGGGGCTCAATCATGAGCAGCAGCATCAGGAACTGATCATTACCGACCTCAAGCATGCCTTCAGCCATAATCCCGGTTATCCGGCCTGGACCGCACCTGCCAAACTCAACTCGTCCAGCTCCAGACTGGAATGGGTGGAAATCAAGGGCGGCCTGACCCGGATCGGCAATGATGAGCAGCGCTTCTGCTTTGACAATGAAACCCCTCGCCATCCGACTTATGTGCCAGACTTTCTGCTGGCCTGCCGACCCGTCAACTGCGGCGAATACCTGGAATTCATCGAGGACGAAGGATATCGCCGGCCTGAGCTGTGGCTGGCCGATGGCTGGGACTGGATCAGGCGCGAGGGCATTCAGGCACCCCTGTACTGGATTGATGAGGGCGAAGGCCGCTGGCAGTCGCTTTACACTCTGGGCGGAATTCGTGAACTGGATCCGGCAGAGCCGGTCTGCCATATCAGTTTTCACGAAGCATTCGCCTATGCCCAATGGGCCGGTGCTCGACTGCCCACCGAGGCCGAATGGGAGAGCGCCGCTGTCCAGCAGACCACCGGAATGGGCCATTTTGCTGATCGAGGCCGCTTTCATCCTGAAGCAGTCGCTGACTCGCGATCTCCGGTTCAGATGTTTGGGGATATCTGGGAATGGACGGCCTCCAGCTACGCGCCCTACCCCGGCTTCACAGCGGCCCGCGGTGCTGTCGGCGAATACAATGGCAAGTTCATGGCCAACCAGATGGTCCTCAGGGGCGGCAGTTGCGCCACCCCGGCCGGACACTGCCGCGCCACTTACCGCAACTTCTTCTATCCGGTTGATCGCTGGCAGTTCAGTGGGATGCGCCTGGCAAAGGATCTCGAGTCTTGAGTACGGCCGCCGAACGATCGCAGTTTCGGACCGAGGTCATCGCCGGATTGTCCGGCATGCCGCCAACCCTGCCTTGCAAGTATCTGTACGATGCTAGAGGGTCGGAATTGTTTGAAGCCATCTGCCAGACTCGTGACTATTACGTGACTCGTGCCGATCTGGCGCTGCATGAAACCCACATGGGTGACATTGCCAAATTCGTCGGGAAAGGCGCACACATCATAGAGTTCGGGTCCGGTGCGGGTATCAAGACCCGGTTGTTGCTGGCCGGCCTCGATCATCCCCGCGCCTACACGCCAATCGAGATCTCCACTGTGGCCCTCGCGGAGTCGACTCGTGACCTGAGGGCCACCTTTCCAAACCTGGAAATTCGACCCCTGCAAGCTGATTACACGCAACCGATTGACGACCAGGCCTTGCAACTGGATCCGCCAGCGACAAAACGGGTCATTTATTTCCCGGGCTCCACCATCGGCAACTTCGAGCGCCAGGAGGCCCTGGACTTTCTGATTCGAATGCGAAATATCGCCGGCGAGGCCGGCGCCATCCTGATTGGTGTCGACCTGATCAAACCGGTGGAGCAACTCCTAAGAGCCTACGACGACCGTCAGGGATTGACCGCTGCATTCAATCTCAATCTGCTCGAGCACATCCGGCGCGAACTGGATGCCGAAATCGACCTGGATGCCTTTGACCATCAATCACGCTTCAACTCGGGCTTTCAGCGTGTGGAAATGCACCTGGTGGCCAATCGTCCCACCGTCATCCAGATCGATGACCGGAAGTTTGAATTTCAGCCCGGGCAATCCATTCATACCGAAAACAGCCACAAGTATTCGATCGACAGTTTTCAAGAACTGGCCGACCAGGCAAACCTGAAGCCAAAACAAGTCTGGACCGACCCGGACGACCTGTTCAGCATGCACTGGCTGGAGGCTGCCTGAGCCGGTCCCGGGTCTCTCAGTCTTCCCAACCCCACGGCGCCGGCGGCGCATCCACGGTCTCGGTCAGGTCGAAATCAACCTGGAAAACTCGCGGAGTACCCAGACGCCACAGGCCATAGGTGAACTTATCGTCGGGGAAGACTCGCATCACCCAGACATTGGAAAATGCTTCCTCGATCACCTGGCGGGTCTGTTCATCCGCCGGGAAATATTGCTCATTGGCGCGACCCTTATTGGTCGAGGTGCCACCGTACATGGTGACTTCTTCGGGTGAACCATCCTCGTAACGGTGATCATGCTTGAGCTCGATGCGGCCATCACGTCGGGTCAACACCCAGGTGCGCGACAGATTTTCGCCGACCATGAAAGGAATGCGAATGCGCTCGTCACTGCAATCACGCACATGCATGACCAGACGCTGATCGACAAATCCGGTCTCGCCCTCGGGATGAGTGATCAACTCACCCTCATAGGCATTTCCACACAACTCTGTCAGATTGTCCCAATATTCATCGGTCGGGCCGGCCATGGCCGCCATTGGCAGAACCAGAATGATTGGCAACCAGAATACTCTCATTTCCTCAATCTCCACGAATGGTTGAAAGCGCAACATCCTAGCCGACCACCCCCAGCCCCACAAGTCCGGCTGATTGACAAATTCCCAAAGTCGGCGGCTTGGGGTATATTCCGGAATCATGCACTTCCGATTCGGCAACTTCACTCTCGATACCCTCTCTGGTAGCTTGAACGGACCGGATGGTGAAGTCAGCCTGCGGCGCCAGACCTTCAAGCTGTTGGAAGTTCTGTTGTCCCGGGCGCCCGAATTGATCGACCGCGATACCCTGCTGGATGAAGCCTGGGGACGCACGGTCCTGTCGGCGAATGTTTTGCCCCAGGCCATCAGCGAACTACGGCAAGCCCTGGGGGACAACCCGCAGTCACCCAGCTATATCGAAACCCTGCATCGACGTGGATATCGCATCATCTGTCCGGTCGAAATCATCGATTCGAAAACGATTTCACCGACCACCCCTCGAAGCGATGCCTCACCAGAGACCACCCCGGCCTCGCCGAGGGGCGCGGGCAACAGACTGGCCCGTGGCGGCCTGATGGTCAGTATTGTTGCCCTTTTCCTGATGGTTGGCCTGTGGTGGCAACAGGGCTCGAAGCAACGCTGGCTGGACCAGGTTGCCATTCCCGAGATCCAGCATCTCATGGAGGAGGATCTGGCTCGTGCCTGGCAACGGGCCTGGCAGGTTCGCGAACGCGTCACCGGCAATCGCGAACTCGACCAACTGTGGCAGAACCTGACCCTGCCCGTGCCCATGGACAGCGTTCCCCAGGGCGCCACCATCATGGCCCGGGGTTACGGGGATACCGAGGCCGAATGGACCGTGCTGGGCCAGACCCCGCTGGAGGACCTGCGGCTGCCGCTGACCCAACTCGAGTTCCGGGTCGAACTGGACGGCTACGTACCCATTGAAGCCGCCCCGGACTTTTTGCCCAGAGCTCAGCCGTTCTACCTGCATCGACCGGAAGAAACTCCGAAAGACATGGTCTACGTCTCCGGAGGTCCGGTCAATTACATGCTGATCCAGCAGACCGTGCCATCCTTCTGGATTGATCGTCATGAAGTCACGAATCGCCAATTCGCCGAGTTCATTCGCGATGGCGGCTATCGCCGACCCGAGCTGTGGCATCTACCGGCAGTGGACAACGGTGAAGAGCTGGAATTCCAGGCATTGATGGAGCGCCTCCTCGATACCACCGGCATGCCGGGCCCGGCCACCTGGTCCATGGGCACTTACCCGACCGGCGAGGCCGATCATCCAGTCGAGGGGGTGAGCTGGTACGAGGCGGCGGCCTATGCCGAATGGGCCGGGAAAGAACTTCCCACAGCATTCCACTGGTTCCGGGCCGCCGGCCTGAGCACTGCTCAGGCAGCCAATTTCGCGGGTATTCTCAGTCGCAGCAACTTCTCCAACCGCTCGAGTCAGCCGGTGGGTGTTTCACGGGGCCTGGGGCCGTACGGCACGTATGACATGGCCGGTAATGCAGCCGAATGGTGCGCCAACACAGCCGGGCCCCGACGGCATATTCTCGGCGGTTCCTGGCTGGCCAACTCCTACCAGTTTCGCGACTTCGATGCGCAGATTCCGCTTGAACGGCGCCTCGGTTTCGGCATTCGGTTGATGAAATCCATCGAGACCGCACCGGAAGAATTGTTCGCCGACATCACCATGCCATTCCATGAGCCGCTGCCGCCGGTCGACGACGCCACCTTTGCCTTGTATGCCCGCCTGTTTGACTACGACCCGATCGAGCTCGACGTTCGCATCGAGCACATTGATGAGTCCCACCCGGACTGGCGCCGCGAACGGATCAGCTTCACCGCCGGCTACCCGAACGAGCGGGTCACTGCCCAGGTCTTCATCCCCTACAACGCCTCGCCCCCCTATCAGACCGTTGTCCATTTCCCAGGCGGCGACGCCCTGCTGGTCGAAGACAGCCGGCAAGCGGGATTGATGCAGGTCGAGCCGTTCCTGCGCAGCGGCCGAGCGGTGGTCTACCCAGTCTACCAGGGCACGTTCGAGAGACGTATCGAAGGCGACCTGGGCCCGATCGCCAGGCGCAACCTGCTGATCCAGCGTGTCAAGGATGTTCACCGCACCATTGACTACCTGGAAACCCGCGACGATATCGATCTGGATCGACTCGCCTATCACGGCATCAGTTTCGGCGCCAGCATGTCGCCCTATATTCTGGCCACCGAATCTCGCTTCCAGACCGCGATGATCATGTCAACCGGGCTGCTGACCGGTCGTATCCTGCCGCCGGAGATCCAGATGAATGATTACCTGCCCCGGGTCACCCTGCCGATTCTGATGATCGGTGGGAGGGATGATTTCAATTTCCCGTATGAAACCTCGCAACGGCCATTTTTCGAACTGCTCGGTACCCCGGATGAACTCAAGCGGAAAGTCACCCTGGAATGGGGTCACCTGCCGCCACAATACACTGACGTCATCAAGGCGCTGGTCAATTGGTCTGATCAAAGACTGGGGCCAATTGAGCCGCTCGGCGCCGAACGACAATACGCCGGAATCCCGGATCCCTAGTGGCCCCAAAACAATGGGTCCGGATCACTGCCTCTGATGACGCGTCTCCTGGTCACGCGATCGCCTTGCCGAGATGGCTCAAGTTCAAGTCGGGGCTCATTCCGGATTAGCGCCAGTCCGGGAAGTCCGCCACTTGTCTCTGGTTTCCGCTTTCCGCTTGGGAACTTTCGAGGATGATCGGCAGAGTCAGTGATCCCTGACTGTACGGGTCCACGGCCAAACCCAGGTCATCAAGATCGACCCATTCCTGTTCCTCTAGCCGAATCCAATGGCGCTCAACAAGTTGCGGACGAATCAGGCAATCTCCAATTTTTTGTGGGTCGTGGTCAAACAAGGCAAACAACTCGGCCAGGCGTTCCGGCATGTGCGTAGATTGCGCCACGCGATTCAGTTCCGCCTGGATTTGTTCCTGATCGACTACCCATCCATAGCGCCTGGCCAGAAGCTGCTCCAGTTCCAGCGAATGCTTCACCCTGGCCACGATTTCGGCATCCGGAAGCACCTGTTCTCGCGTCGGTCGTCTGTTGGAAATTTCCTCCGGCCAGACCCGGTAACTGTGACGCCAATCCTCGAACTGCATCTGACAGACAATGCGAGTCTCCAGATCAGCCGATTGAGCAGCATGGGTCAGCCCTGTGCCCGCGACGATCAGGAGCAGCACGATCAAGATTCCTGGAACGTGTTCAAAGTTGACTCGAGAGTTCATGGCCATCCTTGGTGGTCTGTTGGATTGGCCTTCAATGTGCACGAAAACCGCGTGGATAACTTTCAAGTTCCCTCCCGGAACCTTCATAATTCTCTGAAATCTTCCTTTTGTGTGCGTATCGCGATGAAAAACATTCTGACGATCCTGATTCTTGCCCCTGCAATCACAGCACAGGCCTTGAACGAGGCTGATCACGAACAAACAGCAGCGTTACATCAGTCCGAGGAAGGGGCGCGAATGGCCATGCTCAATGCCCAGGCCAGCGAACTCGCCGAGATCTGGTCCGAGAACCTGATCGTCAACACTCCACGACTGGGGATTGCAGGTGACCGCAAGCGATTGCTTGCGGCCGTCGAGGCCGGCGCAGTCGCCTATGAACACTACGATCAGATCATCGAGAAGGTCAGGATCGAGGGTGACACCGCGATCATCATGGGAAGCGAAACCGCAAGAACCGGCCCGAACAGCGAACCGATCCGGCGAAGTTTCACTCATACCTGGATCCATCGCGAGGGCCGGTGGAGACTACTGGCCCGACATGCCCACCAGATGAAGGAATGATCGTATCCGACTTTGTCCCATTACTCTTCAGTCAACTCAAAGCGGTCACTGAACAGACTGTCATCCGGAAGGAAACCGTCGCCTGATAACTCGACCGTCTGCTGCTGGTCATTGCCTGCAACATTGACGACGCCCTGGAACGAAGCAATGCTGCCAGGACTGAAGGTCACCTCCACCTGGCAACGGTCGACTCCACCGGCTGCCATCACGATTCCAGGCTCACAATCGCCTCCAGTAATCTCGAAAGCGGAATCACCGACCATCCCGATGGCCGACAGGACCAGGTCAGTTGCATTTTCGGGGGCCGCATTGAAGACCTCGAAGGTCATCGTTCTGGTTTTACCGGGCCAGATATCACCGAAATCGAGCTGTTCGGGGTCAACCGAAAGTAACGCCGGACCCGGTTCGACTTCCAGCACCACGTCATCGACTGCGACCCAGCCGCCGTGGAAACTGCGCGGGCCGGCGAAGGTGAACACAATCGCCAGGGGCGTTCCGGGACCGATGCCATCCAGTTCCATGCGCACGGTCTCGCCGTCAAAGCTGGTCGCACCACCCATTTGAGGAAGATCGACAGGGCCGGTATTGAAATTACTGCTGGAGCCGGCCCGCCAGACAGCCACCGCACTGGTCCCGCCGGGCCGGACCAGGTGGGCTTCGAAAGTGTCGGGAATGAAGCCTGGAGAGCCCGAGAAAAAGGGTCCCTGGTCAACCCGGAATCTTAGTGCAACCAGTCCTTCGGGCGCATAAAAGCTTTGGCTCAGGGAGGCCAGAAAGTGTCCACCCTTGTGAATTTCAGCGGCGCCATTGACCACCGAGATGCTCCCGGGCGGACTGGCGCCTGCCGGGGAAAGCTCCGCTGCCCAGTGATCAAGACCGTTGTCGAAGCCACCGTTAGGCAGAGGTTGGTCGATGACCTGGGCAGTGGCCGGAGCAATCATTAGCGCAATGATTACAGCCACTATCCGAGTGCCCCGGCACCGTGCAGTAGAGAAGTTCCTGAAAGCAAAGGTCTTCATATTCATGCTCCTACATGGCGCCAGCGATATCGGCAAGGCCGCAGGGAACCATGCCTGGCATCCCCATGGTCAGCAGCTGCATGACCGCCAGGTGGGCCTCGCTGGGAGACACCGCTTCACCTTCCAGCCCACGACTGACCATTTTCATCACCGAAATCAAGAAATCAGTTTCCGTATAGACGGCCAGAATCTTTCCGATCACCTCCAGACCCGTACAAATGTTGCCAATGTACTCTATGGCCGCGACTTCTCCGGTTGGATCAATCAGATTGATCGGGTCATTTTCGACGTAGGCGTAATGCCACGGCGGCTGTGGATCTGGCGCAGCGAATCGACCTGTATCAGGCAGGTAAGTTCGCGCCCGGTAGTAACCCAGGCCACCCGGCAAGTCGAAATCACGACCGCTGTAGCGCAATGAATCATCCATGCTCGGGGCAGGACCAGAAAGTTGCTGACCCCAGGCGTCGTAACTGAAGCTGATTGCCCCCTCCCCATGCGGCACCACTTCACGCACGCTGCCGATATGATCGGTGAGCAACCAATGAATCTGACCATTGCGCTCTTCGGCCAGCGGACGGTCCAACACGCGCATGTGCAGACGCCGCCAGACCACGTCACCGTTTGAATCCAGTGCGGTGACGGGGTTGTCTCCATCGTGGAGATAATAGCGGGCGATTCCATTACGCACGGAACTGACTCGCCACCCTTGCGGAGAGAATGTGTAACCAGCCTGGTCAAGCACGGCTCCACCGCTAGCTTGCAGGGTAATATGGGTCAGCAGGTGCCTCGGGTCGTGCTCGAGGATCAGTGTTTCGCCGCTACTCAATGCGGTTCGCTCAACCAGAACCCCGGCCTGATTGTAGCTGTACTGATGCTGATCATCTTCAAGTAGCAAGTGACCGCTGGCGTTGGTATAGGAGAGCACCGCACTGCCATTTCCGGGTTTGCTCAGCCAATTGCCTGCGCCATCCCAACTGATCGGTCCGTCACTATCCTGAATCAACCAACCACGGCCGTCGAACAAATAGTCGTGTACGCCGTCCTTGTCTGTTCGTTGTACTACGCGGCCACGCCCATCGCGCACCATCTCGATTTCGTGGATAGGTGTATCATCGGGCTTGAGGTGCCTGATCGCCTTGAGTGACGTGACACAACTGGAGCAGCCGTACTCGAATACCGTGCGTGGTCCGGCGTTGGTGGCATTTATGTCGGCGTAGCGACGAATCTCGACCGGCAGACCCGAAGCATTGACATCGATTTCCACCCGCTTTTCCAACACCCCGGCGCCGCTCTGCTGAACAGCAATCAGGTGATTCAGCCCGTTGTATTCATACTCGGTTATTGCGCCGGAGGAATCGGTAACCTTCACCACATTGCCGCTCAGATCGTACTCGTACTCCAGCCACCAGGAAGGTGCGCCGCTCGCACCATGATCCAGGCGCTTCAGCTTGCCGGTCGGCCAGTACTGGAACTGTTGCACAATACCCGGCGCCGTGGTCTGGACAAGCTGTCCGGCATCATTGTAGGACCAGGTCATCTCCACTGATGTAGCCGGCCAATACTCGCGAGCCAAACGACCCCCTTCGTCATACTCAAGCTCGACGACTTCGCCGTTTCGATTGGTGAATTTGACGGTCTGGCCCAGGCCGTTGTATTCGAAGGCCCGGGAAACTCCACGTTCATCGATGACCGTACTCGTCTGCCCCAGAGCGTTGTATTGCCACTTCCGGGTCTGATTGACGGGATCTGTCTTTTCGACCGGCAAATTCTGCACGTTGAAATCAACCTCGGTTCGGCCGCCCAACGGGTCGATCGCTGCCACCAGATCACATTGTTCATTGAACTCGCGCTGCCAGACGTTGCCGTGCGGATCAATAGTGCTGATCCATTCACCAGGGCAAGCACCGTAGGTCCACTGCCAGACCTGCCCTTCGGGCAATTGCCGATTGAGTTCATTGCCGTTTTCGTCGAAGGTACTGACCGTGGCATTGCCGCCGGCATCGGTGTATTGAAGCAGGTTTCCATCGGCGTCATAGGTCCAGCTCTGCTCGGCGAAATTGTTCGCGTCGTACCAATCGCGCTGCATGACCATCAAACCCTGCTCATCGAAGAACCGCTGGGTTTGGAAACCACGCGGATCAAAGACAATTTGCATGCTGGTGTCGGAATCAAAATCCAGAATGCTGCACCCTTCCAGGGTTGAAATGTCTCCATCGGCTGGACAGTGGGCGACCATGCGTCCGTCGTCATCGAAAATCATCCGGGCAATCGGGTGGCCAAGAGGATCGAACATCGCGGTGAGATGGTGTGGATGGAGCGGATCGTTGTACTCGAAGGTGCTCACACCACCGGCCAGGTCGGTGACACTGACCAGATTGCCAGCCAGATCATAGCCGTACTGGATCTTGCCGCGCGGGGCGCCGTCTTCGGCCGGCGGCAAAAGGATTTCAAATACGCGTCCGGCCGCGTTGCGAACAAAATCAATGCGTGGTCCACGCGAACTGACAATGGCGTTTTCGCTGACGGTGATCACACCGCCGGTCGCATCACGTATTTCCAGCAACCCCTCGGTTTCGCTGATCAGATAGACCACACCTTCGCTGGTTTCCAGTTCCCACAGGGCGGGGTTGTAGGGAATGATGAAATCGAGGAACCCGGTTCCCCAGTTGAACACCCGCGTGGGCCCTTCGGCCGCCCGCAAACGATCAGTCACGCCCGGGTCGGGCTTGAAGTTCACGTCGTACTGGCCAAGCGCCGGGAATGGGGCCGGGATGGGATCGAAGCTGAATCCGACCCGGACACCGTCGGGTCGAGTGACATATACACGCGTGTCGAAGTTATACGGCTGATTCATCATCATCGAGCCGAAATCATCGCCGTACACGTCACGGGCCGAGTCGCTGACGCCGGCGTTCAGGCTGAAGTGCCAGCCCGGCCCCAGATCACCGCTGGAGACCCCATGCAACCCGGCCTCCAGCGAGTCATAACTGCGACCGATCGACAGTGGAAAACCGCCCAGTGACAGACCCACATCCTGAACGGCGAAGCGCACCCGCCCCGGCTTGGCGCCGGAACCGGCATTGAGCACGAATTCAATGCCGCCGGTCTGCATGCCGTCGCTGCCAATGACCCGGATTCGGTAATCACTGGCGGCTAGCACGGTCGGGTCAAAGGTGGCCACGCTCTGCTCACTGACTGGTCCGGTGCCCTGGCCCATCAGCACCGGTTCGCCATCGTTGCCCCGGACCAGTTCGACCGTCCAGGTCAGCGCCTCGGGCGTGTCATCATCAATGCTGACCACGATCGGTACCGGCTGATTGTGCGTGGAGTTCGGATCGGGACTGTGCAGCGACACCACCGGTGCATTGGTGTCATTGCAGTTGGCCACTTGCAGGGTTGCGGCAGCCTCGGCCACCAGACCCGAGATGTCCGTGGCCGTGGCCAGCAGGGCCTGGGTTCCAAACGCTTCGGGTGTCACGACTGCGCAATTCTGGATCAGATCCTGGGCAATGCCATCGACCTGAAGGGTGCGCGAGGCTACGCCGACATTGTCACTCGCCTGTACGCACACGGTGACCGGTTCGCCGGGACAGGCCGGCTGCCGGTCAATCCCGATCGATACCACCGGCGGCTCTTCATCGGCGACAACCGTCACGGTAAATGACCAGGAGTCCTCCCCACCCCAGCCGTCATCGACCCGGACCGTGGCGGCATAGCTTCCGGGATCGACCCCCTGGGTGTCCCAGGACAACCAGCCGATTTCGGAGTGTATGATCATGCCTGCCGGACCACTGACCACCTCGAAGCTCAGATCATCGCCATCGGGGTCACTGGCCACAAACAGCGCGCCATACATATCTCCCTGAAAGACCGTGGCCGGCGGATTGGCGACCAGCAGCGGCGGTGAATTCACCCCACGCACCTCGATCACGAAGTCCTGGCTGGCTGTGGCGCCGTGTGAATCAATCGCCAGCAAGGTCACCGGATACTGACCGCCGGAATCCGGGGTCCAGGTCACCTCCCCGGTCGATACATCCACACTCATCCCCACCGGCGCGGAATCCAGAATGAAATTGATTTCATCGAGCTCGGGATCAATGGCTTCGGCCAAATAGACCCAGGACTCGTCGGCCAGGCCGGTCAACGGTGGCGTGGTGGTAAAAAATGGCGGCTGGTTGGGCAGATCGCTGACCACCTGAAGATGGAAGCGCTGGCTGGCCTGCTGGCCGCTGGCATCGGTGGCCAGCAGTTCGACAACCGGAGTGGTATCGACATCCTCGACCCCGGGTGTCCACTCGACCACACCGTCACCCAGCGTCATTCCATCCGGACCTTCGGCCAGCGAAACCACCACGTTTTCGTCATGCGACAGTTGCCAGCCATAGCGGTAAAGCGTATTGACGGCCGCCACGGTGACCGGCGTGGACACAAATGCCGGACCCTCGGGCACATCGGCCGGCTCACCCACGTACAGCACCCAGGACTGGCTGGCCACGCCGCCGTTGCCATCGTCGGCGGTCAGGATCACACTGTGCTGGCCGGGGCGCGTATCGTTCCACTCCACCAGTCCGGTTGCGGCATCCACCTCCATGCCGTCCGGGCTCGCGCCCAGAGCGTAGCTGAGTTCATCACCATCCGGGTCCAGGGCCTGGGCCGGGTACTGGTAGTAGCCACCGACCGGCGCCTGCACGGGCGGTGTGGTGGTAAACAGGGGCGGAGCGTTGAAGTCGCCCTCGCCCACCTGGATGGAGAATGTCTGCCGGGCGGTACCGCCTCGTCCGTCGGAGGCGCGCAACACCACATCGAAATTTCCGGCAGTCGTCGGTGTCCAGGTTATCCATTCACCATCCAGACTCATACCGGGCGGGGCCACCAGCAAGGCATGGGTAACGGCATCACCGTCGGCATCGACCGTCACCGGCCGGTACTGCCAGAGCTGGTCGACATGACCACGGGTCGGGGGAATGGAGATGAAGTACGGCGCCCGGTTGACCGGCGCAATCCAGCGCGGCGTGAAATCGATCTCCTGGTAATCAAAATTGCGAAAGACCAGCGAGCGCAGCGCCGACAGCTCACCACCGCTCAAGGCTTCCCCTTCTGGAACGACCACCACGTAGGGCTCGCCCTGGGGCGTGGTTCCGTCGGCATTGAGCAGTACGATGGCCGGGTCGACATCGTTGCCGACCGCCATGAGAATCGGGCCATGCAGGGTTGCGCCCTGGTTGCCGGCCTTGACATCCACCAGCAGCCGGTCATTGGCCAGATCGATACTGGTTCCGGAGAACACCGCCGACAGCTTGCTGGACACATCGGTCATTCCGCTCCAGGGATCGGAATCATCACCGGCGCCGAACAGTTCGATTTCCAACAGTGTCGGTCCGCAGCTCTCGATCGCCGAAATCGTGATCAGGTTGGGCCCCGGCGCCAGTTCAATCGTGGCGAAGAATCCTCCGGTGGTATCCAGCGACTGGGCCGGCTGGCCGTTGACTTCGACCTCGATGACCGGCCGCAGGGCATTGACCGGAATCACGCGGCCACCGATCACGATCGGCACTCTGGATGGCAACACGCTGCCGGGCATGGGGGAAAGATCGGCAAAGCCCGGCGCCACCACATCGGTCTGCGTGGAACAGGCCGCGGCCGCCATGGCCACGGCTTGCGGCAAAACAATTTCCGGATCGGTGGGGTTCTCGAGATAGGTTGCGAAGCCCCCGGTGCCCTCGGCCATCAGGTTGGCCAGGGCGTAGACCGTCTCAATGCTTGCCGAAGGCCATCCGCCGGATTCCGGAATCAATGGCGATACCACCACCTCATTCTGAATCGCGATATTGCGGGCGAACAAGGCCGTTGCAGTATCCAGCTCGGTGACCGGGTTGCCGCAGTGTGAGCCCTCGTCAGCCGACGGCACCACCAGGCGCACGGCATCGGCCCGCCATGGGTAGGCATCCGCGATGATAGCCGTCGCCGGGCCCCAGTTTTCCTGCTCACCGGCAGGGTATCCGTCACAGTCAAGCAGATCGGCAAACTCCGCCGGCGGGTTGCCCGGCACCTCCGTGCCCAGCTCAACTTCCACCGAGTGGGTCAGACAATATCCATGCGTCCCTCCGGTTGCAATCGACCAGTAGTTGGCGGTCACCGGCACTCCGAATCCGGCCATGGCATCAATCAGGTCCCCGGCCAGATCACACATTGCGTTTTGCACGTTGCTCATGGAGCCGGAGGTATCGAAGGCGAAAACGATATCCAGTGCGCCGCATGCCGCGCAATCCTCCGGAATCTCGACCGCTTCAACCGGAGCGGCGATGCGAAACATCGCCTCGCTGGTGCCCGCCCCACTGGGATTGAGCACCAGGGTATAGAGGCCATTGGCCAGAGGATACGGGCCACGATCCTGGGTCGGACTATTGGCGCTGACAAGCTCAAACACTTCCGTACCAACCGGATCCAGCAACATCCAGCGATTGCGAGGCGAGCTGCTCATCATGTCCGCGGTCAGCGCCTGACCATTCACCTCGGGCTGAAACGTGTATTGCAGGGTTGATCCGGGCGTCGGAAACCGGGCCAGCATGACCTGGTTCAACCCGATCTCGCCCATATGCTGATGCTCGGCCTCCACCAGCGTCCAGGCCACGCCGGCCGCCGGATTCGACTGGCCACGCACGCGGAGCGTGTAGGATCCCGGCGGCAGTCCGATGGGGCCCAGGTTGGCGTTGTGGACATTGGTCAGCAACAGGTTGTCGATAATGCGCCAGCCGCTGTCTTCATGATCCAGATAAGCGCGCACATGATTGCCGGTTTGATGCAGGTGCATAAACACATCCGTGGCCGTGCTGAGCTCAAAGCTATACTCGCGCCATGCACCGGGCAAGATGCCGGTCCACTCCTCGTCCTGGCCCAGTGCGGTCGTGAAATATTCAGTCGGGGTGTCCAGAACTCGCAACTCAAAGTTGCCGGTGGCCGCCCCGTTGCCGCGCACAACCAGCCGGTATTGCCCGGGCGTGAGTGGCAGGGCGAACATGGGCGCGTTATTGGTATTCAGCCAGGAATCAGCGAACACCTCCCGGCCAGCCGGATCGTATAGCCATCCGCGCAGACTGTTTGATCCGTTGTTGACGCGCACATACATCATTTCACGGTCGGCCGGCACCTCGATTTCATATTCCACGCGATCCCCGGGGCCGGCAATGCTTCCAGACAGGATCAGATCCTGACTGTCAAAATCCACCGGCACAATGCTCAGATCGGTGGTCCGGGCTTCGAAGCTGTAGTCCAGCGGACTGGTGGTGCTGCCGGTTGTGGTGAACTCCAACGTGTATTGCCCGGGTACAAGCAGATAAGGTCCCCGGAATCGGCTGGTGCCCCAGGCATCGGAAAACAGGGGCTGTCCGGCTTCGTCAATCAGGGACCAGCGGATGGCGCTGGGGTTGTCGAACAAGCGAAAGGACACCCGTGTCTGTTCATTCAGCTCAAGCAGATAACGATTGGTCTCCTGGGGCTCGACCGTGCCGCTGACGATGGTATCCAGCGCAACCGGCGTCCCGGAGGGAATATGGGTACTGACCCCAGCATCGGTCAGTTCCAGTTCGAAATCACCGGTACTCACACCACCGCCCAGCACGGTCAGCGTGTAATCGCCGCCCATCAGCGAACGATTGGTCGAGTTGGGCAGATTCGAGGTGCGGGAGACCAGGGTCCGCCCGGCGCTGTCTTTGAGCAGATAGTTCAGCCCCGTCCAATTGCTGGTCGACAGACGATTGATGGTCAGTACCCGATTGTCCGGAACACTGAATTGATAATGTCGAACCGCCCCTGGCAGGTCGATTTCCCCTTCGATAACGCCGCCAAACATCGCGGTCTCCTCCACGGGATCGGGTACAGCATGAACCGTGACCGTGCCTGAGACTTCATTGGTGCCGCGACTGTGCGAGGTCAGCACGTAATCGCCTGGCAACAGGTCCAGTGGGTCCTGGGGTGTATTCATGCTGGTCGTCGAATTATGGATGAGCACCCCGTCGCTTCGTTCCAGGCGCCAGGTTCCACTGGTCGTGCCGCCAACCGCCCTGGAAAAATGAACCACCACCGACTGGTTCTCAATCACGCTGAACTCGAACTGATTGATTTCAGAGATCGTGGTGCTGGAAAAGGCCTCAGGTTGACCCAGGGTCAGTGGCGTAGTCGTGACGGCATTGGCTCGCGCTTCCACTGTCCAGTCGCCCGCATAGCCGTTTCGTCCCCGCAATTCCAGCCGATGAAGCCCTGCCGGCAGTGAATGAGCGCCGGTGACAGCACCAGCGCTGTTGGTCCAGGATTGGCGTTCATTGTCCAGTCCATCGACCAGGCGCCAGCTCATCGAACCCGTGCCCGGCAGACCACTGAAATAAAAGCGTACGGTTTCGGGCTGGGTCAGTTCCAGGGTATGAACATGCGTGGCGCCGACACTCAGGAAACTCCCGTCCTGAGGCGTTTCCAGATCCAGGGGCGAGTCACTGTCGATCACATCATGGACAATGAACTCGAAAGTCCCTGTCGAGGTTTGCGTTCTGCCTCGAACAGACAGCAGGTAATCGCCACCCATGAGACTGACCGGTCCCAAGTCGGAAAGATTGCTCAGACTGCTGATGATGGTGCGACCGAAACTGTCATCGATTTGCCACATCAGGCTCGAAGTCTGAGGGCTGATGCGCTGCACGAACACCCGTTGTCCCGGCTCGAGATTGTTCAGTGAGTAGACGGCTTCCTCCCCTTCAGCGATAACGTTGCTGACCGACTCTCCCAGTACGATGGGTATGGGGGTGGCCGCAGCCAGCATCGAAGCCTGTATCAATGCCATCGTCAGGGTCAGTCGCAGAAGCCGGAAAGCAATTCGAGACATGGGCAATCCCCGTTGGTCCAATGTTGAGCAGAAAATCAGGACTTACTCTGCATCACGAACCCGAAAAAGTTCTCCAAAAATCCTCAGCAAATTCTTCGAATTTCATTTATTCGCCTCCCTGGCCCCGACAAAGACCCGAATGACTTGTCGCGGAGCGCAGGGCGATCGGATCAGGAAAAATTGGAAACCGAGGGCGTCCCTCTGGCGAGAAGGAAGCGTTAAAATGCGTTATTGAGTCCTTACGCAACCCACTTTCGGAGATCAACCATGAATCGACCCAAGCGCATCGCCATTACCGGTGCTGCCGGCCAGATTGGCTATCAACTCTGCTTTCGCATCGCCTCGGGCGACCTGCTCGGCCCCAATCAGCCGGTCATTCTGCAACTTCTGGAAATTCCGCCGGCACTGGACATGCTCAAGGGCGTGGTCATGGAACTTGATGATGCCGCTTTTCCGCTGCTGCAGGGCGTGGTCGCGACCACCGATCTCGACGAAGGCTTCAAGGATGCCGATTTCGCCATCCTGGTCGGCGCCAAACCGCGAGGACCCGGCATGGAACGAGCCGACCTGCTCAGCGAGAACGGCAAGATCTTCGGCCCCCAGGGCAAGGCGCTGAACGCGGTGGCCAGTCGCGATGTCAAGGTGCTGGTGGTTGGCAATCCGGCCAATACCAACGCCCTGATCGCCCAGGCCAATGCGCCTGATCTCCCGCCGGAGAACTTCACTGCCATGACTCGCCTGGACCATAACCGTGCCCTGGCCCAGCTGGCGAACCAATCCGGCCATCACCATACCCTGATCAAGCAGATGACGATCTGGGGCAACCACTCGTCCACCCAGTACCCGGACCTGCACCATACCCTGGTTGCCGGCAAACCAGCCATGGAAGATGTTGATCAAAGCTGGTATGTGAATGATTTCATCCCGACCGTGCAACAGCGCGGCGCAGCCATCATCAAGGCACGGGGTGCATCCAGCGCCGCCTCGGCCGCCTCGGCCGCTATCGACCACATCCGCGACTGGGCCCTGGGCACCGACGGCGACGACTGGGTCTCCATGGCGGTCCCTTCAGACGGCAGCTACGGCATCGACCCCGGAGTCATTTATTCCTTCCCCTGCACCTGCGAAAACGGCCAATGGAAAATCGTTCAGGACCTTGAGATCAACGATTTCTCCCGTGAGCGCATGGACGCCACCGACAAGGAGCTGCGCGAAGAACGCGAAGCGGTGGAGGGGTTGCTTTGAAGCACAGGTAGACGGAAGACGGGAAACGAGGCGAAACCAGATCGTCTTCCGTCTACCGTCTACCGTCTAACCAGCCTGGCCATCAGGCCAGGCGGGAATGCAGAAATGCCCGAGCCCGTTCCCAACGGCGCTGGACCGTTCGATAAGATGTTTCCGTCAACCCTGAGATCTCTCGCAGCGTCAATCCTGCGAAGAATTTCATCTCGACAAGCTCTCGCTGAGTTGTGTCAATCTGTGCCAGTTCATCAAGCGCCCGCTCCAGATCAAGCAACCCCTTGGTTGACTCCGCATCCGGAAGTTCCTCGGAAAAGGTCACCTGTATTTGCTGTCCACCACGTTTCTCCGCGCTGCCGGCGCGCAGATGATCAATCATGACATCGTGCATCACCCGGCCGGCACAGGCAAAGAAATACCGCCGGCCTTTCATGTCCAGCTTTTCGGACTTGAGCAGTTTCATGTAGGCCTCGTGCACCAGCACTGTGGGGGTAATGGTTTGACCGGGAGCAAGGGAAGCCAGACGGGCAATCGCCAGTCGCTTGAGTTCGGGGTAGAGGCGTTCAAACAGCGCAGCCAGGTCGGGATTTCTGGCTTGGAGCAGGTCTGAGACTTCCGAATGCGAGGACGACATGGTCCACATGATAGTGCATGCTGGCTTAGCCCACCTCTACCTGAGTGCGCCTATTCGACCGACCAACTCCCGCATGCGCTGGGTGGCGACGTGGTCGGCGCCATAGAAATTCAGGTGGGCATCTAATGCCTCGGCGGCAAGCTCCGGAGCCTGAGGATCGTTTTGTCCGGCAAGAAACTCGGCATGGTCAGCCCGTAACTTCATGCCGGCCTGTCCGGCATTGACGCCGGCCTGGACGATCAGCGGCCTTGCTTGCTGGTAGGCCGTGCGGGCCTCGTGAGGGCGCTCCAACGCGGTCAGTGCTGCGGCCCGATGGCGCAGCGCTTCGACCAAGTCGTCGGGCTTCTCCCACCCGGTACGCTGGTAAAGTTCCAGTGCCTCATCGGCATATTGAAGCGACTGCTCGGCATTTCCCTGGGCCAGTCGCAGCTTGGCCAGCCAGGCCAGAGTGGCGCCAATGGTGTTGTGATCCTCACCCAATTTTTCCAGGCGAATGTCCAGGGCTTCCTCCAGCAACCGTTCGGCTTCATCGTGGCGGTGAAGTCGGATCAGCAAGTAACCCAGATTGGCGGTTGCAATGGCATAGCGCAGGTCGCGGTCTCCGAACAGTTCTCGGGCCAGGGACCATGCCCGCCGCTGGTACGGCTCGGCTTCGTTATAGCGCTCGACACTGCCG
>SL_3KL_010_SEDDRAFT_10000715_pt1 | contig 28590 bp, 22 predicted proteins | sample SodLakKL_010_SED_2_FD_10381 | JGI IMG/M metagenome (IMG submission 10381)
GAGCCAGAACCAGAGCCNGANCCNGANCCNGAGCCTGAGCCTGAGCCTGAGCCTGAGCCTGAGCCTGAGCCTGAGCCTGAGCCTGAGCCAGAGCCTGAGCCTGAGCCTGAGCCTGAGCCTGAGCCAGAGCCTGAACCGGAGCCGGAACCCGAGGCCGAGATCGAAGTTGACGACGAGTTGGACCTGGACTTCGATTCCGATGTGCGCTCCGAACCGGTCCTTGACCCTGATGCAGTCCCGGAACCCGGGCCGGAGCCCGAACCCGAACCGGAACCGGAACCTGTCCCACAGTCAGAGCCCGAAGCAAAACCTGAACCCGAACCGCAACCGGAGCCCAGGCAGCCCACCGCTCCCCCGGTGGTCGACCCTGCCTTGTTCCGGCTCGGAGAAATCGGCGGAATCGTCGAGAAGAACCTGGATGCCCGGGCCGCCACCCTGATTGGCCAGGCCATCGGCTCGCGGGCTCGCCAGAACGGATTGTCACGCATCATGGTCGGGCGCGACGGTCGCATGTTTGGTGCAGTTTTGCTGTCATCGCTGACCCAGGGGCTGCGCTCCAGTGGCATCGATGTACTCGATGCCGGGGCGGTGCCGATCGCGGTACTCAACGCCGCCGCCATGGAAGCCAGTGAAGGTTCCAGCGTCATGGTCACCGGATCTCATCACGAGCCCGAGCGCAATGGACTGCGGGTTCGACTGGGTGGTCGGGTCATTCACGGCGATGTCATCCAGGAGCTTTTCAGACGCATCCATGAACAGGAGCTGAGCACTGGCCAGGGCAACATCGAAGAAGTCAGCATAGTCGAGCCTTATGTCGACAAACTCAGCATCGATGTTCAACTGGAAAGACCGCTGAAGGTGGTGGTCGACTGCGGCAATGGCATTACCGGCACGGTTGCTCCCCAGGCGCTCGGCGGCATCGGTGCCGACGTGATCCCACTATATGCTGATGTCGACGGTAGCTTCCCCAATCATTTGCCCGACCCGGCCAATCCGGAAAACCTCGAAGACCTGAAGCTTTGTGTTCGGAACTTCCAGGCCGACGTGGGCATCGCCTTTGATGGAGACGGTGACCGCCTGGGTATCGTCGCAGACAATGGCGAAATCGTCTGGCCCGACCAACTTCTGATGCTGCTGGCGACTGATATCCTGTCTCGCCACGAACATGCCGCAGTGGTCCATGGCGTTGAATGCAGTGCTCACCTGATTCGAATGATCGAAGAAGCAGGGGGGCGCTCGGTGTTGGCCAGGAGTGCCGAGGTCTACGTGGCCGACCAGATGCGCGAAGAAGACGCGCAACTGGGCGGCTTGCTCAGCGGTCATTTCTTCATTGCCGAGCGCTGGCACGGGTTCGATGATGCCCTGTATGCCAGCGCCCGCCTGCTGGAAATCCTGGCCGCCGACTCGCGACCGCTTTCGGAGATCCTTTCGCAATTGCCCAAGACTCATTCCACACCCGAAATTCGCATCGCCTTTGATGAACAGGACCAGGTCGAGGAGTTGGTCAGCGGCCTGATTGCCGAGGGCGACTTCGGCGAGGGGGAAGCCTCGACCACCGATGGCTTGCGAGTCGATTACGCCGATGGCTGGGGCGTGGTGCGGGCCTCGCATACCGGCCCGGAGCTGGTCATGCGCTTTGAAGGGGATAATGCCAAGGCCCTCAACCGTATCAAGACACTGTTCAAGAAACAGCTCAAGGCCCGGGACCCGAAGCTAAAACTGGTGTTTTGACCACCCTGGTCTTCAACAAACCGTTCCGGGTCCTCAGCCAGTTCACCGACCGTCAGGGACGGAGCACTCTGGCCGACTACATTGAACTGCCCGGGATCTATGCCGCCGGTCGACTGGATTATGACAGCGAGGGCGTGCTGGTCCTGACCGATGACCGACTGCTCAAGGCACGCCTGACCGACCCGCGCCATGAAACCCCGAAAACCTACCTGGCCCAGGTCGAGGGCCGCCCGAGCGTCCAGGCGCTGACCCGGTTGGAACGCGGACCACATCTGAAGGATGGTCCGACGCGACCGGCGCGGGTCGAGCTGTTGACCCGAGCGCCCGGCTGGCTGTGGTCACGCCAACCGCCCATCGCGCCCCGTCCAGGGAAAACGGTCGCCTGGCTGGAAATCACCATCACGGAAGGTCGCAACCGCCAGGTCCGCAGAATGACCGCGGCCGTGGGCCTGCCGACCTTGCGATTGATCCGGACCCGGGTGGGGCCCTACCGCGTCGAATCCCTGCAACCGGGACAGTATCGGCAGGTTGACAGCGACTGAAATCAGCCACCCACCCGCATGGTTCAATAAACCACCCGGTGGCAAAGCACGGGTCTGCCGGGGTTGGCCAGTTTCGGCATGACCGTCGGCAATTCCATAAATGTACTCTCCCCACTGATCAAGTCATCCAGAACCGGATCGGCCAGCAATTCCAGGACTTTGGCCATGCGACGACGGTGGTCCCAGCGTGAACGGCGCTCGACCGGGAGCCGGCCAACCTGGCTGGATCGCAGTGTCAATCGACGCGAATGAAACGCCTCACCCAACGCCACGCTCGGCTGCCGGGCCCCGTACCAGCTCATTTCCACCACGAGTGCCTCGTCACCGGCCAGGTCCAGTGCCCGCGCCAGTCCAGTCTGAGAGCCGCTGGCATGAATAACCACATCCTGCTCGGCTGCGGCCTGTTCCGGCAAGGCGAACGACACGCCCAGCGCCTCAGCCAATTGGCGCCGGTTCATGTCAATGTCGATGAGCGTGGTCTCGGTGCCCGGAATCCGTCCCACCAGCCAAGCGCACAAGGCGCCCACCACACCGGCGCCAATGATGGCGACCTTGTCCCCCGGACCGATGTGACTGTCCCAGATCCCGTTCAGGGCCGTTTCCATGTTGGCAGCCAGCACAGCGCGCCGGGCAGGCACGCCGTCGGGCAGCGCATGCACCGCACTGGCGGGAACCAGATAGCGCTCCTGGTGAGGGTGCAGGCAGAAGACTTCACGATCGGACAGATCAGCCGGACCGCGTTCGACGATGCCGACACTGGCGTATCCGTACTTGACCGGAGCGGGAAAATCACCCTGCTGGAAGGGACAGCGCATGCGCCGAAATTCGCTTTCGGGAACCTGGCCATGAAAGACCAGCGATTCAGTGCCGCGAGAGATGGCGCCGTAGAGGGCACGCACCAGGACCTGGCCGTCTCCCGGCTCAGCCACAATCTCTTCCTCGCGGATTTCTCCACGCCCGGGTGCCGCCACCCAGAATGCCCTGGTTTTCATTGTCATGCTCCAAGCCTGCCCGAGTTTCGGGCATTGACGCAAGTTTAATCGTCACTGAAGTATCCTTCATTGAGCCGTGAAAAGAAGTCAACTGCCCAAACTGGTCCCGGAGCTGGTTATCGGATTCGTCCCGATGAGCGCACTGGCGCTTGCGTTCGGAGCATGGGTCGGCGCGAACTGGATGGTGGTACTGACGAGCCTGGGGCTTTATGTGGTGCTGGCCGGATTCCTGTTTCGGATGGCCAGGGCCCGGCTGACGCGACTGGGTTGGGCCAATCGCATGACCCTGCTGCGCGCCATGCTGGTCATCTTGCCGGCCGCGGCACTGTTGCAACCCGATCTGTTCATCGAGGCGGCCTGGACCATCGCCCTGATAGCACTGCTGGCCCTGCTGCTGGATGGCCTGGATGGCCGGTTGGCGCGCACACTGGGTGAAGAAACCGATTTCGGGGCCCGCTTCGACATGGAGGTCGATGCCGCACTCATTCTGGTTCTGTGTCTCGGGCTCGTGGTCTCCGGCACGGTCGGCGTATGGGTCATGGCGATCGGCCTGATGCGCTACGCATTCCTGGTCGCCATGAAGATCCGGCCATGGTTGGCCGAGCCCCTGCCGGACAGTATTCGACGCCAATCGATTTGCGTGTGGCAAGTCGCCAGCCTGGTGCTGGTCACGGCCCCGCTGTTCGAGCCGGCTGTCAATGCAACGATACTGGCCAGTGCGCTCATTGCACTGGTCTATTCATTTGTGACCGACCTTGCCTGGCTGTATCGCCGGCAGGAATCCAACTCAACCGCCTCATGGAGGATGTCATGAAAGCACTCCTGTTGACCCCCATCCTGCTGGCCCTGGCCGTCAACACCGCCTCGGCCGAGCCGCGCGAATTCAAGATCGACACCGAACACTTCTCGATCGCATTCGCCGTGGATCATATCGGCTATGCCGATCAGCTCGGCCTGTTTCTCGAGGCCGAAGGGCATTTCATCTACGACGAACAAGCCAATGAACTGCATGAAGGCGAGGTGATCATCAAGGCCGACAGCGTCTTCACCAACCACGAACGCCGGGATGATCACCTGCGCAACGAGGATTTTCTTCATGCCGACCGCTACGACACCATTCGCTTCAAGGCCGAACGCTGGGCGCCGGAAAATGACCGCAGCGGAACCCTGCATGGTGAGCTGACCCTGTTGGGTGAATCCCGTCCGGTCGAGTTGGCGGTGACCATCAACAAGACCGCCGACTACCCGTTCGGCCACCGCGCTTACACCCTGGGCCTGTCGGCCACCACGACCATCAAGCGCAGCGAATGGGGCATGACCTACGCCATCGAGGATGGCCTGGTTGGCGACGAGGTGCGTCTGAGCTTCGAACTCGAGGCCATCGCTCAATAATTCACGACTTGCGCCGTGGATGCTTGACCCCCTCCCGGGCCGGAGCCGACAACGGATCGGCCGGCCAGGGGTGCTTGGGGTAACGACCGCGCATGTCCTTGCGCACTTCCAGGTAGGCGTTTTTCCAGAAGCTTTCGATATCGGCCGTGATGGCCAGTGGTCGAGACGCCGGTGAGAGCAGGTGAAAGACCAGCGGGATCTGACCGTGGGCCAGTCGTGGGTGACGTTTCAGGCCAAACAGGCTTTGCAGCTTGGTGGCCAGAACCGGGCCGCCCTCGGCGCAGTAGTCGATTTGCACCCGCCGCCCGGTCGGAATTCCCAGATGGGTCGGCAGGAGGTCATCCAGGCGGCCCGGCAGTTCGGGAGGCAGACGGGCTTTCAGTGCCATGACCGGGTCGATTTGCCTTAAGTCGGCCAGTCGCTTCTTGCCGGCCAGGAAAGGCGCCAGCCAGACATCAAGCTCTTTCATGAGCGTCTGCTCGCTGAAATCCGGCCACTGATCCGGATCAATCGTGTGCGCCAGACGCGCCCGGGCCAGCCACTGACGGGCCGGCTCGTTCCATTCAAGTACGTCCAGGCCAAGGCGGCGTACCGCATCCAGCAGTCCGGCCTCCAGCAGGTCCGGCGCGAGGTCATCCACTGCTTGTTCTTCAAGGACCAGCTCACCCAGCCGACGTCGTCGGAAGGCCCGCACCATGCCGCGCGGCTCATCCCACTCGGCCTCCACCCGTTCCCGAATATGGTCTGCCAGGTCATGCTCCAGATCATCGCGCGACACCGCCGAGGCGAGAAATATTCTCGCCTGGCGCGCCTGTCCGTCAAGTTCGGCCGCAACCAGCCAGGGACTGCCGGCCAGCGGGTCATCCTCGAAGACGAAAGCACCGCGTCCGTTGCTCAGACGGAAATGTCCACGCGCCCCGCGCGCCTGCCCGATGCGATCCGGAAAGGCCAGCGCCAACAGACGCCCGATGTCGCCATCCTGATCGGTCTGACCGGACGCACCGCCATCCTGGCCCCGATGTAAAGACCGAGCCAGCTGGCGAACCTGCCTGAGACGGCCTCGATGCACGCCGGCGCCATCGCCAGAGACAAGCACCTGGTGGCGCAGCGCCAGATCGGCACCGGGGCGGTCGATGAGAATGTCGGGTTCGCTCAGCAACGCCGCCAGTTCGGCCGCCAAACGACCTCTGCCACGTTTGCAGCCAACCTGCACCATATGGGCCAGACGCGGATGCAGGCCAAGCTCGAGCATTTCGCGACCGTGGGGGGTGATCAGCCCATCGTCATCGAGTGCATCCAGCCATTGCAACAATGCCTTTGCCTGGTTGAAATGGGCCGTGGGCGGTGGATCCAGCCATTGCAGGGCAGAAGGATCGGTGCAACCCCAGTGAGCCAGTTCCAGCACCAGCGAGGCCAGGTCGGCCTGTTCGATTTCCGCCGGGGTGAAGGCCGGCAGAGTACGGTGTTGACCCTTTGACCACAAGCGGTAGCACACGCCGGGCGCCAGACGCCCGGCCCGGCCGCTGCGCTGCTCGGCACTGGCCCTGGAGACCGGTGTCGTGAGCAATCGACTCATGCCGCTGTTGGGATCAAAACTGGATCGTCGCTGCAACCCGGCATCGATGACCACTTGAATGCCTTCGATGGTCAGGCTGGATTCGGCAATCGAGGTGGCCAGCACCACCTTGCGACGCCCCTTGGCCGGCGGCGCGATGGCGGCGTCCTGGGCCTGGGCGGCCAGATTGCCGTACAAAGGAATCAGGTCGACATCGGCCGGCAGTTGTCTGTCCAGCCGCTGGGCCACTCGACGAATTTCGCCGGCGCCAGGAAGAAAGACCAGCACCGATCCCGGGTCCTCGCCGAGCGCTTTGAGCGCCGTGGTGGCGGTATGGACGAACACATCACGTTCGCGAGGGGGTGGACAATAACGGACCTCGACCGGAAAACTGCGGCCCGTGGCGCGAACCACCGGAGCCTCATCGAGCAGCCTGGCCAGTGGCTCGACATCCAGCGTGGCCGACATGATCAACAGGCGAAGATCCTCGCGCAAGGCCTGCTGGGACTCGCGCGCCAGCGCCAGCCCCAGATCGGCCTGCAGTGAGCGTTCGTGAAATTCATCGAACAGCACCGCCCCGTAATCCGAAAGCGCCGGGTCGGATTGCAGCAGGCGGGTCAGCACTCCCTCGGTCACGATCTCGATGCGTGTCTTGTCGGACACCCGGGTTTCCATCCGCACCCGAAAGCCGACTGTCTCACCGACCGGCTCATCCAGTTGCCGGGCCATGAACCGGGCCGCCGCCCGTGGGGGGTAATCAGGCCATCACAATCGAGTGCATCCAGCCATTGCAACAATTCCTTTGCCTGGTTGAAATGGGCCGTCGGCGGTGGATCCAGCCATTGCAGGGCAGAAGGATCGGTGCAACCCCAGTGGGCCAGTTCCAGCACCAGCGAAGCCAGGTCGGCCTGTTCGATTTCCGCCGGGGTGAAGGACGGCAGAGTACGGTGTTGTCCCTTAGACCACAAGCGGTAGCACACGCCGGGCGCCAGACGCCCGGCCCGGCCGCTGCGCTGCTCGGCACTGGCCCTGGAGACCGGTGTCGTGANCAATCGACTCATGCCGCTGTTGGGATCAAAACTGGATCGTCGCTGCAACCCGGCATCGATGACCACTTGAATGCCTTCGATGGTCAGGCTGGATTCGGCAATCGAGGTGGCCAGCACCACCTTGCGACGCCCCTTGGCCGGCGGCGCGATGGCGGCGTCCTGGGCCTGGGCGGCCAGATTGCCGTACAAAGGAATCAGGTCGACATCGGCCGGCAGTTGTCTGTCCAGCCGCTGGGCCACTCGACGAATTTCGCCGGCGCCAGGAAGAAAGACCAGCACCGATCCCGGGTCCTCGCCGAGCGCTTTGAGCGCCGTGGTGGCGGTATGGACGAACACATCACGTTCGCGAGGGGGTGGACAATAACGGACCTCGACCGGAAAACTGCGGCCCGTGGCGCGAACCACCGGAGCCTCATCGAGCAGCCTGGCCAGTGGCTCGACATCCAGCGTGGCCGACATGATCAACAGGCGAAGATCCTCGCGCAAGGCCTGCTGGGACTCGCGCGCCAGCGCCAGCCCCAGATCGGCCTGCAGTGAGCGTTCGTGAAATTCATCGAACAGCACCGCCCCGTAATCCGAAAGCGCCGGGTCGGATTGCAGCAGGCGGGTCAGCACTCCCTCGGTCACGATCTCGATGCGTGTCTTGTCGGACACCCGGGTTTCCATCCGCACCCGAAAGCCGACTGTCTCACCGACCGGCTCATCCAGTTGCCGGGCCATGAACCGGGCCGCCGCCCGCGCCGCCAGCCGGCGCGGCTCCAGCATCAGCACCTTGCGATCATCCAGCCAATCTGCCCCCAAAAGCGCCGGCGGCACCCTTGTGGTCTTGCCCGCCCCCGGCGGGGCCTGAAGCAACACAGTATTGTGCTCCCCCAACGCCCCCAACAACTCAGGAATCACCCGATCTACAGGAAACTCAACCATTCAATCGGCAATCGGCAAACGCCTGTCCCGTAAACCGGAAACCGTTCTTCCCTAACCACTTCGCCACTTGATATTGCAGCCAATCGACGGCTTCTGCTCCCCGGCAACCGGCTTGCCATTCAACAAGGCATCCAGCGCGGCCCGAACATCCTTACCGGTGGCTGGAATGCCATTGCCCGGGCGCGAATCATCGAGCTGGCCACGATAGACCAGCTTGCGCTGACCATCGAAAACGTAGAAATCGGGTGTGCAGGCCGCATCATAGGCGCGCGCGGTGTTCTGGGATTCATCGAACAGGTAGGGAAACTCGAAACCGGCCGATTCGGCCAACTCTTTCATGCGTTCCGGTCGGTCCTGCGGATAGCCGGTGACATCGTTGCTGCTGATGGCCACCATGCCGATTCCACTGTCACGGTAGTCACGGCCCAGGCGCACCAGTTCATCGAGGACATGCTTGACGAACGGGCAGTGGTTGCAGATGAACATGACCAGCGTGCCTTTGTCACCGGCCACCTGATCAAGACCAACGGTGCGGCCGCTGACGGTGTCGGGTAACGCAAAATCAGGCGCCGGAGTTCCCAGGGGCAGCATTCGTGATTCAGTCTTGGCCATGTCGAAGTCCTTGGTCGTTAAAGAAATACTGAGTCGCTAAAGAAGTTCGTCGTAACGCTCTCGCCAGTAGGCCATGTCCTCGCTACGCCCAAGATTCTCCAGGGCTTTGAGCAGACTTTCAACCGCCTCGAGCGTGCGACGATGATCAACACCATAGCGCTCTTCGAGTCCGAGTACCGCCGTCTCGAGGACCTCGGCGGCCCGGTAATCATCCCCTGCAGCCAGCAGGGTTTGGCCCAGTCCGGTCCGGTAAATGGGCAGCACATCCTGGAAAACGGATTCGGACTCGGCTGTACTCACCACCCATTGATGGACTTCCAGCGCTTCACGATCCGCTCCGGTCTCGCGCAGCAGGTTGCCCAGATTGTAGCGAATCAGGACCGTGTTGAAGGCGGTACGACCGTGATGTTGACGGGAGATCTCGTAGGCGCTTTCCAATGCCTCCCGGGCCTGATCCAGTTCACCTTGCTGACGAAGACTGCTGCCGAGATTCGACAGCGCCGGCAGTGTCAGCGGATGATCATCACCCAACCGCTGGCGAGTCAGCGCCAGCGACTCACGCAACAAGGGTTCGGCATCGGCGGGGCGTTGCTGTTCCAGGTAGACGATGGCACGCCCGTTGAGACCATCGGACAGGTGTCGTCGGGCCATGGGTGAATCCCAGTCTCGCGCCAGCGCTTCCTGTTCACGGTAAGTGGTCTCGGCCTGTTCCATGGCGCCCTGCGCCTGGTAGGCTCGAGCCAGGGCGCTCAAACCACTGAGCTGAACGCCGATCATCTCGCCGGCATGTTCTTCACGAATCGTTTCCAGCACCGGTTCGATCGTCTCGCGAGCCTGTTCGGGCCGGCCCGTGTCGGCATACAGTGCGCCCAGTTGAACGCGGGTGTCGTAGTACTGAACTGGCTGAGCCGCAAGTATTTCTCGCTGGTCCAGAATTTGATCGTAAAGCGCCTCACTGCGTTCAAAGTCACGCTGATTCTGGTAGAGCAAGGCCAGAGAACGCTTGGACTGAAGAGCCTGCATGCCAAGATTTTCCTGACGACTCAGCGCCAGGCTTCGCCGCAAGTGAACCTCGGCGCGATCAAGGTCATTGAGGGCAACGTAGGTGGCGCCGATGATGCCCTGGATTTCGGCCTCGATGTCGGGATGGTCCAGCAGGACATCACCGGCCCGACGGGCCGCTGTGGCCAACAACTCCTGCATGACCATCAGATCGCCACTGGCGGCAAAATCGGGATCGATGGATTGCAGCATTTCGGTCACGAAATCCAGCGCCATGTCGGATCGCTCCATCTCGACCTGGGCAATGTCGCGCTGGGTACTGGCCTCCATCCATCCCCACACCGCCAAACCGAAGCCGGCGATCAGGGAGCCACTGACCAGGACGGCAAAGGTCGTCGCCAGTCGATGACGACGGAAGAACTTGCGCAACAGGTAGCGCCGACTGGGGTCGATGGCGCTGATCGGCTCGTTGCGAAGAAAGCTTTCCAGATCAGCGCCAAGAGCATCGGCCGACTGGTAACGCTGATCGACATCGTAGGCCAGCGCCTTGGCCACGATACAGCGTAGCTCATGGGGCAGATGGCGCGCACCGGCCACCAGGTCGATCAACGGGGAATCCTGACCCGAATCGGAAATTCGGGCCTCCGGCGGCAGACTGGAACTGGTCAGCTTTCGGTGCTTGAGTGAACGACACAACAAGCGAACCTGACTCTCGGCACGGCTGCGCGGCGGACGCTTTTCGACCAGCAACTCGAACAGAATCACCCCGAGGGCGTACACATCGCTGCCAATGCTGACGCTGTTGGGACGGTTGGACAATTGCTCGGGGCTCATGTAAGCCGGTGTTCCAACCTGCATCGGACGGTGCGCCTTGCCATCCTTGTTTTCGCGCAGACTGGTGGCCACCCCGAAATCGATGACCTTGGGCATGGACTCACCATCCACCTGGCTGACCAGAATATTGGCCGGCTTCAGGTCACGATGGATGATGCCTCGATGATGGGCATGCTGAACGCCCTGGCAGACCCGCATGAACAACCGCAATCGCTGCTCGAGGCTCAAGTCATGCGATTGACAGTGCTTGGTGATGGGCTCGCCCTGGACCAGCTCCATCGCGAACCAGGGCATCTTGCCCGGCCCGGTGCCGGCCTCGTAAACCTGCGCGATGTAGGGGTGATGCAATCGCGCCAGGGTTTGTCGCTCGACATCGAACAGCGCACTGTAGAGACTGTCGCCACGCTTCCCACCGATCAGCTTCAGGGCGACCTTGCGCTGGACCGGCTCGGTCTGTTCGGCCAGAAAGACCTTGCCCATGCCGCCGGTGCCCAGTTCCCGGATCAGGCGGTAGCCGCCGATCCGTACCTCGCGTCGTTTTCTGCTTCGTGGTTCAGGCTCGTGATCGAGAACCCGGGTGGCCTCGTCATCGGGAACAGCCTTTTGCGGCGGTTCATTCATGAGTCCTGCTCGGGTGGTGCGTGATCGACGATTCGGATCGGAAATGGTTTGGTGGCTTCCCCGGCATACAGTGAGCGATGGGGGAACGGAATCTCGATACCGGCCTGGTCGAAGGCATCCTTGATCTCGGAGGTTATCCCGTTTCTGAGCGCCAGGAAGTTCTCACGCTTGGCCCACACCGAGAACTGGATCTCCAGCGCGGAATCACCAAAGCCGGTAAAGATGAAAAGCGGCACGGGCTCATCCAGGCACAGGGTGTTGGCATCCGCTACGGCCATCAGCACCTCGCGCACCTGGTTGATGTCCTCCTTGTAAGCCACCCCCAAGTGCAGATCCAGGCGTCGAATCGGGAAGCGTGTCAGGGTGGTCACTTCACTCTTGATCAGGGTTTCGTTGGGAATGCGCACGAACAGGTTGTCGAAGGTGCGCAACTTGACCGACAAGGCATCGATCGACAACACCTCTCCGGTGGTGTCGCCGACCCGGATGATGTCACCGATTTCGAAACTGCGCTCGCCAATCAGGAACAGGCCACTGATCAGATTGGAGGCGGTGGTCTGGGAAGCAAACCCCAGCGCCACGGTCAGTACGCCGGCCGCGCCCATGATGACGGCCAGGCTGAAACCCAGCTCGCGCATGGCCGAAGCGATGAACAATGCCAGCAAACCGTAAAACACGATGCGGCGCAACAGCTGCTGCATCTGGATACTTACGCGTTGCTGCAGCAATCGGCGGGTCAGGCGGCTGGTCAGTGAGGCCAGGAACAGACCGAGTATGACCAGAATGCCCGCCCGGAACATCGCCATCAGGGTCTCGTATTGAAAGCTGGACAACAGATCCTGAATCATGGTCAATGCCCGAACAAGAGGTCGAATGCGCGGGTCATGCCGGACCGCCCGGTATCCTGGCGCGGTTCAGCCAGTCGGGTCCATTCCGATCCGCCATCCGAGGCCTTGCTGTCAATCTGAATGGAAGCCATTTCACCCTGTTCCTGGCGGGTCAGGGTCACGGCCTGGGTCCAGAGCTTGCCTTGCTGATCACCATACAGGGCGAGCAAGGGCACCGGCAGACTGATCTTTTCCAGCGGCAGTGGACTGGCCGCCTTGTTGTGAATGGTCAATGGGGTAATGGCCCGGTGCGGACGGTCGGGCAGCTCGGCCGGATCATGGCGCGCCTGGGTCCTTCCGGCGTAGCAAAGCTCGCCCTCGCGAGTGGACGGACCGAACCAGGTGTCGGACAGCCTGAGTACCGGCAACTCCTTGAGCAGGACCGCTGGATCACCAACCTGGACCTGCAACCAGATCGGGGTCGACAGATACAGCGTGATGGTCTGACCGCTAAGCAGAAACACCGGCTGGCGCGGACGAATGACGACTGGCCGATCAGCCAACCGCGGGCTGAGCAGGACCTGGCCGGAATGTCCGGAGTGAACAAAACGTTCGTCGACTTCCTCGGACAAGCCCTTGACGATGCGAAACGATGCCTTGGCCTCGGCGTCCTCCTCGGCAATACCACTGCTGGCCAGGGTCCACTCATCCTTGCCGCGGCCAATGGTCAATGCCAGAGAGCCGACTCGGCACTCCAGTCGCTGGCCCGAGCCGACCTCCTGGGCTTCCCACCAACTCACCGGTGTCTTGGTCGAAGACTTTGTCATGGCTTCAGTTTACATCGCCGGACAGCACACCGACCCGCTCGCGCAGCAAGTCCGCCAGGCGCCGCCCACCGGGGCCGGCGGCATCGGGGTCGGCATGGACCAGGTAGAGCGTGGCCCAACGCTGTGCTCCCTCGACCAGGGGCAAGGGCTTGAGGGCTCCGGTCGCGAGTTCTCCGCGAATGATTTCTTCGGCATACCAGGCAAAGCCCAGTCCCATGCAGGCCGCACGTATCGAGGTCGCCTTGGCTGAAACTGTCCAACGCTGATCGGTCACACTCGGCGCCTGGTCACCGGCGGGTTGCAACCCGGTATCCCGGACCACCAGGTGACGGTGACCACGCAGGTCCTCGCGCGTCAGCGGACGGCCAAGCCGATGGAGTGGATGGCTGGGCGCCGCGGCGGCGATGAAGCGAACCTGCATCAAGGCATCGCCGATGAATCCGCCCGGAATACTCGAGGCAATGGCCAGATCGACCTGACCGGCACTCAGCAACTCGCTGGTACCGGCCAGCACTGACTCGTGAAGCTGGATGCGCATCTGGGGTTGCTCGCCGGAAAGCACATCCAGACACTCCAGCAGCAACCAGGTCGGAAAGATGATCTCGGCGGCAACCCGCAATTCGGTTTCCCAGCCGGCTGCGGCCCGCGCCGCAGCGCGCTCCATCCTGGCCGCCTCATCAATCAGCGCCCGGGCCCGACGGTAGAGCATTTTTCCGGATCGAGTCAGCTGGGCCTTGCGACCAACCACCTCGAAGGCCTTGACATCAAGCAGTTCTTCGAGGCGGCTCACCGCATGACTGAGGGTGGACTGGGACTTGTTCAAGGCACGGGCCGCTTGAGCGTAGCCGTCGTGCTCGACCACCGCGACCAGGGCGCGCCACTGCTCAAGGCTGACGCGCGGAGGACTCATGCCGCCGATGCCCCCAAAATCAATCGACCGGACCTAATCCGTGGCGACTTCAGCGTGCAAAAACGTAGCCACCGTAACCGACAAATGCTGCGGCAAACAGGGGCAACATGTAGGCATACCACTCCGGGAACTGAATGAAGGGCATCAACTGAAAAGTATTCAGACCTTCCAGCGTGGCGAAGTTGATCGGGCCTTCCAGGGGTGCGGGAAGCATCAACATACCCTGGATAGCCACCAGCACCGCCAGGATGATCGCGGCATCGCCACGATTGCTGATGGTGGCGGCAATTTTCCCGGACATGCCGGCCAGCCACCCCACCACGAAAAGAGAAATGATCAGCCATCTCCAGGAGACTTCATAAGTCGCTGAGTCGAGCAGACGCTCGATGCCGACAAAGGACACCAGCGAAAATACGATTACCACGCCCAGAATCAGAAAAAACACGTATCCGACCAGGGCGCCCCACAGCATCCTCATCATCCCTGCCACCTCCAGATCGAGTGTCCAGTAATGGCCCCTTGGCCACTAAGCGTATCCGACTATGGACTGCCAATTCAAGCCTCAACATCCGACCAACCATTCTATTTAATCGATTCTTATGGCCGAAATTTTGCGCTTTTATTTCGATATTAGAGATATTACCTTGTTTGCAGGACGACATTCCACTTTCACCGAGGAAACCACCATGTCCAATCTTCTGGTCATCAAGTCAAGTTTGCACAACGGCTCGGGGCAGTCCAGCCAACTGGTCGATGAATTCGCGCAGACCTGGCGCCGAGCCAATCCAGGCGGCAGAGTCCAGTGCCGTGATCTGGCCACGGAAATCATCCCTCATCTAACGGCCGAGATTTTCGAGGGTTTTGGCAAACCGGCTGATCAACGAAATCCTGCCCAGATCTCCGCCACGGCAGTGTCGGATGCGTTAATCGCCGAGCTGAAATCAGCCGATGCGGTCGCCATCGGACTGCCAATGTACAATTTCACCATTCCATCCACCTTCAAAGCCTGGATGGATTACGTGGCCCGGTCCGGAGTGACCTTCGAATACACTGAAGAAGGCCCGCGCGGGCTGGTCGAGGACAAACCGGTTTACATTTTCGCGACTCGTGGCGGTCGCTACCAGGGTACGTCGAACGATACCCAGACTCGCCTGATCCAGACCTATTTCGGCTTTCTGGGCATGACCAACCTGCATTTCACCTATGCCGAGGGTCTGGCGATGGGCGAGCAGATTGCCCAGCAGGCCCGCCAGTCAGCACGCGCCGAAGTCATGCGCCTGGCCGCATGAAGGAGATCACCATGAAAGCCCGCAACCTCCGCAAGGTCATTGAGTCCGTGCCCACTTCGGACGGCGCTGGCGTCAAGCTGCGCCGCAGTCTCGGCGCCGGTCCGTTCGCGCGCCTCGATCCGTTTCTGATGCTCGATGAGTTCTACTCCGACAATCCCGATGACTATCTGGCTGGGTTTCCGTCTCATCCGCATCGCGGATTCGAGACGGTCACTTACATGCTCGACGGGCGCATGGAACACAAGGATCACCTGGGCAACACCGGCGACCTCGGTCCGGGCAGCGTCCAGTGGATGAGCGCCGGTCGCGGCGTGATCCACTCCGAAATGCCCCGGCAGACCGAGGGGCGAATGCGCGGTTTTCAGCTCTGGATCAATCTTCCGGCTGACGAAAAGATGAAACCCGCCGATTATCGCGACATTCCGGCTGGTGAGGTTCCGGAACTTCCTTTCGATGGTGGCCTGGCGCGCGTCATTGCCGGAACTCTGACGCTGAGAGGACAGTCACTGGACGGCGCGGTCAATCACAGCGACAAGCGCATCAGCACCGATCCCCTGTATATCGACCTGCGCCTGGATCCCGGATCGCAGGCAACCATTCCGGTGCAGGCCGGTTACAACAGTTTTGTCTACCTGTACGAAGGCGACGCCGTGATTGGCGAGCAATCGCTGCACCGGCGCCATGCCGGTGTCCTGGAAGACGGCGACCAGGTCACCATTCAGGCTGGCGAGCACGGGGCACGCTTGTTGCTGCTGGCCGGAAAGCCGCTCAATGAACCGGTCGTCCAGTACGGGCCATTCGTGATGAATACACGCGAGGAAATCGAGCAAGCCGTACGCGACTACCAGAGCGGACGATTGACCGAACCGGCCTGACCTGGATGCACAAGGCGGTTACCATACAATGATTCGTCATGACGCCCTCGCAAGGACTCGCAGGCAATGTCCAACCGCCGCACGCCCGATGCCACCGAACACACAGAGTTGACCCGGATCGAATCATCCGGGTCGTCGGCCGATCTTCATGATGATCGCCTGGTCGTGATCCAGGGACCGGATCTGGGAGAACAAATCGTGCTGGGCGATCAACCCCGTGTGCTGGGGCGTTCCTCCCAGGCCGATATTCGGCTGTCGGCGCCGGGGGTTTCACGTCGCCACTGTCGTATCGAGCGACGCGATGAGCGTTGCTGGATCGAGGATCTGGGCTCGACCAACAAGACACGGGTCAATGACGAAGCGATCGAGTCGATCGCACTCAGTGACGGCGACCAGATCCGGCTGGGACAGACCGTCCTGAAGTTCATTGCCGCCAGCAACCCGGAAGCGGCCTATTACGACAAGCTCGCCAAGGAAGCCACCCGTGACCCGCGCACCGGCCTGTTTCGGCGATCCCACGTGATTTCTGCACTGGAACAGGCTGCCGACCAGGCCAGCGCCAACCCGGATGAGCCGGCCGGTGGCGTCATCTACCTGGCCCTGGACGCACACAGTGAGCTGCGCGATCGCATTGGCATGGCCGGTATCGAAAAGCTGCTGGGTCTGATCGGCCAGCGCCTGGTGTCGGATGTCGACGAGCATCACTTAGCGGCCATCTACGGCGAACACAGCCTGATCCTCCTGGCTCGCGACCTCGAACCCGGAGAACTGCTGAAACTGGCCGAACGAATGCGCCAGAAAGTCCGTTCCGAGCTGTTCGAGATCAATTCCGAGGAACTTGCGGTGACGGCCAGCCTGGGCGTGTGCCCGTTCAACCTGCGTATCGGCCATGCCGATGCCATGCTGGTGTGTGCCGCGCGGGTAGCAGAAGCCTGTCAACGCGACGGTGGCGATCAGTGTCGGGACTACCAGCCCACAGTCCTGGCCGAAAAAGCCGGTGAAGATGAGAAGACGCTGCTGGGCCTGCTGCGCGAGGCCATGACCAAGGGAACCATGCAGACCCGTTTCCAGCCGGCCGTCAGCATGGCTGGTGAGGAGATCAGCCATTACCAGATTCTGCCGCGCCTGCTGACCGATGACGATGAACTGATCTCGGCCAGCGTATTCATTCCCGTGGCCGAGCGACATGATGTCATTGTGTCAATCGATCGCTGGATGAGCATCCGCGCCCTGCGAGCGATCGAGGATCAGCTCGAAAATGATCGCCGCATGCGCCTGTTCGTCAATCAGTCGGGCCAATCCCTTGACGATGAAACGCGCTACGCAACGATCGCCGACAAGCAGTCCGAAACAATCGCGGAAAACAGGCTGCTGGTGTTTGAATTCCGTCATGCCGATGTCTCCCGAAAACTCAAGGCGGCCCGCCAGCTTCTGCCGAAATTGAGAGAACAGGGGTTCGGGGTCGCGATTTCCGGCATCGACGATGCCTCGGAGGCCGGCCTGATGCTGCCTCATCTGCAAGCTGACTACTACCGAATCGCCCCGTCGCTGGCGCGCGAGGTCGGTCGCGATGACGATGCAACCAAACGCTTCGACAACATGGTCGAGCGAATCCACAGCGCCGGCGGAAAAGTCATCGTCTCACAAGTCGAGGACGCCGAAACCATGAGCCGACTCTGGAGCCGAAACGTCGACCTGCTGCAAGGCAACTTCATCCAGCGACCCAGCCAGAAACCCGATTTTTCACTCTGAACCTGCCTCGAAACGATCACGCAAGAGGATTTCTCCCTCCCGATCGAATGCGCCCACATCCTGATAATCCGATCCATAAAAAACCTTTCTAACTTGGTGATCGACATCGGCGAGTGGCCCCAGCAATGGAGGATCAGGATCAAGATCTGCAGCACAGCCATTCACAGCCGGCGAATGGCTCATAAGCCTGTGATTGCCATTCTGCGGATCGACCAGGCCAGGATCGGCTTCGATCAAGGCGGTGACAAGATCGGCCTGTCCACTGTGATCCTCTATCGAAGTGATTTCGCGGGCCACGATGCAGGCCGCCCTGGTCAGCCTGGTTTCACCGACCCCACCACTGGCCAGGCTCACGGTGTCCGGCTGATCAATCAGCAAACCTTCGATGTACAACTCCATTTGGTCGAGATCATCAACCTGCGTTTCGATCACTCCCGAGAATGCGACGGCGGAGCTTTGTGTCGAGACGGTAGACCATTGCAGTGAAACGCTGCTGGAGTCGAACAGGCCAAATACGCTTGATCCGGATTGACTGTCGCCAAGGAACTGGTTGTTGGCAACCAGGCTGTTGTAGAGTTCCAGCGAGTGTACTTCGTCATCATGGCTGGTATCGCTGCCGTGAACATGGAACACCTGTCCATGATCCAGCTCGTTACCGGTGATTTCCGTTTGGTGAAAGCTAGCATAGGCATCGGAGCTCACCGATACAATACTTCCCGCGACCGGATCAGTTATCGAGTTGGAGATGATTTTTGAGCATGTCAGCGAGGAACCCCGTGTTCGACAGATCTCATCGCTTTTCATGGCCAGGGATGCCTGATCGACCACGCTGATCGCGGCCGCCCCTGACTCGGCTTGATTGGAATCGATGATGACATTGACCAGCTCGGCTTCAGCCTCGGCGCCCTCCAGGTAGATTGCTCCCCCATTCAAGGCACTGTTGTCGACGATCTCAACGGGCAAGTGCGACTGTTCGCTGATGTCGGGATCGGCGCCATCCATGCGCACCGCGCTTTGACCAGTCGCAAAAAGTCCACCGCCCAGGTCCTCTGCATGGTTTTCAACAATCCCCGAAGGATGATCCGTTTTTGGCAGGTTCCGACCACCAGAACCGAACTCTAGCTGGCAATCATCAAGATAGATTCCACCACCGTTGAAACCGGCCGTATTGAGATGGATGCCGGTGTCGCTATCGACATGAATACTGCCTCCCTGACAGTAAATACCACCGCCGTGACCGTCGGCCGAGCTCATGAAAATTCGGCTGGAGCCGGAAATCGTCATCTCCGGTGCGCTGTCATCAGATTCGATCAGTGCAATGGCGCCTCCGTTACCGGCGGAATCATTGATTCCGATGCGAAAATTGGTGGCGACGACGGTGTGACCTCCATGAACCAGCAACCCGGCCCCATCAGCGTCAGGCGACCGGCCCGTAACCGAAACAGATTCGGTGCTACCACCTCCGAAGCCGATATCGTGGAACTCAACGTGCAAAGTCTGCCCTTCCGGACTGTGAACCCTGACGGCGCGATGGTCATCGTGCGCGAACAGGATGGGAGGATCATCTAAATTCTCTAACTGGCAGTCCAGGTATCCACCCCTCAGGACAAGGGACTTGGTGATCTCTAGTTCACCATCCAGATTGACTAGATCCGAACCAGTGACGATGATGGTGTCACCGTGATCGGCAGCGTCCATTGCGGCCTCGATTGAATCGAAGTCGCACTCGAAGTCTCCACTGCCTCCGACCACGAGAGTCTCGCCAGAGACTCTTTCGCCGATATAGACCTCTGCTGGGGCCACGCCGAACAGACCGGTCAAAAGCATCAGCATGGGTACAAAAACAGGGCGAAATCCATCGGGTCGGGCACCGCCCGATCCAAACGATATTTTGTTGTGACACATGAAACATTCCCGCCTATTCAGATGGTCTCATGTGTACAAACGCACAATCCGGAAAACTGTGCCAATCAGAGATTGAGCTCAGACCTGACGACTTAGCTGGACGGTCAGTTCGCGCATATCGATGTCGGCATAACTGTCCGGGAGCACCTCCGAAACCCGTAATGGATTTGAAACACCGGCAGCTCGCTGCCCGGCAAGATCCAGTTCAGGGCCCAGATGCAGCTCCCCTTGATCCTGTCTGATGGTTCGCACCAGCGGGAGAAAGCCCCGAATGGAGGGAGATTCCATCACCACCGCCAGATCATCGTTGCTCAGACGCACCAGCGTCCCCGGGGTAACCCAGCCCATGAAACTGGTCAGGCACTCGACGAATTTGCGGTCAAATTGACTGCCGCGATTCTTCCACAGAATACCCAGGGCCTGGTGATGCGAGCGTGCCGGATCGTAGACACGATGCGAGGTGATCGCATCATAGGCATCAATGATGGAAATCACCCGGGTCAACGGTGCGATCTGCTCCCCGGTCAAGCCCTGCGGATAACCGGCGCCATCCGGGCGTTCATGGTGGCCCAGCACCGCCCGGGCAACCTCTTCCGGAATCGCCTTTTCATTTCTGAGCATGTCGTAGCCCAGGGTGGTATGGCGCTTGACCTGCTCGTATTCGTCACTGGTCAGTCGCCCATTCTTGTTGAGGACCTCCTTGTCGACCCGCATCTTGCCCAGGTCATGCAGCAAGCCGGCCAGTCCAGCCATCTCCACCTCACGCCTGCCCCAACCGAGACTGGCCGCCATACCCATGCTGAGTATGGCCACATTGATACAGTGCTGGGCGGTGTAGCGGTCACGCTGCTTGATGCGGCTCAACCACACCAGTGCGGCCAGATTTTCTTCCAGTCCATCAGCCATTTCATCAACAACGCTGCGGGCCTGCTGCATGTCGATTTCAGCATCGGCTGAAAGTCGCTCAATCAGACTTTCGGCCTGCTGGTCGAGCTTTTGGTAGTTGCCGATGGCTGCCGAAAGCGTCTCCTGGCCGATACTCGCCGTTCGAAGCAAGTGAAGGGCGGGCCCTTCGATTCCATGTGTATCGTGGTCGCGACCATGGCGGGCGTATACCGCCGGTCGGTAAGGATTGGGACTTCGGTCCAGATCAATGATGACCCAGTCACAGTGTTCCTGAAGCCATTTCTTCTTCTCGAAGGAGTCGACCATCATGCCCTGAAGCGGAAAGTCGGTTTTCTCCCAGGGAATGCTTAACCGGCGAACAAAATGGCCGAGCTTGAGATCGGCCGGGGAGATCTTGAGTTCATACTCCCAGATGCTGCGCTCACGGAATTCTTCCCAGGACTGAATGTTCACAGTCGCCTCCCCAGGCGGCACAAGCCGGGTCGGACAAATGCAATGGTCCTGGGCGAATGGCACATGTTGAACCCCCTTCAACACAATTGAGGAGCGAAGCAGGAGCTCCATCTTAATCCGACAGATACGGATTTTCAAAGACATTCGGCCAATTGAAATCCATACGAGGTTCAGCACGATTCCCGGATGCCGCCGGCGGCATAATGGCAGGCCTACATGGACCGTACCAAGGTGAATCAGCCCGTGAATCAGCTTCCCGGTTACGAAGACGTCGAACGAGCAGCCCGGCGTATCCGCGGCCAGGCTCATGACACGCCGATCATGACCAGTCGATATTTCAACGAGCGACTGGATGCGCAGGTCTTTTTCAAGTGTGAAAACTTCCAGCGAGTCGGCGCTTTCAAGTTTCGCGGCGCCTGCAACGCCATTTCTGCATTACCTGCCGAGATGGCTGAACGCGGCATCATCACCCATTCATCCGGCAATCACGGCCAGGCCGTTGCACTGGCCGCGCGTTTGGCCGGGTACCGGGCGGTTGTGGTCATGCCGCAGGATTCGGCCCGCATCAAGGTGGAAGCGGTACGGGATTACAGAGCCGAAGTGGTGTTTTGCTCGCCCGGCACCGAACCTCGCCAGAGAAAGGTCGATGAGCTGATGGCTCGCCACGGCTACGTATTCATCCACCCGTATGATCATCCGGATATCATCGCCGGGCAGGGCACGGCGGCCAGGGAACTGCTCAAGGCTCTTCCGGATCTTGAGGTCATCATGGCGCCGGTCGGTGGCGGGGGGCTGATCAGCGGCACGGCCATTGCCGCCAGGCACCTGGCGCCCGGCATCCGCGTGGTCGCCGCGGAACCGTTGAATGCCGACGATGCCGCCCGCTCATGGGCAAGCGGTCGCATCGAACCCGCCGCTCGCGCTCACACCATCGCCGATGGTCTGCGCACCACTCTGGGCCAACTGAACTTCCAGCTCATCCGAAAGCATGTTGACGAGATTGTCACAGTGTCCGAGGACGCCATAATCGATGCCATGCGCAAGGTCTGGGAACGAATGAAGATCATCATCGAACCCTCGTGCGCCGTACCGGTAGCCGCCCTGCTTGAAGGAAAAGTCGAAGCGGCTGGAAAAAGAATTGGAATCATCCTGACCGGCGGCAACGTGGATCTGGATGATTTGCCCTGGATGCGCTGATTAGGTTTTCAGACTGCCGCAAGCTCGGCGGGAAAATTGGAATACTGTCTCCAGGCCCGGGACCGGGCCTGGAGACAATGGTCGAGATCAGAAGCGGAACCGCCAGCCGAGATTGAACCGGTCGACATCACCGTCAATGCGCTCCCAGGAAAAGTCCAGGCCATTGTTCGGATTGAACATGTAGCCCAGGCCACCACCGAAACCCCATTCCCACGAACGATCGGAAACGGACATGCCAGCGCTGGAGGCCTTGGTCTTGTAGTTGACATGGGAGACCACACCGAAGGCATACATGTCATTGCCGAAATCGAACTGGAAACGGTTGGAGAAACCGTAGAGGTTTTCAATTTCAAAATCGACCCGGGTGCCTCCAACATTGATGGTGTCGTCAACAACACCAACGCCCGCACGAAACTCGGGCACCAAGGAAAAGCCGTCCGCGACAGGAAACTCGTAGCCGAAGGAACCAACGATCACGCCGACATCGAAGTCGTCGGTAAAGTGGCTATAACCCACGCTACCCGTCCACTGGGCAGCAGCTGGTGCAGCACTCAGGGCCAGCAACAGGCTTGCGAGAAAGAAACGTCTGAACATGGTTTTAGCCTCCAGAATATGTGTTTGTTATGAATGGACCCGGTCATGACCCTCGCGCTCTGCATCCATGTCAAGGGGTGCTCAGAGCGATCCGGCGACGACCCGCCCACCTTTTGGAACATAAAGAACTCGTGAAATTCAATCGAATTGAAGAACCGAAGCCAGCCCCGAAAAGCGTCCTGCAAATCGGCTGACGATGCCTCTCCTCGCTTTTTCAATGAAGGCTCAGGGGTGATATGCTCGTTGCTCATGTTTGTGATTCAATCGCATGCAACATGCCGGGTGAACTGACACTCCTGTTGAAGGCAGCAGGTGAAGGCGACCAACCTGCCCTGAATCGGCTTGTGGGCTTGCTTTATGTTGACCTTCGCAGACTCGCCCACCGCTGTCGCCAGGGTGATGCGAAAGCGCTGGACACGACCAGCCTGGTTCATGAGTGCTATCTGCGTTTTCTCAACAGCAGACAGATCGAGATCAATGATCGCTCCCATTTTTTCGCATTGGCCGCGCGGATCATGCGCCAACTACTGGTGGACTACGCGCGCGAACGGCTGGCGGAAAAACGTGGCGGCGGCGCCACGCATGTTCAATTGCGCGACTCCGATGCCGCCGAGCGATCCGAGGCCGAGCATTGTCTGGCGGTCGATCAGGCTCTCGAGAAACTGGCCGAAATCCGACCGATCCAGGCCAACGTGGTCGAATGCCGTTTCTTTGCCGGACTGACCGAGCAGGAAACCGCCGACGCCCTGGACCGGTCTTTGCGCAGCGTGCAGCGGGACTGGCAGGCCGCCCGGGACTGGCTGACACAGCACCTTGATTCATGAGCGACGACTCCCTGCGTCCCGGCAAGTTGCTTGACGGCCCGCTATTCCGGGGTTTTCTCAAGCGCCTGGCCGAAATCCGTGAGCCCGAGCCGGGTGATCGAATCGGCGCCTGGCGAATTGTTCGTGAGCTCGGTCGGGGCGGCAGTGGTGTGGTCTTCCTGGCCGAGCGCGCCGACGGGGCTTTCAACAAGAACGTCGCACTGAAGTGGCTGCGCGGTGATCGGCCGACGCCGGGGGGCCGTGAAGCCCTGGCACGGGAACGCGAACTGCTGTCGAGCCTGGACCACCCGCATATTGCGCGACTGATCGATGGTGGCCAGACCGATGACGGCATGCTGTGGTTCGCCATGGATTACGCATCGGGGCAAACCATCGACCGGCATGCCGAAACATTGGGGCTGCGCGAGCGCCTGGGTCTGGTCATGAACCTGTGTCAGGCGGTGCAGCATGCGCATCGCCGCGGGCTGATTCACGGTGACATCAAACCCTCCAATGTCCTCATTGACGGTCGCGGTCAACCCCGCCTGCTCGATTTCGGAATTTCTCGCCTGACAGGGGGGGCAATCGGATCCAGTTACGGCCTGACACCCGATTACGCCAGCCCCGAACAACGCCAGGGCGGCCCCCTGACCACCGCTTCGGATATCTGGCAACTGGGCCGACTGCTGGAAGACCTGCTCAGCGATCACCCCGTATCAGCCGATCTGCGTGCCATTATCGACTGCGCCACGGCCACAAGCCCCGAACAACGCTATGCCTCGCCAACCGCGCTCGCATCGGATCTGCAGGCCTGGCTGGAGCAGTTGCCCGTCCGGGTCTATCCGGGCGGCTTGGGCTACCGGTTCAGGCGCTGGGTGCAACGCAATACCGCCGTGGCGCTGGTCAGCACTCTGGCGCTGCTCACCCTTTCCGGTGCCGGCGTCTGGATGGCCTGGCAGGTCATGGCCGAACGGGATCTTGCCCGCACCGAAGCCGCTCGGGCCGAGGCCGCGCTGGCTGAAAGCGAGTCTGCCCTGGCGCGCGCCACGGCCCTGCGTGATTTTCTGCTCGACCTGTTTCGGGCCACCCGGCCGACCCAACCCCGGGACGAGCTACCGACCACCGCCGAGATCCTGGAACGAGGGGCGCAAAGGGCGCTGGACTCCGAATCGGCACCAGCCAAAGAACGGTTCGGCATGCTGGTTGCGCTGGGCCAGGTCTATCAGTCGCAGAACCTTTACGATCAAGTCCGGCCCCTGGTGGAAGCAGCACTGCAACTGATGTCTGAAACCACTGGACTGGATCCGGTCGACCAGGCTCGGGCCATGCAACTGAAAGCTCGATTGATGATCGCCGACGGCGACAGCCTAGACGATGCCGAGGCGTTACTCATCGCGGCCGAGTCCCGGCTGGGCGGCGCCGAGGAGGGGTATGATCTGCTGGCTCAAAACCGGATTCAACGAACCTGGATCGAACGCCACCGCGGCAACCATGCACAAGCCCTGAGCCTGGTCGAGCCACTGTATGAGGATCTCTATCAACCGGGTCATCTGAGTGATCTTACAGGCGGGGCATTACTGGATGCCCTGAGTGGCCTGAATGCGGCCTCCGGCAACCTCGACCAGGCAGCTCACCTGCGGACCCAGGCCATCGAGGCCTACAGACTGGCCGTGGGGGAAACGGGCCAGGGTCACGTGGTCGCGCTGGCCAACAGCATTGGCCTCGAGCTTGCTCTGGGTCGATTCGACGAGGCCGAGCGCCGGGCCCGTCGCGCCATTGAGCTCTATGATCAAATCTATCCGGATCCGGTCGACTACCGTGCCGTGGCGCGCCGCAGTCTGGCACACATCCTGATCAACACCGGCCGGACCAAAGAAGCCTTCGAGGCGCTACGATACGCCAGTGACGAACATGCCGAAGCCCTGGGGTCATCACTGGAACAGTGGCCGCTTTATTACAGCCAGCGCGGCGCCTTCAACGCCCGCCTGGATCGCACCGAGGCTGCTGTTGACGATCTGGCCCGGGCCCATGCCCTGGCTTTGGAGCAGGACGACTGGGATCCGCGAGTAATCGCCTCACTGGACATGCTTTATGCCTGGACACGTTGCCTGGCCGATGACGGCCCGGGTGGTCAGCAACTGCTTGAGGCCATGCAGCATTCCGACACCCTTAAAGGTCATCCGCGCAACCGTGCCCAACTGCATGAAGCCCGGGCAACCTGCCACCAGGCCAATCAGCGCCCGCAACAGGCACTGGAAGAGATCAAGCTGGCATTGGAAATTCACGACCAGGCCGGACAGGTTCTGGATTCGCTGAGTCGCCGCCTGCTCAAAGCCGAAATCCTCCTCGATCTCCAGCGCCCCGATGAAACCCGCCGGGTGTTGCACGAGGCCGACCAACGATTCGTTGCACTGGGACTTGACGACCACCCCCGTAGAACCGCAATTCAAGCCGCTCTGGGCAACCTGCCCGAATAGCGACAACGTCGAAATTCTCTGGCGGGTTTCCCGCCCACATTCCGTGGATCGAGGCAAGAGAAAACCAACCGGAGGCCACCATGTCGCTTGAACGTCTTTTACAATCCGGCTTGCTGGCGCTGATGCTGGTCAGCACCCACTCCGTGGCCGGGCATGATCATGACGAGCATGAGTCCGGCCACGACCACATGCATATGCACGACGATGCGCCCATTGATCCCGAGGCCGATATCGGTCGGGTCGACTTCGGCGCCAGCTGCAGCGAGGCGGCCAGCCCGGCATTTGACCGGGCGCTGGCGATGATGCACCACATGATGTATGAACAGGCCCGCGGCCTGTTCAAGGAAATCACAGTGGCCGACCCGGATTGCGCCATGGCCCACTGGGGAGTGGCCACGACGCTGTTCCAGCCACTGTGGGGTACTCGTCCGCCGATCGAAGACCTTGAACGCGGCCGGACTCTGTCGAGGAAGGCGGCCGAGCGAACCGAAAGTGAACGCGAAAGCGCCCTGATTCATGCCACCGCTGAATTCTTTCGGGATCCGGAGGATACCGACTATGCCACCCGCCAGAGACGTTGGCATGATGGCATGAAAAAAGCCCACCAGGCCCACCCCGATGACCTGGATATTGCCGCCCTGTTCGGACTGGCGCTTCTGGCCGAGGCCCAGGGGGCAGACGATCCCCACCCACTGCATGATCGCGCCGAGTCCCTGCTGCGCGCCGTGCACGCCGAAGAGCCCACTCATCCCGGGGCCATCCATTACCTGATCCATGGCGATGACATTGACGGGCGAGCCGACCGCAACCTCGACATGGTCGAGGCCTATGGACGGATTGCACCACAAGTACCGCATGCCCTGCACATGCCCTCACACATCTACGTGCGCCTCGGGGACTGGCCTGAAGTGATCGAGTGGAATCGCGCATCGGCCCGGGCGGCGCTGGACTTCCCGGCCGGCGAATACATCTCACATCATTACCCGCATGCTCAGGACTACCTGATTTATGCCCATCTGCAACGCGGCGAGGATGAGCAGGCCCGCCAGATCCTGGAAGAAACGCTTGTCAAGGGAGACATGCAGCGCACCCACATCAGTGCTTTCCATGCCGCCACCATGCCGGCGCGGATGGCCGTGGAACGCCGTGACTGGCAGCAGGCGGCCGACCTGCAGGCCCGCCAGCCGCCCGAGCTACCCTGGGAAAGCCCGGTCGGGCTGTGGTCGGAATCACAAACTTGGGTCGGCCGTGGTCTCGGCGCCGTTCATATTGAAGAGCTGGACCAGGCACAGACAGCACTTGAACGCATTCGCCAATTGCGCGAACAGGCCGAGCAGCAGGGTGAGCACCTTTTTGCCCGCTACATCGGGATTGACGAATACCTGGTGGCCGGGTGGCTGGCTCATGCCAGGGGCGATCATCAGCGGGCCATCGAAGCCTTGCAGCGCTCGGTCGAAATCGAGAACGCGGTCGAGAAACATCCCATCACCCCCGGGGCTCTGCTGCCACCCAACGAGGCATTGGGCGATGTCTACATGGCACTCGACCGGCCCGAAGACGCACTGGATGCCTATCAATCCTCCGACGAAATCTGGCCGGGCCGCTACAACACCTTGTACGGGGCCATGCTGGCCGCCGAAGCGGCCGGCGACGACGAGGCGGCTTATCGTTGGGCCGAACGCCTGCTGACCATTGCCCCCGATGCCGATCGGGCCAACATCGAGCGTGTCCGACTGGTTGTAACGGGGTATTGAAGGCGCCCAACTTGGTATCGGTTGAGGTTGGTATAACATGTCCGACAACGCCAACAGATCCGCACTGAGCCGAATAGCATGCAACCGACTGAATTCGCCACCCACCTGGGAAAGGTCCGGGCGAGCGCCATTCTTCGAACCGATGCCGCCGATGCCGCCATCCAGGCCATGGAGGCCGCGGTTCGCGGCGGGTTTCGCATCTGCGAGTTCACCCTGACCATCCCCGATGTCCATGACATCATCCGTGAATTCTCACGCCGCCATCCCGACATCATTGTTGGAGCCGGGACCGTTCTGGAAGTGGAGCAGGCCCATCAAGCCGTGGAATCCGGCGCACGCTTCCTGGTCTCGCCGGTCGTCGATGAAGCCGTCATTTCGGCCGCCACCGAACTCGGAGTGGCCGCTATGCCGGGCACCCACACCGCCACTGAAATGCTCGCCGCCTATCGGGCGGGCGCCATGTTGCAGAAACTGTTTCCGGCCCCGGGCGTTGGCCCGGATTACCTCAAGGCCTGCCTGGGACCCATGCCGTTTCTCAAACTGGTGCCCACCCACGGGGTCAATCACCACAATGCCCAGGACTGGATCGCCGCCGGCGCGCACGCCATCGGGTTCGTCGCCCCGCTGTTCGACCCCGAGATGATGGCCAACCGGCAATTCGATCGTATCGAAGAACGCGCAAGGCAACTGCTGGCGGCTGTTGATTCCTGAGATATCGGCTCAACTCACCGGCCACACCAGCCAGATCGGCACTTTCTGTGATGACC
>SL_3KL_010_SEDDRAFT_10000716_pt1 | contig 28558 bp, 26 predicted proteins | sample SodLakKL_010_SED_2_FD_10381 | JGI IMG/M metagenome (IMG submission 10381)
TGTTCAATTGAAAATTGTCCTGTATATTTGTTTTTTATTTTTTTGATACTGCTTCATGTACACTGCATATGTTCTTTTTGGGGGCAATGAGGGCAATGTTCCTTTTCTTTTCAGGGAGGCTGCTTCTCTGATGGATGAAGCCGGATTGACCGTCACAGAAAAGGGTTCATTGTTTCAAAGTGATGCATGGGGAGAAGGCGTTCAGGGTACGTTTTATAACCAGCTGATGATCTTGCGTGTCGGTCTGGAGCCTTGGGATCTGTTGTCCGTTTTGCTTGAAATTGAGCGCAAGCTGGGCAGAAAAAGGGAGGAGGGGGTTGTTTCAAATCGTACCATCGATATTGATATCCTGCTTATAGATGATTTGATCGTTTCACTTCCGGGTCTCACGATTCCGCACCCGCGATTGCATCAGAGAAGATTTGCGCTGGTTCCGTTATGTGAACTGGTTCCATCCCTGATCCATCCGGTTATGGGCAAGTCCATGTTGCAGTTGTTGCAAGATTCAACGGATCAACTCATGGTGGAAAAGGTAGAGAAGAAAAGATATCCGGATATTTCACCAAATGAATAAAACACTATGCGATATAACTACATTGCCATTGAAGGAAATATCGGGGCGGGCAAGACATCACTCGCCACACGGATTGCCAATCAGTTTAACGGCAAACTGATTCTTGAACAATTTGAGGAAAACCCCTTTCTGGCTAAGTTTTATGATGATCAGGAAAAGTATGCTTTCCCTCTCGAACTGTCATTTCTGGCCGACAGGTATCAGCAGCTCAAAACAGAGCTCGCCCGGCAGGATCTCTTCACCGATTTTACCATATCTGACTATTTTTTGAACAAATCCCTCATCTTTGCCCGTAAAACACTGAAGGATGATGAGTATCAGTTGTTCAGGACATTGTTTAATATTATGAATGCCAACTTGCCACGTCCTGACCTACTTGTGCATTTATATGTTAAAACAAACAGACTCCAGCAAAACATCAGGCATCGCGGAAGGGATTATGAACAGCGTATTCCTGACGATTATCTTGAAAAGATTCAGGAAAGCTACTTCAATTATCTGAAGCAACAGCCTGAACTTCGTATTTTGCTTCTGGATGTCAATACCATCGACTTCGTGGCATACAATGACCATCTGAAAATGGTGCTGGACACGATTGACAGGGATTATCCCCGTGGTATGACCAGTGTTAGGTTGTCACCTAAATAAAAAAAGCCCGGTGCAACACACCGGGCTTTTTTATTTGATTCGAAGTAGCTTTTATCTGACAATGTCCTGAAATTCACTTTGACCAAAGAACTGAACGAATTCACGATCATTGGCTGCCATGTTTTTCAGGTTAGCATTAAATTCAATGGCTTTCCTCAGGTTGTTGTAGAGTGCGGTTGCATCATTGTTTCTGGCTGCAATAACGGCTTTCAGGTAGGCAACCTGGCCGCATTCCGGTGCACAATTCAACGTGTTGATGGCAGCACTCTGGTTGTCAACCATCAATTGCGCGAGCGCCACATTGTAGAGGCAGGTGTAGCCGGAGAAAGATGCAAGGGCATCACGATAGTCTCCGCTTCTGATCTGCAGCACACCCATGTTGTAACTCACATTGATGCCTTGTGCCCTGGCAGACTGGAAGAGTGATTTTGCGCTTTCATCATCGTATTGCCATGCAGCAACAATGCCCAGGTTGTTTTGAACGTGGCCATTGCCTGGGGCAAGCTGATTGGCTCTTTCAAGGTAAGATGCAGCTTGTTCTACCTCTTTCATTTCCAGAAGAATTGCTGCGGCATTGTTGAACCCTTCGTAGCTATTCGGGAACAAATCAGTGGCTGAACGATAAATGGCAAGCTGTGTTTGCTTGTTATCTGTAAGCGTCGCGGCAAAGAGCAATTCGTCCTGGTCCAGTTCTGCCGGGTTGCTGATAGCCAGGTCGGCGATTTCTTCGTCAGAACGCTTTGGTTCATAAGCATGCACAGTGATTTCTGCACGACGAAGGGGTTCAAGAATCTTCTCGATTTCCGCATAAATTAAAGTCATGTCTTTAATTCTTCTTTCTCTTTCCGCAGGTGCAATCTGTGAGTTGATTACGTTCGCAATGATTTGCTTGTCGGGAAGGTCGGAAGCATTCAGTTTTGTCATGAATCCGTCAAAGTCTTCTCCTTTGGCATCAACCCTAAGCTCAGGCGTTTCAATGTCTTTCTGACTGAAGAGATTCCTGATGTACCGTTCTCCGGTTTCAGCACGGTTTTCAGAAAGCTCCATGTTGAAAGCGATCTCTCCCTCGGGGGAAGCCCATGCGTCTACTTCAACAGCTTTCAACTCCCAGCCTCTTTCGATAAATTCTGTAAGTTCACTGATTCTGGCGCGTGCTTCTTCAGCGCGGTTCAGGTCAAGTCTCCAGTTCAGGTTGTGGCGCATATAGGCAAAATAAATATCCGCCGCTTTGGAAACAATAACTTCTTTTTCATAGCCGTGGGGGGCTATTGAAACCAGGTGGTCATTCTTGATAAATTGTGATGTGTTGATCACCCCATCAGCCACTTTTCTGTCAGGAAGTTGTGTTGCCCTTTCCTCGCGTCCCTCACGATAAACTGTGGCGCGGATGTAAAGCTCGGATGCGAGCATTTCCGGTTCGAACGAAATCACGTTGTTGAGGTTGATGGTCGTTGACTGATCCCGATTGATCATTCTTCCCTCAGTAGTGGTATTGCTGCCGCGTAGTACAACAGTTTCAAGCTCTTTTTCGGTGCCTTCGTATTTCAGAACGGGGGTGAGCTCAACCACAGCTTTGCGATGAAAATACCCTTCACTGATGTCCCCTTGCACCTCAGCTGCTACCTGGCCGCCGTGGTTCTCCAGGGGATTGGTCTCAGGGGTAAATCTAACCCCTTCATCATAGTTATTTACCATTCTGTTTAAGCCGCAGCTGGCAAATAACCCGGCTGAAATTAGCACAATGGCTAACAGTTTAAAGTTAATGTTTTTCATAATTAATTTTTTTGTATTGGTTAATCCTAATGCTTTGGTTTAATTATTTTCTAACAAAATAATGAAGTACAAATATAAAAAAACTATTGCACAATAATACTTACAGGCAAAAAAATACTTTAAAACTTAGTTTGTTAATCGATGTTTCTACTGTTTTCCAGACTATCGTTTTGATTAAATATTGCTCTTAAGTTTTGTGTATTTGCAAAATAGTATTATTTTTGCACTCCTTTTCAGAAAAACTGAAAATAGCACGGCCCGTTCGTCTAGGGGTTAGGACGCCAGGTTTTCATCCTGGTAACAGGGGTTCGATTCCCCTACGGGCTACTAAAATTTAAAAAAACACATACACTTTATTTATATTTAAGCTATTATGGCAAATCACAAATCGGCTAAGAAACGGATTCGTTCAAATAATGCGAAAATGTTGAGGAACAGGTATTACGCTAAAACAACACGTACCGCTATCAAAGGTCTCAGAAAGACTGAAAACAAGGAGGATGGACTCAAAAACCTGCCACGCGTCATCTCCTTGATCGATCGGTTGGCCAAGAAAAACGTGATCCATAAGAACAAGGCATCAAACCTGAAGTCAAAAATGACCCGGTACGTCAATAAATTGCAATAGTTTTTACTGCATACGGCCCGTTCGTCTAGGGGTTAGGACGCCAGGTTTTCATCCTGGTAACAGGGGTTCGATTCCCCTACGGGCTACTGAAAAGACCTTTCGCCAAGAAAGGTCTTTTTTTGTTTGAAAAACGCGAAAAAATATCTTAAATTGCGAAAAATTCAAACGAAACAAATGGGTAAAAATCGATATAAACTATCATCCAGCGGAATAAAAAGCTGGGCGGAGGATGACAGACCCCGGGAAAAAATGTTGTCAAAAAGCAGCAAAGCATTATCTGATGCAGAATTGCTCGCTATCGTTATCGGTTCCGGAACCAAAGACCTTTCTGCAGTGGAATTGTCGCGGCTCATTCTGAGTAAAGTATCAAATAACCTATCAGAGCTGGCCCGACTTCGGATACATGATCTGATGAAGTTCAAAGGAATAGGCGCAGCAAAAGCAATCAAGGTAAATGCTGTGATGGAACTTGGCCGACGCCGGCGAATGTCGGAGGCGCTCAGAAAAAACGTGATCATTAGCAGTAAAGATGCATTTGAAGTGATGCAGCCGTTGATTGGTGACCTTCCTCATGAGGAGTTCTGGATCATTACCCTTGCCAGAAACAAAAATATACAAAAAACCATTTCTGTTAGCGAAGGAAGCGTAACCGGTACAGTGGCAGATCCCAAAAAAATTTTCAGGCTGGCACTTGAAGACAATGCCGCCGCAATAATTATATGTCATAACCACCCAAGTGGACAGATCAAACCGAGTAATTCCGACATCCAAATCACAAATAAATGCAAAGAGTCCGGAATATCACTGGATATGCCCGTGCTTGACCACTTGATTGTTACAAGCCATGATTATTTTAGTTTTTCTGACAATGGCTTGCTGTGAAACAAACCCCAGGGATGCTGTAGCCGTTGGTTTCCTAAAATAAAAAATACCATTAACTTTACATTTTCTTACCAATACCCAAGTTCATGATGCTGGTATATTGTCCAAAACCCACGAACAGAGTTTATTATGTCTGTGACCTGCTGCTTGGAAACCTTCTGGGAACGGAATGGGAGTTAACCAACAAGGAAGAGGTGTTTCTCGCATATGACGGTCCTAAGATCAGCTATACCAGGAATGTGATCAAAACAAAATCTGTCCATATCCCGGCATTTGGATTTCTCCAGGAACGGGGTGTTCATTATTTTCGGCCGGAAATAAGGTGGGATCAAGACCTTCCTTTGTTGTTTCCTGCTTTTGATGATCACGACATAAACTTCGACCTTTTTTCAGCAGCTTTTTTTATGGTGAGTCGTTACGAAGAATACCTTCCCCATAAAACAGATGGTTTCGGCAGGTTTGAAGCCGCAGAATCCTTTGCATTTAAAAACCATTTTCTTCAAAAACCGGTTGTCAACCATTACGCCCTTATACTCAAAAAGCATCTGCTGAATATGTTTCCTGATTTATCTCTCCCTGATCAGACCTTTGCTTTTTTACCGACATACGATATAGATGTTGCCTATGCTTACAAGGGTCGGGGCTTGATTCGCAGCATGCTTGGAGCTATCAGATCGCTTGGGCAAAGAGATCTGGCGGCTATCAAAGAACGNTTCAGTGTGCTGCTTTGGAAAAGACAGGACCCATTTGACACGTATGATTATCAATTGAGTCTGTTTAAGCAAAGCGGAATCAAAGCCAGTTACTTTTTCTTGCTTGGTGATTATGGCTATTATGACAAAAACATTGCCCACTATTCCAAATCCCTGATCACGCTTATCAAAAAGATCGGAGACTATGCAAATGTTGGCATCCACCCCAGCTTTGCGTCAAATAGTGATGAGGCCCTTCCGGATGTCGAAACTAAACGACTCAGCAATATACTGAATCAGGAGGTAAAAATCAGCAGACAGCATTATCTGAAGCTTCACATACCGGGAACCTATCAAAAATTGCTCAAAACAAATTTGACTCACGACTTTACTATGGGGTTTGCCAGTCAGCCGGGGTTCAGGGCCGGGATTTGTTCTCCTTTCAGGTTTTATGATCTGCAATCGGAAAATAGTACATCACTCATCATTGTTCCTTTTGCTGTGATGGATGGAACATTCAGACAGTACCTCGGGCTCAACCCTGAACAATCTTTTGCTATTATTAAAAAACTGATCGACGAAGTTGTGAAAACAGGGGGCACATTCGTAAGCCTCTGGCACAACGACTCTCTTTGCGATTGCGGTCCATGGAAAGGGTGGAGGGATCTTTACGAAAGAATGTATCACGCTGCTGCAGAACAACACAAAAAAAAATAATGATCCGGTATATAACACATAACAAAATAGAGTTTGACAAATGGGATCAATGCATAGATAATTCCGTGAATGGAATATTCTATGCATATTCCTGGTATCTGGACATGTGTGCACCATCATGGGATGCGCTTGTTATGGATGATTACAATGCTGTAATGCCGCTTCCCCACAAAAAAAAGTATGGCATCCATTATATTTATCAACCATTCTTCATTCAGCAGCTGGGAGTGTTCAGCCGCGACAGCAATGCCTGCGACCTTACCGGGCAGTTTTTAAATACCATTCCGTCACACTTCCGTTATGTAGATATTAACCTGAATATATACAACAAACTTCCGCAAGAACATCAGGCAATCAGTGGAATGGGAATCACCCACGAACTGGATCTTATTTTGCCCTACGATCGTATCAGAAAGAACTATTCCGGAAATATCAAAAGAAACATCAAAAAAGCGGAGACAAAGGGCGTGTTTGTCACCGCACATTCCCGGCCGGAAGATTTGATTCTTGCTTTCCGTCAAAACAAAAAATCTTTCCAGGTTCCCTACAGGGAAAGTGATTACAAACTTCTTAAACACCTTATTTATTCCGGGCTGCACAAGGGAATGGTCGATATTTTAACCGCCTATTCCGGTACAAATAACTTTTGCGCGGGTATTGTATTCTTTAAAAGCCATCAAAAAACAGTGTGGCTTTTTTCCGGTTCTACCCCTGAAGCAAGGGAAAACGGTGCTATGAGCCTGCTCGTTGATCATTATATCAGATCTAATGCAGGGAAAGAGATGGTGCTTGACTTTGAAGGTTCGGTAAACCCTGGTTTGGCACGTTTTTACAAAAGCTTTGGTTCAAAAGAATGCTTGTTTTTACAAATCAGGCTGAACCGTATGCCTTGGATAGTCAGGCCGCTCTTAAAGGGTGCACTTAAACTGAAAGCCAATAGCAGGCGTCTGTTTTGATTTGATTTTTTTTTATTTCTTTTGTGAATCGCTTTGCAAAGAGTGTTTTGCTGGCTGTAAATGATTAATTTTGGACAATTAATAATGTAGCTTGTTTCCATCAATGGGATATCAGCTAAAGACGTGACCGGATGATACATATTTTAGGAAAAAAATCTTCTATTCTGAATCAGTATATCGCAGAAATGCGTGATTCAGAAATACAACGTGACAGTATGCGTTTCAGGCGTAATATGGAACGTGTCGGTGAAATTATTGCGTATGAAATCAGTAAAACCCTAAACTGGAGTAGCAAAGAGGTGGTTACTTCACTGGGTGTGGCCAACTGCGAGGTTCTGGATCAGCAACCGGTGATTGCAACGATTCTCAGAGCAGGCTTGCCATTGCACCAGGGTTTACTGAATGCTTTTGACAGGGCAGAAAATGCTTTTATTTCAGCATATAGGAAACATGGAAAAGACGGCCGTTTCGATATCAAGGTTGAATATGTTTCCGGTCCGCCCCTTGCAGATAAATTTTTGATTATCAGTGACCCCATGCTTGCCACCGGAGCGTCTATGGTGTTGAGCTACAAAGCGCTTACCAGGAAAGGAGCCCCGGTTCATACCCATATTGTTTCCGTTCTCGCAAGTAATGAAGGGGTTGAATATGTGAAGAAGAATATGCCAGATGATAATTACACCCTTTGGCTGGGAGCCGTTGATGATGAATTGACTGCCAGAGCTTATATTGTACCCGGACTGGGAGATGCCGGTGATCTGGCTTTTGGCAGCAAAATATAATTGTTTTTAAAATGCGTCTGATTTTTACAGTTCTTTTTGAAAACCTGAAGATTGCTCTGGAATCAATCCGCAGCCATCTGTTACGTGCTTTGCTGACCGTACTGATTATTGCTTTCGGGATCATGGCTCTTGTAGGAATACTCACAGCTATCGATTCGATCAAACTTTCCATTACGGATAACTTTGCCAGGCTCGGTGCCAATAGCTTTTCTGTCCGCAACAGAGAAATGGTTGTTCAGACGGGTTCAGGTGGGGTACGACCCCAGGTTTTCAGACGCATCACCTATGATGAAGCAGTTTCTTTTAGGGAGAAGTTCGATTTTCCTGCCTTCGTTAGCCTTTCTGTGTGGGGCACAGGCAATGCTACTGCACGGTACAGGGGTAATGAAACCAACCCGAATGTTCGTGTAATCGGCAGTGATGAGCATTATCTTGTAACATCCGGGCTGGAACTGGCCTCGGGTCGAAATTTCTCAAATACAGAGCTGCAATACGGAGCCAATGTGGTTATCTTAGGCCATGATGTGGTAAATACGTTGTTTCCCGGGGATGCAGATCCGCTTGGTGCCGTTGTCAGTCTTGCCGGTCGGCGCTACCAGGTTATTGGCGTTTTGCAACAGCAGGGTTCGGCTTTTGGCTTTACAGACGATTTGAACTGCATCATTCCTTACATGACTGTACGTCAGGATTTTTCCCGTCCTAACATGAATTATACCATCAATGTCAGCACTTTTGATCTCGAAAGTCTGGAAGATGCCATTGGAGAGGCTACCGGATTGTTTCGGATTATCCGGGGAGTTCGACTGGGCGAACCAAACAGTTTTGATATTGCAAAAAGCGATAACATCGCTCAGGCATTGATCGAAAACATCAGATTTGTGACTCTCGCCGCCACTATCATCGGCCTTATCACCCTCATCGGTGCTGCCATCGGCCTGATGAATATTATGCTGGTCAGCGTAACGGAGCGTACACGGGAGATTGGTATTCGTAAAGCACTGGGGGCCACCCGGGCAGTTATCAAGCAACAATTTCTCTCAGAAGCCATCGTTATTTGTCAGATAGGTGGCGCCGTTGGAATTGTTTTGGGAATGCTTGCCGGGAACGGAATCTCCGTTTTGGTTGGCAGCCCGTTTATCATCCCCTGGCTTTGGATCCTGTCAGGAGTTGCCATCTGTTTTGGCGTGGGGGTGATAGCAGGATATTATCCTGCTGCCAAAGCTTCAAAGCTGGATCCAATAGAATCACTGCGTTACGAATAAAACATAAGAACCAGTTATGGAAAAACTTACAAAAATTGTTGCCACAATTTCAGACCGGAATTGTGACTCCGACTTTATATGTGCACTATACGAAGAAGGGATGGATGTCGTCCGTATTAATACCGCTCACCAGATCCCCGACCAGACCTTGAAGATCATTGAAAATGTGCGCAGCGTTTCGATCAGGATTCCATTTATGGTAGATACCAAAGGGCCGGAGGTTCGTACCAACGCTTCAGATGAAGAGGTTGCTGTTATGAAAGGGCAAATGATCCGCGTTGAGGGCCATAAGAGCAAGCCTTCTGACAAGGATTGCATTTATGTGAACTACCCGGATTTTATAAACCATCTTGAACCGGGCAAAATGATTATGATAGATGATGGAGACATTGCCCTTTGTGTTGCGGAGAAACATGCGGATCACCTTATCTGCAGCGTGGAGAACAGCGGTACGATCAAAGGAAAGAAAAGCGTAAACCTTCCCGGAACAGTCATTACCCTGCCTTCACTCAACGATAAGGACATTGAATACATACACTTTGCCATCAAGCATAAGCTTGATTTTATTGCCCATTCATTTGTAAGAAACAAAGAGGATCTGCTTGCTATACAAAAGATACTGGATGAACATGAAAGTCCGGTTAAGCTCATTGCAAAGATCGAAAATCAGCAGGGCGTTGATAATATTGATGAAATCCTGGATCACTGCTACGGCATTATGATCGCCCGGGGAGATCTTGCCATTGAAGTTCCTGCCGAAAGAATTCCCGGAATTCAGGCTTCCCTTATTAAAAAATGTATCCGCAGAAAAAAAGCTGTGATTATTGCCACACAGATGCTGCACTCAATGATACAGAATCCGCGTCCGACCAGGGCAGAGGTCAGCGACATCGCGAATGCCGTTTTTAACGGAACAGACGCCGTGATGTTAAGCGGAGAAACAGCTTTTGGAAATTATCCGCTGGAATCCCTCAAAATGATGACCCGTACCGTTCGGGAAGCAGAAAGAAGCCGTTCATTCAACATCGACAGCAACGTTTTGCCCCACGACAACTACATCTCGGTTTTCCTGAGTAAAACAGCTGTGCGTACCATCTCGAAACTAAATACCAAAGCGATCATTACCGATACCGACACGGGAAAAACAGCCAGGTACCTGTCTGCTTTCCGCGGCCGCACGCCAATCTATGCCCAATGCTATGAAGAGCGTGTGATGCGTGAACTGGCTCTCAATTACGGAGTATTTGCCGATCATATGGATGTGGAAACATCCAAACAAACATTTATCAAAACAACCTTGTCAGGACTAATCGGTCAGGGAGAAATTAATGAGGGCGACCTCATCGTAGTATTGGCCGGAAATTTTGGAAAAAAGGCCGGCCCTTCCTTTGTGGAGATCAGCACAGCCAGGAATATGCTGCAGGAGGGCGATCGCTAATTGCCTGATGATTGCTGCCATTCAAGCGTAGACAGCAAATGCCATATGTCGCGGTTGATAAAATCGATCACCGGTGCCAGTGAATCGTTGTTGGGTGTTGTTTCAAAGTACAATGCGCCCCGCAAAAAGTGATCTGTACTGTCAGTTGCATAAAATTGCAGCGGGGAAGCTGCTTCCCTTCCTCTGATGCGGAATAGCATCCCAAATACCCTGCTTTCTTCCATCATAAACTGCTCATCGTGGATGGCAGTCGCTTTGGGAATGTGCTTATGCACAAAGGTATGGGCGTCGTCAAGGTATTTGTAAAGGTTTTCCTGGTCTGCAACAGGCTTATAGCTTAAGTGAAGACGCGCGCTGAAGCTGTCAAACACAACATCTGCCCAATATGGTTCTGCCCAGGACCTGCTGTCGGGGACAAATTCTGCGTATGCGGGATACTGAAAACGGTAAGGAAACCCTGCATCAAACACCTGATATTCTTTTTCCGGCAAGGCAATTCGGAAATATCCACGGGGCTTAGGAGCCTCGTACTGCCCGCAGGCAAAGAAAAAAGAGGATAAAGTCAGAATAACGAAAAACCTTCTCATGGGTCTATGCCTTGATTTTTACCTTGATACGTTTGATCCGGCGGTTGTCAACAGCCTCTATTTCAAACTCAAAAAGGTGGTACTTTATTTTGGCACCTTTAAAAGGAATCTCCTGTTTGATTTCAAGAATCAGCCCGGCAAGAGTATCCGCTTCCCCCCTTATCTCATCAAAAATATCATCTTCAGTACCTGTGATTTTACAGAAGTCCTTCAGCAAGGTTTTTCCTTCAAAAACAAACGTGGTATCATCAACTTTAGAGTAAATGGCCTCTTCCATATCAAACTCATCATTGATTTCACCTACAATCTCTTCGAGAATATCCTCAAGTGTAACCAGTCCTGCAGTTCCGCCATATTCATCCACCACAATGGCCATGTGGATCTTTTTCTCCTGGAACTCCTTCAGCAGATCATTGATTCTTTTGCTTTCAGGCACAAAAAATGCATTACGCAACAAATCCTGCCATTTGAAATCGTCTTCCTTGTCAAGGTGAGGGAGGAGGTCCTTGATATATAAGATACCTTCCACGTTATCAAAGTTATCGCGATAAACGGGTATGCGGCTGTATCCTGCTTCACGTATAATTTTGATCAGTTCTTTGAAAGGTGTCTCTTTCTCAACGGCAACTACATCAACCCGTGATTTCATAATCTCCCTTACATAGATGTTGCCGAAACGTACTATGCCCCGCAACAGCTTTTTGTCTTCCTCGCTGGTAGTTTCATCGGAAGTGATTTCAAGGGCGTGCGACAGTTCGTTCATGCTAAGGTTGGGTCTTTTTTTCTCCATCCGTTTGTCGATGATACGGGTTGTTTTCACAAGCAATGAACTCAGCGGAAACAAAAGGTGTCTGAGCAGCAACAAGGGGCTGGCCATCACTTTAGAGAACCTTACCGGGAATCGGGCAGCGTAGACTTTTGGCAGTATTTCTGCAAATAAAAGGATGATGAACGTTACAGCAGCAACCTGTATGAGGAATTGCACGATGGGGTGCAGGTTGGAAGCAAATATGGCACTGAAGACAAAAGTAGACAGGATGATGATGGCAATATTGAGCACATTATTGCTGATCAGTATGGTAGCCAGCAAACTGTTGGGGCGTTCAAGAAGCGCCAGTATCTTTTTGTCGACAGCATGTTTTTGTTTCCTGATGCGGGCAATGTGATGGTGGGTAAGTGAGAAATAGGCAATCTCAGAACCGGAAATCATGGCTGATAAAAACAACATCAATATCATTGTCCCCAGTCCATAGAGGACATCAGGTGAAATGCTGCTCAGCATTGTAATCAGGTGTGCAGTCAGGAATAAATAAGGGTCAGGTGATTCTTCCAAGTTGAGTTATTTCTTTTTTTGGTGCAAAATTAATACATTTTCAGGACAACAATGGTCAGAAAGTTAATTGTCCTCCGCAAACCATTCAGCGTATGATGATGCGGTTTCATGCAGACGGAGGGAATGAAGTTGTACCCCATCAGGTAAAGCTTTTTTAATTCTGCCGGCAAAGTCCCGGATCATATTTTCGCAGGTTGGCTGATAGGGTACTGCAGCCAGCTTGCCAAAAAGGTTGTTCTTTTCTGCCAGACTGGCGTGTGGTGTGTTGGCGTTTACCAGGAGTGCATGATCAAACACATCGACAATGTGTTCATTTACTATCTGTTTGAGTATCGAAAAATCGATCAGCATCCCTTGTTTGGGCGCCCCGGGTGATGCTTCCGGATGCCCTTTAACTGTCACATACAAAATATAGCTGTGGCCGTGAATATTTCTGCAGGGACCGTCATAATTCCACAAGGCGTGTGCTGCCTCAAAACGAAACTCTTTGGTGATGCGAATAACCGGAAGCTTATCCATTATCTGGGTCTTTAAAAGATACAACAAGTTGAGCGACAACCGGCTTAGTAGCTGATTGTGTAAGTATATACTTCCTGTTGTTTGGGTTTCTCAGTGGTTGTCTTATTTGATTTTGGATCTTTCTTCTGTTCCTGGTTTTTTGTTTTGCTTGTATAGGTGATGGAATAATTGCCGGTTGTTTTCTTTTTTTGGATTCGAAAAGGGATCTTGATGGTGTTGTCGGTTATTACTCTGACGCCCCTGTTCTTTACCGATTGATAGCTTAGCATCATCACCAGTCTGATGGCCTCTTCATCACAACCGTAACCGATTGATTTGATAATTTCCGGATTCGTCACTTCCCCTTTACCTGTTACCTTGAACTTGACGATCACATCCCCTTCAATTTTATTTTCCAGTGCTTCTTTTGGATAACGAAGGTTTTCCCTGATGAATCTCTTCAGCAGTTCCTTTCCGCCATCAAGGTGGGGCAGTTTTAGGAATTTCCGTTTTCGTTTTTCCATTCAGGATGTGGTTTTTTGTTTTTGCTGTGTTCTTTAATGAAACGAATGGCATGTTCATTAAATTGCTCGGGTTGGTCTACATTGCAGACGTGTCCTGAGTCCTTAATGGTCACCAGCTCAGCCATGTCGTTTATTGATACCAGTATTTTGACCGGTTTCAGAAACAGATGATCTTCATCACCCATTAGGTATAATGTCGGGATCGGTGGGTTTTGTTCAATCTGGTATTGTAAGAGTGGGTTCACACCTTTGAGGAGTTTAAACCAGCGATTAATCTCCCTTTGATAGATTTTTTGTGCTTCCTTAATGAAGATATAACGACTTTCCTTGTGTCTTCTGTTTGGCATCAGGATACGGGCAAACAACCGGTAGAGCCACATAAAGGGTATGATAGGTTTAAATGCTTTTGCAACCCATACCAAAAAGCGTGATCGGATATTCAGACGTGTAATGGCACCGGCAAGCATCATCGATTCAACACGATCGGGATCCAGTTCGGCAATGACACGGATCAGGATGGTGCCGAGCGACACGCCCATAAAGTGACTTTTTTTGATATTAAGGTGGTTAAGCACCTCAACAACATCCATGCTGATGTCTTCGAACGTATATTCCCTGCCCATGTAGGCGCTAAACAGGTCGCGCGAACGACCGTGTCCGCGCAGGTCAACAACCAGCACGTTGAAGTGCTTTGCAAGCTCACGAATTTGCTTGAACCATACGATGGAACTGCCGCCGACGCCGTGTATCAATGTTACCCAAGGCACATCGTCGCCGAGAATGTAGGTTTTGTAAAAAAGCCGTTCGCCGTTTTCAGAGAAGTTCTCTTTTTTGTGCAATCCTTCCAACGCTTCCCTGCCAGGATTATCCATGTTTTTTTAGGGTTTGGCAACAATGACGTATTAAAATGCAAAGATAAGCAATTTCTTTAAGGCTTATCGTGTCAGTTATTAAAGAAAGCGCTTTAGAAAAAAGCCATTGATTTCTTTGCTTAGAGCGGATTGCTCAGGTCAAAGTCTACCCGGAGCCGTTTTTCACCATCGCGTTCCAGACGATAGGTAAAGGTGGTAAAGTCTGCGTCAATCCTTACCGTCCATATGTTGCCTCCCCCTCCTTCAATCAGGTCGGCAGTGTAGGCATCGGCCGGAAAGTGCTGGACGAAGGCATTCCCCGACTGGTCGGCATAACCGCCATATAGAGACTCCTCCTCCGGGGTGCCATCAGGATAACGATGGTCATGGCGGAAGCGCAGCCGGCCTTCCTCTGCCAGAAACATCCACGTGCGCGACTGGTCCTCGCCTACATGAAATGGTATGAGGATGCGATCCGGCTCACAAACATCAACATGCATCACCATGTCCAGATGTGCCCACCCGGATGCGTGATGGCTTCTGTATATCTGCTCGCCGGCAAACGATTTTCCGCACAAGCTTGCAAGATTGTTAAAAAATGCCTGGTGCGTTTCAGAAATAAGGTGTCCTGCCTGGAATGTCCCTGAATCATCAGCAGGCTGTTGACGCGGGCCGCATCCTGCCACGGATAGTCCTGCCAGTAAGATAATAATTATTGAAATATGTCTCATAATAATAATGGATTGATGAGGAATTTTTGATTAGTGAAACACAAAGATAATATTTCGTGTAAATTTGTTCTCTATGAAAGCTAAAAATGCGATGAATGCAATCCTTTCCGTAAATAACCTGTCTGTCGGATTTGATGCTGACGGTGACTTTGTGCAAGCTGTTGATGGCATTCATTTTGATCTTATGCCAGGCGAAACGTGTGCCCTGGTTGGAGAGTCCGGATCCGGAAAGTCGGTCTCTGCTCTGTCTGTTATGCGCCTGCTGAGCAGAAGTACCGCCCGCATATTGTCCGGAGAGGTTTTTTTTAAGCATCCTGAAAAAGGACAGATCGATCTGCTGAAGTGTACAGACCGTGAGATGCAATCGATAAGGGGACGCCATGTCGCTATGGTTTTTCAGGAGCCGATGACGTCCTTGAACCCGGTGAAACGCTGCGGACAACAACTGGTTGAAACACTGTTATGGCACAACCAGGGCGACAGTAAATTTGCGGAAGCCAGGGCGCTGAAGATGTTTGAGGAAGTGAAGTTGCCCGAACCGAAGCGGGTGTATCGTGCGTGGCCGCACGAGCTTTCAGGTGGCCAGAAGCAACGGGTTATGATCGCCATGGCGATGGCCTGCAACCCTTCCATATTGATTGCCGATGAACCTACAACCGCGCTCGACGTGACCGTCCAGAAAAGCATCCTTGAGCTCATCCGTAAGCTTCAGGAAACGCACGGAACATCCGTTCTTTTCATATCACACGACCTGGGTGTGGTTCGTCAGATCGCAGAAAAGGCAGCAGTGATGCGGAATGGCAAAATTGTTGAACAGGGCAGGGTAGAGGCAGTATTCTCCAATCCGCAACACCCTTATACCAAAGCGTTGATCGCATGCCGGCCACCTTTGGATGCCCGGCCCGAACGGCTTGCCGTTGTAAATGATTTTTTTGCTGACACGATCGTGAAAATACCGGAGAAAAAAATCACTCCGGTTGACCAAACGCAAAACCCCCTTTTGGAGGTTCAAAACCTGCGTACGTGGTATGTGACCAGAAAAAGCATCTGGGGGAAACCCCTGAACCACTTTAAGGCTGTAGAAGACATCAGCTTTACCGTTTACAAAGGGGAAACACTTGGATTGGTCGGAGAATCGGGCTGCGGAAAAACCACACTCGGCAGAAGCATTATGCGTTTGATTGAACCGCACTCCGGACAGGTCCTCTACAATGGAAAGAATATCGCGCTACTCTCATCGTCGGAGCTGCGAAAGCTGCGCCCCAGGTTTCAGATCATCTTTCAGGACCCTTATGCTTCACTGACACCGGGAATCAGTGTTGGCAATGCCATCATGGAGCCTATGCGCGTGCATGGCATCCTCAAAAACAAAAAAGAAAGAAAACAGCGGATTGTTGATCTGCTGCTGCGTGTCGGACTGGAAGAAAAACACTACGATCGTTATCCGCACGAGTTCTCGGGAGGACAGCGCCAGCGAATCTGCATCGCCCGGGCTCTGGCTCTGGACCCGGAGTTTATGATTTGTGACGAGTCCGTTTCAGCCCTGGATGTTTCGGTTCAGGCCCAGGTGTTGAACCTGCTTAATGATCTTAAAAAGGAATTTGGACTTACATTTATATTCATCTCACACGACCTTTCCGTTGTTAAGTATATGTCGGATCGCATCATTGTGATGAAAAACGGACGCATGGAAGAGTTCAATGATGCAGACGAGTTGTATCAGAATCCGCAGAGCACCTATACAAAAAAGCTGATCGAAGCAATCCCTTCACTTTAATTCTGTCCGGGTGCGGGACGCAAGGATTACAAGGCATCCATCATCTCATCGGTGAGCTCCAGATTGTGAAACACATTCTGCACATCATCATCATCCTCGAATGTATCAATAAGCCTTAACACGCCCTGCGCTGCTTCCTTGTCGAGCTTTACCGTGGTTTTAGGGATGCGCTGAAGTTCTGCGTTCTCCGCCTCCACACCAAGCTCCTCAAGTTTTTTGACCATGCTGCCAAAATCTTCCATAGCAGTATAAATATTGTAAAAGCCATCCTCGTGTTCGACGTCTTCTGCACCTGCATCAATTACTTCCATCATAAAATTATCCTCCTCCATATTCTTTTCTTCAACAGCTTTTTCAGTTACTGAAAAAACCCCTTTTCTGTCGAAGAGAAAGCTCAACGCTCCATTTGTCTCCAGCTTGCCGTTGTGTTTGTTCAGGTAAGACCGGACATTCGCTACCGTTCGCTGGATGTTGTCTGTAAGGCATTCAACATAAACGGCAACGCCATGGTTTGCATACCCTTCATAAGTAACCTCCTGGAAGTTGGCCGCATCCTTGTCCGTGGCCTTTGAGATGGCGCGCTGGATATTGTCCTTGGGCATGTTCGCCCCCTTGGCATTTGCAAGGGCAAGCCTCAGACGCGGATTGCCCTCGGGGTCATTCCCGCCTTCCTTTACGGCAACATTGATTTCTTTAATGATTCGTGAGAAGATCTTCGAACGCTTGGCATCCAAGGCACCTTTCTTACGCTTAATGGTTGACCATTTACTGTGTCCAGACATATCTTATCTTTTTTACAAAAATAATCAAATCCTTTTTTTGAAACATAAAAAAGCAACCGGTCTGAAATCCGGTTGCTTTAAAACCAACAGTGTAATCAGAAAAGAAATTGTTCTCAATTAAAAGTTGATGATCCTGATGCCAATATTTACCGGATAAAGCTCCGGACCTTTATCATCCTTGAACATCGAATTCAGTGCATAAGTGGCAAAAAGGTTTACCCTTCCCCAGCCAATACGGGCAATTGCTTCATAACGGAATGGAGTCAGGTGGTAGCTTTTAAAGTCTTTTTCTTTTTCCCGGCTTCCATCGTCACGGTATACGTATTTGGTATGGCTTCTGAGCCTTACTCCGACGTTTACCCCTGCAGCCATATGGAACTGGCTGTTCGGTTTGTTTTGAGCAGTTTGGAACTCCAGCATCAGGGGGGCATTCAGGTGCGAAACAGTTAGCTTGTTTTTACGGAAATTATGAATGGTGTCCGTAAAATGCTCCAGCTGATCATCGCCGTGTACCAAGCGGACATTCTGCTCAAAGCGATAGTTGTTCCAGCCTACACCAAGGCCTGTTACCAGACCGAAATTGCTTCTGGCTCCCCTGGCAATAGCCAGATTTTGTTGCCACAAGTTCAGGTTTACAGATACGGAGTTGTTGTATTCAAGGTCCATAAACTTTGTTCCCGGGTCCAGACTAAGGCTGTTTGACGGACTCATGTAGCCGTTAATGCCGAGGTATAGACCTGTCCAGGTATCACGCCATCTGGGTCTGTAGCTTTCCCGTGTCCTTACTTCAGGGCGTTTCCCTTCAGAAATAACAACCTCCCGTTCTCCGACCCTGACGACCACGGTCTCATCTTCTTCAAGAATGGTCGTTTCCTGAGCCCCCGTTTCGTCAATCCCTGAGATACTTGCCGTTCCCGATGTGGAATATCCAACAGTTACGGGGTTGCCCCTGACATTGATGGAAGATGTTCCGCTGGCTTCAGCCTGTATGGACTCCAGAACGTTGATCTGAACATTGGATGTACCGGAAGAGGTCACTTTGGTTTCCTTGGTTTCCAGACCAAATGCGCGGATTGTTGAAACGCCGCTTGCAATCAGCCTGTGTTTTTCAGCCGACCCTCTTAGATTGACTCCGCTGGCTCCGCTCACTGTTGTGTTCAGAACGACTGTTTCTAAATCCAGGTTCATGCTTGATGCTCCCGATACGTTTAGGGTCAGGGTTTCTGCAGTAAGCGGGTGCACGCTTTCAAAGCTTGTAGCTCCGGATGCGTTTAGAAAGGAAAAGGATGGTGCTGTGATGTGCGCCTCCAGATCACGTAAGTTTCGCGTGCGATGCGCGTAGCTGATGTGCAACACCTTGTCTTTCACTTCAGTTTCAATATGCTCCAAATGCTCCTCCGGGGCTTTGATGGTTAAAGCATACGTGTCGCCCTGACTGAGATATACTTTAAAAACACTGCCGGCGCTGACTCCTGTGAATGGCTCAACGACTCTTTCATCAGTAATAACTTGTGCGTGCAGATTCAGTGCCGTCAGAATGAAAAGTGGCACCATTAATAACCGGATTGTCTTCAAGGTTTTCATAACAGTTAGATTTATTGGTTCTTGTTTTAATTGGTTGCAGTATTCTTGTTCATGTAGCTTTCAGGATAGCATATATTAATCTGCAGCTTTTATTGAGCCCAGACCTGATTTATCCACCTGGATTTGCTTTGGATCTCCATAGTATCTGATGGCACCTATACCGCTTAATGATGCCTGTAATCTGTCGGAAGAATAAACATGTGCAGAGCCGGCTCCCGACATACTGATGCGGGTGTCCTTGCTTTTAAGGTGTTCTGCGCGCAGGTTGCTTGCTCCGGATAACATGATGATGTGGTTTTCGGCTTCACCGCTAAAGTTCAGGTTGCCTGCTCCCGAAACGCGGGTTTGTAGATCACCAACCTCGAGCTCCAGCTCGATGTCGGCGGCTCCACTAACCTGAAAAGCCAGCCTGTCAGCAACAACCGGATTCTCTGCCCTTAGTTTGCATGCTCCTCCCACATGTATCTGCTCAAGTGCCGGGTAAGTGATGTGTAACTCCATTTTTGAATGGTTGTAAATGGCATCCTCTGTCGGACCGACATAAAGCGCATCACCCCTCACATCAATAGAAATAAGCTCCTGAAGGTTTTCATCCGTTTTCAGAATCACAACAGGTTCATTCCCGGACTTAAGGATGACATCAAAAACTCCGGTGATGTCGATGCGTTCAAAGTGAGCCACCGGATGAACGGTAGAGATAACATTGCCGTCTCCGCGGATCACGTGCGAGCCGCCAATGTTGCAGGATAACAGAAAAAGACCGCTTATCAATATCATGATTGATAACAAGGGCCGTTGGGTTCTTTTTGTTTTTTTCATGATTGTTTTTTAATGGGTTCGATGGTAAAACGGTTAAGGCATTGCAAAAGTTACAGCTGCTGTCGTTTTTTTTGTTCGTTGTTTGTTATTTTTTGTCATTATGCTTCGCGTCATTTATTGTCTTTTAGCGCTAACGCGCTGTCATTAAAAAAGGCTGTTAGATTTCCAGACATTTCCTGTTGCCTTTATGGTAAAAAATAAAATTTCAACAAAGAAGACACAGAGGTTCACAAAGGCCGCAAAAGGTTTTCACGCAAAGCACGCTAAAATGTCATTAGTAGTCCCTTAGTATGAGAAAAAGACAGCCCATAGAAGAATAACTTGCAAAACAAGTTACATAAGAGTCCCTCAATTTTTATATTTGCTAAACTGCACATCTGCTAATTTGCAAATTATCACTTTCCTTCCAGCTTCTTAATCTCAATCTCAACTTTAATACGCACATGCCACGCTTTATTTTACGAAAAAAATGTATTTTCGTACCCGGACAACCTAAAACCACCATCATGAAAAAGAAAAACTACCTGATCATCCTTATCGCAATTATCTTCGCTTCTTGCGGACAAGCACCCCGGCAAGCGGAGCAAGCTAATGAGCTGCTGCCCGAAGAGCAGGCATTCCTTGATAACCTGGCAAGCCTCTGCGGTCAATCCTTCCGTGGAGAAGAAACCTATATGCAGGAGGGTCGTGAAAGCTGGGCACACCTTGATTTTGTGATGCACGTGACCGTGTGCGACGAAGACCGCGTCCATATCCCGTTTCATCTTTCCGACGACACATCACGTACGTGGATGTTCTTTAACGAGGATGGAAGGCTGCGTTTCAGGCATGACCACAGCTATCCTGACGGCACTCCCCACGATCAGACACTTTACGGCGGATATGCAGATGGCGAGGGAACGGCTTTTGCCCAGCACTTCCCAAAAGACGATTATTCAAGAGAGTTGCTGCAAGGGCATTTTGGTCGCGAATGGCACGTTATTCTGGATGAAGAAATGACCAACTTTTCCTATCGCCTCTTATATGATGGCGTTATCGTTTTTCAGGCCGACTTCGACCTGACAAATCCCCTGTAGGGTAAAGGTTCGGAACCTGTTTACAAATCAGCTATTGCCGACAGACTATCTGTCAGCTCCTGAAGCCTGTATCCTGAATTTGCCGAAATCCGTCTGGCAACCAGGAAAAAGGTTACCGATTCCCTGATGGCTGCATCAATGGCCTTTATGTTCCGGCCGGTGTTCAGCTCTTTAATATAACCAAGGTAGGTTAGGTTAAACAGCCATTTGTTCAACTGTTCAAAACCTTCCTTGCTAAAATACCAGGTGTCTCTATATTGGTTGACACCGATATACTTTCTTACCAGAGGGTCATTCAGCATGCCAAGCGCCATCGCGGCCTTGCTTTGTCTGGATGACCATTTCTTTGTATTGGATGGGTCTTTTGAATGATGAGGCTGGTAAAAATCGTAAGGTTCTGTGCCATATTTCAGCAAAATCTCCAAAAGCGTGACATCTCTTTCAACATCATCCCTGCTTCTTCCACTTTGTGCAAGCAGCTGACGTAGAGGATTATGCAATAAAAGCTTGTCGTGTAAAATATCTTGATATGAATAAGACTTCAGGGCGACAAGAAGACTATCCAAAACATAATATGCGGCAAGCATGAGGCTGTTCTCTCTGTAATTGTTGGCCTGACTTAACTGGAACAGTTCTTCGGGAGCCTTGATTTGCGAGGTAAGCATATGGGATTTTATGCTATTGTGCAGTGTTCCAAAATGCGCCTTCCCTTTGATGACTGCCGGCAATGATGCTATAAAGTGATCGGATCCCTCCAGGGACGTGTCCGTATAGCCGAGGTCTTTGCAGCTCTGCCTGATAAATATTGCCACGCTTTCTTTAAAGCATTGAGCCAATTTTTCTGAAACTTCTTCTTTCAGACTTGCTTCACGGATCTCCTCAACCAGACAGTTTATTGCTGTGCTGTTGAATATCTGGAGAAAAGCCAGGTGGGTCTTCTTCAACCGCTGCAGGGCAAGCCTTCCTTCAACCGAATCAACTCCTTGTCCTTGAATGTTGTCGAACAAAGTTGCCAGCGTGCCGTCCCGGTCACGTATCTCCTCAAACTCCCAGAAGATGCGATATTCAAAACCTCTCAACTGCCGGTAAAACCCGTGCTGGTGGATGTGTTCTCCGCTGAAAAGATATTCTTGACCGGAAATTTGTTCCTTAACAATGTAAAATGCATCTCCTGTAGTGTCCAGGTCCAATGCCTCTGCCAATCCACAGGATTGCAGCCCTTTTTCATCTCCTTCCCGTGCGAGCCTTGGAGCCGCAGTTTTGATATGTCCGGCCGCACCATCATATTTGTTGTTGTAAATGACGAGTACGCGCTCATTTCCAGAACGGTTGGTATAAGCAAACACATTTTCATTGACGATACCTTGCGGGTCTGAAAAGTTGAAAAGGTTAAAGTTGGCTACACCACTGAACAGGTAACGCTTTGCCATAAGCGGAAAGACCTCCTGTTCATGTTTTTCAACAAGCCACTGGTTGGGAAATTCGCTGTAATACGCTCGTTGGTATTCCATTCCGTACTTTTCGGTAAAGCCTTCAATTTGTCCGTGTGCAAACATCGGCAATCCCGGCAGTGTATTCATCAGTACACACACACCAAAATATTTGTCGCCGGTGCCAAACTGCTGTATTGCCGTTTCTTCATCCGGGTTGCTCATGAAGTTCACATACCGTTTCAGGATTTCTGGTTCAAACTCCAATGTATTGGATATCAGGTCGCGGTATTTTTCATTTTCCTCATTCTTGAGCATATGCATAAATGCGGAATTGTAAACCCTGTGCATTCCCAGCGTCCGCACAAAATAACCTTCCATAAACCAGAATGCCTCAGCGAGCAAAAGGGTTTCCGGAAGTTCATTATTTATCCGGTCAACCACTTCGCGCCAGAATTCTACCGGAAACAGTGCATCGAAAGCTTCTTTTGACATTGCGTAATCAGCCCTTGATGGGATGTCTCCACCGGTTCCGGGTCTTGGATACCATAGTCGTGAAAAATGTTTTTTGGCCAGTGTCATGGCTGCATCAAAACGGATGATTGAGAACCTCCGGGCAACGTCAAAGATTTTGTCAATAACGGCAGCCCTTACTTCAGCCTTGATCATATCGAGCTGGGCCGTGTCATTCCAGGGCATCATGGTGCCATCATTTCCGTGATAGAGGTAACGGATGTCGTTATGGTGTCTGTCGATCCGCTGGAATACAACGGCAGCATCGGTTTTGTTATAATAACCATCTTCAATGCGGATCTCAATGTTGGGGTCATCGGAAAGGTTTTCACCTGTGAACTGATACCCGGGAAACGGTGGAACGGCAGATTGGATAAAAAAGTCAGGATGATCCATTACCCAGCGGGAGAATATCCCGGTATGATTGGGAACCATATCGCTGGCCAGTCTGATTCCACGGTGTCTTGCCTTTTCATTTAACTTTTGATAAGCATCTTCTCCTCCAAGGTCGCGGGCTATTTCATAATCATACAAAGAATAAGCGGAAGCCACGGCATCGGTATTGCCGGTGAGGTGCTTGATTTTCTTTGAAGCATTGCTCCTTTCCCATATCCCAATAAGCCAAAGGCCGTTGAAATTCCAATTTGCCAGCTGATCCAGTTCTTCATCAGGTATCTGGTCAAGTGTGCGGATGTCTCTTTGATATTTCTTGCTAAGCTGATCCATCCATACGTAAGCATTTTTCGCCAGCAGCACGACCCGTGGCATCCAGTCAGTATCTTCAGTAAACCGCTCCGGCTCATCGTAATCGCGATCTGCTTCAGCTGCAGCATCAAATCCGGATTTCCCAATAAACATCCCTGTTTTATCACTTTCTCCTTTGTAGTGTGGCACAAATGTAGGAGGTGGTCCCATGACCCCGGAGAGATGCATGTCCTCTTTCATCAGGTCTTTGCTTCTAAGGATCTGTTCAAGGAGGCTTTCAGGCAAAATGTCTTTCCAGTTGGTCAGGATGTAGTCAAGCTGCGCGTAAAGGTCATCGGGAGCGTGTAACACTGGCGAAAGCAGCAGGCTGAAGATATCCTGCTTTTGCTTGCCGAAAGGGGGGAGCGTTTTAAAATAGGACTCAAGCGTCACCAGCAAATTATCCAATTGATCCTGGTTGTTTAAGTTTGACCTGTCAAAGAGTGTGGTGATCTTCTTACAGGCACGGTTTTTATGGGCTAAAGAAATCATCATCATCTCCTCAATGGCAATGGCAATATGCTTCTTGTTTCCGGTTTTGCCTTTCAGGTAGTGCGCCGGACTGATAAGCTTCCTGTAGATTTCAGTAGGAGGGAAAATATTGGTAAAATCCGTTGCAAGCGCCGTGAATGCCGGTGTCCCCATTTGCTGTTCAAGCAGTTTTGCAGCCTCCTCAAATATATCTTTTTCTGCTTTTTTTTCATATTTTCGAAGCAGGATGTGATAAATCTCGTGCAGCAACCCGGCGGCAAAGATCGTTCCCGGATACACCTGATCTTCTGGGGCTCTCTCTCTGTTCAGGTTGTATGCCAGCGTCCGGATGTTTTTAAAATCGGCAAGCACCAGGCGTCCGTCACTTGCAAAAAGGGTGTCGTCCAGCTTAAAACTTTTGCGGGCTTCTGCCGATATACGTAACTCATACCAAATGGTTCGGTGGTTTTTACCTTTTCTGTTCATAGTTCAAAAAATAGACGGTTCATACAATAAAAGTACGAAATAATTGTATCGCCAGGCTTCTGGTCAGTTGTCCTTTGTGTCCCCGGGCGTGTAATTTTAAAAAAACAATAGAATGATTAATGCGGTAAGGGGTACCGTGAAGTTGTCGAGCCCTCTGGAACTGAATGTTTCCACGAGCGCTGCACCCAAGGCTACTGCGAAGGCAGCCACGATGGTTCTGGTGCTCAGCACCCCGGTAAAATAATGAAGGGTCAGGAGACAGATGGCAAGGGCTGTAAGGAAAAAGACACCCGATCCAAGGTATGTTTTTTTTAAATTCCAGCCATAAATGATGATTTGACGAATTTTTTTCCTGAACAACGTACCTGCAATACCGGCAAGGCTGTCGCTGATGCCAAGGATCAGCATAGGGATGATGAAAAGCTTGTTGTCGTTAAGCAAATAGGCCGTAACGAAAGCTCCGCTGATGGCCACAGGGAGCAGCACGCTGCCGTGTGTTTTTCTTGATACATCATTGATCGACTTCAGCAGGTCTTTATGCTTGGCAACAAGGAGTACAAAGAAAAAAATGATCCCCATAACCAATACGTATTCGTATGAATTATAAACAAGGGGAAAGGTTAATGATACAAGTGTGGCTGCACTGTGTGAAAATTTTCGTGTGTATTCGGCCCTGACTTTAAGAATATGATGCAATAACTCTCCGGTTGCCAGAATGATGAAGAATGCAATAGAGTACAATATCGTAAAAAAAAGACCCTGGCTGATCATATGAAATGGTTTAATAAATACATTGCAGCGCCACCTGGGATCAGGCTGTCAAAACGGTCCAGAAACCCACCGTGCCCGGGCAGAAGCTTCCCAAAATCTTTGACATCAAATTTTCTTTTATAAAAAGATGCCAGCAAATCGCCCCAAAATGCAAATATAACGATGATTGCTGCAAAAAGCAAGGCTTGCCATATGTTTATCCCTAACAGGCCACCAACGAGACCTCCTGTAACTATTGCCAGCAAGGCACCTCCGACGAGTCCGCCGGTAGTTTTGTTCGGACTAATGGACGGAATCAACTTCCTTTTGCCAAATAACTGACCGCTGATCTGGCTGAAGGCATCAAAAACGCTCACCACGACAAAAGCAAAATAGAGTACCGGTTTTTCTGAAGTACTGAATAGGATGAACGGGATTACAACCGCAAGATATAGCATCACTGCCGGGATAAAAAACCCGTATCGCCTTTTTTGACCGGCATTTCTGAAAACCCCTATCAGCTCAGCCAGTCCGATCAGTGAGATCGCGGTGGCCAGGATGACGAAGTATGGGAATCCCAGGTAGATGGCAATAAAAATGGTGTGTATGATAAAAAAATATGTAAAATATTTCGCCCATATCCTCTTTTTTGCTGTGTTGCTTTTCTTTCTGCCAATAAAATAAAAGGCGATGGCACCCAGGATAAAGTATGAAATAATGGCCAGATAAATGGTTAACTCCATTGAAAAAAGTTTAGAACCGTTCAATATTTATACACATTTACTTATTGATATTACTGTCTGTTCGTTTTTCTTTAAGTACCCAATACAGCCCCTTTGCATTTGAGCGCATCTCGGGGATGATGAGCTGTATCGCGATGTGTTCAAGAAAGGCCAGGATGCCCCAGCAAATCATGAAATAATAAAATGGTGTATAAAATTTATAGCCAAAAAGAATAACAAAAAATATTCCCTGGATGTAACCGCCAATTTTCCAGGAATAGAGATGCAGACTGGGAAATCGTCCAAATTTAATGAGTGACAAAGCCAGAGCCGTCAACAGCAGCGCAATAAAAATTGAAAAGCTCAAGATGTGGGGTGCAAAGTCATCCCATTTAAAGAGGAAAACACCAAGAAACACGAGGAAATAGGTGCCGAAATCAGCGATTGAATCCAATCGTGCACCAAGATCGGTTTGTTGTTTTAGCATCCTGGCAAGCATACCATCCAATACATCAGTGATGAGGCTGATGATAATAAGTATGGCAAAAGCTTGCTCGCGGCCTGTCAGTGCCAGAAACAGGATCACGGGAAATACAAGCAATCTGTAAAGTGAAAGCGCGTTCGGAATATTGATCTTCTCTTTTAGCTTCATAATGAATTATAAAAATACAAAAGCCGTCACGGTTTGTTGTCAGACGGCTTTTGCAAAGTAACGGAATGTTTAAAAAACAAACAAATCGTCTTTTGTTAGTATTGTAACAGGGCCGAATAGCTCTTCTACCTCATCAAAATTGACTGTGTTTTCATTTCCAAGTATGACATAGGTTTTGGGTCGGTCTTTGATGTATTCCCTATTGAACTGGTATACCTGATCCAGGGTCTTATTCGGGATTTCAACGAACAAGGTCTCCCTGAGGTCATAATCCCTGCCCATCCTTTTTGCTCCAAGATAGTTCCAGATTACACCTGTATCCCTTATTCTTTGGGTGCGAATGTTGCTGATGATCTGTTCCTGGGCAAGCCTGAAAGTGGTTTCTGACAATGGGATGTCGTCAAAGAGCTCATTAAAGGCGTTAAAGGCATCAGACACTTTATCGTTCTGGGTGGCGATGAAGCTGGTATTCATAAAATAATCTTCCGGATGACCCGGGGTGGAGTAGCTCGCCCACGCGCTGTATGCAAGTCCTCTTTTTTCTCGCATCTCCTGGAATACGATGGCATTCATGCCGCCTCCGAAATATTGGTTGTACATGCGTATAAGCGGAACAAGGTCAGGATCGTAGGGTATGCCTTTTTTTGTGGTTTGCAGATAGCTTTGATTGGCATCATAATGGGCAAAGTAAACCATGTTTTCATTTGTGTCGCGTGGCGTAAACCGGACACCTGCTTGTATTGGAGCAAGTGATTGCGGTACGCTGTGGTGTTTGTCAATTACCTGTACAACTTCGCTGTGGTGTTTGTCAATTACCTGTACAACTTTCCCGGGAGTTTGCGGTCCGAAAAATACAATTTTATGCTCCGTTTGCCATAAATCCTGAATGGTGGAAACCATTTTACCGGGAGTTATGTTATCGAGCTCATCATTTGTCAAAACAAAAGTTGTAGGATTGTCAGCTCCATACATGGCATGGTTTACAAGGGCCGCAAAATTGGTTCGCTGGTCTGCTTTGCTGTTTTCCCTGTTGTTTTTTAAATTGGTAATGTATCGTTGTAATGCCTCTTCTTCGGCAATACCATTTGCAATAAGATCCTCAAAAAGCGCTACTGCCTGCTCCATGTTTTCAGACAGTCCGCTGATGGTAATGCGTGTTTCCTCGTCCCTTACAGACATATTGAACGAGCATGCGAGCTTGTAAAACTCATTGGCGATGTCTTCCTGCCCAAGTTCATCTGTGCCTAAATATTGCAGGAAGTTTCCGGCTACAGGTAAATACCTGTTGTGATGGCTGCCCTTTCTCCAGAAGTAAGTTAATGAGAAAGTCGGATTTGCAGAATTGTGTGCATAAAGAAGCTGAAGGCCGTTATTTGTTCTGGCTCTTTCTATGTCGTTTTCATAGTCGAGAAAAACTGGTTCAACAGGTTCCGGTGGGTTGGATTTGATGTGAGCAAGCATTTCCGATTCGTCATCGCGATTGATATGAATCGGCGTGATGGCAGGTTTTTCTACCTGTTCAACTTCTTGAGGCTGACCCTGTAGCTTATACACGGCTACGTAATTGTCCTCGCGCAGATGTTCATTGGCAAAAGCCACAAGGTCATCTTTTGTAACTTCACTTAAGAGATCAATATAAGCCAGTGTTTGGTCATAAGGAACGCCATTTAAAAAACTCATTGCCATCATCATGGCTCTGCTTCTGATATTTTCGAGCCGACGCATTTCCTGAAGCCTCAGGTTGTTGATGGCTGCCTCCATCAACCAGTCAGGAAAGTCGCCACTTTTTACCAAACTCAGTTGTTCCAGCAAAAGATCTTTTACTTCATCAAGGGTCTGGTCGCTTTTATTGCGCCCGCTCAAAGTGAAAACAGAA
>SL_3KL_010_SEDDRAFT_10000717_pt1 | contig 28510 bp, 28 predicted proteins | sample SodLakKL_010_SED_2_FD_10381 | JGI IMG/M metagenome (IMG submission 10381)
TGCTTTCAGACAGCAAACGTACGCTGATCAATACATTATTTTGTGCTCAGGATACAAATAGCCGTCCGATCAGGATGCAATTGGACAGACGGTGGACCTACTCAGCCTCGCGACGAGAGGTCACCAGACCAGGTTTGCAGTCTGACAACAGGACCCGCCCTCGACTGGATCGAAACCCACCATGAAACATTAGTGTATACTTATGTTATTGATGAAGTGAACCCGGTTGACTCATGACTTCGCCTGAGCGGGAATCTCTATGTGCCCACGTTCCGCTGCCTCTTTTCGCCTCGGTGATGGGGCTGAGTGGACTGGCGATGGTCTGGCATGCCGTGGAAACCAGCTGGTCACTGGCGCCGGTGGCGTCGACCACGGTCACGGGACTGGCAATTCTGGTATTCGTCGCGGTGCTGATGCTGTATGCGTGCAAGTGGCTTCGTTATCGTGACAGGGTGAAGGCCGAGCTTCAGCACCCGGTCAGAATCAACTTTCTCCCTACCATTTCGATCAACCTGATTCTGCTGGGCATACTCGGAGAAGCCTGGATGGGGCCGGTCGCCACCGGATTGTGGCAGGCGGGTGCGGCCCTGCAGCTGGTACTGACGATCCTCATTGTCAACATCTGGTTGAATGCCGAACGGCCGGCCGCTTCGATCAACCCCGCCTGGTTCATTCCGGCCGTGGGTAACGTGCTGGTCCCGCTTGCGGCCATGCCCGCTGGTCATGAACTGGTGGCGTGGTTCTTCTTGAGTATCGGCTTGTTTTTCTGGGTCATTCTCGGCACGCTGGTCTTTTACCGCCTGATCACCAAGGCGCCACTGGAAGCTGCCATGCAACCGACCCTGGTCATCATGCTGGCTCCGCCTTCCGTGGCCTTCATGGCCTGGCTTGCCATCGCCGGCGACCTGGACGGAGCGGGCCATCTGTTGTATTTCATCAGTGTGCTGTCGTTCCTGGTGCTGATTCCCCAGGTGCCACGCTTTGCCCGGCTGAAATTCTTTCCTTCATGGTGGGCTTATACCTTCCCGCTGGCCGCTTTCACCGTGGCCAGTTTTCGCTTCACCGATTCGTACGGCTGGTCGCCGGGTACTTTGCACCTGGTGCTCGCCGGCCTGGTCAGCGTTGTGATTTTGCTTGTAGCCATCCGGACGCTCATTGCCATTGTGCGCGGAGAACTGGCCGGGCACTGATCTTCGAGCTGAATCGAGGTCACGTTGAACAAGCTCAGTGACGTGCTGTCCTTCGTTCGTCAATGACTTTTTGCGTCAGTAAAGTCTGGACGTCCTTCAGTCGTTGTTCCTGCCCGGCCAGGCGCAGATCCTTGGCAAAGCGGGAGAACTCCGGACTGGCATATAGTGATCGATAGTCCGGATACCGGTGTTCGCGTCCGTGCAGGTTCAACGTGGGTTCACGGAACAACGCCGAGAGTTCGGCCAGCGTTTGTTCATCAAGCATCGATTCGGCGCGATCAGGTGCACGTTGCGGCAAGGGCCGTGCCGGCAGAATATAGAAGGCGGCAAACACCAGGGTGTACAACCACCAGCCGGGCTCGAGCTCCAGGGCATGAGTAAACAATACCGCGAACACGAATACGAAGGTGGCTAGATAGAATCCTGCGGAACTGAATGCGGCAACTCGCATCATGTCTACCAGCACATCGACTTGATCGTCTGGATCTTGTCCCTTGGCGCGCAGCATATCGGTGATATCCATGACACGGGCGAGCAGACCGGCCAGCACGATTGGCCAATACGTGCCCAATAATTCGATGATCTCGATCGGGCCGAACCAGGCAAGGCTTTCACCCAGGATTGCGGAGGACACGAATCCGGCCGTGAACCAGTAGATCCCGCCCAGGGGAAGCAGAGACGCGGCCACGGCGGTCAGATAGACGGCAATTCCGAAAGCCCAGTCGGATAACCCGGAGCGATGTCTGAAAGCATGTCGCAAGCCCATGATCGCAAAGGCCAGGTAAGCACTGAGCAGCAGCATCGCCGTGACGGCCAGCGAGGCGGTCCACACGGCCCAGAACAGTTCAGTCTTGCTCCAGCCGTAATGCAGGGCAAGGCCGAGCGCCAGCAGGAACAGACCAACCGCGAACAGCCAGTCCAGGAGACTGGCCGGCAGCAGGGCAATGTTGCGTCGGGTCGATTTGCCGACATCGGAATGACGCGTCAACTGGCTGATCTCCTACGGGGCAGATCTCAAGTATAGGTCTTCGAGCCCGCTATTCCAGCAAGGGTATGGGGGCTTCAGTCACGGCATCGAACGAGATGTATTCACGGATGTGCGATCGAGCCTTCATAAAAAACATCGCAGTCTTCGCCGGTGATGGCTTGCACGCCACGCTCAAGCAGGTCCAGGAAAGGGCCAGCGACAGTGACCAGGAAGTTGGGTTGTTCGACATCTGGTTCCTGGAAAGGCCCGGTGATGCGTTGTTCAATCACCGGGCAACCGTCGCCATCGACCACCGCGACCTTCAGGTCCTCGAAACGGTACTCGCCGAAGTCGAGGCCTCCGGACAGCGCCAGGCGATTTTCCTCGGTGGCGAACGCGACATCGCTCGCCCACGCCGTGCCGTCCTCGATACTCCACTTGGAGATCATCCGATCGATACGGGTGCTGCCCTCGTCGCCCTCGATCAAGCCGGTGAAGGTGTAACCACGGCTCGCGACCAGACCAACCGGACCGGCGAGAAAGACCGCGCCAACATCCACCAGGTTGAATCGCTGGGTGGCCGAGTAGTCATCCAGCTCTTCGTCCAGGTCATGACCTTCGAGCAGCAATGCTCCGGAACTCAGTTGGATGGAGCCGGAAGCACCTTTTCGAACGTCCTGCCAGGTCCGGCCGCGCGCATGCAGGTCCATTTCCAGATCGAGTTGACCAGTCACTGAAGGTTCAGGCTCCAGGATGGCCAGGAAAGTGGCAAGATCGAATTGCGAGATCTGACCATCCAGGCTGTACACGGGCGGGCTTGAGGTCAGGTCGAGCTTCAATAGTCCCGTTGCCTCACCATCAAACATGCTTGCGCTGAAAGGACCCAGTTCCACAATCCCCTGGTCAGCCATCAGATCGGCAGAAAGGGCGGCAACGACAAACTCTCCATGGCTGAGCCGCTCACAATGCAGGTCTCCTTCGCCAACCAGCGTCTCCAGCGCTTGTCGCGCTTTTCCTCCTGCATGGGCAACATCGCGCAGGTCCAGTCTGCATTCCTCGAATAACCACTCCAGGCCCGACAACCGATCGACATAGCGCAGTCGCATGGCGGAGACTTCCGCACGCCGAAGCGAAAACTCATCAAGATCTTCCCGTTCGTCCTCGGGAGGAGACAGGTTGAACCGACCCGGGCTGATACGCTCGATTTCCAGTTCCGGTTTCTGAAGCTGCAATTCGGTCAGTTGCAAGTCACCGGTCAGCAGACTGGTCAGGTCCAGTCTCGAACGCAGACGATCGGCCCGAATCATCACCTCCCCTTCCCTGGCCAGCTGAATATCGGAAAACGTGACACTTGCGCCGCCCATCAGTCCAAACCGTGGCGAACTGCCAATGTCGATATCCATGTCCAGGGCATCGCTCAGCAGGGCCTCGAGCCGCTCTCCTGCCTGATCACCATCCACCAGCCACCAGACCAGCAATATGCCCCCCGCGGTCAGCACGACCAGCAGGGAAACCAACAGCAGCACCATACGGACCGATCGTGCCATGACATCGGAAACCTTAGCAGATTGCCAAACCAGTCAGGACATCCGTTATGGAAGAGACGCGGCCATGTCAAAGTGTGCCGATGCGGTTGACTGGATACATCCGCAAGTTCAACCTTCGCACCGACCTGCGATCGCAACCGCTGAATCCGACCTGCGCTCACCAACGAACAATTCACAGGCCGGATCGTTAACCACCTGGTAAGGATAATTGGTCAGTTGCAGGAATGAATCGAAAGCGCCCTGCTCGCTTTCGGGGACCAGGAAACCGGCCAGGACACGGCCATAGGCGGCGCCATGATTGCGGTAGTGGAACAGGCTGATGGACCAGCGACCCTTGAGGTGAGTGAGAAACTCTTCCAGGGCGCCGGGGCGTTCGGGAAATCGGAATCGATAGAGGACTTCGCGTCCGCTGTCCGGGCGGTGGCCGCCGACCATGTGGCGCAAGTGGTCGCGCGCCAGCGCGTTGTCGGTCAGGTCGAGAATCTCGAAACCGGCCGCCTGCAGGCGCTGGAACAGGCGATTGCGCTGCTCCGGATCACCGCCCATTCGCAACCCCACGAAAACATGTGCCTCGCTAAGGGAAGAAAAGCGGTAGTTGAATTCAGTCAGCTCCGGTTGACCGAGGGCGCGGCAGAACCGTAGAAAGCTGCCGGGCTGCTCGGGAATGCTGGCGGCAAACAACACCTCACGGCCCAGTCCAACCTGGGCGCGCTCGATGACATGCGCCATGCGCTCAAGTCCGATGTTGGCGCCGGAGTTGATGGCGACCAGGTGTTGTCCATCGCCACCTGCGGCCAGGTAACGACGAATGCCGGCCACGGCCAGCGCGCCGGCCGGTTCGATGACCGAGCGGGTGTCGAGAAAAATATCATGCACGGCCGCGCAGATTTCATCAACGCTGACCTCGATCATTTCATCAACCAGGTCGGCTGCAACATCGAAGCAGTAGCGTCCCACCTTGCGCACCGCCACGCCGTCGGCGAACAGATTGACCGGGCCGATGTCGACCGGTTCGCCGGCCTTGAGTGCGGCCTTGAAACTGGCCGCGCCCCTGGGCTCGACTCCGATGACGCGGGTCTCCGGCGACAGGGTCTTGATGGCCGCGGCCACGCCGGCAAGCAGACCACCGCCACCGACCGGCACGAATACGGCATCTGGTGAATTGGACATCTGGTTGGACATCTGACGCAACAGTTCGGTCGCGACAGTGCCCTGCCCGGCAATGACATCCAGATCATCGAAAGGATGGACGAAGACCGCGCCGAGTTCGCTGCACAGCGCGTGTGCCCGGGCTTGCGCGGCATCGTAACCATCACCATGCAGGATGACTTCTGCGCCCAGTCGACGCACGGCGTCAACCTTGATCGCCGGCGTGGTCTTCGGCATCACCACGCGCGCTCGCATGCCCAGCCTGGCGGCCGCGACGGCCACGCCCTGGGCATGATTGCCGGCGCTGGCCGCGACCACGCCGCGCTGTCGTTCCCGCCGGCTCATGCGCGCCATGCGCGCATAGGCCCCACGCAACTTGAACGAGAACACCGGCTGCAAGTCCTCGCGCTTGAGCCAGATCGTGCGACCGCTGTCGCGTGACAACAAGGTGGCCTGCTCGAGCGGGGTTTCCCGCGCCACGGCCTGAACCGGGGCGGCGACGATCCGTTGCAAAAGCTCCAGCGCTTGCATGTCCGGCTACTACGAGACCCGGGCCGCGGCCAGCGGGGCGCGGTCGGGATGGTGAACGGGCCCTTCCAGCGCTCCATCCGCCATTGATCCGGCCAGTCGCTTGCGAACGGCCGCGGCCGCGGCGCGCGTACCCAGAGGACCTCCCAGATCAAACGTGGTCTCGCCGTTGTCGATGCATTCTCGAACTGCCGCATCCACCCGGCGGGCCTCCTCGACAAGACCCAGCGACTGTTCAAGCATCATCGCCACCGACAAGCACATGGCGAATGGATTGGCCCGGTCGTGGCCGGCCAGGTCGGGCGCCGAGCCGTGGATGGGTTCATACAGACCAGGACCGTCATCGCCCAGTGAGGCCGAGGGCAGCAATCCAAGGGACCCTGTCAGCATGGAAGCCTCATCGGTCAGAATGTCACCGAACAGATTTTCGGTGACGATGACGTCGAAATGAGCCGGCCGCGAGATCAGGTGCATGGCCGCGGCATCGACAAGCAGCGTTTCCAGTGTGATATCCGGAAATTCGCGCTTGACGAGTTCACGGGTCACGCTTCGCCACAGCCGCGAGGTTGCCAGCACGTTGGCCTTGTCAACCAGGGTCAGACGGCCACGACGGGTGCGGGCCAGATATGCTGCCCGGCGCACCACGCGCTCGATCTCCACGCGGGTGTAGCGACAGACGTCCTCGGCGGTATCCCGGAATTCCAGCTTGCGGCCGAAATACAGTCCACCGGTGAGTTCTCTGACCACCACCAGATCAACATCATGCAGGCGCTCGGCGCGCACCGGACTGGCATCGTGAAGACTCGGGTGCGGTTTGACCGGGCGCAGATTGGCATACAGGCCCAGGCCCTGTCGCAATTGCAGCAGGCCTTGTTCGGGGCGAATGCTTGCATCCGGATCATCCCATTTGGGACCACCGACCGCGCCAAGCAGGATGGCATCGGACTGGCGACAGGCGGCCAGGGTGCCCGAAGGCAGCGGCTGGCCGAGTGCATCGATGGCCGCCCCGCCGATCAGACGACGATGAAATTCGAATGTATGGCCGTGCTGTCGGGCCAGCACATCGAGCAAGGCTTCGGCCTCGGCCATGATCTCCGGGCCAATGCCGTCGCCGGGCAGCAGGGTGATGGTTGCACGCATCAGGCCGCCTCCCTCGCGCCTTGCTCGAACCCTGCAATGGCCTGTTCCTGGCCGAGCAGATAACCGAGCGCGTCCACCCCCTCGATCAGACAGGTTCGGGCGAATGGGTCGAGTTCGAATTCGATGTCACGTCCATCGGGCAGGCGCAGTCGGGCTTGTACGACATCGACCGTAACCCCGGCTCCGGGATTGTCAAGCAGCCAGGCGTGAGTGTCGGCATCGACCTCGATGGCCAGCAAGCCGTTTCTCAGCGCATTGGCGCGGAAGATATCGGCAATGCGCGAGCTGATCACCACCCTAAAACCGAACTGCAGCAGCGCCCAGACGGCATGCTCGCGTGACGAGCCGCAACCGAAGTTCTCCCCGGCGACCAGCACTTCGCTGGTTTCGGCCTGGCGGGCATTGAGTGGGCAATCCTCGCGCACTTGACCGTGCTTGTCGAAGCGCCAGTCCGCGAAGGCGGCCTGGCCAAGCCCGCGACGATTGGTGGTGGTCAGAAAGCGTGCCGGGACGATCTGGTCGGTATCGATGTTGCGCTCGGTCAGCACAACAGTGGTCGAATTCAGGCGTTTGAACGGGGTCATTGGCGGGCCTCCATCTGACGCGGTGCGGGAAAGTGAATGCGGACTTCGGGCGGACCATCGATATGGCGTGGATCGGTGATGCAGCCCTTGACCGCGCAGGCCGCCGCCGTGGCCGGACTGGCCAGGAAGGTCCGACTGCCCGGCCCCTGCCGACCCTCGAAATTGCGGTTGGAAGTGCTGACCGCGGTCTGACCCGGACCCACCTGGTCACCGTTCATGGCGATGCACATCGAACAGCCCGGCTCGCGCCACTGGGCGCCGGCGGCCAGGAAAACCTGGTCCAGGCCCTCGGCCTCGGCGGCCTTGCGCACCTGTTCGGACCCGGGGACGACCAGCATGCGCACTCCGTCGGCGACCTGTCGGCCACGCATGATCTCGGCTGCGGCGCGCAGATCTCCCAATCGGGCATTGGTGCACGAGCCTACGAACACCACATCGACCTTGCGACCGAGCAGTGACTGACCGGGGGTGACCTGCATGTAGTCCATGGCCCGCCGGCCGGCCGCATCGATCGAGGCCGGCACCGCCTGGTCAACGCCCACGACCATGCCCGGATGCGTGCCATAGGTGATGGTCGGAGCCACCTCCTCGGCATCGAAGCGAAACTCGCGATCAAAGTGGGCGCCCGGATCGGTTTTCAGTTGCAGCCATTGTGACGCGGCCTGCTCGAAATCCTCGCCCTGCGGGCAATGCGCCCGGCCGCGCAACCAGTCAACGGTGGTCTGATCAGGCGCGATCAGGCCGGCTCGCGCACCGGCCTCGATGGCCATGTTGCAGACCGTCATTCGCCCTTCCATGTCTAGCGCGCGAATGGCGCTGCCGGCAAACTCGATGACATGTCCGGTGCCGGCATCGACGCCGATCCGGCCAATGACATGCAGCACCAGATCCTTGGCGCTGACGCCGGCGCCGAGACGACCATCCACCGTGACCCGCATTTTGCCGGGCTTGCGTTGCAGCAGACACTGGGTGGCAAGCACATGGCCCACCTCGCTGGTGCCGATGCCGAAGGCCAGGGCACCGAAAGCGCCGTGGGTCGAGGTGTGGGAATCACCGCAGACGATGGTCATGCCGGGTCGGCTCAGACCCAGCTCCGGGCCCATGACATGGACGATGCCGCGATTGGGACTGTCCCAGTCATGCACCGTGATGCCATGCTCGTCACAATTGTCGAGCAGGGTCCGAACCTGTTCCCAGGCCTGCTCGCTGGCATAGCGGCGCTGGCCCTGGAGGTCGGCCGGCCAGGTCGGCGTGGAATGATCCATGGTGGCCACGGTGCGGTCGGGACGACGCACCTTGAGGCCGCGCTCGGCGAGCTCGGTAAACGCCTGCGGGCTGGTGACCTCGTGAATCAGGTGAAGGTCAACATAGATCAGTGCCGGAGCATCGGGCGTTTCAGGGCGGACAATGTGGGCATTCCACAGCTTGTCAAACAGCGTTTGCGACATGGGGCATCTCCTGCGCATGGGTCATGGGGTGGGCAAATCGGGTCAGCCAACCGTGACGGTCGGGCGTGGATCCGTCGAACAGGCCGAAAAAACGATCCTGGAACTGCCGGGTGATCGGGCCGCGACCACCGGCTCGCACCGTGATCCCGTCAATCGATCGGATCGGGGTGATCTCGGCGGCGGTACCGGTGAAAAAGGCCTCGTCGGCCAGGTAGAGCATCTCGCGCGGCATGGCCTGCTCGCGAACCGGGAAACCCAGCTCGGCGGCCATTTCAATGACGGTGTCCCGGGTGATGCCGCCGAGAATGGAAGAGGCCACCGGCGGTGTGCACAGCACGCCATCGCGGACCACGAACAGATTCTCTCCGGCGCCCTCGCTGACCAGGCCGTCGTTCGACAGGGCGATGCCCTCACCGTATCCGTGGCGCTTGGCTTCGGCGCTGATCAGCGAGCCAGACAGGTAGTTCCCCCCGGCCTTGGCCAGGGTCGGAACGGTATTGGGCGCCGGGCGCTGCCAGGATGTCACCGCCACATCGACCCCCTGCTCCATGGCTTGCTCGCCCAGGTAACGTCCCCAGGACACGGCCGCGACCACGACCTCGGTGTCCACATCCTCACCGGGCACCAGGCCAAGACCACCGTAGCCACGGAACACGATCGGTCTTAAATAGGCCGATTCGAGTCCGTTCTCCACGACCACCTGCTCGCAGGCGCTCAGCAGCGCTTCGCGATCGAACGGCATGGGAATACGATGAATGCGTGCCGAATCGAACAGGCGATCGACATGCTCTTCGAGGCGAAAGGCGGCTGGACCCTCGGGCGTGGCGTAGACGCGAACGCCTTCGAAGACGCTGGAGCCGTAGTGAATCGCGTGGCTGAGCACGTGTACCGTGGCTTCCTGCCAGGGAAGCAGCTCGCCGTTTTTCCAGATGAATTTCGATGCTTGAATGGCCATGTTTGCGGGATCCTTGCGATGCAATGTTCGATGTCAGTTGACTGCGGCGGCGCGAGCCGGCTGCGGCGATCCGGTTGCGGCGACCGCAGCCGAATCAACGACATCCGGGCTGCGGCTGGCGCGATTGAGAATTTCGATAAAAGCCTGGGCACAGGCAGCGACGATGTCGGTATCCACCCCGCGCCCGGACCACTGATTGCCATTGATGCGCGCCTGCAGCGCGGCCTCGCCCTGGGCATCCTCGCCCTCGCTGACCGAGCGCACTCGCATCGAGGTCAGCTCGAAGTCAATGCCCGTGGCCCGGGCCATGGCCTTGAGTGCGGCATCGACCGGACCGTCGCCGGTGGCCGCCTCACGCACGATCTGACCTTCGGCATCTTCCAGGGCCACGGCCGCGCTGGGCAACTGTCCTTCACCCAGGCTGCTGGTGGTGTGCATGCTGAGAAGCTTCCACGGGCCACCCTGATCGCCCGGCTGACCGGCCACCAGGGCTTCGATGTCGGCATCGAAGACCTGGCGCTTGCGGTCAGCCAGGTCCTTGAAGCGGACAAACAGCTTTTCCATTTCGGTGTCATCGAGCACGAACCCGAGTTCACGCACACGCTCGGCCAGGGCATGACGACCGGAATGCTTGCCCAGCACCAGGGTGGAGCGGCTGATGCCGACATCCTCGGGGCGCATGATTTCGTAGGTTTCGCGATTGGCCAGCATGCCGTGCTGATGGATACCGGCCTCGTGGGCAAAGGCGTTGTCGCCGACGACCGCCTTGTTGGCCGGCACGAAACCGCCAATGATCGCGGCCAACTGGCGCGATGCCGGATACAGCCGGCGGGTGTCGATGCCGGTGTCGAGCCCGTACAGGTCGGCACGGGTTCTCAGGGCCATCACCACTTCTTCCAGCGCACAGTTGCCGGCGCGCTCGCCGATGCCGTTGACCGTGCATTCGACCTGGCGTGCCCCGGCGGCGACGGCGGCCAGCGAGTTGGCGACCGCCATCCCGAGATCGTCATGGCAGTGCGCCGAGATGACGACCTTGTCAATGCCCCGGACATGCCGCTTCAGGTGGTTAATGATGCGACCCATTTCCTCGGGCGTGGTGTAGCCGACCGTATCGGGGACATTGATGGTGGTGGCCCCGGCCTCGATCACGGCGCTCATGACATCAACCAGGAAATCCGGCTCGGTGCGGATGGCGTCTTCGGCTGAGAACTCGACATCGCGGCAGAATTCGCGCGCCATGCGAACCCCGGCCACGGCGCGCTCGAGCACCTCGGTACGACTCATGCCAAGCTTGTGCTCGCGATGAATCGGGCTGGTGGCGATGAACACATGCAGGCGGCGACGTCTGGCCGAGGACAGCGCACGGGCAGCCAGCGGAATATCATGGTCGTTGCAGCGCGCCAGCGAGCAGATTATCGGACCGTCCACGGTATTGGCGACTTCGCGCACCGCATCGAAGTCGTGCGGTGAGGCGGCCGCGAACCCGGCTTCGATGACATCCACACCCATGGCAGCCAGGGTGCGCGCCATGCGCAGCTTCTGGGCGACACTCATGCTGCAGCCCGGCGACTGTTCACCGTCACGCAGGGTGGTATCGAAAATGACGACGCGTTCGTTCATGAGTTGGCCTCCGCCGTCATCTGCTGCTCGATCACGTTGGCCGGCACCAGGCTGGCCAGGGCGCGGGCACAATCGGCCACGGTCGCCTGCCAGGGTTCGTGCTCGACCCGCTCGACCGAGGCGACATCGTGCAACCGCTCCACCTGGCGGGCCAGCACCGCCGGACATCGCCCCCGCCCATCCAGTGCCAGGCGAAGCAGTTGCCCTTCACCGGCCTCGCGCAAGGCCAGTTCGGTGACCGCGAAACCGCGGCGCTGGATCAGCCCGAGGGTGCGCAGCAATGCGCCTTCGGCGGGTTTGAGGCGGATTTCGAAATGAACACTCATCGTTGTTCTCCTTCCATCATGGTGGCGTTGCTCTTGCCGGGGGGAACCAGGGGCCAGACATTGGCCCGGGGGTCGATACGTACGTGCAACAAAGAGGGACCTGGCTCGTCGAACAGCCAGGTCAGCGCGTCATCGACCTGGTCACGGGTTTCGATGCAGCGCGACTTGAGCCCGAAAACCCTCGCCAGGGCGGCAAAGTCCGGGTTGTCGCTCAAGTCGATCTCGGAATAGTTGCCGTCGAAGAACAGCTCCTGCCATTGGCGCACCATGCCCAGTGAGCTGTTGTCAAGCAGCACGATGCGCACATCGATGTCATAACGCTTGAGGGTGGCCAATTCCTGGATATTCATCATGATCGACCCGTCGCCGCTGACCACCAGGACCGGGTCGTCGGGCCGAGCCAGCTTGGCGCCGATGCCGGCCGGCAGACCGTAACCCATGGTGCCCAGCCCGCCGGAGGTCAGGTGACTGCGAGGACGATTGAATCGGCAATGCTGCGCCACCCACATCTGGTGCTGGCCGACATCGCAGGCGATGGTCGCGCGTGCTCCGGCGTGTTCGCTCATGGCCTTGAGCAGGGCCGGGGCGTAGATCAAATCACCGGGCGCGTCGTAACGCCAGGCATGCTGTCGACGCAAGGCGGCGCAATGTTCACACCAGGCCGCCAGCCGCTGACCGGCATCGGCTTCGATGCGCTGGGTAAGCGCGGCCAGATTGGCCACCAGGTCGCCCGGCAAGGCCACATCGGCATGCCGCAGTTTGCCGATTTCGGCCGCATCGGCATCGATGTGGATCACGCGCGCGTTGGGAGCAAACTTGTCCAGCTTGCCGGTGGCGCGATCATCGAAACGCGCGCCGACCACGATCAACAGATCAGCCGCCTGCACGGCCAGGTTGGCCGCACCCGAACCATGCATGCCCAGCATGCCCATGAACAGCGGATCATCAGTCGGGATGGCGCCCAACCCCTTGAGCGTGCTCACGGCGGGAAAACCGGTGCGCGCCACCAGTGTTCGAACGGCATCCTCGGCACCGGCAATCTCGATCCCACCGCCCAGGTAAAACAGCGGTTGTTGCGCCTCGGCCATGGCCCGCGCGGCGTCAGCCACGACCGGCGGTACCGGTTGAGAGGTGGTCCGGAACTGTGGCATCGACACCCGGGCGTCGACCTCGTTGACGGTGACATCCTTGGGCACATCGATCAACACCGGGCCCGGCCGACCGTCGGTGGCCAGGAAGAAGGCCTCGGCCAGCACCTCCGGGATGTCGGCGGTTTCGCGAATGATGTAGCTGTGCTTGACGATCGGCAGGGTGATACCGAACACATCGACTTCCTGGAAGGCATCGGTGCCCATCATCGGCGTGGCCACCTGGCCGGTGATCGCCACCACCGGCACCGAATCCAGCATGCTGTTGGCCAGCCCGGTGACCAGGTTGGTGGCGCCGGGCCCGGATGTGGCCATGCACACCCCGGCCCGTCGGGTGACGCGCGCGTAGCCGTCGGCGGCCAGCGCCGCACCCTGCTCGTGGCGAGTGAGTATGTGGCGAATGCCCGAGCCCGGCAGTGCATCGTAAATCGGCATGATGGCGCCGCCGGGATAGCCGAACACGGTATCGACGCCAAGCTCACGCAGGCAACGCACCAGCAAGCGAGCGCCGGTCATGGTGGCTGGTTCGGGGCTTTGCCGGGACATGTCCCGGACCATGGGCTGGTTCACGAGTCGATTCCTCCCGGCGACACTCAGGCGGCCTGTTCTCGCGGCTTTTCAGCCCCGGCCTGCAACCAGCTCATGCGCGCACGCAGGGCCTTGCCGACCTGCTCGATCTCGTGGCCGGTGCGCGCCTTGATCAAGGCGCGATGACGCGGCAATCCGGCCTGGTTCTCCAGGATCCAGTCGCGGGCAAACTCGCCGGTACGGATCTCGCCGAGTACTTCACGCATGCGCTCGCGCGTGGCCTCGTCGATGATGCGCGGACCGCGGGTGAGATCGCCGAACGCGGCGGTGTCGGAGATGAATTCATACATCTTGGCCATGCCGCCCTCGTGCAGCAGATCGACGATCAGCTTGAGCTCGTGCAGGCACTCGAAGTAGGCCACTTCTGGCTGGTAGCCGGCCTCGACCAGGGTTTCGAATCCCTGGATGACAAGTTCGGCGGTCCCCCCGCACAACACCACCTGTTCACCGAACAGGTCGGTTTCGGTTTCTTCCTGAAAACTGGTGTCGATCACCCCGCCACGGGTGCCGCCGATGCCGTGGGCATAGGACAGCGCGCGCGCATGGGCCTGGCCGGAAGCATCCTGCTCGACCGCGCGCAGGCAGGGCACGCCACGGCCTTCCTGATACTGGCGCCGAACCAGGTCACCCGGTCCCTTGGGGGCGACCATGATGATGTCGATATCGGCGCGCGGGCGAATGCAACCGAAGTGAATGTTGAAGCCGTGGGCGAACAGCATGGCCGTACCCGGTCGGATACTCGCCTCGATCTGCTGATGGATCTCGGGCTGGGCCATGTCAGGCGCCAGCATGGCGATCAGCCCGGCCTGGGCGGCAGCCTCGGCCGGCTCGGCCACTTCGAAACCATCCTCGGTTGCGCGCTTGAAGCTTGCGCCGTTGCGGCGGGCGCCAATCATGACCTGGAAACCCGAGTCAGCGAGGTTGTTGGCATGGGCACGGCCCTGGCTGCCGTAACCGATGACCGCGATCCGGGTGTCGGCCAGGGCATTGCGATGATGGTCAGCTTCAGTCCAGATTTTCATGAGATGTGATTCCTTGCAGGTTGACGATGGGGCGTGGGGGTGGAAAACGGAAAAGCGGTCACCGCGCCGGTCGAAGCGCTGGAGACCTGGGCGATGTAGCGGGCGTAGGCGCCCTGGGTGACCGCCGGTTCGGGCGGCTGCCAGCCGGCACGGCGCGATTCGATATCGGCATCGGCATCCAGGCGCTGGGCATCGACATCGATGCGCACCGGATCACCGTCGGCCAGCAGGGCCAGCGGGCCACCGTCGGCGGCTTCCGGGCAGACATGGCCAATCATGAATCCATAGGTCGCACCGCTGAAGCGACCGTCGGTGACCAGGGCCACCGAGTCACTCAGACCCTGCCCGACCAGCGCGGCGGTCACGGCCAGCATCTCGCGCATCCCGGGACCGCCCCTTGGGCCTTCGTAGCGAATGACGATGACATCACCGGGCTGAATCCGGCCGGCCTGGACGGCGGCAAAGGCGGCATCCTCGCCATCGAATACTCGCGCCGGGCCTTCGTGCACCAGGCGACCATGGCCGGCCAGCTTGATCACGCAACCCTCGGGGGCGAGGTTGCCGTACAGCACCCCGAAACCACCTCGCGGCTTGAACGGTTGATCGACGGGACGAACCACTTGCTGACCATCGGCCGGGCGGGCGCTGGCGCTTTCCTCGAACAAGGTTTGCCCGGTGCAGGTCAGCGCATCGTGGAGCAATCCGGCCCGGGCCAGTTCCTGAATGACCAGCGCCGTACCGCCGGCAGTGAACAGGTCCGGCGCCATGAAGCGGCCACCGGGCTTGAGATCGGTGATCACCGGCGTGTTGCGGGCAATGTGGTCGAACTCGTCGAGTTCGAAAGACTGCCCGGCCTCACGCGCAATGGCCAGCAGATGCAGGATGGCGTTGGTCGAACCGGCCGTGGCGGTCACCACGGTGGCGGCGTTGCGAATGGCATTGGTCGTGACCAGGCTGCGCGCACTCTGACCACGCTCGAACATGGCCATCACCCGTTCACCGCAGCGCCGGGCCTGCTCGGCCTTGTCCGGATGAACGGCCGGCACATCGTTGGCGTACATGGGTGACAGACCCATGACGGTCAACGCCTGTGCCATGGTGTTGGCGGTGAACTGACCGCCGCAGGCGCCGGCGCCCGGACAGGCCGAGTTCTCGATCTCGCCCAGTTCGGTCTCGTCGATCCGACCGGCCGCACAGGCGCCGACCGCCTCGAATACGTCCTGAATGGTGATGGCCAGTTCGTGATGGCGGCCGGGCATGATGGACCCGCCGTAGAGCACCAGCCCAGGGCGATCCAGTCGCGCCAGCGCCATGGCCGCGGCCGGCAGCGTCTTGTCGCATCCGGCCAGCACGACGACGGCATCCAGGCAATGACCGCGCACCGCCAGTTCGATCGAATCGGCGATGGTTTCGCGCGACATCAAGGAAGCCTGCATGCCCTCACTGCCCATGGCGATGCCATCGGTCACCAGAATGGTATTGAACTCGATCGGCGTGCCGCCGGCGGTGCGAATGCCGGCCTTGAGTGGCTCGGCCAGTTCACGCAGATGCAGGTTGCAGGGCGTGACCTCGCTCCAGGTATTGACCACAGCCACCAGCGGCCGGGCGATGTCGCCGTCACTCAATCCAGTGGCCTTGAGCATGGCCCGCGCCGGTGAGCGGTCCCGGCCCTTCTTGATTCGATCGCTGTACATCCCTGCAATTAATCCTTGTATTTTTCAATCACCTGAAACGAAAAAACCCCGCTCCTTTCGGTAGCGGGGTTTGGTGTGTTTTTTGGTTGTTCTGCTAGTGCTACACGTACCCGCTACCTGTCCCGTTAAGTACGAGAATGGTGATAATGAGTACGAGTACGAGCACCAGCGCGCGAGCCTGGCGAGCTTCGGCCACGAGCGAAACGCCGCCCTTCAAGGCGTCGTTTTCGAATGTCTGGTTGAAGTTGTGGCCGTCCATGGGTGGCAAGAATGCGCAGCCTTGAACCGCAATGTCAAGCGTTTTTTCTACCAGCCCTTAGAACGATATCGAATATAGGGGTCTTGTGGAATTGCAGATGTAGATTACAATTGAAAACACTTTGCGTGCATTTGGAGACATCTTTAGCGGTTTTGCATGTTCTTGCCAGCAGTGGGGCACCGGGTGGCGCCAGGCCGCGCTCAGTACAGATAGCCCTTGCCCTTCGGCTGTACGGGTTGGGGTAGATCATCTTCGCCTAGTGGTCCTTCAACCCAATAATTTAGGGTTCAGTTGGTCTGTCAGCGTTCAGGGCAAGGCGCGGCTCGCAGTGAATGGCCGTAGCCCTTTACAAGAGCCGGAACGCAGCCATGGACGCTGACAGGCCAACCCTTCGGGCGCTCCTGTGGCACTCCGCTGCCGCGTTCCGCCGCTTGGCAAGGGCTACGGCCATTCCCTGCGCGGCGCGCCTTGCAGCGAAGCGCCACAGGAGCGCTGAATCCTAAATTATTGGGTTGAAGGACCACTAACAATTCGCGCAAGTCGATTTCGATAGTGCGGGCGATGTAATCCATGGGTACGTCGTTGACCTGGTTCTCGAACGGGTTTTCGATGTGGCGACCGACATATTCGAGCATGATGTAGGCATAGCCGATCACCAGTGCGAAGGGGATGGCCCAATAACCCAGGTGTCCGGCCAGACTGAGCGGCAACACGAATAGAAACACCACCAGGGTGTAGTACACGAACCAGGTGTATTGCATCGGAAAGGGCGTTTTCTTCAGTCGCTCACAACTGCTCAAAACCTCGTTGAAGCCCTGGATCAGTTCGGTGAAGCGCACATGTCGATAGGCATCCAGATGATCATCGTCGACCAGTTTGCGTAAGGCTGCCCCCTGCATTTCCAGCAGGGCCAGCGGCGGAGTCTGGCGCCGGTCTGCCGATTGCTGTTCATCGGTGGCGAGCAAGCCTTCGAGTTCCTCTCCGGGTGTCAGTTTGCGCAGGTAGCGGTTAAGCCACCAACAGAAGGCGATCTGGCGGTGGATCATCGCTGTTCGAACCGAGGCGGTGGTCTCATCACCGCCGATCAGTCCCTGAACCAGCAGCGCGAAACTCCTTGAGTCCTTCTTGAGCTGCGACCAGATGCGATGACCCTCCCACCAGCGACCGTAGGCCGAGTTATTGCGAAAGCCGATCAGAAAGGCCAGCGCCGTGCCCAGAAAACCGGCGGCATAGGACAACGCTTGCAGCAACTCGCGCGGCAGTTGCTCCATGACCAGGCAGGCCAGCCCCGTGAAAGCGATCAACACCGCCAATCGGGGCCAGGTGAAGGCAAGCAACTTGCCCAGCGAAATTTTTCGGGTAATGATCATCCTGGGTCAATCCTCGTCGAGAGTGCTGAATCGTTCGGCCAGATGATCGATCAAACCACGCACCGCCGGCAACAGACCGCGACGCGAAGGAAATACCGCATGGACGATTTCACGCGGCGGCGCCCAGCCTTCAAGCACCCGCTCCAGACGGCCATCATCCAGTTCCTCGGTCATCATCATGATCGGTAGCTGACAAACTCCCACCCCGGCCACGGCGGCCGTACGCATCAGATTCATGCTGCGTGTAACCAGGCGCGGCTGATGATTGATCAAGGCTTCGGATCCATCGGGTCCAATCAGGCGCCACTGGTGCTTGTGTTGCGGGCGGGCCAGTGCCAGGCTGGGCAGCCTGGACAGATCGGCGGGAACGTCCGGTCGGCCATGACTTTCCAGCAATTCCGGGCTGGCCACCAGGCACTGGCCACGGTCGGTGAAAACGCGCAGCACCAGGTCGCTGTCTTCCATGGGTGGCGGACGCACGCGGATGGCGATATCGAACCCTTCCTCGATGACATCTACACGCCGATTGGTCGCATCCAGGTGCAACTCGACCTGCGGGTTGCGCATCTGGTAATCGGCCAGCATGTCGGCGACTCTTGCATCAAGCAACGCCACCGGACAACTGACTCGGACCGTGCCGCACGGCTCGGAACGCAGGCCATCAATGGCGTCCTGGGCGGCCTCGGCCTGGACGAGCATGGCCTTGCAGTGGTTGTAATAGATGCGGCCGATCTCGGTCACGCTGACATGGCGGGTGGAACGATTGAGCAGGCGTGCATCCAGGCGCTCTTCCAGCGCGGCAATCCGGCGGCTGAGCTTTGACTTGGGCTCGCCCAGCGCCCGACCGGCCGGCGCGAAACCGCCGTGATCGACGACCTGGGCGAAATAGTAAAGATCGTTGAGATCCTGCATGACCATCGTTTCGCTATTGGAACGGTGAGTATAAGTTTTGCCCACTACCGATGCCAGCGTTCCGGCTTCAGAATATCGCTCATCACTTTTCACATGGAGCAAGTCATGAAAAAGATTCTTGGTGTCTACAACGCCCCGCCGCGTCACTGGGTTGGTGACGGTTTTCCGGTGCGCTCGATGTTTTCCTACAACAGCCATGGTCAACACGTCAGCCCATTCCTGCTGCTCGACCATGCCGGCCCGATGGAGTTTGGCCCGGCCACTCGTCCGCGCGGCGTGGGCGAACACCCGCACCGCGGATTCGAGACGGTCACCATCGTCTACGAAGGCGAGGTCGAGCACAAGGATTCCACCGGGGCCGGTGGTCACATTGGGCCCGGCGATGTGCAGTGGATGACGGCCGGCGCCGGCATCGTGCACGAGGAGTTTCACTCGCACGCGTTCACCCGTACCGGCGGCACCCTGGAGATGGTGCAACTGTGGGTCAATTTGCCGGCCGAGCACAAGATGACCGACCCGTCCTATCAGACACTGCTCGATGCCGATATCCCGGCCGTCGAGTTGCCCGATGGCGCCGGACAAGTCCGGGCCATCGCCGGTGAGTTCGACGGTCAACGCGGCCCGGCACGCACCTTCACGCCCATGCATGTCTGGGACCTGCGCCTGAATCAGTCCAGCGCCACCCGCCTGGACCTGCCGGATGGCTGGAACAGCTTGCTGGTCGTGCTGCACGGCACGGTGCAGGTCAACGGCGACGAGATTGCGCGTGAAGGCCAACTCGTGGTGCTCGACGCCGAACGCGAAGGCGTGTTCATCGAGGCCAACAACGACGCCGTTGTGCTGGTCCTGGCCGGAGAGCCGATTGACGAGCCCTTGGTCGGTCATGGCCCGTTCGTGATGAACACCGAGCAGGAGATCCACCAGGCCATTCGCGATTACAGCCAGGGCCGATTCGGACACATTCCGGCCACGGCCTGATCCCCTCCGCGGCGCCCAAGCGCCGCGGTTTCAACCCAAACCAACTTTCGATCATTTAAGGAGCACATCATGAGCAACAACTACACTTACCGACGCCTGGACAAGAACGACGCAGCGATGCTGCTGGTCGATCACCAGTCCGGCCTGATCTCGCTGGTCCAGGACTTCGAGCCCAGTGAATTCAAGAACAACGTGCTGGCCACCGCGGCCTGCGGCGCCTATTTCAGGCTGCCGACCATACTCACGACCAGCTTCGAGGACGGCCCCAACGGCCCGCTCGTTCCCGAACTCAAGGAAATGTTTCCCAAGGCGCCCTATATCGCGCGGCCGGGCAATATCAACGCCTGGGACAATGACGAATTTCTCGCTGCGGTCAAGGCCACCGGCAAGAAACAGCTCATCATTGCCGGCGTGGTCACCGAAGTCTGCGTGGCTTTTCCCGCCCTGTCGGCCATCGAGGAAGGCTTTGAAGTGTTCGTCATCACGGATGCATCCGGCACCTTCAACAAGACCACCCGCGACTCTGCATGGTCGCGCATGGAAGCGGCCGGAGTACAACTGATGGGCTGGTTCGCCATGGCCTGCGAGCTGCATCGTGACTGGCGCAACGATATCGAGGGATTGGGAGCATTGTTCTCCAACCACATCCCCAACTATCGCAACCTGATGACCAGTTACTTTGCCAAGGAAGCCTCTTGAGAGGCGCCCGGTCGTCGGGGCTACATCCCCGACGACCGGCCTGCAATGCCGTCGAGGCGTTGCCGGATCTCGGCATCGCTGAGCCAGTGTCCACCAAACATGACCCCGGCGCGAGCATCGGCAATCGCGCCGATGTCTTCCAGCGGATTGGCGCTGAGCAGTATCAGGTCGGCGCGCTTGCCCGCTTCCACCGAGCCAGCCTGATCGAGTTCATCAAAATGTTCGGCCACCGCCCAGGTGCCTGCGTGAATGACTTCGGCCGGGGTCATCCCCATATCGACCCACAATGCCATTTCACGATGGGTGGAAAAGCCGGGTACGCTGAACAACTGCGGTGAGTCGGTGCCGAGCAGAAACGGCGCACCGGCTTGATGCAATCGCTGGAAGGCCAGGCGGCGCAGGGTGACCACCTGGCGAGCACCGGCCGGGTGACCGATGGTTTCTCGCAAACCCTGTAGGGAACTGACCCAACCATCGACGGTATCTTCGGGCATGTAGCGCACTTCCGGGGTATTGCTGCGGATCGAGTCAACCGGCTCACCGCCAAAGAAGGTTTCCCACAACACCATGGTTGGTACCTGTGGAATGTCGTGCTCGACGGTCAGCTCGACCAGCGCATCGAGCCGACCGAGCTCGGCCCGATCAACCACCGAGGCCACGCCCCACAGTGGTGCGATATCGGCCCGTTCGGCTTCGGGCACCAGTTCCTCGACGTAATTGTCGAGGTGATCAATGGTCACCTGTCCGGCCGCCATGATGCCTTCCAGCCCGACCTTGTCCGGCACATGCCCGGCCAGGGGCAAGCCGTGTTCGGAGGCTGCTTCGGCAAGCGCGGCATAGGCTTCCGGGTCAGGTCCTTCACCGATCTTGACCAGGTCGAACCCGGCCTCGGCAAAGTTTTTCACCAGTTCCGGCGCCACATCGGCAGTGGGTGTATTGCCCCAGCCCATGGCCGGACTGCCCAGCACCAGCCGCGGACCGGCCAGTTCACCGGCATTGATTGCATCGCGCACACGTAACTGGTCGGGATGACCCTGCATGCCACGCACCAGGGTGACCCCGTTGGCCAGGTAGAGAAACAGCAGATCGGCCACCTGTTGATCATCCGGTCCGGAGAACGGCAGATGGCCGTGCATTTCGGCCAGTCCCGGCATCAGATAGTGACCGCTGCCGTCGATCAGTTCGGCATCGGCCGGCGGCTCGACCTGGTCGGCCGGCCCGACCGCAACGATGGATCCATTCCGAACGAGGACCGTCTGATTCTCGATCAAAGCGCCCTGGCGGCTATCAACAATCGTGACATCACCGAATGCCACCGTCTGACCGGCGGCCATGGCCTGTCCGTTACCGCCCAGCGTTAACGCAAAGACCAGCAGGGCCGGGATGAAGAGTGAAAATAATCTGAATCGTTGCATGACAAAGTCCTTTCCAATCAGATTCAAACATGCCACCCCGAGGCGCTCGGGTCAATCGAAGCGGTCGGAATAAGTGCCGTCACCAAAAACCTCGAACGGGCTGCTCAGGCTTTCCAGGCGAGCGCCGTCGGTCTTGAGGTCCAGCACATACTCGCCGGGCAGGTCAAAGATAATCACCTCCAGCTCGCTCACTCCGACTGCAGACGAACCGCCGTGCCGTACGCCAGCAGTTCGGCGGCACCTGAAGCCACCTGTGAGGTCACCAGGCGCACTCCGACGACGGCATCAGCCTCGAGTGCGCGGGCCTGGTCGGTCATGCGGTTGATGGCCTCATTTCTGGCCTCGATCATCATTTCGCTGTACTCGCTGACCTCCCCTCCAACCAGGTTGCGCAATGCAGCAACGATGTCACGTCCGATGTGCTTGGCGCGTACGGTATTGCCTCGCACCAGGCCCAGGCTCTTTTCGATGGTGCGGCCGGGCACCTGTTCAGTGGTTGTCAAAATCATTCATCTCCTCCTAGTTCTTCTCTCAACGAGCTTGAGTCGGCCGTCATTCGATCATTGACCACGGTTGCGAACACCACCAGCAGGCCAATGCCCGCCACGACCAACCCGACCCGGATCGGCATTGGCAAATCGAGCAATAGCGGCCATAAATGGCGAAGCGGCTCGATGAACCAGCTCCCAGCCAGTAACAAGCCGACAACAATCAAAAGAAAACCGATAATGCGCAGCACCCTAATCATCGAGCAGGTTCCCTTCCCGGCGGGCCATTTCGCGGCGCTCCAGTATCAATGACAGCAGGACAAGCCCGAAACCGGCCACGGCAAGCGCCAGGCCGGCGGTAATCTGGCGCGGGCAGTCCAGACCGGCGATCAACTGCCAGCTTCCCAGGTAAAAGGTGTAGGCAACCACGAACGCCAGGCCACCCCGCCACAACACCACACCGGTCATGCGCCAGCGCTCGATCGTCCGCGAGGATCCTGTGGGTTGAGTGGCCATAAGCACTCAGTATGCTACTTTTACCAGTCATCGTCATGTGGCGAAAGTCAGGAATCACGCAAAGCTACAATACCCCCTGCCCCTGAATCCTGACCCCTTAGTATGTTCCTCCCCCCGATCAAGCTGACCCCGCAACTGGAATGCCCGCATTGCGGCAAACTCACCCCCAAGCGCAAGCCCGAGTGCGTGCACTGTCAGCAATCCATTCCTGAGAACTTCCGACGACGCGCGAAAGCTGACGGCAAGGTCCGCAGGCATCAGGCCATCGTTGCCGCAGCCGTACTGATTCCGGTCTTCCTGATCGCCCTGACCTGGATTTTTCATCGCCTGGGTTCCTGAACGACACGATTGCGCCGTCAGTCGAGAAACCGCCAGTTCAGACCGGCAAACACGGCGCGACCGGGCAACGGGGCGAACCCGGCCTCGATGATGTCCTCATCCAGCAGGTTGCTGCCTTCGACGAATGCCTCGAATGCGCCAAAGCGCCGTTGGGTGCGGACGGCCAGCTGGGTCGAGCGATTGGCGGATGCACGTTCGACACGATGGATGGTGAACGAGACATCGAATCCCGCGATCGGCCCGAGCAGGCCGCTCAGGGTCCAGCTTCTGCGCGGAAAGTCCAGCGCGTACTTGATCTCGCGTCCACCATCATCAAGCTGTGTGCTCAACACGGTCCAGGACGCAGCAAGGCTCTGGATGCCGTTCAAGTCGCGCGGTCGCCATCGCCACTCGATATCGCCACCGCGAGTCCGATGGCCGTCGAGGTTGTCGGCCACCCAGGTCACCTCGCCAGGCGATCGCGACCAGTCGATCAATCGATCAGTGCGTCGCTCGAAAACCGCCGCGCTCAATCGATGCTCACCAGCGACACGACGCACGCCCGCTTCGTGCAAATCCGAACGCTCCGGTTGCAGGTCCGGATTGCCGACATTTCCGGCCGTCAGCAGATATTGTTCGGTCCATGACGGCACCCGGGCCGAGCGCGCCGAAGAGACAAAGCCTCGCCAATGTGGAGAGAAACGGTAACCCAGGCCGATTGACGGCAACACCTCGCGACCGTGTTCGCCGAAGGAAATGACATGGACACCGGCCTCCAGGCTGGTGCGCTCACCCAAAGGGTGCCGATGGGCCGCCCAAAGGCTGGACTCGGACCGGCGATGATCATCCAGCGCACTAGACTCGATCTGCTCGCGGATTGTACCGGCGCCGAATGCAAATGTTCCTCGTGAAAACTCCCGGCGGGCATCGAACTGGACACCATACACATCGGTTTCATGTTCGTTGATGAATGCCATCTCACCAACCATGGTGCGAAACCAGTCCTCATGACCACGCCAGAACACGCGAGGGGCAACCTCCCAGTCGCCCAACCGGGTTCGGCCGGACACATAGGCCAGTCGAGTGGCCGTTTCTTCGCGCTGATCGGGAAAGTCGGCGGTATAGAATTTCCATGCACCGAAGGCCTTGTCCTCGGCGCCCAGGCCCCAGGTCAGCGAACCGCCGTTGAAATCGGCATATCCACTGTACATGGCCTGGCGCAGATCGCTGTCGGAACGCGAGTCACTCAAATGACCATCATTGCGCAGGGCGTTGACCGAAAACAGGTGACCGGCTTGCGCCCCGCCAAGTCCGAGGTGAACACGTCCGTCGCGAGTATCAAAGCTGCCAGCCCGAACGCCCGCGCCAGCCTCGGTTCCGTCCGGCTTCCGGGTAACGATATTGATCATCCCCCCGGTGGCATTTCCGCCGTGCGCCAGACCTCCCGGACCGCGCACCACCTCGATGTGATCGATCTGTTCAAGCGGTACGGGAATATTGAAATCATGATGCCCGGTCTGCGGATCCCTCAACGGCACGCCGTTGAGCAGCACCAGGGTTTGTTCGTAGGCGGTGCCGCGAATGCCGATATCAGCCTGCACCCCGGCTGCCCCGCGACGCCTGACATCCACCCCGGCCACCCGTTCCAGCAGCTCGGCCAGGGTGGCTGCCGGTGCAGTTTCGATCTCGAGCCGGTCGATTACGGTCACGCTTTGCAGGCTTTCGGTCATCGCAACGCCGAACGGGCTGGCCGTGACCACGATCGTTTCGTCAGTCCGGGGCTGGTCCTGGTCCGACGCCGGGGCCATCCCAGGGCCGACCATCAGCAAGAAAAAGGCGGCCAGAGAGGCACCGTAAAAGGCAATGGATCGAATGAGCATGACAAGCATGAATTTCTGAAAGCGAAGCAGTCTACCTGAGAATTCAATTTCAGGTTGACGAGATTAGCAGCCCTGAACCAGCGATTGGCGCGGCTACAATAGGCCAACTTCGCCCGGATGATGAAAACGTGACCCGAATCAGGATTCGCCAACCCGACGACTGGCATCTGCATCTGCGTGATGGAGACATGCTGAACACGGTGGTTCCGGCCACGGCGCGCAGCTTCGCGCGCGCCATCGTGATGCCCAACCTCAAGCCGCCGGTGCGCACGGTCAGTGATGCACGCGCCTACCGCGAGCGCATCCTGGCGGCCCGACCCGTCGGCAGCGACTTCGAGCCGCTGATGACCTTGTATTTGACCGAAACCACCACGGTCGATGACATCCGCGAAGCAGCCAGGAGCGACTGTGTGCATGCGGTCAAGTACTACCCGGCCGGCGCCACCACCAATTCCGATTCCGGCGTGCGCAAGCTCGAGCGCGTTTTTCCGGTCATAGAAGCCATGGAAAAACATAACCTGCCGTTGTTGATGCACGGCGAAGTCACCGATGCCGATATCGATGTATTCGATCGCGAAGCGGTATTCATCGAGCGCCACCTGGATGGACTGCGCACCACCTTTCCTGACCTGAAGATGGTGCTTGAGCACGCCACGACTGAAGATGCCATCGAATACGTGCAATCGGCGCCCGGACCGATTGCCGCGACCATCACGGTCCATCACCTGCTCTACAACCGCAATGCATTGTTCGAGGGTGGGCTGAGACCCCATCACTACTGCCTGCCGCTGATCAAGCGCGAACGCCACCGTCAGGCGCTCATCAGCGCCGCCACCAGCGGCGACGAACGGTTCTTCCTGGGCACCGACAGCGCCCCGCACCCGAAACACGCCAAGGAAAGCGATTGCGGCTGCGCCGGGATCTATTCGGCGCCGGCGGCCATTGAACTGTACACGGAGGTATTCGAAGCAGCCGGCGCGCTGGACAAACTGGAAGCCTTCGCCAGCCTCAATGGGCCGGCCTTCTACGGCCTGCCGGTCAACGACGGGTTCATCGAACTGGAAAAGCGCACATGGTCAATGGAGCAGGAAATCACGGCCGCCAAAGAAACCATCGTGCCATTGCGCGCCGGTCAGCGAATTGGGTGGCGACAATCAAATGGTTAACCCATCACTGCTGTGCCCACAGGCTGGTAAATTCCGGCACTGAAGTTGTTTTCAGCAACTCGGGATCACCGAAACATTCGACAATGCGACCGGCCTGGCGGACCGAGAAATGGCCACTGACAGCGCGTTCGAACTTGCCATCAAGCAATGGAATACCTTCTTCGCGGCGGCGGCGATGGCCGACCGGAAAGTCAATAGATACCTTTTCGGTACTTGACCCATCGGCAAAGAACACCTGTACGGAGTTGCCGATCGCGCGCTTGTCGGGATCGAAGTACTCCTCGGTAAAGTGCGGGTTTTCCCTGACCGTCATCTTGTCGCGCAAGGCATCAATGCGCGGGTCGGCCGCGGTTTGATCCGAGTAGGACTCGGCACTGAGCTCGCCGAAAATCAGACCGATCGCAACCATGTACTGCAGACAATGGTCGCGGTCGGCGTAGTTGTTCAGTGGCCCGGTCTTGTCGATGATGCGCACTCCGGCCTCCTGGGTTTCAATCTCGACGTGCTCGATCTGGTCGATTCGATCGGCCACCTCGGGATGCAGTTGAAATGCGCATTCGACCGCGGTCTGTGCGTGGAACTCGGCCGGAAAGGCAATCTTGAACAGGATGTTCTCCATCACGTAACTGCCCAGCTCACGCTCAAGCACCACTTCCCTGCCGCCGAACAGGACATCCTGAAAACCCCAATTCCTGGCCGTGAGCGCCGTCGGGTAGCCGATTTCGCCCTTGAGCGTGAGCAGCGCAAGCTGCACGGCCCGCCGGCAGGCATCCGCGGCCGCCCAGCTCTTGCGCGGGCCGGTATTGGGTGCATGCCGATAAGTTCTCAGGGCGCCTCCATCGACCCAGGCCTGGCTGAGCGCGTTGACCACATCCTCGCGGCTGCCGCCGAGCATGCGCGTGACCACCGCCGTGGAAGACACGCGCACCAGTAATACATGGTCCAGGCCGACCCTGTTGAAGGCATTCTTCAACGCCAACACCCCCTGGATCTCGTGCGCCTTGATCATGGCCTCGAGCACTTCGGCCATGCTCATCGGTGAGCGACCGGCCGCGCGATCAACACGCGAGCGCCAGTCGGCCACCGCCAGAATCGCACCGATATTGTCGGACGGATGACCCCACTCGGCCGCCAGCCAGGTATCGTTGAAATCCAGGTAGCGAATCTGGGTGCCGATATTGAAAGCCGCCTGGGCTGGATCCAGCCGATAAGGCGTCCCGGGGACTCGCGCCCCGTGCTCCAGGTCCAGCCCTGGCACCAGTGGGCCGAGCAGCTTGACGCACTCCGGGAATTTCAGCGCAAACAGGGCGCAGGCCAGCGAGTCCTTCAGGCACCAGTGGGCGGTCTGCCAGGCAACTTTCGAATCGATTGGGTGATCGCAGACATAGTCGGCAAGCGTCTGCAGCAGCTCATCAGGCTGCAACCGCCTGGCCGAATGCGAATCGAATTCCTCACTCATGGGCCATCACCGCTTCAGTCGAAACCGCTTTCTACCTTACCGCGCTTTAGGTCATTCGATCCGCATGGACCCATTCGGCGACGGCGACCATCGAACTGTGTACCCGACCGATCGGGGCGCGAGAATCATTGGCATCGTTCGAGGTGAGCGTGTAATACATTGTTTTGCCGACCTTTTTCAGTTCAGATCGGGTTCAGAAGAAATTCATGGTGCAGTCCGCCCAATCATGATTGGATGACGTTGCGATTCAAATTCATCTTGTCTGGAGGTATAACCATGTCGAAGCATTCGATCCTCAAATCACTTACCCAAAAACCGCGAATACTGGTGCTGACCGGCGCATTCTTGATTGGCCTGACCTGCCTGCCGGTCGCCATGGCCCAGAAACCGCACATGCAAGAGCCAGAGTCCATGCCTGATGAGAGCTTGTGCATCATTCTGATCATGCTTGGCGCAATGCCACCCTTCTGCGAAGAAGAGGAAGAAGAGGACCCGATTCCGCCAGTCGAAGCCTTTCCACTGACGGCCGAACGCAGCATGTTTCCCGATGATGTCACCATCACGATCGATCTGGAGGTCACCCAGGGCGAAACTGACCGCGATCCGGTCACTCTGGAAGTTGACGATCCCTCGCGGGTGACTGTGGCGGAAATTGTCGTTCAGCCCGGTGGGGCGTTCCCATGGCATACCCATCCGGGACCGGTATTGGCCGGAGTCGATTCCGGTGAGGGTGGACTTGTTTACGTCTATGCCGATGATTGTGAACATCGTCACTATGAAGCAGGCGAAATATTTGTCGACCCGGGCGACAGTGTTCATACCGCTTACAACCCAAGCGAGACCGAAGAGACCACGGTTGTGGCAACCTTTCTCGACGTACCGGATGCCGATGAAGACGGCAACCCCGCGCCATTGACCATCCCGATCGATCCGGATGATGGTGCCGACCTCGATGTTGAGTGCGGCATCGAGCGCTGAGATTCCAGCTTCGGAATAAACTGGGGGCAGGGAGGCGACTGCGATGTCGCCTCCCGCATTTGCACATCATGGCAACCGGACAGATACACCCAGCTGTGCGCTGTGACCAGGAGTGTTCGACCAGGCCAGGGCCGCGTAACCGGTTCCGCAGTCCCGGCTACTGTGC
>SL_3KL_010_SEDDRAFT_10000718_pt1 | contig 28505 bp, 29 predicted proteins | sample SodLakKL_010_SED_2_FD_10381 | JGI IMG/M metagenome (IMG submission 10381)
ACCACTCCTAACAATAAATTTAATGTCAACCAAGCTGATCTTTCTATTTTATTTTCCTTCATTCTTTTCAAGTCCTTTCTTTTATTACTTATACCATGATTTTTCAGGCAAAAAAATAGGGCTTTATGCCCTATTTTTTATTCTTCTACTTCTGCTTCTGCTTCTGCTTCTGCTGCATCTTCTTCTACAAACCACGATTTACATTCAGGGCAAGTTAAAATATCCTTTTCTGCTTCTGCTGCATCTTCTTCTGCAAATATCGCTCTGTCTTTCATCAACTCAGTAACTCCTAGTAGAGCGGCAAATGCTCCTATTCCTATCATTGCACAATCTCCAACAATTCTCACTGTTCTTCCTATTTTCATTTTAAATCAATTCCTTTCTTTTATTACTTATACCACATAACAAAACGTCTTAATAAAAAACTTAACTAATAAGTTTATTTTCTTTAGCTACATAAAAATATAAAAAAAATAGGGCTTGCGCCCTATTCTTTATTCTACTTCTTTTGTTGTTTCTTTAATGTCTGCTATGGCAGACATTTCCTTTTTCATAGCGTCATCAATCTCTTTTTGTGCTAGGAGCCCAAGTGCTCCAGCCCCTGCCGCTGCTAGACCTATCACTACCAATGCTGCATTCAATGCCACTGTTTCTATCTTTTGAAATTTCATCTTAATCACCCTTCCTTTCTTTTATTACTTATACCACGATTTTTCAAGTAAAAAAAATGGGAGTTGTTACCCCCAAAATTTAGCCATTAACAGCATTGGCCCAAAAGCTATTAACCCTAAAATTAATCCCCAAAACAAATCCTTAATTGTTTGCCACATTTATACCTTCTCCTTTTTCTTCCTTATACTACGATTTATTCTTCTGACTCTAGTCCTTGTAAAAGCTCAAACTCGTAGTCTTCAAGGCATCTGTTGATATAAATTCTTGTCTTTACTCCACTGAGGTAGAACTCTATCATATCATAACCATTTTCTTGGGGAATTAACTCTATCTCTTTTATCTCTTTTTTAAAGGGGTATAGAAGTCTTAATGCTGTAACAAAACTGTCATCACAATTATCATTATACTTTATGTATTGAGTTTTTTTCATTATTTTTCTCTCCTTTAAAGCTTTATATTTTGTCTATCAAACCATGTCTCTCCATCCCTCACCATACCTGTACTTATAATACATTTCTGGAGGGACCTTATAAATGTATTGCCCACAACGTATCAAGCAAGCGTTTTTACCGTAGTACATTTTTTTCATTCCCTTTATGCTGCCAGTATAATGGAAATTAGGGTATTGGTCGATATTATATTTTTTTCCTTGTTCAACTTTCATATAAATTACTCCTGGCATTTCTATACCCTCTCCTTCTTTTGTTTTCGATAAAAAAAAGGGAAAGGCATGAAGCCTAACCCTTGATAGCCTTAATTAAACCTCTTAACTGAGTGCCGATAACTACTGTTAAAGCACCGAGGCCAATTAAGCTATTCCTGTTTGTAGACACTTGTTTGTCTCCAACCTTGAAATTTACTGGGAAATTATTTTTTGCCATTTCCCAAAGCTCTCTTAGAACTTCTTTCCTTTCTTCGTTTACTTCATTATTGATGTCCATTTCATCCACAATTTTTCACTCCTTCCTTTTATTTCTTATACCACCATCAATTGTCCCTTTTGTCAGCTTGCTGTTGGTTTAAATCTTTAATCATTTTTTTTAGGTCTTTCACTTTTTCTTTTTCTTTTTCTGTCTTACAAATAAAACATATGTAAGCCCCAACTATTATTAACCAAAAAATTCCACCTATTATATAAACCATAGTTTTCGTCCTCTCTTTTATAATTTATACCTGCTCAGTAACAAATAAAAAAAGAAAGCATTAGTCAGATTCGAACTGACTACCTCCTAAGTTTACCTTAGGCGCTCTACNATTTGAGCTATAACACTTTCTTTTATTACTTATACCACGATTTTGGCGTCTATTAAAAAGAGATTGTTTCTACTTTTACTTCTTTTATGCTATAATGATATCAGAATAATCTGAATAAAATCAAGGAGGCTGTCGCTATGCCTGACAATCAAAAAAAGATCATTAGAAAAAAAGTGAGTGAAAGATCGGTAAAAGAATCTAGAAGCTTTGCTAACGCATTAAGCAAAGAGGCTCGAGAACTTTTTAGAGATGCGAAGAGTGATGAGTTACCATTATTAAGTGTTAAGGATTCTCGTGGAAAATTGGTTGAGATTGATAAATTTTTAACAAAAGTTGCAAATATAGAAATTTTTAGGCCAACACCTGAAAACGTAGAGTCTTTTGTTAAAGATTACTTTATTGAAGAGTTAAAGCCATTTCCTGACGAGATTCCTTTCTCAATCAATTTTATTCCTATCAATTTTACAGAATCGGATGACGACGAAGATGGCGAACCTTTAGTTCAAGACGGAGAGGGAGTTGTGTTGGTCTATTATGGTGATAAGACTTTGGAGTTACCATTTAGGGTATCAAATGGCTTGTTTGTTCCATTTGATACTATAAGACATGGGGATGAAGGCGTTTATTATAGCCGTGAAAATTTGCAAAAAATTCTCAACCACATGGGTAGGAATCAGGGTGAGGATGAGTCTATTGATCCATATGAGGATGTTGTTAATGAAGACAACAAGGTTTTAAGAGACGAAGGTTTCTTAGACGATGTTTTAAGCATTCGAAGCACTCAAGGTGTTGACGGGGTGGACAATTCTTATTGGGCTACAGCTTCAGAGAAATGTGATGATTTTTTAGAAAAGCTTTCTAATCTTAGGGTTGTTGATACTGACAAGCTTAAAGAGGCTTTTTCTTTGGTGAAGAAAGATATGGTTAAAAACAGACTCGATAAAATAGACAAACTAGCTGAGGATGAAGGCTTTAGTAAAGATATTCTTGACTCTGTCACGAACTTTTCTGACCTCAAGTTCTTAAATTTAGAGAATGTTGAGCCAGGAACGTATGTAAAGTTTCCTGAAGGTGATGACGGCTTATCTATGAAAAAAGGTTATATTGGAGAGGTTACAGATACTATACTTCCTTTATTCGAAAGCCCAGATGATAAGGGTGACAGCAAAAAGATTGTTATAACGATTGATGGTAAGTACAAGGTTTTTAACCCTGGAGACAAATTTTTATCATTATTAGATGGCGAGCCAGCTTCATGGGAAGTTATAGATAAAGCAACAAAAGTTTTAAAGCAGGGTAAAACATACACAGCTTTCATGTATGATGGTGTAACTTTTAGCTATCCTTTTGTCGTAGATAGTATTAGAAGTGGTTCTCAATATAGTAACTTGAAGCTTTCAAAAATATATGAGTGTCGCTCATTAAATACTGTCGGTGGTACAGAGTTTATTTTTGGAGTCAGCCCAAAACCAAGCGTCGAAAATATTGCTGTAGACAAAGACACTTACATTAATATGTGGTTAGACGTTGAGGGTAGTGGAGATAAGATTGATTACTATAAGGCTATGATTCCGAAAGATAAGCCAATAGTATTGTTGCAAGATGGTGCTTTATATGTTGAATTGAAGGGTAAAATCAATAATTACTTAATAGACAAAGACGAACTATACTTTGAATACACCGAAGACTTTCTTAAATCTGCAACATTATCTGAGAGAGTTCAGATTGACTTGGTGTCTAGGGATGAAAAGCATCCAAGGTTTCATATAGACATAAAGTGGCTTGATAATGATAAGAAGATCTTTAGGACAAGGAGAAAGAAGTTCCAAAACGCCTCTCATGGGAAGGCTGCTGGGGTTTTAAAGAGTTGTGGCTACTCTTATCAAGAAGCTTCTGAGGGTTTAACAAAAGCCAAGCTTAATGGTCGATCTGTCCTTGAGATAACAGATGCTCATACTCCAGACCAGGTATCAGAAGATGTCGGCGGGGACGATATGGGAAGAGTTAAACAGAGGGTTCAGAAATCTTCTTTTAATCCTGCAATTGCTGAAACATTACTTGCAAACATTCTCGGTGAAGGGATAAAAGAGTCTTTACCTGCTGAGATGAGTGGGTTTGAAGACACTCCACGTCATCAGTTAACACCAGATCAGAAAGACGCCTTAGATATGTTTAAGTTGGTTGACAAGGTTGGCTGTAATGAAAGCTTTGGTGTTGCTGCTTCTATGGAAAAGATAGCAGTAAAGAAACAGAACGATACATTATTAGGTATATCTAAGATGCTTGTTGCAAAGCATAAGTTTGAAGATTTCCTTGTTAAATGCGCTAAAGGAAAGGATTCCTACTTTGGCGTTGAAGATTTAATAAAGACTTCTGGTAATGAATTAGTTGACACAATGGAAAAAGCTGCAGAAGAACTAGTTGAATTAAAACATGCTCAAATAAGCACAGGTAACGAAGTAGTTCCCATGACATTAATTCATGGGACCTTAAAGCAGTTCGATCAATTTAAAAAACTTATAAAGGCAGAGTAAGATCTCTGCCTTTAGGATTTTACTTTAGGAGGCAATGCAAATGTATAAAGAGGCATTACAAAAAGTTAGGAAATTAGCGAAAAGTTACGATAATTATTTGGAGAAGGTTGCTCACGAGTATTCCGTTATTAACCCTGAAACTTTAGACCTCAATGAAGAAGAGTTGTTGGCTATGAGAGATGAGTTGGGTCGGGCTTATGGAGAGTATTCTGATGACTATGATGCATTGGGCGATCGTAAAAGTGATATAGCCAAAATTCTTGGTGGTGGATTTGGAGCAAGCTATGGAGCGATCCAAGGAGGAAACCTTGCAGGCTTAGATCTTCGAGGAGCGTCCTCAAAGATTCCCCCTAAAATACTCCTTGGTATGGCCCTTGGTGGTACTCTAGGAGGGGCATTAGGGTATGGCGCTGGTTATTTAGGTGATGTTGCAATAGATCATCACAGGTACCCTGATTTAGAGGAAAAGATTAAGAGAGCTATGGCTCTTGAAGATGAACTTTACAATAGAATAACTGACGACATCTCAGCATTAAAAAGAGAGCGACCTGATCTTGACAAAAAAACTATCAAAGAAAAGCTCAGAAGGGCAGAGGAAATAAGTTGGCCCGAAGGAGCGTATTAATATTTTAGGAGGGGGAAATAAATGGGGTCTGGTTCACTAAAAACTTTTTTTGAAAAAATAGCTAAGTTAAAAGATGATGTTCAGTTATTTTCTCATCAACAACAAGCTGTAGACAAACTGGTTAGCAATAAGGGTGTTGGTTTAGTAGCTCATCATATGGGGCTTGGAAAGACACTAACCTCTATTGCTGCTTTTGAAAAAACTAAGGGCCCAGGAGACAAAGCCTTGGTTGTTTTGCCTGCAGGTTTGAAGCAAAACTTTGTGGATAATATAGAGCAATTTACTGACTCGTCTCATTATGTTATTAGCAAGGCTGATGCTCAGTATCCTAATGTAGATTATTATATTATCTCTTATAATTTGCTGCTTAGGCATTATGAAAAGGTTGTTGACAAGGTAGGGCCGAAAACTATTATTGCTGATGAAATCCACAATGCCAGAAACGAAGACACAAAGACATACAAAACATTGATGGATATACGTCCCAAAGTTGATAGCTTCATTGGCTTAACTGGCTCTATAATCAATAATGATCCTAGTGATATTGTTCCTCAGCTAAACATTGTTTCTAATAAGGGCCATGAATTAGGTAGCTCAGAAATGTTTAACAATAAGTTTTTGAGAAAGGTCGAAAAAAGGAAATATATTCCTATTCTGAGTAGTTTTGGAATCAAGGGTGGTGTTGAGGACATTGGGTATGAGCTTAAAAACGCTCCTAGGTTAAAAAAAGAGCTTGGAAAGTATGTTCACTACATGGGTATGGATAGCGTGGATAACTTACCAGACAAGATTTTAGAAAGAAAAGAGGTTGAGATGTCTCCAGAACAAAAAAGGCTTTATGATTTTGTTTTTAGAAATTTACCTCGTGCGTCTATGAATAAGATAAAGAAAGGCTTGCCAATAGACGAGAAAGAGTTATTTCACATCCTTCCTATGCTTCAGAAGGCTAGGGAGTTATCAAGCGGAACCCATGTCTTAAAAGATATGCCAATAGAAGAAGCTGCTGCTAGAACTCCTAAGCTGTCTCAGGCTTTAACTGACATAAAGGATCATTTAAGTGACAACCCAAACGGAAAAATTGTTGTTTACAGTAATTTCGTCGCTGGTCTCGAAGCTTTATCGGCATCTCTTGACGCTGAAGGAGTTAGTCACGGTGTATTCATTGGAGCAGGAAGTATATTTGGTGATTCTAGGGTTTCAAATGCGTCTCGACAAGAAGCTGTTGATAATTTTAAAAAAGGCGAGACACAAGTGATTTTAATATCGAGCGCTGGGAAATTGGGTCTTTCATTTCCAAACGCAACTATGCATATTACTTTGGATGGCCATTGGAACCCTGAAATAATATCTCAGTCTGAAGCTAGGTCAATAAGGCAAGACTCTGAAGCTGACAAAATTCAGGTAAGACAATACGTGAGCGTTCCTCCTAGAAAGCTGCTTGGTCTTATGGGAAGAGATAGCTCTATTGATGAGATGGTTTGGGATGTTTCTGGGAGGAAAGCAAAAAAGAATGATTTGATATATAATTTACTTAGAGACAAGTCTCTATCAAAAACTGCGGGAGGGAATAAAATGTACAAAGAAGCATTACAGGAATTTGAAATGTTATCAAAAATTTATGATAAGGATAAGTTAGAAAAGATTGCGGAAGAGGTTCTTGATCGTGATGAGAAAGAGTTTCGAAGCAATCATCTTGTAGGGGCCTTAGGAGCCATCCCTGGAGCCGTACTTGGTACAGCTCTTTGGCCATTGGCGGCTATGTATTCAGGGGCTCAACTCGGTGGCCAAGCAGGTTCCTTAGCTGCCACATCTGCTCATAAAGGTATACACAACCTCTTTAATAGGAAGAAAAAGAAGGATAGATCAAGCATAGACGAAGAGGTTGCTCAGTTTTCAGCTAGAGAGCCTGTTAACTTTGAGAAAATAGTGGACAACATTGACGATTTTGAAGTAGCTGCGACGTCTGACAATGACCTTTCGGTTATCCTTCGAAATAAACACACTGGGGAGCTTTTCAAGGTTCAAAATTATGGTGAAGAGATCGGCGTTGCCCCTTTTCTTTAAGGAGGGAATAAAATGTACAAAGAAGCATTACAAGAGTTTGAAGTTTTAGCAAAAATTTATGATAAAGATAAGTTAGAAAAGATTGCGGAAGAGGTTCTTGATCTAAATTTTGAAAAACGTGAGGAGAGGCCTTTCCTTGATAGAATGAAAGAATTGAAAGAATCGTCTCAAGGCAATATTTACTGGGATGCCCTCCAAGCAAAAGCGAGAGGGACGGGTTTGGGACGGGCTGCAGGGGGAGCTTTAGGAGCTTTAGGTGGACATTTGGCTACGGGTCCTAAAGCTGGTTTAACAACTGCTAAAACTCTAGCTATACCGACTGGTGCTTTGGCTGGAGGTCTTTTAGGTGGACATTTGGGGAACAAGTACTATACTGAGCCAGCATCACAACGATTGCAAGAAAAGTTTGAGGCTAGGCGTGCAGATTTCGATGATGCGATGATAAATAATCTTGTTGATGATTATGATGTGATGGCGATATCTTCCGACAAGAGTTTCGGCATTCTTATGAATAAGCATACTGGGGATGTTATTGGGTTTAAGACGGATGGCGAAGATATTAGTATGACCCCCCTTTAAGCAGCGATAAAAAAGGAGTGATATTCGTGACAAAAAAGAGGAGAGAGAATGTTCAAGATTTAAATAGTTACAAAACTACTGACCTACAAAATATTAGACCAGAGTACAAGGATTGGATAGATAATATTGAGAAAAAACCACATTCTAAGTATATAAAATACTTGTTAACAAAAAAATACTCTGCTGACGCTGTTAACAAGGAATTAATAAGGCTGGGCTTGTCTTGTCCATCTAGTGATCAACTTAAAACATATTTTCTTTATGTCATGTTGCCTTTGATAGAAAAGTTTGATTTAGTTGATGTTTATGAAGATTATATTATTTCTATTAGAGACGGAAAGGGGCGAAGGAATAAGATTTCGGGAAATAACTTTTATGTCCTAAAATTTATTTCTGATTTTGATAAGAATGAGAAGGGTAGAATAAATTTTTGTAGGTTGCTAAAAGTTCTTGATATAGATTGTTTGTGGGCTGATGAGATCTTTCAATTCTATGGCGATGAAGAAGCCCTTCCTTTAGACGATAAGGGCAGTAAAATAATCGATATAAGTCGTAGTAAATTTAAGGAGTCAATTACAAGCACAGAAAAGATACTTCTCTATAATAAGAGATTTTTGGTAGATAAATTGTTGTTAGACAATGTTTCTCCTGAAAGAATTGCTAGAATATTAAAAAATAACTACAACTCTGTATTTACTAAGGATGACATAGCCAATTACTCTAGAATATTTTTTAACTATAAAAGAAGGGACCTTGAAAGCACAATTGAAGAACTTGAAGATGAAAAGAATAATTTAAGCCTTCAACTAAGAGATCTTATGGATAGGGACGATATATCTTTAGGGGAAAAAGCCACAATGACATCCAAGCTTGAGATAAGAATTAAAGAGCTTGATAAGACGATTAAGGAGTTGAATGCGACATATAGTGATGTAGCTTTTAATGAAGGGACTTTGAATAACCTGGAAATAACTGATATGTTTAAAGATGTGATAAAAAGGTCTTATGCTCGATTCAAAAACCTTGATAGATATAACGACGTGGACATTGTAGATTCCTTAAATAAGTTGGTTCGTGCAATGTCGAGCTCAGCTACAGCTTACACATCTTTAATTGATAATGAAGAGAAAATGAAGAAGAAGGACAAAAACCTCACACAAGTTCTGCTTGAACTTACAGAAGAAAGTGTTGACCAAACGTTAGATATCGCCGAGGCAAAAAAGGTTCAAGCTACATTAGCTAGAAACCAAATTGAGGGGGTTGACGATGTATAAGCATGTTGATCCTGATCATAGGTGTGTTTATTGTAATAACGTTTTGGAGTCCTTACTTGATGTTGGCGAAGGTGGTTTAATTAACGTTATCTATAGGAAGTGTTTAAAATGCAATTACTCATTGTGTTCTTGGGAGATTGAAGATCCTAAATATATAGATAAGATAAGGATAGGGAGTTGGCACATCAGAAGGAAAAAGCTAGTGTTGTGTAAAGGCTACACTCCTTTTTCTATCAATGAAAGAACTGGCTTACTTTTATGTGTTAATTACTCAGAATGTAAGAAAGAAAAAAAGCATAAATACATCCTTTCTTTCTTAGATAGCCATACAGGAGGAGAATTTTGTTTGCCTTGGGATGAAATGGTTTTAAGTTGTGATTGCGTTGAGACTGTATATTATTTTTTAAAGTATTTTAATTTTAGTAAAAAGTCTTTTTTACTAAGTCACAAGGATTTTAAGAATATAAAGAGTATTTACGCTGACAAGTGTTTAATTTAACAAAAGGACGTGATTAGTATGTTTAAAGAAGCTCAAATAGCTTTAAGCGAATTTGAAAAACTTTCTTCTGAAGATAAAGAGGAAATATCTAACGCAATTCTTAATGAAAAGATTGCTGTATTAAGCCCTGAGAAGCAAGAAACTGCTTACAATGTTGCCAAGGGTTTGAATATCGTTCCTTATATTGGTGGTTATATGGGGACTGCGAGAACGATTGGGAAATTTATGGACCCTCTTTTAAAAGCTCATCCAAAAACTAGGCTGTTAGGAAAAGGGCTTCATGCTCTCAGTCATGTTGCGCCATTCGTTGGGGGTATGATTGGTGGCCAAGCAGTTCAGACAGGGTATGATAAACTTACCGATGTTGCTTTACCTAAAGGAAAAAGGCGAACAGGAATAAGGCAGCAAATTGGTCAGGACGTCTTAGCACCTCTTAACGTTGCCCCTAACCTTGTCCTGCCGACATTAAGAGATAATCCCGAGGCTTTCCAAGACTTCAGCTCTAGGGCGAATGAACACTTTGAGTCCTTGGACGAGCCTTATAGAATTCAGGAGTATGGAGATTTAAAGCATCTTGTTTCTCCTGAGTTTGGTAGTTATTTTGACTAAAGGGGGTGTGGTGGAAAGTTTTAGGTTTTTGTGATAAAGTCTTTATATGAAAAGGTATTTTTGCAGAACATTGTTTTTAAATAATACAAGAAAAAATGTTGTTAAAAAATAAGGAGGAATTTCAAATGTTTAGAGATTTATTAAATGAATTTGAAGTTTTAGCAAAAGTGTATGACAGGGAAAACTTAGAAAAGGTGGCTGACGCAACATTACAGAATGCAGAGGCTTTATTAGGCGAACAGGATTTTGAGGGTATTGAGGATGTAGCTGGGGGTCAAGGTAGTAATTTGGGTAGAAACTTGCTTTTATTAGCTGCTCTTGCTGCGGCATCTGGGGCAGGAGGGTATGCTTCAGCGGGTAAGATGAAACCTTTGAAGAACTTGCATGGTCAACCCAAACCGTTTGATTTTCAAGGAATGAAGCCTAAAACAGCCCCTTTTAAAAAACCTGCTTTAGGTCAAAGATCTGAGGCATTAAGATATCCACAAGGAGGAAATCTTGCAGGGGGTGGCTCTGTCGTAGATGACCCAAGACTTTGGCGAGAACAACTTTTTAGATCTCTTTCGTAAGTTTCCGAAGTTAAGGTAGGTCTTTTTTGTAATTTTTGTGATAAGGAGGTTATGCTTTCATGTTTAGAGATTTACTATACGGTTTTGAGAAATATGCTACTGAAAATGATAAAGAAGAATTAGAAAAAGTCGCTGAAGAAACTATGAATGATTTACATGGCGTTAAAAGTGAGTATGTAAAACAGGTTTTAAGAGCTAATCAAGAACTCCAAAAACTAAGAGATGACCATGCAAGGAGAATGTCAGACGCACAGGTCAGGGGCGTTGAAGTTCCTGGCACTGCTGGGTTTTTTGCTGGAGGAGCTTTAGGTGGGGGGTTAGGGGCTTTAGTTGGAAATAAATTTGCTCCAGGTATGGGAACTAAGGCTGCTATTATTGGAGCGTTGCTTGGTGGAAGTGGAGGTGACGCTCTCGGCACTCATCTAGGTCAGAAACATTTACTACCTAAATTTGAGGATAGGGCTATCGACGAAACAGGTCAACGAGCTCAAGGAATTATGGACCCAGCAACCCATTCACAAGAAGAGCTCATGCAAGCTTATCGTGATGCAGGCTTATTAAGTCCTTATAATATGGTAACAGGAACATTACCACCTGAAAGAATGAATGCCCTTCAATCATTAATGGCAAACATGGCGATTTCGGCGTTGTAAGTGATTTTTTCTAGCCCACTTTTAACTAACAAAGTGGGCTAGAAAATAAGGAGGAATTTTAAAATGTATAAAGAAGTTTTAGCAGGGTTTGAGTTTTTAGCAAAAGTACTTGAAAAGGACGAACTGGAAAAAGTTGCCTCTCTTATGCCTAGACAACCTAATCCGTACGACCCTCAAAATTTAGGTACAGACTCTTTTCAGAGAGGTTTAAGATTTTTTGGGTATTTACCTGAAGAGAAAGAATTGACCTTACAAGATGTTAGAGATCGTTTGAACACTCGCTTTGGGAGTCCTAGAGGAGAAGTTAGTCCTGGAGGAGAAGTTAGTCCTGGAGGAGAAGTTAGTCCTGGAGGAGAAGTTAGTCCTGGAGGAGAAGTTAGTCATGGAGGAGAAGTTAGTCATGGAGGAGAAGTTAGTCCTGGAGGAGAAGTTAGTCCTGGAGGAGAAGTTAGTCCTGGAGGAGAAGTTAGTCCTAACAAGCTTTATCTGGGAGATTCTATGAGGGCAGGAGCAGATCAAGGAGGGCGTATAGGTAGGGGTGTTGGTCGTATTGGAGGGGCTGTGACAGGAGCAGGGACGGGTGCTTTAGGTGGTTTTATGTTAGGTGGTCCTGTTGGAGCTGCTATTGGAGCTATTGGAGGCGGTGTTTTGGGAGGAGTAACATCTGGCTTTTCAGGCGGTTTAGCTGGACGGGGTATTGGTGGTGTGGTTGGTGCGTCGAACCACTTAGCGAGGAGAGCTCGGGAAGGAGTTTCTTCAGCAGCCTCTAACCTTTGGAGCAATGTTGATGAGGGTTTGGCAAGGCAGGCATATGAGGATTACGAATTAATAAAGGAAGCTTGTGGACTTCTCTCTGAAGTTGTTAATAGAGATGTATCTAATGATTTGTTTGAAAAATACGCAGAAGAAAATGAAGACATTCGTCAGCTATCAGGGTTAGCCAGGACGGGTTATTCTGCAGGTGGAGCTCTTGGTGGTGGAACAGTCGGTGCTGCAGTAGGGGCAGTCACGCCTCTTATCTATGCTCTCGCCAGATCTTACATGCTAGGTCCTAAAAAAACTCTTCTTGGGAAACCTACCCCAAGCGGTGCTCGTTTAGATCAGGGTTGGACTGAGTATGCTAGAAGAGCTAAGGCTGATGCCGTTAGTCATGGCTTACTAAGTGAACAGCAACTAGGCATGAATGCAGAGGATTTACTCGCTCATTCTTTAATGGTTAATAGGCCAATCGCAGGGGCCCTTGCTGGTGGGCTTGCTGGAGCTGGAATAGGTTCAAGGAGAGCTGTTTCTAATGCTGAGAAAAGATTGTCTCAACAGAATTTGTAAAAATTAAAGGGATGATAATATGTTTAAACAAGCCCTAGATCAATTTGCGTTGTTATCCAAAATTTATGATAAGGATCAGTTAGAAGATGTTTCCAGGCAAATTTTATATCCTTATAATAAAGAAAAGGTTGAAAAATTACTTGGAGATAGGCCAAAACCTTCAATACCTTCTATTATTTATGACCCTCTTTATCGTCAGTTTGTGCCTTTTGGAAATGAGTTGTCTTTAATAACAGGAGTTTTATTATCAGCTTTTCAAGATCTTTCTACTGATGAAAAAATCTCTTTATATGAAAGACTTAAAAAGAAGGAGAAGTTAAGGCAAGAGCATTTAAAGGGAAGTCCATTTTATAAAAGTTTATTTAAAAAACTAAAGTTAAAAGGGGATGACAATCCAATCAACACTGCTTTGGAGGAGCCAGAACAAGATATAGATTTGTGGATAAGATCAACATTATAAGCAACAAAGGGCGTGATTCCTATTAATGATAGTTGGATTAGAAGTTACAGTCTTGACAAGATGACATTAGAATTAAAGCTTTTGCCCAAACCTCTTTTCGAAAAAGTGCCTAATTTTGCCAACAGAGATCGTCCTCTTTACGGGACAAGGATTCCCAAATTTAACATAGCCTTCCATGAGATTTTGCAAATTAAAAAGAAAATTCCTGACCAACAAAGTTATGCGACTTTTTGGATACTCAAGGCTCATGAAGAAGGCTTTTTTGATGGAATTGATGGCTATTTAAAAGAGAGGGGTTTATCCTTAATAGATTTTGTGATGGGTTTTAGAAAACGAGCTTGCAGAAACTACCCCTCTTTTGTTAGGGAGCTATATTTGTATCGACTATTGATAGATTTTGTGGAGCCTAAGATAGACAACAAGAAGTTTATTTATGACATTGACTGGGATAGTAAAGGGTATGACTTTGTGTGTATTGATAAGGAAAGTGAAGAGCCTCTATTTGGGATAAAAAGTTTCCTGGATTCCCGTTTATCTAATGTTATGTTAGAATATAAGAAACAGTATCGAAGTAAGAACATTTTGCCATACATCGAATTACCAGTTTGCCCTGATAATTGCTTTAATTTAAATGATTTTTATTTAAATAAAAAGGCTGACATGCATAGCGTTGTCGAATTTATTAACGAGGGTGTTTTTGATGATATTCGAAGAGAAAGCTAGTTTAGCCGAATTAAAACCATCTCAATTTGCTCAAAGTGTTTACCTAATAGATGGACAAGATTTTCGTTTAAATGAACGTGACTATCTCCTGCCTATTTATGATACTAGAATACCTCAAGGGCTATTGAAGTGTGGCCGCCAGGTAGAGAAGTCTACAACAGCGTCTGTTAAAATGGCGAATTCAACTCTTTTAACACCTTTTAATAGAACTTTATATGTAGCTCCTAGGAATGAGCAAGTTAAAAGTTTTTCTAAGTCTCGGCTGGGAAAGCTTTTTAGGTATAGTAAAAAAGATTTTGTTAAAGACTATTATATGCAGCCTGACTTGTCTGACCAAGTTTTTATGAAGGAGTTTACAAATGGTTCAGAGATATATTTGCGCCATTGTTATGATGAGGGTGACAACATTCGTGGCATTACAACTATAGAAAACCATATTGACGAAGTCCAGGATATCTTGGTTGACGCTATTCCTGTTATTGCAGAAACACAATCTCATTACCCTGAAACTAGGCGAACATGGTATTATGGAACTCCTAAAAGTTTTTCAAACACAATTGAACAGTTATGGGGAGACTCTAAGAAATATGAATGGATTATACAGTGTTCACGTTGCAATACTTATCAAATCATGGGTGTTGAAAACTTAACTCCAGACTCTTTTGTGTGTCGTAAATGCAAAGAAGATCTCTCTGAAAAAGATAGGGCGGATGGTTTTTGGAAGGCCTTGAATCCAGAAGGAAGTATTTACGGGTTCCACATTTCTCAATTAATGGTTCCTTGGATTACCGCCAGGGATGTATGGACGAAATACATTACATATCCGCCAGCTAAGTTTTATAATGAAGTTTTAGGGTTATCTTATGAGGTTGCTGATAAGCCAGTTACAGAGACTTTGTGGAATGAGTTGTGTGATGATAGCTTGTCAATGTATGGGAAAGCCGAGGGAGAGTTTGCAAATAAAAAAACCTACATAGGCGTTGACTGGGGAACAGGAGAAGAGTCTTACACAGCTGCGACAGTCTTTGCGTATAACGACAATGGGTTATTTCAAAACCTTTATACAAAGTTTTATACGCATGGGAAAGAAATGGAGCCCGATTATCAAGTTAACCACATATCTTCTTTAATGAAATTGTTTAAAGTAGATTTTGGACTTCTTGATTGGGGCTTTGGATTCACTCAGAATAAACAACTTATATCTAGATTTGGAAAAAGGTTGGCCCAGCTTTACTATACTCACAACCAAAAAGATGTTATTAGGTGGGATGGTGGGCATAGCAGGTATACAGTCAGAAGGAGCGATGTTTTGTATGACTATGTAAACCTCCTTCAAAACCATGAAGTCGTTTTTCCTAATAAAGTTCCTAGTGATCTAAGAATGTTAAAAGATCATCATTTAGCAGAACAAATTGAATACAGGACTTCTTTTACTGGAAAGTCTGAAGAAATGTTTTTCACCCATCCTTTAAATCAACCAGATGATGGGTTCCATGCTTCTAGCTCAGCTTACCTTGCATCAAAGATACATAGACCTCAATCTGGTGGACTGAAATTTGCTGGTGTAAAGACTAGTTAGAATTGTTAGCAATATTGTTATTATTATGCATTTCTGGTAGAATGGAATCGTAGAGTTGCATAAGCTCTACAAACTCCTCCACATGTTGGTTTCTCTCCTTTTTCAGGGTGAAGCGTAGGGCTTCACCCTGAAAAGATAAAAAAAAGAAGGAGGTTATGAGTTTGGAAAAAAAGCTTCAAGGTCATATTGTTGATTATGAAGATGGAGAAGAGGTTAAGGTTGCTTGTGAAAAAAAATGTAAGTGCAAAAATGATAAAACGATTTCAAAAATAGGTACAAAACAACGGTGTTTGTGTGAAGTATGCCGTAAGTTAGAGCCTTAGTAGTTCATCACAATTAAAGATGTGGGGGTGTGTTGGAACTGGCAGACAAAACGGACTTAAAATCCGTTGCTCTTTTGGGCGTGAGGGTTCGAGTCCCTCCTTCCCCACCAAAAAAATAAAAGAGAAAGGAGTTTTTGATTATGGCAAAAAATGATTTTAGAAGTTCTTTGGAGTCCTTTTGTCAGATTTACAAGGAGGCGTCCGACGTTGATTTTGAAAGCCTTGCTAAGCAGGTAGCTGAGAAATACGTTAAATACGGAGACGACTTAAATTACTCTATAGCTGAGATTGCAAAACAAAAAGAGTTAAATGAAAATGAAATAAACACGTTATTGCAGAGGGCTAACACAGAAACCTATGTTAAACTGTACAGCTCTAAAAAGAAGGAGGCTAACAGTAGAGTTATTTTTCCCATTGCTAAGCTAGACGCTGTAAAAGATTTAATGGTTGATACATCTCAAAAACAGATGGATAAGTCTGATGAGGAAGCTGAAAAGACTGCTTCACAAACCCTTCCCTTGTCTTTTAATGACACAGGGTATGTTCCATCTCTTTGGGATGAGCATAAAATCGAAACGAATAAGAGAAAACATGTTGTTAAGAAACTTGATAGTTTAGTTGATGAGTCTATGGCTAAAGTTGGCAAGTTAAGGTTTGATCTAGAGCAAACTTGTGACAAGTTGGCTTCATGCTTAATAAAGTATGCAAAAAAAGGCTTTGACGTTTCAGATTTATTTAATAACTTATGTGTTGATGCAACCCTTGATTTTAAGAGTCGAAAAAGTTTAAAAGACAGATTTGAGAAAAAGGCTGAGCATGTAAAAAATAGTTACAAGTTCTTTTCAGGGTTAGAAATAAAATCTGACGATTCTTATCTATCAAAGCTGGCTTCTAAAAAAGGCTCTTTAAAAACCCTCGGCAAGCACAGTCTTTTAAAGGAAGCTGAGAGCGTAGATGTTGAGACTGTACCTACATTGCCGAATATAGTTATAGATGATGAGACAATTGATGGATACATGGAAATGGTTGAAATAGCAAGGGAGTTAAAAGATACTCAGAATAATAAAGTTGAGGAAGACAAAGTTTTAGATAGTTTGAAAGATAAATTAGATAAAATATCAAAATAAGGGGAGTGAGTATTAATGGATTTAAACAAGGTTTTGAATAAAGTTGCTGAAGATGAACTTGCTGAGATTGGCATGGAGCCTGCTATAGATGATAATGTTGAGAGTGTTTTGGCTGAGGTGGAAAATGACCCCGAATTTTTAGATAGCTTAGTGGATCTAGTTTTGTCTGAGGCTGATGTTGACAGACCTGTTACAGAAGAGGATATTTTAGCTGTTTTGGCTCAGTTAATTGCTGAAAACATATCTAGTGAAGTAGATGTTGGGGGAACCCCTGATGACTCCGCTGTCGATGTAGATACTTATGATGAAGACGAAGATATGGCCTAAATATATAGGTATAAATAATAAAAGAGAGGGGTGTTTTTATAGATGGATTACATTAATTTTATTAACAAGGAGGCCACCTCCCTTTCTAATCTTTTAAATGAATCTTATGATGATTTATTGATAAGGTGTGCTGGGGATTTAACTAATAATACAAAAGAGTCTTTAAGTATTGTTTCTAGTGAATCTTATGAAAACTTGTTGGAAAAGCAGGCTAGGGATTTTAATAAAGACATACATGGTTTTTCAGGGAGCGATCATAGTAAGCCACCTAAAGACCTTGAAGATAGGAGATCTGAAAAAGTCATAGCTTTAACTGCTGGTGGCGGTGGCTCTGCAGCAGCAGGATATCTTTTAGGTAGAGAATGGCCAGCTTTTTTTAAAGGAATGAGTTCTTTTAATAGAGAGGCTAGAAATGAGAACCTTGGTAAATTTTATTCTGCTAACAAAGAAAATGTTGATATGCTAAAAGATATATTTAAAACCAAGTCTCCAGAAGCAAGAAAAAAGATATTCAAGAAATACTTAGAAAAGAATCCTCAGTTTGGTAAAGTTTCTAAGGTTTTATCTAAAGGGGTTAAAAAGTCTCTTCCTTCATTACTCAAACAGTTTAAGAACCCTATAGTTAGAAAAGGAATGGCTGGCTTGGCTGCTTATGGTCTTTTTAAAGGACAAGAGGCTTATAGAGGTATGAGAGATGATTTTTGGGGAGACGACATCGACCCTCCTATTGCCAGGGACGAGGACTACTGGAAAGACCTTGAGTACGATGCTCAAAACGATCTTGGCAAAGATGCTAATTTGAAACAAAAGATGTGCTTGAAATTTCTTGAAAAACATAGTAATATGGAAAGGTCAGGTGTTTCAGACTCTTTTTTTAAATTAGCTACCCCTGTTGAAAACAAAACACTTGATAATTTATCTGAAGAAGTCAGAAGGTTAATGTCTAAACTTATGTCTTCGAGGATAAATAATGCAGAGGTAGCAACAAAGAATTATAAAAAGGAAAGAGAAAAAGGTGTTGAGGTTGGAGTTTTAAAGAAAGAAAGGCAACAATCTAAACAACCAATTCAGCAAAAAACAATAATGGAAAGGAGATTGCCTTAATATGAAGATTTCGAAAAATAAGCTTTCTACTCCTGTTGTATTAAAGACGGAGTCTCCAGCTATAATATCTCTGATTAAGCAAGCTGGCATAGATAGAAAACTGTTAAGGATTCACTATACAGACAGCAATGGGGATGTTACTGTTAGAGATACAGAACCTTATGAGATTAAACAAGGTAAATATTGGGGGTATTGTTTAGCTAAGAAAGGCATAAGGCAATTTACGCTGTCAAATATCGTAAGTGCTATGGTGTTAAATACTAGATATACACCTAGGTGGCCAGTGAAAGTTTAACATTTTAAAAAAGGATGTGGTTCATTATGGTAGACACAAGCAAAGATCTTAAACAAAAAATTCAGAAGCACCCTGCTTTTTTAGCCTTTAAGGATGATAAAGAAGAGGACTGCGGCAGCAAGAACGAGAAAGAGACGGAATCCAAAGAAGAGCTTGACTCAATGAAAGAAGACGATTAGTTTATAGGGGGTAGCCCCCCCTATAAGATTTTTATCTTAAGCAAAGAAAGGTTGTGAATTTAAAATGGCAAGAAAAACAAAAGAGATGTTAAAGCAGGCTTTACTCAGCACTTCAAGTGAGCTAGATGACCTTGAGAATGATTTCGAAATAGTCTTGCCCAAGGAAGATACAGAAAACAAACTAATGAAAAAGAATGCTGCTAGTATAGACATTTCCCCTGCTTCAATACTCTCTGTGCTCTCTGGTTATCTTTCTTCTAAGTATGTTGCTGACAAACAGAGGCAAATAAAGGATAGAAATGTTGCTCAGCAAAAACTAGGGCCAGATTACTACAGTCAGGTAGACAATTTGATGGAAGATTTAGATATTGTCTTCACTCCATTTAGTGTCCTTTTCGTAGTTAACGGTTTAACAGTTGACGTTTTAGATACTAGTGATATGACAGAAGAAATGAGAGTTGCTTGGTCTGAGAGGAATAAGGACTATTTTAAAAACTTGCTTGTAAACAAGATGAATATGGAAATTCAACTTGCAGAGCAAATGTTTGCGAGGTCTTTAATAGATAGAAACATGCAACTTAAAGATAGGATAGATAAAATGGCTTCTTTGAATTCTAATTCTTTTGATAGTGAAGACGACAGTAGCTTTGTAAAAAAATGTAGCTCTAGTGATGTATATGGTTATGTAGATGGCATTATAGACCTAACAAAGAACTTAGGAAAGAGTGACAAGTTCTTTTCTTTTATGGTTAAAGAAGCTCAAGATATTTGTGACGAAGAATTAGAAATTCCTTTGTCTCTTTCGAATATCAAGCCTTTTGACAAGACTGCTGAATTTTTTGGCTCTAAGATTTTAAGCTTTTTAGGCTTAGGCCCTAGGGACAATATATCTCTTCTTCAGAAAAAAATGTATAATCCTGGATACATATATAATAATGTTGATATTAGATTTTTTCCTGACAGAGTTTTGTTTGTTCTTGATGATGAAACTGTCTTTGCACAACTCTCTAACTTTGGCATGGACGAACATGCCTTTGAGAGATTTAGAGAACAAGACGCTGATTACTTCAAAGATTTATTACTAGATAAAATGAAAGATGGCTTTACTGCTTGGCATGATTCCGATGAAGATTTGAAGAGCCAAGAGAAACAGGCTTCTAAGGCAGACAATAGGGACCCTAAATATGACTTGTTTTCCCAGAAAGATATCCATCCAAAGATATACTACTTAGCGTTAATGGATAGGTTTAACTCAGACTGGATTAACTGGGAAGTTGAGGTCTTAATAAAAAACATAGAAGAAGAGTTTGGCTTATCAGAAGAGATTAGAGATGTCCCCCTCAATAAAATACTGTTTTTGCAATTAATTTGTAAGAAACAGGTTGAGATAGTCGAAGATTATCATTTGTTTGAAAAATGTATCAGGTCTTTTAACAATAAAGATGTTGATTTTGTAGAGAGGGAGCCTGTAGTGTCTTTAGGTGAATTCTTAGTAGGGCTTAGAATTATCGACGATATCGGTGATATTCAGGATATTTTCGGAGAGATGTCAGATAGGGTTTATGATTATATTGTTGAGATGCTGATGGAAAGTAAGTATAGAGCGGTCAACCACCTTATACTTACTGAGTCAGAGTCTGAGAAAGAGTTTTCTCAAGATTTAAATACTAGTCTCTTTAATTCATGGAATGCTATAGAGTGTGAGGATGTTTTTGATTCTGACGAGAAGAGCCTTATAAGAGAAAGAAACAAGACCATGCAAATCATTATTATTAAAATCGTAGATATCTTTAGAGAGAAAAAATTCGTTGTTGATGAAGATATGGTTCTTTCTATGGTTGATAAATTTTTAGACAAATTAGATATAAAAGAGGATTACATTATTCAAATCATCTCTTTGAATGTTGTTATGAACTTAGCTTCTGATATGTATTTGAAAAAGACAGAAAATAGCTTAGATGAGCAATTAGAATTGTATAATCAAGTTATTAATAGTAATTAAAAGGACGGTGAGTTATTAATGCAAGAAACACATGTATATGTTCCTACTGGAAGTTTTAGTTCAGAAAAGAAGAAAGCTTTAAATACAAAGAAATTAGAGGCTGCTGGGATGTTAAAAACTGCATCCGCAAATTCAAAGATGAAGGATCCTTATCCTAATTCTATGCTTACCCTTTCTGATATGAATATACCTAACAACATGAAAGAGGTTTTTAAGTGGTGCAGGTACTTTTATAAATTTGATCCGCTGATTACTGGGTCAATAAACAACTTAGCCACGTTTCCTGTTAGTGAAATTTTCTTTGACGACGTTAAAGATACTCCTGACGGAGATGATTCAGATCAATTGAAGTTGTATGAAAGGGTTATTACTGATAGTCTAGAAATACATAAGCTTTTAATTGAAATAGGTATTGATTATTGGTTGTATGGCAATTGCTTTATTTTTGGGGAGTTTAAGTATACAGACAAAGATAAGAAAGATAAAAGCTCTATAGAGTGGAAAACCATGGTTCGTTTAGACCCAACAAAGATGAGTATTGATGTTGATCCATTGACTCAGAAAAAGACTTATAATTGGACTGTTCCAGAAAGAATAAAAACAATTTGTAAAACTAAGAAACCTAGAAACAAGTATGATGAAATTCCTGAATTAATAAAAAAGGCCGTTAAAGACAAAAAAGATGTGATTTTGAACTCTGAGAATATTTACCATTTTAAGAGAGCTAGTGAGTCTGGTGATGGGAGTGTTTGGGGCACACCTGTTGTTCTTAACGTCTTGAAACTTCTCATGTATCGAAATGTTTTAAGACAATCTCAGGAAGCTATTGCTAGAGAACACATTGTTCCAAGAAGGGTTTACTATTTAAACCCTACAAATGATTACAACGCTCAACCAGATATGATGAATACTTCTGCTGAGGCTTTTGCTGACCAGTTGATACAAGCCTCAAAAGACCCTAATTACGAAGTGGTTGCTCCGTGTCCAGTCGGCGTTATTACTGCTGGAGGGCAAGGAAGGGCATTACTATTGACTCCAGAGATTGAGCAGGTTCAAGCTGAGATTCTTGCTGGAATGGGTATTCCTAGGGAATTTCTTTTTGGCGGTGTTAGTTGGTCAGGAAGCTCTATTTCTTTACGTATTTTAGAAAATCACTTTATAACGTATAGAATGTTATTATCTGATTTTCTAAATAACTTTGTTGTAAAGGGAATGGCTAAAAAGAGGGGAGAATGGGAGAGCCATCAAGATAATGAAAGTATAGTAAAAGCTAAACTAGCCTCATTAAAAATGCAAGATGACATACAGCAGAAACAAATAATGATAAACCTGGCAAGAGAAGGTAAGATACCTGATGAAGAGGTTTACAACGTTCTTGAATTAGATCCAGATAATACCAGGGATCAGTTGGAAAAAGAAATGATGACAAAGATAGAACTTGAAGCTAAAGCTCAGATTAAGCAAATACAAACAAACTTGGAAGTGCAAAAAGCTCAAATGAAGGCTCAGTTGATGCTTAAAGTTTTTGAGACTCAGTTGATGGAGAATACCGACATTGGCCAATATGTAACTCAAAAAGAAATGGAGCAAATGCATGAACAGCAAGTTGCTCAAATGCAGGCTCAGCAACAAATGCAGCAACAACAGGCTCAAGGGCAACAGGCTCAAGGGCATGATCAATTTAGTGACCCTCAATCACAAGAAGAGTTAATGGCAATGCAGCAACAGATTCAACAACAAGAAGAGGAAGCTACACGTCAATCTCAGGGCGTGAACCAAGAGGATATTCATAATAAAGCTTTATCTATTGCTAAGAAGTTGCTGAATGTTTCTGAAGAAGAGAGAGATATATTCCTTTCTAGGTTGCCTGAGTCTTTACAGCAACTAGTTATTGAATATCTAAATCATTTGCTTGAGTTAGCTGAGAGGGAGCAAGCAGAAGCGCCTCCTGAAGACATAGATATGAGGCCACTACCAGAGCAAAGGCCTCCTCGAAGAGAGACGCCTTCAATATAAAGGAACACACCTTCTATTATTTCGAATGGAGTGATATAATAATGAATAGAGAGGATTTTGTTCTCCATAAGACTTTTAGAAAGATTAAGGTATTTACTATCCCAATCGAAGAGAGTGAGATCAACTCCTTATTAGAAGATGACAATGTCCTTGTACATCAATTAAATATTGATCAAAATAAGGTAGGAGAGATCAAGGCATTTTTAGATTTAGAGGAGATTATCGGAAAAAAAGTCTATAACCCTGAAAGGGATGTTTACAGGAGAATTAGGAGTTTTAATTTGCCTATTGAAGAAATGGAATTAAATGATTTGTTAGCAAGAGACGGTGTTTTGGTTTATAAAAAACACTTTTTTAATAATATGGACACAACGATAACTGCCGTCCTTGATTTTGAAGAGATTGTCGATGAAGATTTTTAATGTAAAGGTTGTGATCAAATGCCTGTTGTAAACATAGATTCTGAAACTTTGGATTTAGAACAGAGAATAAAAGACGCCACTAAAGACTTCTTTCCTGTCAGTGGACGGTTTGGAAGCATAGAGGTTGAAAACATCCGTATTTCTAGGCCTAATATTAAGACAATAGAGGATGAGCTTAAGGTAAAAACTTTAAATAAAAATTTAGAGGGCTCTGTCAGGGGAACTTTCATTTTAAAAGATGATAGCGGGAATGAAATAGATAGGAGTAGAAGAGTTCTTTTAAAATTTCCTTACAAGACTAACAGAGGGACTTACATTGTTGGGGGAAATGAGCAGGTTGTATGGCACCAACTAAGACAGCGTCCTGGTGTTTACACAACTACGAAGAAGGATTCTTATGAAACGGATATATCTTTTGATAAAGGCTCGAGAATAAAAGCTATATTCATTCCTAAGACTGACCATTTTAAGATTGAATTTCGTAATAGGAGTTACAATGCTATAAATTTTGCAAGGTCTCTAGGTATAGCTGATGGCGAAATTAGCTCTGCTTTAGGGTCTGGAAGCCTAGTGTCAAAGCTTTTTAGAAAAGCAGGAACTTCTGATAAAGAGACTGAAAAGTTGTATAAAGCTTTGTTTCATTGGAAAAAAGATAGCGACCTCCCAGCATCCTATGATGATATGTATGCTGAGATTAGGCAATATTTTTCTGATAAATCTTCTTTTGGGAAGCATGGAGAAAATGTTCTACAAGAAAATTTGGGATTAAAGAGTGATACATTAAATTCAGATGTTTTGCTAGGAGCAATGAAAAGAACTTTAGATTTGGCCCGTCAAGAAATAGAGCCTGATAACAGAGATGATTTTAGATTTCAGTATGTTGTGATGCCTTCTGATTTTATATTAAAGTCAGTTCAGGATGGATTTGAAAGGTTACAGACGAGGATTCAGAGATATTTAAATACTAAAACTAAAAAAGGAACATCTCGTCAAAGGATTGACCAGTTTATACAGCCAGGAGTGGCAAGTCAAGATGTGTGGAATTTTATGGGAAAGTCTCAGTTGTCAGAGTTTTCGGAACAAACTAATCCTTTGCATTTAGCATCTAGTTTACGCAAGGTTACAAGGTTTGGCCAAGGAGGTTTAACTGACCACTCCGCCACAATGGATATGAGGAACTTACAGGTTAGTGAGTTTGGAAGGATAGACCCAATAGAAACCCCTGAGGATAAAAAGTTGGGATTAGTAGGGCATTTATCTGTTGATTCTGAGTTTGGGGATGGAACTATAAAAGAAAAATACTATCAAGTTTCAAATAGGAAGGTTAGGCTGAGTGAAGATAACACGGTTAAATTAACGCCATTAGAAGAATATGATAGCAAGATAGCCTTTTATGATTTGGAGCACATACAAGAAGAGTCTGACGATGAGATAACTTTAAAAGAAGGTAATGTCCCTGTAAGACATAGAGCCTCAATCATAGAGGTTCCTTCTAGCGAAGTTGATTACATTGATTTCTCACCTCACTCTGTGTTTGGGTTGGCTGGGAATTTAATCCCTTTCGGAAATCACAATGATGGCAACAGAATGCTTATGGGTGCGAATATGCAGAAACAAGCCATTCCTTTAGTAAATAACCAAGAACCATTGGTTCAGACCGCTGTTGATAGAAAAAAAGAGACAACATATGAAGAACTCATAGCTGATAATTATAGTTTTACCATCAGAGCAGAGTCTGACGGAGTAGTGGATAAAATAACTGATAACAAGATTGTTTTTAGATCTGATGACGGTGAAATTGTTGAATATGATCGTTACAACTATTACCCCCTAAACCAAGGGAATTATATAAACCATAAATTGAAAGTTGAGGAAGGTGATAGGGTTTCAGCAGGAGATCTTATTGCTGATGGTTGGCACACTAAAGATGGAAAGCTTTCACTTGGAACAAATGTTCGGGTTGCATATATGCCTTGGGAAGGTTTCAATTTTGAGGATGGTGTTGTTGTTACCGAATCATTGTCTGAGAAGATGCAATCAGAAGAGGTGTCAATCATAGAGGTTCCTGTAAAAGAAGGCATGATAGGAGGTCCTGGTTCTGGTGTAAGAAACCTTCTAAGAGAACAAGGAATATCTCCCGCCCATCTTGAAAAACTTTCTGAAGATGGGATAGTTAAGCAAGGGGAGCACGTGAAGGCTGGAGATGTTTTAGTTGGAATTTTAAGACCAAAAGAAGAATCTGAAATCCGTGGTGAGGACGAGGCGTTAGCTAGTTTAGGCTTAAAGAAAATTCATTATTATCAGGATTATTCTCATAGAGCTGAAGGGTTTTTAAGCGGAGAAATTATACGTACAGAAATTCTTCCTGGGACAGCTTCAAAAGAATCTGATGCTCAAGCTTTAATAAAAGTTTACATTCTTTCTCATCGCTATTTAAAAGTGGGAGACAAGGTTGCAGGAAGACATGGAAATAAAGGAATTATTACAAAGATAATCTCTGATGAAGCTGCGCCAAAAACATCTGATGGAAAAAATGTTGAGATGATATTCTCTCCTCTAGTAGTTCCTTCAAGAAAAAACGTCGGACAATTATTAGAGGTTAACGCAGGTTTGTTGGCTGAAGAAGACGGAGAGCCATACAGAGTATTTAATTTCGACAAAAAGAATAAACAAGAAGTATTAGATGGCCTTGAGAGACTGGGTGTGCCTGATGGGAAAGTTGACCTCATAAACCCTGAGACTGGCAAACCCTATGAAAATAAAGTTACTATGGGAAACATGTATGTCATGAAATTAAAGCATGAAGTTGATGACAAAATACAGTCTAGATCAATTGGTAGAGGGGATAGACTTTATAGGATGCCAGTAAAGGCAACAGGAGAGGCTGCAGGAGAAAAAGAGAACCCTCAGATGCTAGGCGAGATGGAAATGAGGGCTTTACAATCTCATAAAGCTGTCCATAATATTTTAGACTCCACAACTCTCAAATCTGATGGAGTTGGAGATAGAAAACAAAGAATCGATCTCTTCATGGCTTTAGCTAATGGAGAAAACATCCCTGACCCTCTCATGCCAGAAACAGTAAAAGTTTTAGGGGATACATTGAAGGGTCTAGGGCTATCTGCTGTGCCTATAAAGAGTGGAAAAGCTACTACGCTCGATAGAAATATGGAGCAGTTATTCCTAACTCCACTTAAGTCTGATGATATCAGGAAATGGTCCCACGGAGAAATATCTACTGGTGGCGCTGCGTTTAGGATAGACAAGGCGTCAGGTAAAGAAGTTCCTTTAGAAGGTGGCCTTTATGATCCTGAGATTTTTGGAGAAGATGAAAAAGAGCAACGTGCTTTATGGGGGCATATGGAATTAATCGAACCTCTTCCAAATCCATTACTGTCAAGGTCTAATTATAACCCTTATGCGATAATTTTGGGTTTAAAGATGGGCGATGTAGATAAAATTATGAAGTCAGACGTAGGAGTTATCATTCAACCAGGCGATACTGGGCTTGGAAGAAATGAGATAGTGCCTCTTAATGAAATTGAAAGGCTTGAAGATGAAGGTAAGAACTTTAAGGCTTTAACTGGAGGTCAAGCCTTAAAAGAAATGCTTTCTCAGGTAAATGTAGAGGCAGAGTTGGCCAATGTTTCACAGCAACTTGATAACGCTACACGAAAAGATAGAGATAAGTTATATAAAAAGTATAAGATTTTGAATAATTTGAAGAAACAAGGAATGAAGGCTGAGGATTTAATGATGGAAGTTGTCCCTATACTTCCTTCTTATTTGAGGCCTAGGCTTAAAACCCCAGGAAGCAATGTGGTTATGGATTCTGAGTTAACAAAGCTTTATAGTCATGTAGCTATGTTAAACTACGATGATAAAACCAGGAATGTTTTGGATGGATACAAGAAGGGGCAATTATCGGAGACTGATAAGCATGAGGTAGTTAAGGGTTTGTACCAGAGAGTTTCTGAATTATTTGTCGAGGGTGCTGATAAAAACCCTATAAACAAAGCCTTTTATTCTGGAATATCTAGTTCTTCTGGGTTTGACTCGAAAACAAAATCTGATGATAGATTAAGAAGCTTGTCTGACACATTAGTTCAAAAAAGCGGCTTAGTGAGGGGTAGGATGTTATCTAAGCTCCAGGATTACTCAGGAAGGTCTGTTATCACTGTCAATCCGAACTTAGGTATAGATGAGGTTGGCTTGCCTATAGAAATGGCTAAAGATATATATAAACCTTTTATTTTAAGAGAGTTAATCAAGACTGGCAGGGCTAGGGATTTAGATCAGGCCGAAGAAAAGTGGAAGGAGAAGGATAAAGATTTTCATTGGGCTCTCAAGAGAGTTTCCAAAGAAAGGCCTGTTATACTAAACAGGGCTCCGTCTCTTCACAAGTATTCCATACAAGCCTTTAATCCCCAGTTAACAAACTCTAGAAGTATAGAATTAAATCCGTTAGTAACAACTGGGTACAATGCAGACTTTGATGGAGACCAGATGGGTGTCCATGTTCCTATTAGTGAGGGCGCTGTTAAAGAAGCTAGGGAGTTAATGCTTCCCAGCAAAAACCTCATAAACCCCGCTACGGGAGGTATTGTTGCCCCACTAAAGCATGAGATGTTACTGGGTGTTTATTACTTGACGAGGCCTGTTGATAAGAAAGGCAAGGCCAAGAGTTACACAGATGTGGAAAAACTCAGAGAAGATTTTTATAATCAGAATTTAAGCTCTGGAGATTATGTTAAATTTGATGGGGTTGAGTCTACAGCTGGAAGGCATGTCTTTAACTCTTACTTACCCAAAAGTGTTAGGGATTATAATAATCAGATCTCCAAGAAACACATGAGAGACATTATAAATTCCATTATAGATTTAGAAGGTCAAGGAAAAGCCGTTGTTGTCCTTGATAACTTGAAAAACCTAGGATTTAAAGCTTCAACTCTTTCAGGTTTATCCATAGGCATTGGTGATTTTATAACTAGTGAGGATAGCACAACAATCTTAAAAAAAGTTGAGGATAGGGTTAAGGAACATGGGGAGTCATTACCTGCTGCCATATCTACTGTTCAGGGTGAATTAGAAGACATGACAAGGATTAGTGAGATATTAGGGGAAGACAACCCTGTTAGGATGATGATGCATTCAGGGGCCAGAGGTGGCCCTGCTCAAATAAGATCTATGTCTTTACTTGTAGGCCAAGGTCAAGATGTGGCTGGAGAATTGGCACCAATACCAGTTAGATCCTCGCATTTGGATGGCTTATCTCCAGAGGAGTTCTGGT
>SL_3KL_010_SEDDRAFT_10000719_pt1 | contig 28501 bp, 26 predicted proteins | sample SodLakKL_010_SED_2_FD_10381 | JGI IMG/M metagenome (IMG submission 10381)
AAACAGTTTTATTTTTGCGTGTTTTTTAATTTAAACCATCTATGCTTTGTATTAAACATCCCAATACCGACCCCTGGTTTAACCTGGCAGCAGAAGAGTATGTGCTGAAAAATTTCACAGAAAACTGTTTTATGCTCTGGCGAAACGAAAACGCAATCATTGTGGGGAAGCATCAAAACACCCTGGCAGAAGTGAACATGGATTATGTAAAAGCAAAAAACATCAAGGTGGTTCGCAGACTATCGGGAGGCGGGGCCGTATTTCACGATCTGGGTAATTTGAACTTCAGCTTCATCATGAACGGGGAAAAAGACCATAAAGTAGACTTTAAAAAATTTACCCTGCCCATTATTGAAGTATTGAAGAAACTATCGGTAGATGCCCGCTTTGAGGGACGTAACGACCTGACTATTGAAGGGAAGAAATTTTCGGGAAACGCTGAACATGTCTACAAAAACAGAGTCCTTCGTCATGGAACCCTGCTTTTTTCTTCCCTGATGGAGGATTTAGCCATGGCCCTGAAAGTCAACCCTCTGAAATACAAAGACAAAGCTGTGAAAAGCGTAAGAAGCAGAGTGACCAACATCCGCGAGCATCTGAAGGAAGACATGGATGTGCTGCAATTCCGAGACAGGATCATGAACCATATTCACAAAACCCATCCGAACTGCAGGTTTTATGATTTCACCCAAAAAGATCTGGAAGGGATCCGGAAGCTGGTGGAGAAAAAATATTCAACCTGGGAATGGAATTTCGGCAGCTCTCCGGAATATGACCTTCAAAAGGCGATACGAACTGAGGGCGGCTTCATGGAAATGCACCTGAACGTAAACAAAGGCATCATCAAGGACATCCGTATCTTCGGTGATTTTTTCAATAAACTGGATGTGTCAGAAGTGGAAACCATTCTCAGGGAAACTCCTCATCAGGAGGATGAAATCCTCAAGAAGCTGAAGACCATCCCCTTTCAGGAATATTTTCATAAGGTGCAGCCAGAAGAATTCGCGGCCGGATTGTTTTAGCCTTTTTACAAATGACGTTGTTTTAAAATATTTCGAAAAATAACCCGGCTTTTGAGTGCGAACCTTTTCTCCCTTAAAATGTTTTACATTTAAAACCCAATATCATGTGGCGCGAAAAAAACAATCAGCTGGTTAAAAGCTTCGAATTCAAAAATTTTGTTGAGGCTTTTTCCTTTATGACCAAAGTGGCCCTAATAGCGGAAAAGCAAAACCACCATCCCGAATGGACCAATGTTTACAACAAGGTGGATATTCGTTTATCCACGCATGATGTGGGAGGGGTGATCACTGAAAAAGACCGGAAGCTGGCCAAAGCCATTGACAAGTTGCTTTAAACGGACTTTTCCACATTCCACAAAAAGGCCCTGATGCCCTGCGCTTCTGCTGCCTGGTTAAGTTTATCAACCCCTGCCAGCAGTTCTTCTGCCTTATCATCATCAACCACCGACAATATCGCGCTGTTTAAAGCCGGCCAGGTGTGCGTGCCCATGTGGGGCTCCCCTTTTTCACTTCCCCTTCCCATAACATCCTGCCATTGGGTAAAACCGCGGGCACCGATATGGTTGAGCAACTCATCCACCCGTTCGGTAAGTGCCTGATTGTAAACAATAAAAACCGCTTTCATTTTCTGAAATTTTTTTCCTGATTTCTATTACTTCCGGAGGCCGTCTTTGGCAAACAATGATTCATGCCATAAACCGCCTCTGGGTTGAGTTTTTATTCACGCAAAAATGCCTGATCTTCTTTTTCCTTTTTCTTTTTTAACTTTTTTGCCCCAAACATTCCATAGGCTACCGGTACAAATATAAGGGTGATCAGGGTAGAGAAAAACAATCCTCCGATCACGGCAATGGCCATGGGTGCCCATATTTCCGCACCCTCTCCCCTGGCCAGTACCATGGGTATCATGGCAAGCAGGGTAGTAAGTGCCGTCATCAATACCGGGCGAAGCCTTGACCTGCCGGCGGTGACAACGGCCTCTACCACGCCCAATCCCCGGGCATACATCAGGTTGGTAAAGTCAATGAGCACAATGGAGTTTTTCACCACAATCCCGATCAGGATGATCCCTCCGATTATGGAAATAACCGAAAGCTCCGTGCCGGTAATGAATAAGGCAAGCATTACTCCCGAAAAGGCAAAGGGTACGGCAAGCATGATAATGGCCGGCATGCGGAACGACTCAAACTGTGCAGCCATGACTACGTATACCAGGAATATACTTAATATCAGCAGCACAAAAAGATCTGCGAAGGCCTCCTGTTGTTCCTCTATTTGCCCGCCAAAATCCACATTTATGCCTTCCGGAAGATCCATTTCGTCCAATTCCGCGCTGATATCGGCCGTTGCATCACCCAGAGATCGCTCGTGAAGGGAACTGCTGACGGTAATATAACGCACCCGGTTTTTTCTTTCGATGGAGGGCGGAGAAAAATACTCTTCAACCCGGGCAAATTCCTTTAATTTGACCAGCTCCCCCCGTTGGTTGCGTACCGAAATATTTTCGATATGCGATATGGATTCCCGGAAGTCTTCTTTATGACGAACCACCACATCATATTCTTCACCGGCTTCCCGGAAAAGTGTGGCCGTCATCCCGTCCACCCGGTTGCGAATGGCCGAAGAAACAGTGGCAGCGTTCAGCCCAAAGGAGGCCATTTTTTCCTGATCGGGAATAACCTGCAGCTCGGGTCTTTCGGGCCCCCGGCTCAGACGCACATCGCGCAACCCTTCAATGGCTTCCATACGGTCGGCAAGCTCCCTGGCAATGCGCCCGGTTTCTGTAAAATCCTCTCCGTATATTTCAACCTCCACAGGGGCACCCATGCCCATACCACCTCCACCTTCTGTTTCTACAGTAAAATTGACGATTTCCGGGAACTGTTGCAACTCCTGACGCAAAGCCTCAGCAAGCTGCCAGACACTACGCTCCCTTTCTCTAACCGGTATAAGGCGCATGGTCATGTCTATTGTATGGCTGCCCACATCTGCTGCTCCNAANATCCCCATGGTGGGATCTGCTCCGGAGCTGATACTGTAAAGATCTACCTCCGGAAACTTTTCTTCCAGAATTTGCTCCAAAACCCTGGCCGTTTTCACGGTTTCTTCCAGCCTGAGGCCAACAGGTAATTCTATGCTGGCATCCAGACGGTTTTGATCTGCCTCTGGCATAAAGCTGGTCCCGATCAGTGGGAAAAGTCCTATACTTGCAAAGAATATCAATACGGCACCAAAAAAGATGGTTCTCTTTCGCCCAAGGGCCCAGTTGAGGAGGCTTTCATAACCGTTGTCCAGATTCTCCAGAAAACGTTCGATGGCTGCTGAAGTTTTGGTGCCGAAGCCTTTGCTCCTTCCCCCGCCCACGGCCATCAGCCTGGAGCTAAGCATGGGGGTAAGGGTTAATGCTGCCAGGGTGGAAACCGAAACAGTAATGGCAACAATAAACCCTAGTTGGCGGAAAAACAGCCCAATCAAACCGGGGATCAAGGTTAATGGAAGAAATACTGCTAAAACGGTAAGGGTGGATGCCACCACCGCCATACCCACCTCATTTGTCCCGTATAATGCCGCTTCGCGGGGATGGCTGCCCCGCTCAATATGCTTGGTGGCATTTTCAAGTACCACAATGGCATCATCAACCACCATCCCCATGGCAATGGTAAGACTTGAAAGAGAGATGATATTCAGGCTGTTACCGGTTACATACAGGTAAATAAATGCTGCAACCAGTGATACCGGAATGGTCAGCACAATGATAAATGTAGCCCTCCATCTACCAATAAAAAACAATACTACGACCGTAACAAATATGGCAGCAAAATAGAGGATGTTGGTCAGATTATCCACCGCATCAATAATAAATTCGGACAGATCAACTATTGTTAGCAGTTCAACATCCGGGGGTAAGTTTTCCCGGATGGCTGGGAGTTGGTCCAGAATTTCTCTGGCAATCTGAACCGTATTGGCACCGGATTGTCTTTGCACGACCAGGCGCAGCCCCCTTTCCTGGTTAAGCCGCTCCTCAACGGTCAGCTCCCTGAGGGTGTCCTTCACTTCTGCAACATCCCTTACAAAAATATTGTTGCCGTTAAAGCTCCCTATTACCAGATCACTGATAAACCGGGCTTCTTCAAACTCTCCTGTAAATCGAAGGGGATAGTCCATCAACCCCATTTTTATATTCCCAGCCGGTCGGGTAACATTCTCCGAAGCAAGCACGCCTCCGACTTCTTCAACGGTCAGGCCGTAGGAATCCAGTTTTTCGGGGTCAACGTTTACCTGTATTTCTCTGACAGGTTCTCCGGTTACCATGATATTGCCAACCCCTTCAATTCGTTGAAGGGGGTTAACCACCCGGTCCTCAATAATTTTGGCAAGGGCAGGATAACTTTCATCAGCCGTGGCAGCCAGAACCACCACAGGAATCATGGCCGCACTGAATTTGAAAACCATGGGTTGTTCGGCATCATCGGGAAGAAAGGGTCCGATTCGACCCAACACATCACGGATCTCGTTGGCGGCTTCGTCAAGGTTGGTTCCGTATTGAAATTCCAGAACAATGGTCGACACATCATCCCTGGAAACAGAATTGATTTCATCCAGGTCGGAGATAATGCTCAGGTTGTCCTCAAGGGGGCGGGTTACTGTAGTCTCAATATCTGAGGCACTGGCTCCCGGATATTCTGTAATAACACTTATTATGGGGGGTTCTATCTCGGGATAAAGATCTATGGGAAGGTCTTGCAGACTAAACAGGCCAAACCCCACGATAGCAACAAACACCATTAATGTGGTCACAGGCCTTTGAACAGCAGAACGGTATATTTTCATGGGTCAATTCCTTTTCTTTAATTCACAATTTCAACTTCTGTCTGATCCATCAGGTTATGCTGACCGGTTGTTATCAGCATTTCCCCTTCTGCCAATCCGGAAAGGATTTCCAGCTTATCATCAAACCGGCTTCCCAGGGTAACAACCCTTCGGCGGGCAATCCCGTCTTCTTCAACAAAAACATGACGTTCACCCGTTCCTTCCTGTCTGAGCACAGCCAGGGCTGGCACCAGGATACTTTCAACTTCACCAATGGACAGGGTTACCCTTCCATACATTCCCGGTCGCAGGGCAAAATCCCTGTTTTCCACCAAAATCTCTACGTTGAAGGTTCCGGAAATACGGTCAATTACAGGATAAACCTTATTTACCCTTCCGGTAAACTCCCGCTCCGGATATACATCGGATCTAACAATGGTTTGCTGTCCTTTTTTCACATCCGGATAAAGGCTTTCCGACACCCCTGTCATGATCTTCACGGGCTGATCCTGTTTCAGGGAAACAATGGCCACTTTCCCTTCGGGGGTGGTCGGGGACATGGTAAACATCTCTCCTTCACTGTAAAACCTTCCGGATATTACACCCGGGATATTGGCGCGGATCTCTGTGTTTTCCGCCAGGTTTTCCACGTTGCTGCGGGCAACCTCATACTGGGTTTTGAGCTGATCGTATTGTTGTTTGGTGGCAGCTCCAACTTTCACCAGGGTGTCCAGGCGCTGAAGATCATCCTTGAGGTTATTCATCTGAGTTTTTGCCTGAAACAACTGGGTGCGGTCCATTTGTACCAACAGGTCGCCCTTTTTCACCCGCTGGCCAACATCTACCATTATCTTTTCTATGCGTGCAGGTGATGCTGCGGTAATGAAGGCCTCTTCATAGGGGCGAACAATTCCGACCGCCCGGTGTTCTTTGATCATGGTTGTTTTTTCCAGCCGGGTTACCTCAACCAAAACTTTTTCCTGTTCATCATTCACCTCTTCGGGGTCTCCAAGGTCGCATGATACCATAAACAGTAAAACAAACGGCAAAATCAGTATGTGGGGTTTCAATAAGGTTTTCATATTCCGGTTATTTTATTTTTGATTGTTATAGTTTGTTGTTTTCTCCAATGAACTTTTGATATTCGGCTTTCGCCTGCAATATTTCATGCTTTGCCTGCAAGAGATTAAACCGTGCCTGGGTAAGGGCCACCTCACTGTCGTTTAACTCCATAAGGGTTCCCTGCCCGGTTTCGTAGCGGGTTTTGGCAATTTCAAAACCCCGCTCCGCAAGCTGAACATTGCTGCGGGCATTGGTGGTTTTTTCAAATGCAACCCTCATGGCATTCAAAATATTTTCAAGCTGAATGCTCAGGTTGTCTTCCAAAAATTCTTTTTGTAACTGAATCTGCTCCCCAGCAATTTGCAGTTGACGGCTTTGGGCACGCACGGCAAAACCGTTAAACAGGGGAATGGTGAGCCGCAACCCGGCAGAAAAGGTTTCTACCCACTGGTAATCATCAAACCTGAAGTGATTGGCTTCCGCCTGGTATTGGTAATTTCCCGCAAGATCCAGGCTTGGAAGTCCCTGTGCTTTGACAACATTTTTTTGCTGCCCGACGAGCTCCAATTGAAGGCCCATCTGCACCAGTTCGGTGTTTTTGCCAAGATTTCGTGCAGCTTCCTCTACCATAAAATCCGACAGCATGGTTTCTGTTATATCTGTCAAATTTCCTTTAATTTCTGTAGGCCGTGTTTTTTCCATCCCGATAAGGGCTTTCAGGTAGTTCAAAGTAGCTTCATAGGCATTTTCAGCTTCCAGCAGGTTGGGGCGCAGGTTTTCGGTCTGCACTTCGGCACGGATCAACTCGTATTCGGAGACGGTTCCCTGCTCATACATCTTGCGTGTACGATCCAGGTTTTCTTTGGCATTCATAAAACTTTTGCGCACCACCTCCATGGATTCACGGGCCATCAGCACATCAAAAAAAGCGGTTTGCACATTGTATTCCAATTCAATTTTACTGCCGCGAAACTGCTCACCGGCCAGGTCTTTTTCAGTTCTTGCGGCCCGCAGAGAGCGGTTCAGGGAAGGATTGTAAAGTGGCATGCCGGCTGCCAGGGTTGCCATGAAGCTGTTGTCGGAACCAACTTCAATGAAGCCGTTTCCAAAAGGGCTGTCATCAGGAAGAAAAATGATCGGCCGCTTAATGTTGCGGTTATAGGTTCCGCTGATATTAAGTGATGGCAGGTAACGTCCCCTGATCTCGTTGATCCCCGTTTCAGCATATTCTATTTCCAGGGCCGAAACCTTCAGGGTGGGGTTTTGTTCGCGGGCTATGGCCATGGCTCCTTCCAGGTCAAGATACAGGGTGTCGGCGTTGTCCTGACCAGCGATCCCAGCCATCCCGGAAAAAAGCAAAAGCACGTTTATGCCCGCTGCTTTTATGTAATTGTTTATCCGGTTTTTGTCAAACATAGATTTCCTGGTTTGGATTAAAAAATAAGTTTTCAATTTCCTTCAGACCCCTCTCTGTGGCAAATCCCCGGATAAAACTGATGGCAATGTGGCGAAAAACATCCGTCAGGGAAAAATGCCCGGGAGGAAACAGGTTGGGATCCATCATCATGTCGCTCTGTGCATGAAGCAATTTGCAGGCAATTTCAGGATTGACCTCTTTGAGAAAAAAACCTTCTTCTATCCCTTTAATAATAAGATTCTTCGTGTGATCATCCCGTTCCAGAAGGAGGGGTTCTACTTTGGTGTTCCAGATTTCAGGATGAAATTTTCTTAGCTCATTGATAAAGTTGGGATGAATCTCCCTGAGTTGGATTACCGCATTTCGGAAATGCCGGTGCATTAAATCAATGATGTTTTTTGCCTCTTTCTCGGCCCGGGCCTGCTCTTCAAGGTTTTTACCGTGCTGAAACTCCAGACAGTTGGAAAGCAACTCATCTTTATTGGAAAAGTGCTCATAAAGTGTACGTTTGGATATGCCAAGGGCCTCAGCCACATCATTCATGGTAACCGAAAAAAAAAAAAATTTTTTTTTTGTGTTCATTGTTTGTTTTTGTGTTAAAACCCTAAAAACCCTAAAGGTTTTTTTAAGTTTTTTTGTCATATCAAATTTCAAACCAAAAAATAATTATCGCTGCTTTTTTAGAAATTTTTTCCAAAAATAAAGTCATTATTTTTCCTGGGGTTTTTAATTTTTTGTTTCGTCTTCTGATAATGGACTTTGAGATGTTATATGCATTGACATTTTTAATAAATTTTCAAAAGTATAAAAACCTGAAAAACCATACGGGTTTTTTTAGAAGTTTAACATTTCTTGCCAGTGTTCAATAATGAACAAAGCCCGTTCGAAGCCGGACAATAATAAAAAAAGGATCTTTTAACTTTGAAATGTTAAAGGCTGGTTGTACGTTTGTTATTAGGCATGGCATGGTTTTGTATGTGTTTTTTTTTGCTTTCTTTTGGAAAAAATTATTATGTGGTATCACTATTTTAAAACAGGTCTGCGGATTCTTTCCAGGCAAAAAGTTTATTCGCTGATCAACATTTTAGGATTATCCACGGGAATTGCCGGTTTTCTGTTGATATTGCTGTTTTTACAAAACGAGCTGAGCTTTGATCGAAAAATTCCGGAATATTCCGATATTTATCGTCTTGTTGAGATTCAAAGCCCCGCGGGTATTGATCTTCAGCATGTTGCTATTACCGCAGGACCTTTGGCTCCAGCCCTGAAAGCAGACCTGCCTGAAGTGGAAGCAACACTGAGAATCATGCCTGCCCAAGGAAACGTATTTCGGACAGGCGATGAAATCTTCCGTGAGAGATATGCTTATTATGCCGATCCTTCGGTTTTCAGGATGTTTAACCTCCGTCTTCTGGATCAATCCCTGCCCGACCCTTTAAAAGCACCTAATTCTGCCGTAATTTCGGAAAAAGTGGCAGACCGCTTTTTCAATACCCGGCAAGTGGTTGGGAAAACTTTTCGTTTTGGGGAAACGCCATACCAGGTGACAGGCCTGATGAAGAACCAAGACCATAACAGTCACCTTGAGTTTGAAGTTTTGCTTTCCTATTCAACGGCAGAAAACCTTTTTTCTGAAATGATCAAAACCTGGGGCAATAATTCTATGGCCACCTATGTTTTGCTATCACCGGGTACAAAAAAAATACATGCGGAAGAGAATATTGAAAAAATGCTGGACATCCGAATGAATGAAATTGGTATGCAAGACCTACCCCGGATGGAAATGTACCTTCAACCCCTTAAAGATATATACCTGCGATCTCAGGACATTAAATTCAGCATTTCTGATCACCGGGGGGACATTAATCTGGTTTATGCTTTTTCTTTGGTGGCACTGCTTATCTTGCTTATTGCCTGTATCAACTTCGTTAACCTCTCTACGGCACGTTCCGCAAAAAGAGCCCTGGAGGTTGGAATACGCAAAGTCCTTGGTGCAAAACCCATTAAGCTGATTGCCCAGTTCTTGGGTGAATCCCTGATCCTCACCTTTTTGTCCCTGATGATGGCTGTAGGCCTTGTTGAGATCATGCTTCCCGAATTTAACTCCATTTTCGGAACCAGCCTGCGGGTGGATTTTTTGGGGAACTGGATTTTTAACATTGGTCTTTTACTGCTGTTGCTGCTGGTGGGTTTTATTGCCGGGATCTACCCAGCTCTTTTTCTTAGCCGCTACCAGCCTGCAAAAGTATTGAAAGATCAAAAGGAAACAGGCAAAATTTCTGCAAGGACCCTTCGAAAAGCATTGGTGATTTTCCAGTTCAGCATCTCTACCCTTCTGGTGTTTGCGACCCTAATTGTTTTTAATCAATACCGGTTTATGCAATCCATGGATCTGGGCATTAATTATGATGATGTGGTTTCCCTGAGGGTTTTCCAGCAAAGAACCAACAAACCAGTTTTTCAGGCCATAAAAACCGATCTTCAGGTTCATCCGGCCATTTCCGGGGTTGCAGTATCCAGCGGAATCAGTGGGGTGAGCGGAAGTCAGGGCCCTGTGGTGGCCATGGCAGAAGAAAGGGAGTTAATGGTGCGCTTCGGTTTTGTTGATGAAGACTTTTTTCCCGCCATGGAGGTGCCTTTTACACATGGAAGGAACTTTAACCGTGAGTATGGAACCGATGAAAAAGAAGCGGCCATTATAAATGAAGCAGCATTAAAAGCTCTGAACCTGACCAACCCCATTGGCCAAAGAATCCTGGTCGGTCACCTGGGCAACCAGGAATTTTCGGTGGTTGGCGTTATCCGGGATTACAATTATTATTCGCTTCAAAGCCCTATTGAACCAGCTTTTTACGTTCAGCTTCCAGAGAGGTATAATACCATTGTGGTTAAAACCAAACCGGGGGAAAGATTAACAGCCATAAAACACGTTGAGGAAATCTGGAAGCAGCATTTTCACGATCTTCCTTTTGAACCGGTCTTTTCTTCAGAAACCATAGAGGAACAATATAAGGGAGAGTCCAATACGATGCGGGTAATCACCTTTTTTGCCGGCTTGTGCATCATTATTTCTGCCCTGGGATTATATGGACTAGCCGCGTTTATGGCAGAACAAAAAAGAAAAGAAATTGGTGTCAGAAAAGTACTCGGCGGGTCGGTTTGGGGCATGGTATCTTATCTGCAAAAAGACTTTCTTAAACTAGTGCTGATAGCCATTTTATTAAGTTCGCCATTTGCATGGTTGCTGATGAGTCGCTATCTCCAAAATTATGCTTATACAATAAATTTCACCTGGTGGCAATTTGGGATATCTTACTTAATTGTAATTACCATCGCCTTTGTTACGATTTTGTTTCATGCTTACAAGGCAGCTGTTGCCAATCCGGCTGACTCCCTTAAGGCGGAGTAACGGCCCGGGATAAATAAAAACAGGCTTTTCCGGATTAAAAGGAATAGCCTGTTTGGTTAAATTTATTATTATATCAGCCCCCGAAGTTGGTAATTTCCGGGGTCAGTTCAAAATCAAATTCAGGATACTCATAGATAGACATCCGGGGTTCGGTTTCTCCCACTGAATAGCCCCAAACGGTTTCATATTCTTCAGGATTTTCCCCCATCTGCTCCAGTTGATCAAGGTAAGTAGCCATTGACTTGGATTCAATAATAATAAATTTGCCCATTTCGTCAATAATGGGACTATGGGAGCGGGTATGGTCATGATCAAATTCCAGGATACGCCTTCCGTCGCGGGTAATGCCAATTACCCGGAAGGTCATGCTTTTCCCGACACCCGGAAGGTTTAGCACATTGCGGTCGGTTGCCAAGAAAGGGATGTTGGTGTTTTGACGCAAATTGTCAATGTGGTCAATCATGTTTTCAGCGTCCATAGGAAATTTGCGGATATGATCCCTGTATTGTAAGGGGATGTGACCAAGGATCTTCTCTTCGGTTTGCTCCTGGGCAGCCCTGGCATTGGTAGCAAATACAAAGGCGTTTTCTTTGTATCCTTTTACAGAAAAAGTATAATAGGGAAGCACCCCCACATCGTTAAGCACCTGACGCAAGCGGGCGGTATGCCCCCTGCGCGAGGCCCCGGAGGTAAACACCAGCTGATTGGTTACCGTCCATCCGGCTTTGATCAGACGATCAATACCGGCTTTGGCTTCAGGAGTTACCTCCATTGGTGACTGGAAATGAGTTTGAATGACAAACTGTTTGATCCCTATTTGTGAGGCCTTTTTTTTGAATTCAGCCAAAACCGAAGAAAGCCCGGGCGTTATGCGCTGGGGCAAATAAGCCGGGAGCCGGGTACCCAAACGAATTCTTAATATTTCCGCATGTTTTTTACCTTCCGGCAAAGAATTATTTTTTTCTTTCTTGCGCTTTGCCATCTGGTAAACCGAATCCAGGATCTTCTTCAGGGGCTTATCAGGACTCATCAGGGCATCACCTCCGGTAATAAGAATGTCCCTTAAGCGGGAGTCTTCCTCCCAGTATTTCATGATCAAGTCCAGCTTGGTGCTCCAATTTTCATTTTCTTTGAGTTTGTCCAGGTCAAAATTCAGGTTTCCGCTCTGGAAATCGTACATTCGCTGACAGGAAGCACAAAGACCGCCGCAGGCGCGTCCCATAGTGTCAGGGATCAGGATGGCAACCTCCGGGTAGCGGCGGTGAACGTTATGGCGGGTAGGAAGGATCCAGCCGGCGGCGTTTGGTTTTCCCTGCTCCACGATGTCTTCCTTTTCCCAGGCCACAATGTTACCAAATTCCTCAACCAGTTCTTTGGAATACAATACATACTGTCTGATGGCCATGTCTTTCCCTTTAACAAACTCCGGGCCTCCTACATTTAGCAGGGAAAGATAATATGGATTAACAAAAAACGGAATCCCCTGCTTTTCGGCCCGGTATAACAAATCCATGGTTTCCTTTTCCAGGGTGTGATCCAGCATTTCGTTAAGCAGGTCAGGACTTCTGACAGCAAAGCGCAGGTGAAACAGGTGGTTGTCCCACCATTCATGCATTTTTTCAAGCTTTTGTTCCCGACTTAAGCCTTCTTCAAAATAAAACCGGGTACTGCTGATCTCCTTATTGTCAATTTTGCGGGCAAGGATGCCGATGATCCGTTCTTTGTTTTTTTTGCGCAGATCCACGACTCCTGCATCCAGCCCGGAGGGATGCCTTTTCATCCATTCCANCACTTTTTCTTTTTCCGGAAGGGCCCTTTGGGATTCTCCCCTGAATTGTCGGAAAAGGTGGGTCATGTCCGTGAAAAAATTTTCACCCCCTCCGCCGACACCAAACTTTGCGGCCAACCACAAAGTTTTAAAAGGTTCGTTGGCTACTTTGGCATTGCGCAGGTTCAAATCATGAAATTCTTTTCCGCTATTATCAAGGTAATCTAAAATACGGATGGCAGCAAAATCCTGCCAGGAAAGCTCTTCAAGCGCCTCATGCCCGGCAACCTCATACTTGTAATACTGGTAGGCCAGAGGGCGGGAATCCATGTAAGACATTGCCCTGTTTCTCAATCCTTCTTCAACCTGGCTGACTTCCTCCGCCTCCTTCAAAAGATGGGTCAAGTCCGGGTTTTCTGTTAAAAACTGATCCAAGGCTTCCTTTGCAAAAGAAGTTATTTTTAATGTATGGGGTGCTGGGTTGGCAACTTGGGTCATAGCATTATGTATTTTTTTCTTTATTAAGTTGGCTTTTCAGAGCAGCTTTTGCTGCTGTTTTGTCCCGGACAAAAAAACAAAAATTCTAATTGGTAAAATGACCTGCCGGATAAGCTTCCGAACCAACTATGGAAAGGTCTTTTCGCCAAAAGGTGAATGGCAGTCCGGAATGTCTGCTTATTCAAAGATACAAAATTTTTCCCAAAAGATCAATTAAGGCCAATGGTGCGGGCCTTCTAAAAGAGGAATAAAAGAAGTTATTCTTTATTTAAACATTTTTTTCAGGGATGCCACCATAAATTTGTCGATCGCCAAAACCAGCCCTCCAAAAACCAGCAGCAGTAGAAGATTTAAAAGGTAAACCAGATATTGAGGAAAATCCCGCGTTAACATGCTAAGGAAATAAACCAAAAGTGCGGCCCCGATAAACAACAGGGTTTTTTTTACCTCATAAGGTATTGTAAAATGCTTTTGCCCGAAATAATAGGAAAGTGATGCCATGGAAAAATAGCAAACCAAAGTTGCCCATGCTGAACCGTGATATCCAAATACCGGTATCCACCAAACATTTAAAACGATGGTAATTAACGCTCCTACAACAGCAAACCAGGCACCGAACCTTGTCTGCCCGGTTAATTTATACCAGATGGAAAGATTGAAATAAATACCAAGGAACATGTTGGCAAGCAAAAGAATGGGAACTACCACCAGGCCTTCACGGTATGCTGCCCCGATGAAGTATTGAACGATATCCATAAACAACATGACCCCCAGGAAAATAAAAAGGCAGGCCACCACAAAAAACTTCATGACCTGGGCATAAAGCTCGCGGGCATTCTTTTCTGAAGCCTGGGAAAAGAAAAATGGTTCGGCGGCAAAACGAAAAGCCTGTATAAAAATGGTCATCATAATGGAAACCTTATATACCGCACCATAGATCCCAACCTGCGACATGGCAATATCTTCAGGCAGCAGGTACTTTAACAAAAGTTTATCCAGGGCTTCGTTTACAACACCGGCCAGCCCGGCCACCAAAAGGGGCAAAGCATATAAAAGCATTCGCCTCCAGAGTGGGAAAGCAAAAACCAAACGGGAGCGCAACATAACCGGCAGCAACAGGAGAACGGTAAGACCTGCCGCCCCAAGATTTGCAATAAAAACATACCCCAATCCAATTCCGGGATCATACACTGCTTCAATTAAAGGATGCAGCCATGCAGGGCCTGAATCCAAAGCCCAGGGACAAAACAACAGGAAGAAAAGAACAAGGCTGATGTTTACCCCTATGCCGGTAAGTTTAATGGTTGCAAAACGAAGCGGCTTGTTTTCAGCCCGGAGCCGCGCAAAAGGTATGGCAGCCAGTGCATCAAGGCCAACGATGATCCCGATCCACACAATGTACTCCACATTGTCCGGGTAGCGCATGATTTCCGCAATGGGATGGCGAAAGATCACCACCATCATAATAAACAAGGTCGATGTAAAACCCAGGGAAAATAGTGCCGTGCCGAAAACATTACCCCCTGTGCTGCTCTCTTTTTGGGAGAAGCGAAAAAATGCCGTCTCCATACCGTAAGTCAAAACGATCAAAAGAAAAGCAACGTAGGTGTACATCTCGGTGATCACCCCAAAATCGTCGGTAGGAAATACATTGGTATACAGGGGCACCAGCAGAAAGTTGATCAGTCTCCCCACAATGCTGCTAAGACCATAAACGGCCGTTTGCCCTGCCAGTCTTTTAAGTGGATTCACACCTGGTGTTTTAAGTCGTACAAATTTGCAAATTAATTTTGACAATTCCCATGTTGACCCACCTTGATAAAATTTTGCCGTAGTTTTTGTAAATTGCAGTAAAAAAATGAATCGCCTCTTTCTATTCCTCTCCCTGTTGTTTTTGGTTTGTTATGGGGTTTTCTCACAACGGACTGAATCAATGCAGTCGCACAGTTGCGATCATCATCCCTGCGCCCGGGCCAAACAAACTACCGTAAGAGATGGTGTTTACCCACAAAACCCCCTGCTTTGGAAATACAATGTTCACTTTTATGGGTTGGATGTGGAAGTAAGCCCTGAAGAAACGGGCATTAAAGGCAGGGTTACCGTTGGTGCAAAAGTTGCCGAAGCTCCCCTGGACACATTTGTTCTTGAACTGAAAAACAACATGCAGGTGGATAGCGTAATGAACGGGCAACAGCCTCTGAATTTTGCCCACCAGCAGGATGAGTTGCTTGTGGTTTTGCCAGAGGCTCTCAGTAAAGGCGAATACCTTTCCCTTGTGGTTCATTACCAGGGGCAGCCGGAGGGGTCAGGGTTTTTCACAGGTTTTCAAACCGGCCTGTCACCTTTTGGCAAGCCGGTTTTATGGACCCTCAGTCAACCCACCAATGCCCGGCAGTGGTGGCCCGTAAAGCAGGTACTTGAAGACAAGGCCGACAGTGTTGCCGTAACTGTTACCACCCCCGCAGGATTCATGGCTGCTTCAAACGGGCTGCTGCAACAGGTCGATACGCTTGAAAACAAAATACGCTACCATTGGAGGTCCCATTATCCCATTGCTTATTACCTTATCTCCCTGGCCGTTGCCTCCTATACCGAATATAACTTTGAAGCGCCTGTTGGTGAGGAGGGGGAAGTGGTTTTTGTTCAGAACTTTATTTATGACGACCCCTCTTACCTTGAGGCCCAGCAGGAAAACATCAACCGTACCAAAGATTTTATGGCAATCTTTTCCGACCTTTTCGGGCTTTATCCTTTCCGGGAAGAAAAATATGGGCATGCCACGGCTCCCATGGGTGGTGGCATGGAACACCAAACCATGACCACCCAGGCCAATTTCGGCATGGACTTAACCGCCCATGAACTGGCCCATCAGTGGTTTGGCAATAACGTAACCTGCGCCACATGGAGTGATATCTGGATCAATGAGGGATTTGCTTCCTATGGAGAGTTCCTTGCCCGGGAGTTTTTATACGGCCAACCGTCGGCCCAGACCTGGATGCGCAATGCACACAATTCGGTTATTTCACAACCGGGAGGAAGCGTATATGTGCCGCCAACCGAAACCCACAACCTGTGGAGAATTTTTAACGGCAGGCTTTCTTACCGCAAAGGCGCTGCCATCATACATCTGCTTCGCCACGAAATATATGAAGACCCCCTGTTTTTTAATACCCTGAAAAGCTTCCAGGAAGTATTTAAAGATAGTGTTGCCACAGGAGATGATTTTAAAATGATCGTGGAAAAAGAAACCGGAAATTCATGGGATTGGTTTTTTGACCAATGGTATTATGGAGAAGGCTACCCTGTTTTTGACATTCGCTGGTACAGTTCTGACGATTCTTTGTTTATTCATTCCAGACAACATAACGCAGCAGACAATAATGACTTTTTCCTGGTTACCCTGCCTGTGGCAGTTGTTAGCCACAACGACACCCTGCATTACCGTTTTTTACAGAACCAGCGTTCCCAAACCTTTCACATCCCTTTTGGCGGTGTGGTCAGGGAAATACTTTTTGACCCGGATGAGTGGTTGTTTAAGGAGGCTGTGATCAGAAAAGACTTAACAGAAGGGGAACTGGTCAATGCAGATGTTTACCCGGTACCCTTTAACGACCGGTTTTACATTTATCTTGACCGCTTAACGGGTGATGAAGCGTTTGCGGTGTTTGACTTAAAGGGAAAAGAAGTGCTGAGGGGCAGGATCACTGAAAGGGTAACACACGTGATCATGCCCCCAATGGGGATTTCGGTTTATTTATTAAAAATAACAAGGGGAAACCAGGCACCCTTTAAAACCAAAATAATGCAACAGCCCTTCTAATTGTCTTCCCGGGCACGAACTTTGGCTTTCCATTCCTGGTATCCGGCTTCAAAAGCTTCAGGATCATTTACCCTTAACCAGGTGCCGTATTTTACGTAATCCGGAATTTTTCCTCCTTTTGACTTTTTGTCATCTTCCGGAATACCTAATTGGTTAAGATGCCGTTCGTAAGAAATTTTGCTTGGTCTTTCGTCTTTTCTGTTCATGAGGATTAATTTATAAATCATGTCACCGGTTTCCCCTGCTCCCGGATATTTAAAAAAATATCAGAGAAAACCCGGTAACGAAAATAAGGATTAAAAGAAATTGTAGCCCCGACAGGAATCGAACCTGTATCTAAAGTTTAGGAAACTTCCATTCTATCCATTGAACTACGGGGCCTAAACTGCTGGCAAATATAAGGAATTTTTTCCTTTTTGAAGAATCCCTGTTTAAGGATTTTAAGTTTATCTTAAATTTTTCTTAACATAAAAGGGTTATACGTATTAACTTATGGTGCTTCCATTGTTAAAAGATTTTTCCGGAATGATAAAGCTCAGCTCTCCCTCATTGTTTTCGGCCATAAGCAACATCCCATGCGACTTTATCCCTTTTATGGTCTTTGGTTCAAGGTTTGCAAGCATCAGCACTTTTTTCCCGATTACCTCTTCGGGGCTGTAATACTGGGCAATTCCTGAAACCACGATTCGTTTATCCACACCGGTATCCACCTCCAGTTTCAACAGTTTTTTGGTCTTTGCAACTTTCTCAGCCGAAATCACCGTAGAAACCCTTATGTCCAGCTTAGAAAAATCTTCAAAGGAAACATCGGCTTTCAATGGGGCCTGGCTTTCTGCAATGCTTTTATTATCTTCCTTCGTTTGAAGTAATTTATCCATCTGGGCCTGCACCTGGGCATCTTCTATTTTTTCAAACAAAAGTACTGGCTTTTTTATACTATGCCCGGGAGACAACATGTCCTTTAAGCCGGCCTGTTCCCATTTCATGTCCTGAAGGTAAAGCAGGTCCTGGAGCTTTCTCGCCGTAAAAGGAAGGAAGGGCCCGGAAAGGACCGAAAGACTTGCGCAAATTTGCAGGCTGACATTCAGAATGGTTTTTACTCTTTCGGGATTATCCTTAAATACTTTCCAGGGTTCGGCCTCCGTCAGGTAACGGTTGCCGAGCCGGGCAAGGTTCATCATTTCTGCCAATGCCTCCCTGAAACGGTAATGCTCAAGGCTGTGGCCTATGCTGGCAGGAAATCCGGCAAGTTCTTCAAGGGCTTTTTTATCGCCGGGTTCAAGCGGCCCTAAAGCAGGGACATTGCCCTCAAAATACTTGTGGGTTAACACCAGGGTGCGGTTTACAAAATTCCCGAAAATGGCCAGCAACTCGCTGTTGTTGCGGGTCTGGAAATCTTTCCAGGTAAAATCATTGTCCTTGGTCTCCGGGGCAGCAGCACATAACACATATCGCAACACATCCTGCTTATCGGGAAAATCTTTCAGGTATTCATGCAACCAAACCGCCCAGTTGCGGGAAGTGGAAATTTTATCTCCTTCCAGGTTCAGAAATTCGTTGGCAGGCACATTCTCGGGAAGAATATAAGACCCCTCGGCTTTGAGCATGATGGGAAAAATGATGCAATGAAATACAATGTTGTCTTTTCCAATAAAATGCACCAGCCTGGAATCCGGGCTTTTCCAGTATTCCTCCCAGGGTTTTCCCCGGGCCATACCCCATTCGCGAGTAGCTGAAATATAACCAATGGGGGCGTCAAACCATACATAAAGCACTTTTCCTTCGGTACCTTCCAGGGGTACTTTTACACCCCAGTCAAGGTCGCGGGTAACAGCACGGGGCTGCAGGCCCTGGTCAACCCAGGATTTTACCTGCCCATACACATTGGGCTTCCAGTCGTGCTTATGGCCTTCCAGAATCCACTCCCTGAGCATGGGCTCATACTCTTCAAGGGGCAAATACCAGTGCCGTGTTTTTTTCATTTCGGGCTTATTGCCGCTAAGAACTGAACGGGGGTTGATCAGGTCGGTAGGGCTTAGAGAAGTTCCGCAATTTTCGCACTGATCCCCGAAAGCTTTCTCGTATCCGCAATGAGGGCAGGTACCGGTTATATAACGATCGGCAAGGAACTGCTGGTTGTCCGCATCATAGTATTGCTCCGCTTCTTTTTCAATAAATTTCCCTTTATCATATAGTTTTTTGAAAAAAGCCGCTGCGGTTTCATGGTGCACGGGACTGGTGGTGCGACTGTATACATCGAAAGATATTCCGAATTCTTCAAAGGAGTCCCTGATCATATTGTGGTATTTGTCCACAACCTGCTGGGGGCTTATTTTTTCCTTACGGGCTTTAATGGTAATCGGAACGCCATGTTCGTCACTGCCCCCGATAAAAAGCACATCTTCTCCTTTTAGGCGGAGGTAACGGGCATAAATATCGGAAGGGACATATACCCCGGCCAGGTGCCCTATGTGTATGGGCCCATTGGCATAGGGCAGGGCCGATGTTACTGTATATCTTTTAAACCGAACGTTACCGGCTTTTTCCTGGTTTGTCATATCGATTTCAATAATTTTGGGACAGCACTGAAATAACCCACAAAGATATAAAATGTAAATAAGGTAACCCCGGATTGGTCAATTTGTCATATTTAAAAGCATTTGCAAAAAGTCATTGTGTTGAGAAAAGGTTGCCCCGTTGCAGTTTTTTTGAATATTCTTGTTCGTATGTCCAAACCCAATCGCCACCTTATTATGCATTTATTTCCTGTGGTAAATAAAAACAATCAACGCCTGCCCAAAGGCCTGCGGTAATTGTTGTGGGTTTGGTTGCTGTTGGCGTTTTTATTGGGTTGTTTTGGCCGGGAGAATCCCGGATTATTGTTCCGGTAGTTGTTGGTTTGACAGGTGTTGTCCTGATGGGTTTATCTTTTGTTGCTTCGGTTTTTTTTAAATGTTCCTTCTCAAAGGATTTCTGGGTTTTTCCAGGGGGAGCTTTTTCATATTCGACACCGGGAAAACTTCCCACCTGAATATTCCCCGGTATAAAATTTCACGGGTGGTTTTTAAAGCAGGGCCGGCTGCAGGCAATTTCCCTTGGTATGCCTATATGATGGGCTTGCCCGGGTTACTCTTCGGCGGCTATGATGGAGCAGGTTCTTTGCTTGAAATTAAATCCGCTTTTGGGCTGATGCGTTTTTATCTCCGGTTTGACAACAAAACCCAAAAATATCATTTCATAAATACCATCAAAACCCATCCGGCCACCCTCCTCCTGAAAAAATAATTCCCTGCCCTAACCATAAACAGACTGCTTCCGGAAAATATCCGGCCTGCCCTAAAATTCTGCTGACCGGACTGGAAGAATCCGTTGAAAAGAATTAACTTTGTATAAATAAACTGACGTAATGGCATAAATAATGTTCCTTTTTCCCATCCTGGAAAGAAAAAGCCAGATTTTGTTAAAAGTGTTGTGGATATTAACGGCAGTTTCTTTTGTGGGATTCTTATTTGTTGCTTCTGCGGCAGAGAGGCTTTCATGGAGTGCTTATACGATATATTACTGGTTTTCCGGGTTTTTGCTTTTTCTGGTCTTAGCCCTGATTGCCGGCAGGTCACACAAGGTTGTTGAGCCGGCCGGCATGCTTGGCTTTCACCATCAGGATGTTTTCATCAAAAACCAAAACCTGGAAAAAAAAATACCCGGGGAGGAAATTAAGGAGCTGGTTTTTTACCCGGAGCAATTTGAGGAGGCTCAACGGCTCAACTCAATACCAAAAAGGATCTTTGAATGGATGATGGCAAAACCATCCTCCCCAAAAGGGTCAAGACTGGAAATAAAAACCCGGGATGAAAAATTCCATTTCCTGGTTTGTTTTGAGAGGGTGTCGCATCAAAACCTTTTTTTAGCCAGCCTGGAGGAGCATCCTAAAGCAAAAGTGGAAAACAAAAAAATTTAATCAATACCATGGACATTCAATCCATAAAACAACGTTTTGGCATCATTGGCCATTCTGAAAAGCTGGACCGGGCCATTGATGTGGCCCGGCAGGTTGCCCCCACAGACATCACGGTGTTGATTTCCGGAGAAAGCGGTACCGGAAAAGAGGCTTTTCCGAAAATTATCCATCACCTGAGTACACGCAAGCACGGGCCTTACATAGCGGTTAACTGCGGTGCCATTCCGGAAGGTACCATCGACTCTGAGCTTTTTGGTCACGAAAAAGGTTCATTTACCGGGGCCCAGGAAGCAAGAAAGGGCTATTTTGAAGTGGTAAACGGGGGAACCATTTTTCTGGATGAAGTGGCAGAGCTGCCCTCCCTTACACAGGTAAGGCTGCTGAGAGTGCTGGAAAGCGGAGAGTTTATCAAAGTGGGCTCCTCCAAAGTTCTGAAAACCAATGTGCGGGTTGTGGCCGCTACCAACATAGACCTGCAGGAAGCCGTTTCAAAAGGAAAGTTTCGTGAAGACCTGTATTACCGCCTCAATACAGTTCCGATTTACGTCCCGCCCCTGAGAGAACGTAAAGAGGACATTGTGATGCTTTTTAAAAAGTTTTCTGCCGATTTTGCCGAAAAATACCGCATGCCCCCCCTGCACCTGACCAAAGACGCAGAGGAAGCCCTGGAAAACAACCGGTGGTCGGGAAACATCCGTCAGCTCAAAAACCTTGCTGAGCAAATCTCGGTGATTGAAAAAAACCGCACAATTACAGCAGAGACCATATATAATTATTTGGCGGGAGAATCCGAAAGTCGCTTACCGGTGCTCTTTAACCGGGAAGAGCAGGGAGCCGGCAACCTGAGCGAGCGTGAGATCCTCTACAAAATTCTTTTTGATATGCGCCGCGACATTACCGATATGAAAAAAATCATCATGGAGCTGATGCAGGAAGGCCAGGTGACCAGAAGATTCCAGGAAGAAAATGCCCACCTGATTGAAAAACTTTATGATGACCGGGATCTTCCCCAGATCTACAAAGAACCCAAAAAACAAGGTTTTGACATTCCTGAAAATGATTCCGGCCCGATTATTGAAAACATTCAAGATGCCCCACATGAATTTATGGAGGAAAATCTTTCCATACAGGAAAAAGAAAAAGATCTGATTATTAAAGCGCTTGAAAAATATAACGGAAGAAGGAAAAAAGCTGCTGAAGAATTGGGCATTTCGGAAAGAACCCTTTACCGGAAAATTAAAGAATATGACATCCGGTAAAACCATGGTTTTTTATTAGTTTTGTAAGTTAAAATTGTCAGGGAAAACATGTTTATTAAAATAAAAGTCAGGGAAATAAAAAAGTTGCATCCACTGCTTCTGCTGTGGGTTTTCCCTTTTATTTTTGCAGGTTGCGGGGTATATTCCTTTACCGGGGCCAGCATTCCCCCCGAATCCCGTACCATTTCCATCGATCATTTCCCAAATGATGCTTCCCTTGTGCAGCCCACCTTAAGTCAACGGTTTACGGAAGCCCTGCAAGATAAGTTTTTACAGCGGACCAACCTGCAGCTGGTGGATGGTGTGGGGGATCTGCATTTTGAAGGCAGCATCACCGATTACCGCACCCAGCCCACCGCCATTGCCGGCGACGACAGGGCCGAGCTGAACAGGCTTACCATAAGCATACGGGTGAGGTTTTATAACGAATATGATCCGGATTCTGAGTTTGAAAGGACCTTCTCAAGGTATTACGATTATGCAAGCAGCCTGAGCCTTTCTCAAGTTGAAGACGAAGCAATAGACGCCATCAATGAATTGCTGGTAGAAGACATCTTCAATCAGGCCGTGGTAAATTGGTAAAACTACCGAATATGCAGCAGGACACTTTTTTGGCATTGATCAAGCAACATCGTAAATCCGACAAGGCCACCTTTGAGCAGTTAAAGGAGTTCTGCCGGGCTTACCCCTATTGTCAGCCTGCCAGAATACTGCTCGCAAAAAGCATGATGGATTTCGAAAAAGAGTCTTTTGAGGAAAACGTCAACCTTGCTTCCGCATATGCTATTGACCGGAAGAAGTTCCAAGCTTTCATTTCCGGGAAAAAACCCTCTGCCCTGAAAGCCGGGCCCGAAAAAGAAACGCATCCTTCAAAGAAAGCACTCCGGGAACCTTTAACGACACCCAATGCCCCGGGAGAAGAAAAAACCCTGCACAGCCAAAAATCCGGAAACGGCTTCTGGCCGCAGTGGCTGCTCAGGTTCTTTTCTTCAGGCAATCATGCCCCCGTGGAAAAAAAGCCGGAAGCCGCCATCCCCGAACCGGTAAAAGAAAAAACCCTTGTTGAAAATGTCAGCCTTTTTGATGTTTCTGAAAAAGAAAATCCTGTAAAAAGCAGTCATATGGAACTGATCGAGCGGTTCCTGAAAGAAGAGCCCCGCATCCAGGCCAAAAAAGAAGGGGTCTCCACGGAAAACCTGGCAGAAAAAAGCACGGCGGAAGCACCTGATCTGGCCACCGAAACCCTGGCGGAGGTATACCTTAAACAAGGAAAAACCGAAAGGGCGTTAGACATTTACAAAAAATTAAGTTTGAAGTTTCCGGAAAAAAGCAGTTACTTTGCAAAAAAAATAAACGCTATTAATAACGAAACCAAATAAGAAGATATAATGGGCGCTTTTGTTTTAATTTCCGTTCTAATTCTCATCACCTGCATCCTGCTGGTGCTGATTGTATTGGTGCAGAACGCCAAAGGAGGCGGGCTGGCATCCAATTTTTCTTCCAGCACCCAGGTAATGGGTGTAAGAAAAACCACAGACTTTCTTGAAAAAGCCACCTGGACCCTGGCCATTGTTCTGCTGGTACTAACATTGACCAGTACTTTTGTTATTCCCCGCGCAGAAATGCGGGAGGTGCCTGAAAGCGAAGTACGTGATCTGGTGCCGGCACAGGAAGCACCACCCATCGATTTGCAGCGTCCTCCGGAGCAACCCATGGAAGAAATAGAAATTGAGGATTAAAGAAAAAACCGATTTCCCCTGAAATGTCAGAATGGCATACCATTCTGACATTTTTTTTTGTGCCTGCCGCTTTTATGCAAATTTGTCCTGAAATAAGGGTTTTTAGGCCTTTGGCATGAATTATGAAAATGAGCAGACCTGAAACAACATGTAATTGTACTAAAAAAATGTCTAACAAATAAACGTAAAAAAACATGGCAAAAATAAACATCAAGCCTTTAGCAGATCGTGTATTGGTTGAGCCGGCCCCGGCAGAAGAAAAAACTTCCGGCGGCATTATTATTCCTGATACCGCAAAAGAAAAACCCCAGAAGGGAACTGTGGTTGCCACAGGACCGGGAACAGATGAAAACCCTGTAACTGTGAAAGAAGGCGATAAGGTCCTTTACGGAAAGTATGCAGGTACTGAACTAACCCTTGACGGAAAGGATTATCTCATTATGCGTGAGGCTGATATTTACGCTGTAATTTAATTTTCTGCAGATCATTCAATTTAAAATCTAAAAAATAAAGAGTAACATGGCAAAAGATATAAAATTTAATCTGGAAGCAAGAAACGCGCTGAAAAAAGGTGTTGATAAGCTTTCTGATGCTGTTAAGGTAACCCTAGGGCCCAAAGGGCGCAATGTGGTTATTGACAAGAAGTTTGGTGCACCCATGATTACCAAAGATGGGGTAACCGTAGCAAGGGATATTGAGCTGGAAGACGCCATTGAGAATATGGGCGCCCAGATGGTAAAAGAAGTGGCAAGCAAAACTGCTGATGTGGCAGGAGACGGGACAACCACCGCTACCGTGCTGGCTCAGTCCATCATCGCCACCGGCTTGAAAAACGTTGCCTCCGGTGCCAATCCCATGGATTTGAAACGCGGCATCGACAAAGCTGTTGAAAAGGTTGTAAAAAGCCTGAAGGACCAATCCGTAGAGGTTGGCGACAGCATCGATAAAATTGAACAAGTTGCCACCATTTCCGCCAACAACGAACCTTCCATTGGTAAACTCATTGCTGAGGCGATGGACAAGGTGAAAAAAGAAGGGGTAATTACCATCGAAGAGGCCAAAGGCACCGAAACCAGTGTAAAGGTTGTAGAAGGAATGCAGTTTGACCGCGGATATATTTCCCCTTATTTTGTTACCGACACCGAAAAAATGGAAGCGGTATTTGAGGATCCTTACATTTTGATCTATGACAAAAAGATCAGCACCATGAAGGATTTTCTCCCCGTTTTGGAAAAAGTGGTTCAAACCGGCAAACCTTTGGTGATCATTTCAGAAGATGTGGACGGTGAAGCCCTGGCAACCCTTGTTGTCAATAAACTGCGCGGCTCCCTGAAAATCGCTGCGGTAAAAGCTCCCGGATTTGGTGATCGCCGCAAAGCCATGCTGGAAGATATCGCCATTCTTACCGGAGGCACCGTGATCAGCGAAGAGCAAGGATTTAAGCTGGAAAACGCCGATCTTTCTCATATGGGTATGGCCGAAAAAATTACCATTGACAAAGACAACACCACCATTGTAAGCGGAAAAGGGGACAAGGAAAACATCAAAGCCCGCGTTAACCAGATCAAAGCACAGATTGAGAACTCCACCAGCGATTATGATAAGGAAAAGCTTCAGGAGCGCCTTGCCAAGCTGGCAGGAGGTGTGGCCGTACTTTATATTGGTGCAGCCAGTGAAGTGGAAATGAAAGAAAAGAAAGACCGCTTTGACGACGCATTGCATGCAACCCGCGCCGCCGTTGAAGAAGGCATTGTTCCCGGTGGAGGCATTGCCTACATCCGTGCATTAGAAGCCCTTGAAAACTTCAGGGGAGCCAACGCCGATGAAAATACCGGAGCAGCCATCGTCCGCAGAGCCCTGGAAGAACCCCTGCGCATGATCGTGGAAAATGCCGGAGTAGAAGGGTCAATCGTGGTGCAAAAAGTAAAAGAGGGCAAAAAAGATTTTGGCTTTAATGCCCACACGGAAAAATATGAAAACCTTTATGAGTCCGGGGTTATTGATCCAACCAAAGTAACCCGTATTGCCCTTGAAAACGCAGCCTCTATCGCCGGAATGTTGCTCACCACCGAATGCGTGCTGGCCGACATCAAGGAAGATACCCCTGAAATGCCAGCCAGTCCCGGCATGGGCGGCATGGGCGGAATGGGCGGAATGATGTAAGATTCAACCCAAAATAAAACAGCCGGAAATAAAATCCCGGCTGCCCACAAAAAAACCCTCCTGCCAAACAGGGGGGTTTTTTTATGGTGTCTTGTAAATTTGATTTTCGGAGAACTACTCAATATGGATCTGCTGTCCTTGAAAAGTTACCACGTCTCCTTTTCGCAATTTGGCTCTTTTGCGGGATTCCTGCTCCCCGTTTAATTTCACCATCCCCTCGTTTACCAGCTGCTTTGCATGGCCGCCGCTTTCGGCAAAATTTAAAGCTTTTAACAATTGGATCAGTTCAATGTATTCTCCGGTCAGTGAAAAATGAATCGCCGTTTTACTCATCTTCGTGTATGGTTATTTTTTCAATGCGATCGCCCTGGTCTATCTTGTCAATAACTTCCTGTCCTTCCACAACCTTCCCAAAACAGGTGTGTTTACGGTCCAGGTGTGCCGTGTTTTCGCGGTTGTAACAGATAAAAAATTGTGACCCCCCGGTATTGCGCCCGGCATGGGCCATGGAAAGCACGCCCCGGTCATGATACTGATTGTCCCCTTCCAGCTCGCAATCAATAGTGTAACCGGGTCCTCCCATTCCTGTGCCGTGAGGGCAACCTCCCTGGATAACAAAATCCGGGATCACCCGGTGAAAAGTCAATCCATCATAAAAGCCCTTTTTGGAAAGATCAATAAAGTTTTTAACGGTATTCGGAGCATCTTTCTCGTAAAAATGAACCTTCATGGTGCCTTTTTCTGTAATAATTTCTGCTGTAGTCATAAATATAATAAAGTTTAAATCACTAATGTATTTCAGAATTTTTTAAACATGGTTGAAACCAGCTCGTCTTCAAAAACAGACTCCCCAATTTCAGCAATAACGGTATATGCCATATTAATTTTATTGTCGCTGAGGGTTCCCTGCCCTTCCACTTCGAAATATCCCACCGTTTGCACAGGGATGTAAATCCTTGAGCCTACCACTTTGGCAACCACTTCAATGTCGGCATTATAGAAGTTGGAAATGGTCACCTCATCTTCAGAGTTATCCAGCTTCCTTATCCTTGAGTCGTAATAGGAAGCACTGTGGGTAACATAGCTGTACTCTTCCACTTCATAACGGCCGGTAAATTTGTTACGGGCATCCACTTCAATTTTGCTGCAGGAGGCAAGACTCACAGCCAAAGCCGTTAAAAAAAACAGTAATCTTGTTTTCATGGTCGGGTTTTGGTTAATTATCTGTTTTTACCACCGTTTATATCTGCCCATAGGTTTGAAAGAAAAATTCGTTTCAAGGCAAAGCGAAAGCAAAGGTAATTTATTAATTATAAACCCTGTATAATTCTCCCTTGCCCAATGCAATCAATTACTTAATGCGTTTAAAGGGTTGCGAAGCCCTTTATACTCTGACAGCTCCATCCGGATGCTGCCTACCACAAGACCGGATTCGAGCAACACCGGAATTTTGTTTTTATCGTCAGAGATCCACATGGTCATGGGGTAGGGCTGACTGAAGACGGTTCCTTCAAGCACCATGGGCTTAAACCGCAGGGTGTTAAACGTTCCCAGCCGGGTAGTGACCTGCTCCCGTCCGTCAAACACAATTTTGGTAACATAAACGGAGTCATCCAGGAAAAAGTCAACTTCAAACTCATCCCCCACTTTCACATCCGACATATCCATGGTGCGAGCGAAGTAGAAAGCGGAAATGATGTCCTGAACGTATGGCACAACCGGAACGGTGGCCGTATTGCTCTCGGCAATATTGTTAAAGTGGTTGAACATCACATCCTGGCTTTTTCGATAACCTCCTTCATTGATTCGCCTGATGAACAACAAAGGGGCAATGGCCTGTTCATCGATAAACGTCTCATACCGGTTTTCCACCCTGAAGAAAAGGTTAAATAAACCCCTGGTCTCACCAATACCCACCACATGCATGGTATTGCGACCACCTATTTTATGGTTGTGGGGCCTTATTTCCAGGGAAGCCTCCCCCGCCCGCACACTGCCCAGCAGCCTGCTGTTATATGAAACGCGAAAGGTAATTTTTTCTCCCCGCTGAAAAGCGGTGTTGTTGATGGTACGAAGTTCCTTTTGGGTGGTGTCTGAGCCTGACAGGAATAAGGGAAATAAAAAAAGGCCAATAAAGACAATATTAACAAGAGATCTGGGTGTATTTTTGTAGTGCGATTCCATCTTGGTCTTATTTAATTCGGTAATAGATAAAACGATTCACCTTAAATAAAATTACAAAAACCTTTTTCATTCTTATTCCACCGCTGTCAAAAAACATTCCAAAACCAGGTGTTTGTCTGCCAATAAAACAAGCCCAAAACCATAAGTTGCTGACAAGCGGGCAGTTGTTCGGGATAAATTTAAGGAAGAATAGTCAACCGATCTCCCGGAAAAACAAGAAGTGTGGAAAAAAACAAAAGTTTAATCTTTATACGACCACATTTACAATTTTTCCGGGCACCACGATAACCCTTCGGGGAGGGCTGTCTTTGAGCCACTTTTGTGCTTCGGGGGCCTTCAGCACGGCTTCTTCAATTTCCTCTTTGGTGCTGCCGGCAGGAAGCTCCATCTTA
>SL_3KL_010_SEDDRAFT_10000720_pt1 | contig 28435 bp, 27 predicted proteins | sample SodLakKL_010_SED_2_FD_10381 | JGI IMG/M metagenome (IMG submission 10381)
TGAACTCGTAAATATAGAGGAGAGCCGGTGGAAACTTGGTGGCTGGTGGTCAATTATCATAAAATATGTTGTACCTGTACAGGTGATTACCCTTCTTGCCTGGTGGATCTATCTGAGTGCTTCTGTATACGCTCCTGATACGTGGTACAATCCGCTGAGCCCGTTTTCGGTAGCCACGGTTTTTGTTCAGTGGGGTATCGTGATGGGGCTATTCAAATTCTACAATTCAAAAATCGCCGGGAAAACAATCCTGAAATGAATCTAACCTAAAGAGCGGGGTTAAATACTGTCAATCCAAAAGGAATTATTAGTGGCAGTCGCGTTTATGTGGCAGGCCGAAATTTTACTCCCCATTTTCATCCTTTGGGATCAGCTTCAAAGCAACTGAATTCATGCAATAGCGAAGCCCTGTTGGCTCAGGCCCATCATCAAAAACATGGCCAAGGTGCGAATCACACCGATTGCAAATGATCTCGGTTCTGGTCATCATTAAACTGTTATCCTCGCGTTCAGCAACAGCATCATCACGAATGGGTTTCCAGAAGCTTGGCCAGCCGCTTCTTGAGTTATATTTGGTGTCAGAATGATATAAAGGATTGCCGCATGCGGCACAAACATAAATCCCTTCATCATATACGCTGTTATATTCATTGACAAAGGGCATTTCAGTACCACCTTTACGAAGGATTCGATATTGAGATGGGGAAAGTATCTCTTTCCATTCTTCATCAGTTTTAATCACTTTGTCGCTGTTTGAAGTATCACTCATAGCTGTTTGATATGTGATTTCTGATAATAAATTCTCTGTTTGAAGAGCTGTAGCTTCAACTTCAGTATCTGAATAAGTACAGCTTGCAAAGATTATTAAAGATATAATTGTTATAACTACAACTCTGTACATATGCTTCTTATTTAAGAGAATTAAAAACCGTTTATCGGATAACGTTCCTCCTATACAGTTAACAATTTAACCCGTAATGAGTTCCCGCATGAATGGAAGGTTAACACTTACCTGAACGTTTTAAAACTGATGAATATCATATTAGAATCAAGTCCCGGATTTATATTACCAACTCCTGCATTTGACAGATGATGGAACCGATATCCGATTGAAAGGCTGTTATTTTGACTGATTCTGAACTGATAACCGATACCAAGATCAATGGTAACATTCAGGTTGGTCCCATCCGGGTTGGGAAATTTTTTTTCAAATAAAATGAATCCCAAACCGGTGTCTGCATAAAAATGATTTCTTGATCCTGACCTTGTGATCGGAACAGTGAACCGAAGAGGAACAATTCCAAGGCCGGAACGCTGGGTTTTGGGGCCGGAGTGCCCGTTTATCGGGTAATTCATCCTGCCAAAGAGAACTACTTCACTGGATAGAAAAATATTCAGGTTGCTGAATTGCAAATAACTGTGTCCAAAATTGAATCCAATCAGTGATAACTGAGTGTTTTTCATTTTTGCAAACAGTGATGAAGAAAAAGGGGAGTGAGCCGTAAACAGTTCAATCGAATAGTTGTATTGATCAGGTAAGTTATCGTGGTCCTCTTCTCCGGCAGACATTGCCTGAACCGGCTGAACTGCTAAAATAATCAGATATAATCCTATGATCTTTTTAATTTCAAGCATGTTATTCAGCCTGGATTACAGATCGGACTGAAGTGTTCAGTGAATAAATAACCCACACATGTTCAATTATGTATTTTTTGCATAGACAGATAATAACCAAACTCCAGCCCATGCAAAAGCAGTGAAATACCAGCTAAAAATTATCAGTACAACGACATTAATACCATATAAAAAATGATAATAAGAATCTGGTACTGTTGTTCTGCTTTTTGCTGTAATTGCCCTTAACTGTTCACTTATCAGTACCAAGAGTTTAAAAAATAAAATAAAAAAGGTATAACCGATAATGACATAGTTGAGCCACTCCAATTCAAGGAGAACGGCAGAAATAATGACAGTAGTAACGAGAATGTCAACGAACAGGTCTTGTATTCGAAAATTTACTTTTGCCATATAAATAATAAAAAAGCCCCGACAAATATCGGGGCTTTCAAAATTAAAACGGGTTCTTACTGTAGAGCAATCACTTCGATTGCGTGAAGACCTTTGTCTCCCTCTGCTACTGTAAACTCCACTTTTTGGCCTTCAATTAACTTTTTGAAGCCATCAGACTGTATTTCTGAATAGTGTACAAAAACGTCTTCACCACCATCCCGGGTGATAAATCCATAACCTTTCCCGTTATGAAACCATTTAACGGTACCAACTTCACGTTCATCACTCATAATAACTATTAACTTTAATTCACATTTATCTCACCACAGCAATCAATAAAATTTAAGATTGAAGTGATGGCTGAAAATAGCTTCTTGAAACTATTTAAGCAATCTTTAAAAAAAACTGTGTGATTTAAGGTTAAATCTGAACGCTGAAGCCCCCCTGGAAACTACGGCTGCTTCCGGGTTCGAAGTATCTGCCGAAATTATTATTGACCGCCACAGATGTGTTATATCGGACATCAAACATATTATAAACAGAGATAAAAGGCTGAATCTTCCAACTGTTAAAATCAAGGCCGGAGAAGGTCCAGCGGCCATTCAATAACAGATACGAGTCGTTTGTTGCACTGTTTTCACTGTCCGCATAATATTCGCCAATCCATTCCGCATCCATGCTGATGGAATGATTGCCGAGAAACAGAGAGAGAATGGAACCAAACCTGTGCGGAGCTACACCGGGCAGTTGATTGCCTTCAAAATCCATCCCGTCTTCATATATCCCACCTGCAAATCGTGCATCAATCCACGTATACATCAGTTCCAGTGCAAGAAACTCTGCAGGCCTGAGCCGGAAGTGAGTTTCAATTCCAAAATGATCGGCATCCCCACCATTGCTGAAGATGGCTTCTCCGTCAATTTCAGTCTCCTGGATGATCTGGTCTGTAACATGCTGATAAAACCCGGTAATTTCATAATCCAGATTCAGTGGGTCAAAATATCCACGGAATCCGGATTCGATTCCAATTGTTTTTTCCGGGTCGAGATCCGGGTTAAATCCGGGCAGGATCGTCCCTTCCGGGCCGAGCCTGTTCTTGAATTCGGTCGTTGTAGGTGATTCAAAAGAAGTACTGAAATTTGAAAACCACCTCAAATTGCCAAAGTTATAGTGTACCCCTATACTTGGATTAAGGGTCGTAAATGTACGGCTGCTCTCGGCATTATCAATAAAATCGTCGACTGCAAAGACCATTCGGTCGCCGCGAAGGCCAAGGCTCAGGGTAAATTGGTCAAAATCAAAAACTGTCCGGGCAAACAGGCCCTGGCTTCGTACTTTATCAATCTGATTGATAATCAAATTATCCCCGGGATTCCCACCATCATTATTGCGCTGCTCCCTGTCATCCCGCTGCCAGTTCATTTCACCTCCGACCTGTAAGTTGAATGGCAGGTTATTGAAATCGTACGTGGCACGGGTCCCACCGGCCCATCTGTCAACAAGAATATAGGGGCCCGGTAACGGATTCTTCAGGTCTCGGTGAGTACCATGTGCAAGCAGTGTAAACAAGCCGCTGTCAAAATTCTGAATATACTGGCCCGAACCCATGATTTGATGAAATTCTTTCCCCGACTGCGTATTGACATTAAACGGCCAGGCCATGGACGGGTTATTCTCAGCATCTTCTCCGGAAAGCGATCCCGGATGCTCTGCATTCGGCATACCTGCATAGGCGACCCTGGCTTCAAAACTCGATTCTTCCGTAATATCAAAACCTGCGGATATCCCGCTTCGTATAAGCTGCGCTGCACTGTAATCCCTGTAGCCATCCGTATCATAATAACTTCCATAGGCGTTCCACCTGATGCCCCCGATACGGTCGTGCCAGCGGATCTCCTGTTTCATCGTATTGAATGACCCCAGGTAGCCTCTGTAGTAGAAGTTAGGTGAGTCAGAAGCAGGGCGTGTGCGCATGTAAAGTACCCCGCCGCTGCTGTTACCCCAGAAAGTAGCAGATGGCCCGCGGAGCAGTTCCAGCGACTGAACCATGGCAGGGTCAATCATATTCATCACCGTTTGCCCGTCAGCAACTGTCAATGGAATATCATCGAGCACAACCTGAATACCCCTGACACCAAACTGGGATCGCCAGCCCATCCCGCGAACGGTCATGCGCTCTCCCAAGGCATGATTCTCACGGTTGCTGATCCAGACTCCCGGCAACGTAAACGTAAGTTCATCCATCGTTGACGCTCTCCGGGCTGTGAGATCATCCAAAGACCGGCTGAGCGTTGATACGGAGATCGAAGCCCTGTCAATGGTAATGGAAGAATGTGCTGCTTCAACTTTGATCTCCTCAAGTTCAACCGAGAGAGTGTCATGAATCACCTGGCCATGCATATTCGATGATAAACCAGTGAACAATAATAAAAGAAGAGACAGGACTATAAATTTACAGATATTGAAATTCTTTGTTGAAAGATTCATCATATAATCAAAATTAAACTTTTTTACTCATTATACGTACTCTGTGTAGTGAATCACTTAAACATTCTTTGTTAAGGAATACGTTCAAGTTAAACAATGACTGAATTTAAAAACATATTAAAGGTTCATTTAGAATGGATTGTATTAACAGCCGGATTGATACTTCTTGCACTGACAAATCCGGTTGCTCCGGGATTTTCACTTTGCTTGTTTGAAGCAGCCGGAATATTCTGTCCGGGGGAAGGGTTAGGTACGTCCATAGCTTATATTTTCAGGGGCATGTGGCATGAAGCCTGGGTTTCACACCCGGCTGGTTATTTAGCATTACCTGTACTTTCAGTTCGTATCATTCATCTGATTTATTATCGTATCATAAAACCAAATTAAATATTGACTATGGCAAGCCTGTTTGAATATCTACCTGAGCTCGAAGGTGATGAAGCAATTTATATACAAAAAATATTGGAACCAATGGATGAGGAAACTGCCCGAACATTCAGCAACATCTACAGAGCAAGAAGGAAAGATCCTGTAACAATATTAATGATGGCATGTGTCGGTTTCTTTGGTGTGGCAGGTATTCACAGAATATTTGTCGGCCATATCGGGATGGGAATACTGTACCTGTTCACAGCCGGTTTATGTCTTATTGGTACAATCGTTGATGTTATTAATTATAAAAGCCTGACCTTTGATAATAACAGGGAAATCGCACGTGAAATACTTCAGCTACTTGATTAATAAATGACAAAAAAGACACCCAAACTGATATCATGCAACTAATAAGCTTCCATGTACGTAATAATTAAAAATTGAACGAGACGGTTTATGAATGGCCTTTAAGAATTTCGTTACTCTGTTCTTCCTGGTTTAGAGATAACCTGGATTTTTCATTTCAAATCCAGGGGCCTGAAAAGCTCACATCAAATCTCAGAACCTTAAATGGCAGTATTACTGTGCAAGGAGTTACAGGTAATCAAATGCTGCATACAAATTCCGGCAATATCATGATCAATAATATTGAAGGGCAGGTCCGGGCGAATTCTGCCGGCGGAAGCGTGGATGTTACTGATTCGGCAGGGCAGTTTAATCTGAGAACCGTTGCCGGAAATGTACAAACGACAGACGTAAGGGGAGAAGTCCGGGCAAGATCTGCTTCGGGTAATATCAATATCATTAACCTGGATGGTACATTGGTTTGTGCCACTGCTTCCGGAAATATTGATGCGATATTTAAGGATGTTACTTATGGCATACATGCAGAATCAGCAAGTGGTAACATCAGCCTTGTACTCCCTGGAAACAGAGGCTATCAGCTCGATATTCGTGGAAGTTCCATTAATCGCAAACCTGCATTCTGGATCAGGTTTAACCCTACTTTTTAAACTTTTAAAGAAAAAGCAGGATGGAAGAGTAACATCTATAAAATAGCCTCAGACCGTTCAAAGTCTGAGGCTGTTCTTTAGGGCATTTGGTGCTTTTCAGCTACCAAAAATTCAAATTTCATTATAAATACGAAAAAACTATAAATTTGTTGCGCAGCAACATTTTGGTTCAATGAAATATCAGTAAAAAACTGTTAAAAAATGAACAAAATTAAAGGTTTAATGTCATCTAGACTACAATCATTCAGATTTTTTCAATAAATAGCAGGATTGATTGTATCTTTAAGAATATACTAAACGTTATTGTTCGTTTAAAACAGTAAAACGATTTTTAACTGACTCTGCGCAGCATGAAGTTATTTACAAAACTGGTAACAGCAGTTAAGGAATTCTTCAAATTTATTCTCGTCTTCCTGATCGTATTTTCAATTTTCTATCTCTCAAGAGATTCACGTATAAACAGTTCAAATGCTATTGTAGCTGATGATGTAAATATTTTGTTTTTAGAAGAGAGGATTGGATTAGATGATCTGATTGAGATTTTAGATACTCATGATATATCATTCAATCCCGACGAACTGCATTGGGTTGCATCATTACTTGGGTGGAGAAATTTTTCTACAGGCCGGTATGAGATCGAAGGCAATTATACGTATAGTGAACTTCTATCAAAGCTGGCATTAGGGTTACAGGATCATGCCCCTGTAACAATTCATCCGGGAATCAACATTCAAAGGCTTTCTGCATCACTCGGCAGACAACTATTAGCTGATTCATCTGATTTTGCCGCCGTATTTGCCGATACAAGCAACCTCATTCAGGAATTGGGATATACACCTGAATCCCTTTTCGCCCGGATGTTACCCGATACTTATCATATATACTGGACGAGCAGCCCTGAAAGAGTTATCAGGCGTGTTTATAATGAATTTAACAACAGGGTAGTAAACAGGCTTGACGGGGAAATTGAAGAAAACAGCCTCGATTTAAACCAGGTATTGACACTTGCCTCAATCGTTGAGTGGGAAGCACGATTTCGTGAAGAGAAACCTGTGATTAGCGGTTTATACTGGAACCGGTTAAACAGGGGAATGCGTCTGCAGGCCGATCCAACAGTCATTTATGCACTTGGCGAACATCGAAGGTTACTTTATGAAGATTACCAGATAGATCACCCGTATAATACCTACCGGATCAACGGATTACCACCGGGTCCGATTACCAACCCTGATCTGAACTCCATCAATGCGGTTCTGTTCCCTGAAGAACATGAATACCTTTATATGGTAGCAAATCCGGAGGGTGGGCATGTGTTCACCCGGACGTACGAAGAACACAGAGTTGCAAGTGCAGAGTGGAGGCGCTGGATACAGGAACAATTCAGAATCCGGGAAGAACTTGACCGGCTGGAAGGCCGGAACTAATTTTCAAAAAGATCGAGCTCCTCTTCTTCAGGTTCATCAATTAACTCAGAATCCGGTTCAGGTTCAATACCTATTAATTCCCTGGCATTGTCAGTAAGAGGTTCAACATTTACAAGCTGGTTGATCTGTGAATTATCAAAATGAATACGCATAGACAACCCTGAAAATACCGGAGCATCTCTCAATGCCTGTTTTAATCTTTTAGGGTTGACCGCCTGTTCAAGCGTTGAGAACAAATATGTGCCTGCATCATAACCAACACCGGCAAAATGTCCGGGATCAAATCCAAACCGGTTTATAAAATCTTCTTCAAAATGTTCGAATGTTTCAGGATCTGCAATACTACCGTAATTCTGAGTATAATAGATAGCAAAATTATTTCTTTGTGCATTCGTATACCTGGCATCACGCCATTCTTCAGAACCCATAACGATGACATCTGATCTCATCGCCTCAAGATCAGTCATCAGTAAATTAATCAGTGTATTTGCTGCCTGTCCTGTAAATGGGGCGTACACACCTTTTACCGGAACGATGTTCAGAGAATCGACGAGTATTTCATCCTGTGTAAATATCTCCGTTACATCAGTCATATCATAGCCCAACGCTCCAAAATCTTCCTGGAAATAGTAGGCAACGTGTGCACCCAGCCGTTCTGCTTCATGACGAAAAGCACTCGCTGAAGCCAATCCGATTGTATTAGCCTCAGCGATAACAGCCAAAGTATCAAGATTTAATTCCCTTACAGCAAATTCAGCCATTTGCCTGCCATGAACTGAAAAAGTCGGGTTCATTTGAAAGGTATAATTATGGCCAAGATTTATGTCATCTGAATTTGCAAGAGGGGTTAATATCGGGATTTCATAATTTTCTGCCATTGTTGACATGACTTCCGCTTCATTCGAATACAAAGGCCCCAATACAGCATCAACACGTTCATTCCAGATCAATTCATTCATAGCCATGGGAACTGAATCCGGGTTTGCATGAGTATCCCTGAATCTGAGAAATACTTTTTTATCCGGGTTTCTGGAGTTAAAATCATCTGCGGCAAGAATCATTCCAAAATAGAGGTCACGAGAAACGATAAATTCCGGTTCGTCCGGCTCAAAAGAGGGAAGAGCAACTCCTACATGATAAACCATCCCTTCAGGTGCACGCTGCTGCTGAAAGGGTGATTGTACGTACGTATCTCTTGTTCCAATTGCATCACGGATGGTAACAAGCTCTGTGGTATCAGGTAAAAATTCACTCACTGTTTCAAGCTCATTCAACATTGCCCGCACCATTGAATAATCAGATCTGCCGATAGCAGACCGAACAATGTCAAAACGAATACCCGGTTCATCCAACTGCCAAAATACATTGAATCTCTGATCATCTGTTAGATATCTCAATATGTCATTATAAAATCTCTGAGCCTGATTTCTAATACCAGCCTGATTACTTCTCGATTTCAAATCATTAAGAATTGAGAGTGAATTACCAATATTTCTCAATCTGAATTCATTAATTGCAAGAGAATAATTGGCTTCATTAGCTATGGTTGACCGGGAACTTTCAGCAGCTTGTTTCAGATAATGCCCGGCATGATGATACTTACCAAGTGCAAGGTAACTTTTTCCAAGGAAGAGGTTGTTTTGATCATCTTCACTTAACTCCTTCAACACGGTTATGGCATCTTCAAAATGTTCCTGCTCATATAGTTGAAGTGCCTCTTCAAAGGATTGTCCGGAAGCAGTAGTAATGAGAATGGAAATAATAAATAACAGCGATAAAAACAGTAATTTGATCAAATTCATAGTATGGCTTTTTCAACAGATAACGAAACGCTTACAAGGATATAGATATTATCAGACGAATAAGTTCCTTACTTAAACACCGAATTTAAAAATATCCTGAAGTTTATTCCCATTCAATTGTAGAAGGAGGTTTTGAACTGATATCATAAACCACCCGGTTAATACCACGAACTTCATTAATAATCCTGTTCGAAACTTCCGAGAGAAAGTCGTATGGAAGGTGTGCCCAGTCAGCAGTCATACCATCGACACTTGTTACGGCTCTGATTGCAGCGGTATATTCATATGTGCGCTCATCACCCATAACACCTACAGATTGAACCGGTAAAAGTACAACCAAAGCCTGCCAAACTTTATCATACAAGCCATGTTCTCTTAATGCCTGAATAAAAATTGCATCCGCTTCCCTTAACAGGTTGAGGCGGTCTATTTTTAATTCACCGAGCACCCTGATACCAAGTCCCGGCCCGGGAAATGGGTGCCTTCCTATAAAATGATCCGGAATTGCAAGTTCACGGCCAACTGCCCTTACTTCATCCTTGAACAATTCACGAACCGGTTCAATCAGGTCAAGTTTCATTTTTTCAGGTAAACCGCCGACATTATGATGTGATTTAATGGTTGCTGAGGGGCCTTTGAAGGAGACACTCTCAATGACATCAGGGTAAAGTGTACCCTGGGCAAGATACTTGAATTCGTTTTTCCCCCTTATCGCTTCGTCAAATACATCGATGAATGTATTTCCAATGACTTTCCTTTTTTCTTCCGGATCTTTTACACCTTGTAATCGTTCCAAAAATAGATCTGAGGCATCAATGCCTTCAACAGGAAGTTTCAGCGTTTCTTTATAAGTATTAAGAACCTTTTTAAATTCATTTTTTCTCAAAAGGCCGTTATCAACAAATATGCAGAGCAGTTGATCCCCGATTGCTTTGTGAATCAGTGTAGCGACCACAGTCGAATCGACACCTCCGGACAAACCACATAACACTTTGTCGTTACCTACTTTATCACGAATAGCTTTAATTTCTGTATCTATAAAAGAGGAGGGGGTCCATCTGCCCGAACAGTGACATATATTTTTGATAAAATTTTCAAAAATATATGAACCTTCTTCTGTGTGGATCACTTCCGGGTGAAACTGTACACCAAAAATAGGGTTTGTTTTATGTCGGACAGCTGCTACTTTTGCATTTTCAGTATGCGCTATAATTTTATACTCATCCGGAAGCTTTTTTATATGATCTCCATGACTCATCCATACCACAGATCGATCAGTAATTCCCCTGAGCAGGTCTTCATCATTATCAACAATGAGATGAGCCCGGCCGAACTCCCGCTTTTCAGCTTTTTCCACGCTTCCCGGATTTACAGAATGTGCAAGTGATTGCAAACCGTAACATATTCCGAGCACCGGTTTCTCCATATCAAGGATATCCATGTTTAATACCGGAGCATCAGAATCATAGACACTTTTCGGGCCACCCGATAAAATGATACCATCAGGCAAATTATCCTGAAATTCCGACAGATCGGTATCATACGGGTGAATTTCACAATAAACATGAAGCTCACGAACCCGTCTTGCGATTAATTGTGTATACTGAGATCCGAAGTCAAGAATCAGGACCCACTCATCATGGAAAGCGTGCATAGCTTTATTTAAGTTGGCAGCTAAATTTAGTCTATAATTTTTTTATACTCTTCAACACTCATCAGGCTGTCCAGTTCGTCAGGGTCTGATATGGATATTCTGACCAACCATCCCGAACCGTATGGATCGCTGTTAACCAGTTCCGGATCATCTTCAAGATTTTCATTTACCTCTGTAATTTCACCGGCAACCGGTGCATAGAGTTCTGAAACAGTCTTTACAGCTTCTACAGTACCGAATACATCATCTTTTTTGAATGTAAATCCGGACTCTTCGAGTTCAACGAATACGATATCACCAAGTTCACCCTGGGCAAAATCCGTTATTCCAACGGTTGCTGTTCCATCCTCATTGAGCCTTATCCACTCATGCTCGTTTGTGTATTTCAGATCCTCAGGAAATTTCATAGCTATCTACTGCTTTTCAGGTGGTTGATATTTAAAATGTGATTCCAGGTAATGCGTATTGAATTTACCTGTTTTAAAATTTTCATCGTCCATTAACTGTAAATGATAGGGGATCGTAGTTTTAATTCCTTCAATAATAAATTCTTCAAGTGCCCGTCTCATTCTTTTAATAGCTTCACCTCGTGTAGGTGCGCTTACAATTAATTTAGCAATCATGGAATCATAATGAGGCGGAATTTTATAGCCGGAATAAGCATGGGTATCAATTCTGACACTGTGGCCTCCGGGGGTGTGAAAAACATTAATCGTGCCCGCAGAAGGCCTGAAATTATGAGCGGGATCTTCTGCATTGATTCTGCACTCAATGGCATGTCCCCGCATTTTTAGTGGTTTTAAATTCAGTTTCTGACCGGCAGCGACCTTAATCTGTTCAGCTACAAGATCACAGTGGGTGATTTCTTCAGTTACGGGATGCTCAACCTGGATACGTGTATTCATCTCCATAAAGTAGAAATTGCGATCTTTATCAACCAAAAACTCAATCGTACCCGCACCTTCATAATTGATTGCTTCTCCGGCCCGGACTGCTGCATTTCCCATTTTTTCCCGAAGTTCCGGAGTCATGACCGGGGATGGAGCCTCTTCAAGTAGTTTCTGGTTTCTTCGCTGCAGGGAACACTCCCTTTCTCCAAGGTGAACAACGTTACCGTGCTGATCTCCAATGATCTGGATTTCAATATGACGCGGGTTCTGTACAAACTTTTCGATGTAAACATCCGGATTGCCAAATGCATTTGCTGCTTCATTCCGGCAGGTATCGAATGCCTGTTTCAATTTGGATTCCTCATGTACGATGCGCATACCTCGCCCGCCGCCGCCTGCAGAAGCTTTTATTATCACCGGGTAACCCATTTCCCTGCATACCGTTTTTGCCTCTTCATATTCCTCAACGATTCCTTCGGACCCGGGCACTACAGGAACTCCGCTATCTATCATCGTTGCTTTGGCTGTGGCTTTATCTCCCATTTTAGAAATCATGGAAGGAGAGGGGCCTATAAATTTCAACTCATGTTCGGAACAGATTCTTGAAAATTCGGCATTTTCTGCCAGGAAACCGTAACCGGGATGAATTGCTTCGGCATTAGTTATTTCGGCAGCAGAGAGGATTGCAGGGATCTTCAGGTAACTTTCTTTACTCGGAGCAGGCCCTATACAGACCGCTTCATCTGCAAATTTAATATGCAGGCTGTCTTCATCGGCTTTTGAGAAGACAGCTACAGTTTTAATACCCATTTCCTTGCATGTCCGGATAATGCGCAATGCTATTTCGCCACGGTTGGCAATAAGAATTTTTTTAAACATGCAAATGATCGGTTAATCTTTTTTGATGATAAATAGGGGCTGATCAAATTCAACAGGCTGTGCATCATCAACAAGAATCTTTTGAAGAGTGCCGCTAAATTCAGCCTCAATTTCATTCATGATTTTCATTGCTTCAACAATACACAGGGTTTGCCCGGTTTCAACTCTGTCTCCGATTTCTATAAAAGGATCAGAATCGGGGGACGGAGATCTGTAAAATGTACCTACAATAGGAGATTTGACAGTAGTTCCTTCCGCTTCCCGGGAAGTATCACTTTGAGTCGCCTCACCTTTTTGAGATTGTGCTGCAGTACCTGGTGAGTCAGGTGGATTTTCTTGAGCTTGCGGAGCCTGTTGTGGCATTTGGTAGTGGTAAACAGGTGAGTCCTGATGCCCGGAATCCGATCTCTTTTTCACCTTGATTTTAAAATCGCCTTCCTCAATTGAGACTTCATTTACATCACTTTCACTGATCAGGTCGAGTATGTTTTTTACCAGTTTTAAATCCATATTCAGTTAGTTTATATTCACTCGTTCTACGTATTCGCCCGTGCGGGTATCCACTTTGATTTGATCTCCCTTATTAATAAATAAAGGCACCTGTATAACAGCTCCTGACGATATTGTTGCTGGTTTACTGCCACCCTGAGCAGTATCTCCACGTAGTCCAGGATCTGTTTCTTCTACTGTTGATACGATATGAGCGGGTGGTTCGGCATAAAGCACCTGGTCATTATCCACGTCTATGAGCAAAGTACAATTTTCACCTTCTGTTACAAATTCAGGTTTCAATACCCTCTCTTTTTCAAGAGGAAATTGTTCGTAAGTATCCTGGTTCATGAAGTAGTACAAACCGGCATCAGAATATAAAAATTGATAGGTATGGCTCTCAATTCTGACTGATTCTACTTTCTCACCAGACCTGTACGTCTTTTCGATATTCTTTTCATTGACTACCCCTTTCAATTTGGTGCGAACAAATGCACCACCTTTTCCAGGTTTGACATGCTGAAATTCAACAATGGAGTAGATTTCATCATCTACAAGTATATTTAAACCGGGTCGGAAATCCGATGTATCTATTTTAGCCATATTATATTCTCAGTTTCAGGTGCGTCAGAAAATATGGGTAGCTCTGTTGTTAAACAAACAATTCAGCAGAATTCATCCAACAAAGTTGCTATGAAATTATATTATAAATGGTTGTAATCAATACCAGGCCAATTAAAACAGGACAAATATATCTTATGAAAAACGTCCATACTTTTGCAAACCAATGACTTTCAACACCTTCAAATCCTTGCTCAATTTCAAGCAATGCATTTTCAGCTTTCCAGAAATACCCAAGGAAAAGACAGATCATCAACCCACCAAGGGGAAGTCCTATTTCATTAAAGATGTAAACAAAATAGTCGATAAGTGAAATATCAAATGAAATAATAATAGCAATTATTGCAACAAGGCTTCCGACGCCCCAGGCAGCTTTTTTTCTTCTTACGTTAAACTCATCAATCACATATGATACCGGTACTTCGAGAAGGGAAATGGAGGAGGTTAGAGCTGCCAACCCCAGCAGAATAAAAAAGGTAATCCCAATAATCATGCCCAGTACTCCTCCAATTTGATGGAAAAGCTCTGGCAGAACATCAAAAACAAGAGTGACACTTGAATGAAGTGCACCGGTTTCGGGATTAAAGATTTCAGTACCTCCATATTGTGCGACAAACATGGCCGGAATCACGAGCAGACCTGCAATAAAAGCTATACCGACATCTGTCAGAGTTACATATGCTGCAGATTCAACCAGATTTTGCTCTTTGTTTAAATAAGAACCATATGTTATCAATGCACCCATGCCGAGAGAAAGAGAGAAGAATGCCTGACCCAATGCCGATAAAATAAGATCACCGTCTACAGTAGAAAAATCAGGATTAATATACATTATCAATCCTTCCATGCTTCCATCAAGTGTAAAAATGTAAACGATCAGGGCTATCAGCAATATAAGCAGAATTGGCATGAGAGCTTTTGTTGCCCGTTCAATCCCCTGACTCACACCTCCTGTAATAATCAATACGGTTAGGAGCATAAAAATCACTGAAAATACAGCATTCTTTAACCCATGGCCAAGATCCCCAAGTGTGGAGGCAATCGATTCATGGCCGAAAAAATAAAATACCTCTTCCAATACATAACCCAATGTCCAGCCTGATATAACGAGATAGAAGGAGAGAATCATCACACCACAAAGAACTCCCCAGTAACCGATGAGCGGAGCCAAAAAACCCTTGCCTAATGCCTTGAATGCACCAACCGGATTTTTTTGAGTTCTTCTTCCAATCGTAAATTCAGCAATCATCACAGGAAAGCCAACCACAAGACAGCATACAAGATAGATTAAAATGAATGCAGCGCCGCCATTATCAGCTACCTGAGTAGGAAAACCCCAGATATTTCCAAGGCCTACTGCGGAACCGGCAGCAGCCAGAATAAAACCAAGTTTCGTATTCCAGGTTCCCCGTGAACTCTTTTCTAACTCAGGCAAAATAGATTCCTTATTCGTTAGCGTTTAAATTTCGACTAAAATATCTCACTTGATTTAATGACGCAACTTCCTGACTAACATTGCAGTTCGTGGCTGAATGGTTACTGAATCTCGAATTAAATCGATGGGTGAAAGCGATGCAAATCCATTGCTTACAATCACTTCCCAGGTTCCTTTTGGTAAATGTATATGCATCCCGTTGGTATAAGTAACATTGATAGCAACATAATAATCGTAGATATCGCCGGATGCTTCACCGTTTATGTAATAACAGATATGCAAAGGATCACTGTAATATTCAAAATGAATTGAGTTGTGTTCGGATTTTCTGAGTGCAGGTGACCCATTGCGGATTTTTATCAGCCCAATATAATAATTAAACAATTCCCTGTTCGCTTCAATATCCCTGAAATTGATCCAGTTGGTTTCATTATCTTTGTTATAACTGTTATAATCCATCCGCCCGGCTTCAGAATCGTATTCTTCATCCTTCGGTATCACCTTGGACCGGGCAAACTCCTGCCCGGCATGAATCATAACCATTCCGGGGCTAACCATCAGACAAAAAGCACCAAGTTTTGCAATTCTTCTCTCATCCTGTGACAAAGCATTATGAACCTCACGATTTTCCACAACCGGGTTTTCTCCGTCATATCTTGTTGAAATTCTGATAAAATCGCCAAGAGTATATCCATCATGGCTTTCAAGGTAGTTCACTGAATGTGCAGAGGTTTTAAACAATCCACCTGCAAATTCCCGGACAGTTCCCTGAAAGAGGTTTTCAAGCTGTTTACGATCCATTCCGTTTTGCCAGTCGGAAAAGATAAACCCTCTGTCATGCAATGGATCGGATCCCTTGATACCATTTCTGAATCGGTCGTTCCATGATGACCAGCCATGATTGGAAAACAGGTAAGGGACGTATCGCCCACCCCAGGGTTCGGCGATAATTACAGCATCAGGATTGATCGATTTTGCCGTTTCCCTGATTTTATCCCAGCTTTTTTCATCCAACAGCCCGGCAAGATCAAATCGAAATCCATCAATGTGATATTCCTCCATCCAGTACCTGATGGAATCGATTATCAATTTTCTTACAATCGGATGCTCACTATTCATTTCATTACCCGTGCCGCTTCGATTCATGAGTTTGCCATTCTCATCATGCCTCAGGTATATTTCCGGCATATGATGGCATAATGCATTAATATCGAATAGGGAAGTATGGTTAAAAACCACATCCATGATAACGGCGATTCCATTTCTGTGCAGTAATTTTACTACCTCTTTGAATTCATTAACTGCATGGGTATTGATTCCATTGACTTTGCCGGGACTCAGACCCCCATCTGAAGCATAAATAGTTTCTGGAGCAAGAAAAAAAGAAGTCATATACCCCCAATAATTTCTTGAATAAGGATTCCAGGTATTCAGATGGCCTTCATTCGTTTTCTGACCATAAGGGGGCTCAAACGTGGGAAACTTGTGCAAGGGTAAAAATTCTACTGCATTTACACCGATTTTTTTCAGGTGAGGAATTCCTCCAATCTGATCGGGATCAAGCCATTTTGCGTAGATACTTTCACCTTTTGCTCGGCTGGAGTTATGGGATACCAGGTCTTTAATATGCGTTTCATAAATAATGAGATCCCTGGGATCATCGATTGGAATAAATGTATCATCTTCCCAGTCAAAGTCCGATTCAAAAATATAGGATTTAGCTTCAAGCCTGTATGTGTTTTTTGAGGTAACATGCCTGCTGTACGGATCTGCAAAAGGGAAAGAGGCATAAGGGGTATTTGGTTTTTCACCTTTTTTATATTCTGGCTTGTATTGATACCATTTTCCTGTCAGATTCTTTTCAATTGTCAGGCGCCAGATTTCACCGTCATCAGAACGCATGGCATAGTCCTGATAATCCTTATCGTTATATGAATCGTATATCAGGCATCTGACCGATTCAGCATTCGGAAAAAATAACCTGAATGAAGTAGATTGACTGTTTAATGTACAACCCAGATGCAAATGAGAGTAAGTTGATTCCATCAGATCTAATTAAAAAACAGGACTGCCGATATCAGCTTCAGTAGTCATGAAGTGCAGCTTTCCATCATCTTCTTCTGCCATTAAAACCATTCCGTTGCTTTCTATACCCATCATTTTTTTTGGTTCGAGATTGGCAACCACACACACTTTCCGCCCGATGATATCTTTAGGTGAATATACATTTTTAATACCTGCCAGAATTGTCCTTGTTTCAAACCCGAGATCAATGGTTAGTTTTAAAAGCTTGTTTGAGTCAGGTAAATCTTCTGCATTTGTAATTAGTCCAACCCGCAGATCGAGGTTTGCAAAATTATTGTAATCTGCAGTTTTCTTGAGTGGGGTATACTTCTTTTCTATTTCGTCAGACTCTGAACTTTCTTTTAGTTTTTCAAGTTCAGCATCAACCACATCGTCCTCGATTTTTGCAAAAAGGATATTTCCTGCTTTCACATCTGTTTCCGGTTTAATCATTTTAGTTGTAACATCGTTCCAGTTTAACTCTTCGGTCAAATTTAATGATGTTGCCAATTCCTTCATTTTATTGGGTAGAACCGGACGGAACAGAACCGATAATGCTGCACAAATCTGAATTGATACATATAGGGTATTTCCGCATGCTTCAACATTATCCTTCCGGGTCTTCCAGGGTTCGGTTTCGGTAAAGTACTTATTGCCGGTCCGTGCCAGGTTCATGGTTTCAGCAATCGCTTCCCGAAAACGAAAGCGATCATAAGATTCAGAAATCCGGGCTTTTGCCTGAGCTATTTCATTCAGGGCTGATAAATCTTTTTCACCCGGATTCAATAATTCCGGTACCATTCCATTAAAATATTTATCAGTAAAAGAGAGGGTTCTGAATATAAAGTTACCAAGTATATCCGCCAGTTCACTGTTTATTCTGGTTTGGAAATCTTTCCAGGAAAAATCTGAATCCTTGGTTTCAGGAAGCGTTGTCCCAAGAACATATCGTAACAAATCAGGCTCAAATGATTCCATATAATCTTCCAGCCAGACAGCCCACCCTTTCGAAGTGGATAATTTTCTTCCTTCCAGGTTTAGAAATTCGTTTGCAGGTACATTTTCAGGTAGTACAAACTCACCATATTTCATCAGCGTCAGAGGAAACATAATACAGTGAAAAACTATATTGTCTTTACCAATAAAATGAATGAGTGATGTTTCATCATCCTGCCAGTACGTTTTCCAACGTTCTTTATCACCTTTCTCGATTGCCCACTCTTTGGTTGCTGAAATATAACCGATAGGTGCATCGAACCAGACATAAAGTACTTTGTTTTCTGCACCTTCAAGTGGTACCGGAACACCCCATGTAAGATCACGTGTGACAGCTCTGTCGTTCAATCCTTCCTTCAGCCAGCTTCTGCACTGTCCAAGTACGTTTGCTTTCCAGCCTACTCTCGATTCGATCCAGGATTCGATCTCCGGTTGAAGTTTTCCAAGGGGCAGATACCAGTGTTCAGTTTCTTTAGTGACCGGGGTATTTCCTGTGAGCACACTCTTTGGTTTGATCAGTTCAACAGGTGAAAGGGAAGAGCCACACTTTTCGCATTGATCTCCATAGGCTTCTTCATGGCCACAAACCGGACACGTCCCGGTTACATATCGATCAGGCAGGAACATATTTGCTTCCTGGTCAAAAAGCTGTTTTTCTTTTTTCTTAACGAATATTCCTTTTTCATTAAGTTTTTTGAAAAAATCCTGTGACGTTTCATGATGTAATTTGGAACTGGTTCTTCCGTAATAATCAAAATCAATCCCAAATTCACGGAAAACTTTTTTATTTCTTTCATGAAATTCGTCAACGATCTGCTGAGGTTTGACTCCTTTTTTTTCTGCTGCAATCGTTATCGGCACTCCGTGTTCATCCGAGCCACAGATATGAATGATATCTTCGCCCCGCAGCCGTTTGTATCTCGTATAGAGGTCTGCAGGCAAATACGCCCCTGCAAGATGCCCAAGGTGAATGGGTCCATTTGCATAAGGAAGNGCAGATGTTACTAATGTNCGTTTACTCATGAAATCAATTTATTTTATCAGCCCCAAAGTTAATCGGATGCGTGCAAAGTTACCAAAGCTGATCACCAATAAAAATCGTTTTTAACATCAACACAGTTTATCGAAAAAGGCATAGATACCAATCCCTGCAGCAACAGATACATTAAGTGAATGTTTTTCACCAAATTGAGGAATTTCCAGAAACTGATCGATCAGAGAGAGTACTTCATCATCAATACCGGTGACTTCATTACCCAGGATAAGACAAATTTTAGATGATTGCGGCTTATATGAATTTATGGATATGCTACCGAATGTCTGTTCTAATCCACAAATTGTATATCCGTTATTTTTAAGTATCCTGATCGATTGATTCAAATCATCAATCTGCCTCCATTCAACCGTTTCTTCAGCTCCCAGTGCTGTTTTAGTTATTTCCGGCCGGGGTGGAGATGGGGTAAATCCCGAAAGCCATAATTCATGAATGTCAAAAGCATCAGCAGATCTGAACAGTGAACCCACATTGTACATACTTCTTATATTATGTGCACAGAGAATAAACTCACTTCTGAGGGGTGAATTTCTTTTTCTGTTTGATTCGAGAATCTGCCTGGTAGATTTCTTAATTCCTTGCACTGTTTATCGGTTCTATATTATGAAATTATTATTGGTAAACACTTCTGAACATCCTATTTTTACCCGTCCTCAGCAGGAGGTAAAGAATTGGTAAATTATTGGCGGTTATATACATTCATTGCACTGTTCCCGATTTGAACAAATAGCCGAAATCACGATATAATGTGAATCGGTATATACCGTTTTTATAGCCAATTCATAAACTAATATGAAATCAAAAGAAAAATTTTGTGATGAAAAAGAATTATCTCTCCAAAGAAGGTTTTGAAAAACTGGAGAAAGAGCTAAGAGATTTGAAGATGAGAGGACGCAAGGAAATAGCAGAAGAAATTGCTGAAGCGAGAGCTAAGGGGGATCTGAGTGAAAATGCTGAGTATGATGCAGCGAAGGAAGCTCAGGGATTACTTGAAAAGCGAATTGCCGAACTTGAAAACACACTTGCTCATTCAAGTATCATCGATGATCGTAATATAGACAGTTCTAAAGCTTATTTGTTGTCAACAGTAACAATTCTGAATCACAAAATGGGCAAAGAGATGTCGTATACACTGGTGAACAAACAGGAGGCTGATTTTAAAGCAGGTAAAATTTCTATTGACTCACCAATAGGTAAAGCACTTCTCGGAAAGGAGGTAGGTGATGTTGTAGAGGTGACTGTACCTGCAGGAAAAATGAAACTCGAAATCAAGAAAATTGAACGTAAATAAATAATGAAAATAGCAGTCGTGGGAACCGGTTATGTAGGCCTGGTAGGAGGGACATGTTTTGCAGACAGCGGCAATGATGTAACATGTGTAGATATAGATGAAAATAAAATTGAAAACCTGAATAAAGGGGAAATACCAATTTATGAACCCGGATTGAATCGTGTTTTTAACCGGGCTATTCGGGAAAAACGATTGAAATTCACCACCGACCTGGAATCAGCCGTCAAGGATGCTGAAATTATTTTTCTTGCACTGCCAACTCCGCCTGGTGCAGACGGGCAGGCAGATTTGACTGCAGTATTAACTGTTGCCCAGCAGCTTGGCAAGCTGATCGATCAATTTGGGACCTATAAAGTTATCGTAAACAAGAGCACGGTACCTGTTGGAACGGCACAGAAAGTAAAAGAGAAAATTGAATCACAAACTTCTGTTGAATTTGATGTGGTTTCCAACCCGGAATTTTTAAGGGAAGGAGCAGCAGTGGAAGATTTCATGAAACCTGAACGCGTTGTGATCGGTACGTCAAGCCCCAAAGCAGCAGAGATCATGAAGCGGCTTTATGAACCTTTTGTTCGGAGTGGTAATCCGATTATTGTGATGGATGAAAGAAGTTCGGAGATTACCAAATATGCAGCGAATGCACTCCTTGCAACAAAAATCACATTCATGAATGAGATTGCTAATATTTGTGAGCGGGTAGGTGCTGATGTTGATCATGTGAGAAAAGGAATCGGAACAGATAGCCGTATCGGTAAACGATTTCTTTTTGCAGGAATTGGATACGGTGGCAGTTGTTTTCCAAAAGATGTACAGGCGATTCATTATACCGCCGGCAACAATGGATACGACTTTAAAATCCTTGATTCAGTGATGAAAGTTAATGAACTTCAGAAACTCTCCATCGTCGATAAAATCAAGGATTATTTTGTAGATAATCTTAAAGGGAAGACTTTCGGAGTATGGGGATTGAGTTTCAAACCTGAAACTGATGATGTCCGCGAAGCTCCTTCTTTGTACATCACCCGGGAACTGGCAAGGCTTGGCGTAAATATGAAAGTTTATGACCCTGAAGCAATGGAAACATTTAAACAGGCTGCCGATCCGCTCGCACTTGAACATATTACTTTCATGGAGGATCGGGATTCAGCAATTCAGAATGTGGATGCCCTTGTAATTTGCACCGAATGGAATGAATTCAGGCGACCGAATATTGAAAAGTTTGCTGAAGTCATGAAGGAGCCCCTGATTTTCGACGGACGAAACCTGTTTGACCTTGAAAGAGCTGCAGAACTAAACCTTAAATATATCAGTGTCGGTAGACCAAAAATAAATGTCTGAAAAAAAAGTACTTATTACAGGTGGCGCAGGTTTTCTTGGATCTCATCTGAGCGACCGTTTTATCAGTGAAGGATATCATGTCATTTGCATGGATAATCTGATAACGGGAAGCACTTCAAATATTGAGCACCTTTTTGGAAATAAAGCGTTCCAATTTATTGAACATGATGTAACAAATTATATTCATGTGAAAGGTGACCTCGACCTGATTTTGCATTTTGCTTCCCCGGCATCACCAATTGATTATCTTGAAATGCCGATTCAGACCCTCAAAGTAGGGTCACTCGGAACACATAAGGCCCTTGGCCTGGCAAAAGAGAAAAATGCACGATTCCTGCTCGCATCAACCAGTGAAGTTTATGGTGATCCGCTGGTACACCCTCAACCTGAAACGTACTGGGGAAATGTAAATCCAATCGGTTTCAGAGGAGTCTATGATGAGGCAAAACGGTTTGCAGAGGCGATGACAATGGCTTACCACCGCTATCATGAAGTTGAAACCAGAATAGTGAGAATATTCAATACCTATGGTTCACGTATGCGGCTTGATGACGGAAGGGCATTGCCAACTTTCATGTCTCAGGCACTGGAAGGTAAGGATATCACCGTTTTCGGAGATGGATCTCAATCACGTTCATTTACCTTCGTTGATGATCTTGTGGAAGGGATCTTCCGGCTTGCAAACAGTGATTATGTGGAACCGGTCAACATCGGAAATCCTCAGGAGATCACGATACTCGAGTTTGCCAGGGAGATCATCAGGCTGACCGGTTCGAAAAGTAAAATTATTTATAAGGAATTGCCGAAAGATGATCCACAGGTGAGAAAACCGGATATCAGCAGGGCAAGAGAGATACTCGATTGGGAGCCAAGAGTTGATCGATCTGAAGGCCTGAAGAGAACTCTTGAATATTTTCAGGAAAAGGTAAAGTAACTCACATGAGTGGCAAAAAAAAACTGATTGACCTTTACGCTTACCAGCGCAAGAATAATCATGTATTTTTTTTGCTTCTGAAAAGAGCGGATAACAAGATCTACAGTGGTCAATGGAGAATGATTGGCGGAAAGGTAAAAAACGATGAATCCCGATGGGAAGCTGCGATCAGAGAGCTTAAGGAAGAGACCGGTGTAAAGCCAAAGAACTATTGGGCCGTACCAACACTTAATCATTTTTATGAACCCAAATCGGATCAGATCCATTTGATACCTGCATTTGCGGCTGAATTAGAATCAGACAGCCCTGTGAAACTCGACGATGAGCATAAATCATTCAAATGGGTTACAATCGATCAGATCCCTTCTTATATTTTCTGGCCGGAGCAGGTACGAATCTTCAAGTTAATTCATGAATTCGTCATCAACGATAAAATACTGCCAGATTGGAAAATCGATACAGACTTTACCTGATTTTATTTCTTTTTCTGTTGCCATCAATTGGCCAGGCCCAGTCTGGTTACGACTTTAGTATAAAACCTGACCTGTGGTACAATGATGTTGATGGTATCAGAATTGGATCTTTTTTTGAGGGGAGAGCCATGGGTACCGGCCACGAGGGCCCACACAGGTTAGATGGTGGGTTCTGGATCAGTACCTGGATTCCTGCTCTACCGGTTTCATACAGAATTACTTACACCCAACCTCTGACAAATTATTTGACAAATCCGAATGAATTAAATTTACAACTACATTCCTCAGTCCGGGAAGGATATCAAAATCACAGCGTATCTATTAACAAGAGATGGCAAAATCATCAGCATTACCGGAACTACTGGGAAAGTGGTCTCATCTATTCAATGGAAAAGCGTTTTGACGACGAGTATGTAAATTTTCCGCTGATGTGGGGAAATCAGTGGAAAGGGTTAATCAAACCATACCTTGAGCATCAATATTTAACCGGTATTGGGATTTTTAATATGAAACTGGAATCAAGATTTAACACTCTTGATCCATATTTCTATACCGCTTCATTAAATATATCCCAGCAAATTAGACTGGGAGGTAGTTGGGAAGTCAGAATCAGAGGATATGGTGAGATTATTGATGATAATTCACCTGAAGAATATTGGCTGACTCTCGGCTCAGGCGGCTATATCAATACACTTGGCAGCAGAATGTCGCGCTCTAAAGGTACTGTTCCGGTTCAATGGGTTAACAGGGGTATAGTCCACTTTTCTGGCGGACCAAATATGCGGGGATACCAAAAGTATGATATAAATTCTATCCTGGATGGTACACCAAGGGCTTTTCAAAGTATCGGTGCATTGAATCTGGAATTTGATTTTCCGAACCCGGTTCAGACATCTATCAGGAACATTGACCAGCTATCAGAGTTTCTTTCATTCAGATCGTATCTTTTTTCAGATATTGCATTAGCATCTTCACATCTGGATTCAGATCTTGACGGCTCATTTGCAAATTTTGGTGCAGGATTGGCTCTTACCCTAAATATTCCCGATTTTTTTGGTAAACCACGAGGTTTTGTCATACGCTATGAGTCGCCATTTTATCTGACTGACCCAGTAGGTGAGGATCGTTTCAAATGGCGGCATTTACTGGGTTTTGGAGCAACCATCATATTCTGAGATGAAGAAAATTCAATTCTTTTTTCTGATTATGCTTCTCTTCTTGTCTGCAAATCAGTGCACAAGTACAAGGTGGACTGTGGTTGATCTTCATTCAATTGATGCGCGGGAAGAACCTGAAAAGCTGGACTCCGACCATATCATAATGATTACTGATTCTGCTACAGTTGACCAGCCATTTTTAAATCTCAAATTATTTGAAGTAAAGCATCTCGAATACACAGAAAGAGTACTGGTTGAACGCACCATTCAACAGTATCGTCCACGATGGGGATTTACAATGCTTGGAACTTTAGGGGCTGCAATAGCATTCTATGCCGGTAATACTGAAGGATTCATCGATAATCAAACAGCCGCACAGACCACAGCACTTAATTCAACAGGAGTGCTTTTAACTTCAATGGCTTTTATGAATATGAAACCGGTTGGTGATCCCATTCATACCGGTGAAACCAATTTTTTAAGAAGAAGTGGTTCTGTCGTTATACCGGATACAACAGCTGCCGCAAATTTTGATGATTTTCAGGTGAATATCAGAATTGAATACCAAAACGAGGTTAGATTGAATGATTCTTTTAACTATTTGAATGGTAATACACTGAGAATCAATCTTGCAAGCCTGCTCGAGAATAACACTATTACCGGCTGGAATCCCGGGAGTCTTGATGTAGAGATATCGTATCTGGATGAAACTGACCATCATCAAATTCCCATCGATACCTTTATGAGCCCGATTGTAATGGTAACCACACCGGTTGCAGAATTGAAAAATGACCCGGTATATGATGAATCGAACACGCTGGCAGAAGTTGGAAACGGCAGTGAATTGATCCTGCTTGATAACAGGGCTGATCAATGGTTCCAGGTCAGGTTCGGAGGATCAGATGTTTATATACCTAAGGAGTCCGGTGAAATACAATGGAAGGCTGCAGATATCATAGCTGACCCAACTGTCATAACAATTGATGAAGTCGCATTTGGTGAAATTAGCGTAGAATATGCGGTACCCGTGCTGAAGCCTGCAAATACCACTGATATAGGCATCATTTTATCGAATCATCGGAATAATCAGATCGGTATTCGCAGGTATCTTGACAGGGATTTCAGGCTGATGGAATTGTATTACAGGAATGCTTTTGGAATAGCACCCTCAAATATCCAACATATAGATGTATCATCATATGAAAATACACTCCAACAGCTTGAAGAGGTAAATAGTGATTCAACATCTGCGGTGCATATCTATCTCGGTGCATATGCCCGAATCCGATCTTCTGATGATGGTAACTTTATTGAACTGATTTATATGAATGATGAAGAACAAATATCGACATTCGAGTTATCCGATCTTCTTACCAGGGTTGCATCCAAACCCGCAAATAAACTTATTTTTTTCCTGGATCTTGAATTTCATGATCAGTTTAATGAAGGTGAACTACCTGCAAATAATGGAGTCAATTTGTACAGAGAACTGTCAGAATCTGTTCTTGAAATAAATGAAAACAGTGCACTTATTTTTAGTTCCCGCCCGGATCAGCAAACCGGGATATATGAAAGTGTACGCTTTGAACAGAAGTATCATCACATTTTTCCATATTACATTGCACAGGCACTTCAGCATAGGCGAACAGTGTTAAGTAATCTTGTCAGACATATTGAAAACCAGGTGGATTATACAAGCCGGCGCTTGCACGACAGGCCACAAACCATTCAGGCATTCGGCAATTTATCCCTAAATATTTCAAATTAATACATGTCGCCCTGGATATTCATCATATTGAGTTCAGGGTGCTCAGTTGCTGTTGCTCACCTGCTAAAGCTGGTTGAATTCAAACAATTGAATACAATACGGGTATTAACCGTTAATTACCTGATCGCTGCTTTTATTGCTTTTCTACATCCCGGAAACAGTTATAATAATTTCGATATATCCATCAACAGCCCGGTAATTATTCTGGCAATCATTGTTGGAATACTCTTCATTGTCAATTTTTTTATCTACAGTAAGTCGGTTTATAGAAATGGTGTTGGTATCAGTGTTGCTTCAATGAGGTTGTCTTTAATTATTCCGGTTTTACTATCTACGTTTTGGTATCACGAATATCTTGATGGAAGAGAATGGATTGGTATTCTTTTTGTTTTTATTGCATTGATTTTACTGTTGCCTGATAAAAAAAGCTTATTCAAAAAACCTTACAATGCCGGATGGCTTCTGATACTTCTGTTTCTCTTCACAGGACTTGGTGATTCTTCACTCAAAATTTATGAATCAGACTTCTCAAATTTACTAACCAAGGAACTTTTTATGGGATTCATATTCTTAAGTTCTTTTTTAACAGGATCCTGTTTGATTTCCATCCGGAAAATGTGGGGCTTTAGGCGAGAAGAAATTGTAATTGGTATTGTACTCGGCATTCCCAATTTATACTCTGCGATATTCCTGATAGAAGCCTTATCATATTTAAGCGGTGGAATTGTCTATACAGCTGCAAATCTGTTAACGGTTATAGGGGCAACCTTTCTTGGAGTCTGGTGGTGGGGCGACAGATTAACAAAATTTCAATGGCTCGGAATTGGTTTAACTTTAATCTCAATCATTCTATTAGTATGAAAGACATTCTTGCGGATATTGAAAAGCGATCAATTGAAAAAAAGAAAACAGTTGTACTCCCGGAAACAAACGATGCACGGGTAATTGAGGCAGCTGAACGAATTGTTGAGAAAGAATCCTCAAAGCTCATCTTCATTTCTGAGAATGAGAAGCTGGAAAAATATTTTTCCGATCACCCTTCAATTCAATTTATGTCATGGAACAGGGAAACAGATAAAGAGCTCTGTATTGAACTGATATTAAGCAATCTGAGGCATAAATCAATAAGTGTATCAGAAGCTGAGAACATGTTGTCTGATCCACTGATTTATGCCGGAGCACTGGTAGCATTAAACAGGGCTGATGCTGCAGTAGCCGGATCGGTTGCTACAACTGCTTCCGTCATTCGCTCCGGGCTGTATACCGTAGGTGTTAAACCGAATTCGAAGCTGGTATCTTCTATATTTCTCATGTCTCTGACGAATGGTAAAACAATCTCCTATTCAGACTGTGCTGTCGTACCATACCCGGACTCCCAACAGCTTGCATCCATTGCAATCGATGCGGGTAATTCCCATCACATTCTTACCGGAGAGATACCAAAAATTGCTTTTCTATCCTTTTCAACCAAAGGAAGTGCCAAACATGAAAAAGTTGATCTTGTCCGGAAAGCAGTTGAAATAGCAAACTCAAAATCACCAGGGTGGATTATAGATGGAGAATTGCAATTTGACACAGCTTATGTGCCTGAAATAGCAAGCAAAAAAGCCCCGGACTCACCAATAGGCGGTAGTGCAAATGTATTTATTTTTCCAAATCTGGATGCAGGTAATATCGCCTACAAAATTACTGAGCGTGTTGCCGGAGCCCGTGCAACCGGCCCGATTCTTCAGGGGTTTAACAAGCCATATCTCGATTTATCCCGTGGTTGCAGTACGGCTGATATTGTTTCATCAATACATGTGGCATCAGTTTTGTCAGATTCCGCTTAAGATATTATGCAATTTAAACGAAATTAAAGCTGTCCAAATCGTTTTGAAATGGTTGAAAAATCGTTGTTTTCTTAAATGAATCAGAGAAGGTTTTGCGAGATTTCGAAAACCAAACCCCTAACAAGGGGTTAAAAATAAATAGCCCCGTATAAAATGCGGGGCCTGGTAAATCAGACCATAATGGAACCCCGAATGGGGTTCAACGACTCAGGACTTAGAGAAGGTATTTTTCATCGAAGGGAATTCCATGCTCTTCCAACAGTGCCTTCAACTCTTCCGGCCAGCTTATATGCCTGTGATGCGTCTCCTGATTTTTGATATAGTCGATCAACCGATTCTTGTCATTGAACTGATGAGTGAAGGCTCCATAACCTTCCTGCCATCCTTTAAATGCTGGAAATAGGTTTTCCTGTTTGATCCATGAATTGCTTACCAGTTTGATATCTTTGAGT
>SL_3KL_010_SEDDRAFT_10000721_pt1 | contig 28406 bp, 18 predicted proteins | sample SodLakKL_010_SED_2_FD_10381 | JGI IMG/M metagenome (IMG submission 10381)
GCTCAGGGTCCAGTTGGAGGGGTCTCCCACCAGATCGGCATACCGTGCCTGGGAGACAGCCAGCTCGGGAAGCTGGCCCACCCCCAGTTCGGGAACGAGGAAGGGGCTGGCAAGGGGGAGGCGGCCTCCATCACCGTGAAGCCCCCGAACCACCAGATTGCTTCCCCGCATGCCAAACTCCAGGGCTCCACGAGGAAGGAGGGGATCCGCAGCAACCTGCGGCTCTCGGCTGGTGGTGGCCGTGTCCGCACCCACGGACTCTCCCATAGCCCCCGACTCCAGGGCGTCCACAAGGAGGGAGGGAGCTGCCGGTCGGGAATCGGTGGCCTGTCCCGGGAGCGGAATGCTCAGGAGGATCAGGGCCAACCCGAAGGCAGCAACCGGGAGAAGATGAGATCTGCTCAATGCCTGGTGGGCTGCAGGAGAGGGATTCGCGACAGTCGTGGATGGCGGGGCCGGCCAAAGATACACAGGACCGGATCCAGGGGAAATCACCCTGCCAGGGAAGGGGGTCGAAAGGGACGGAGTTGGACCCTTCACCCGTTGACATGAATACCACTTGAGGGTAGCTTCTCCAGTCCAGAGTGGGGCCTGCTTCAAGCCTTTACAGGTATATGGCCTCGCCAATCTGAATGCGGGAATAGCTCAGTTGGTAGAGCACCACCTTGCCAAGGTGGGGGTCGCCGGTTCGAGTCCGGTTTCCCGCTCTTTTCCCACGGGGAGGGGTCGCCTGAATGCGTCGCCTCCCCGTGGAGTCTTTGGGGCCGGGAGCAACCTCCCCGGTCCAGAGACATCGGCGCCGTGGCCAAGTGGTAAGGCAGAGGACTGCAAATCCTTTATCCCCGGTTCGAATCCGGGCGGCGCCTCTTCGTTGCCCTTTCTGCGTACTCGGGCCATCGGATCCTCCGGCCCATCCCCTGCGCAGCCCCGCCCGGATGAGAACCGCAGGTTCGAGCCGAGGCGACCGATTCCGGTATCGCGCGTCAGCGCGCTCCGTGCCGCGGGCGCCGACGCGGCCGAGGATCGCCCTTACTGGGCGACCGGAGGCCCATCCGGGCGGCGCCTCTATCCTGATTCCCCCAAGCACAACAAGTCCAGCGGAAGACCTGAATCCGCCGCGACCCCTCTTTCTCATGGTTGGTCCGACTCTTGCACCAGATGTACCTGGTGAAGGGCAGAAGCTCTGGAACATCCCATCGACGCAGAGTCATGAGTTCGGAGGCGAGGCCAGTTTGCCTCGTTCACCGTCCGAATTCTTCCTTTCCAAGGGAGTGGCGAATGACTGAGAAAACCGAAAGGCGTGCGTTCATCGAACGGATGAAAGACCGGCTTGACGAGGTGGATGTCCGGATCGACAGGCTTGAGAAGAAGGTGGACGAGGCCAAAGACGAAGCCCGCAAGGAATACCGGGCTCGGATCGCCGAGATGAGGGAGCAACGCCAGAAGATCCGCAAGCGCATGGATGAAATGGCGGATGCCGGCGAGCAGCGGTGGGCTCAGCTCAAGGGACAGGTGGAGGAAACCTGGAAGGCTCTGGAGAATTCCTTCAAATACTTCAAGTCCCACTTCCGAGACTGAAGGGCACCGCCCCACGGGGCGAAGAGCCATCAGACGGCGGGTCAGGCTCTGTCGGTGTGGATGGCCGCCCCCCCTCGATTACGTCGGCCGTCCAGTGGCACGGCCCCTGCCAATGATTTCGAGCACAGCCCACAGGTCAGTGACCAGTCGCGACCTTCCCGGAGGTCGCCGCATGAGGAGGCCGGGATGGACGGCGAGGCAACTGGACGAGTTGTCCCTCCTGTTCTCTCCCGGATCGGACGGAGTGTCCCGAGGGCCCGACCCGACCCGGCCCGATTACTGAGGACACTCCCCCAAGGGCACCTCAGGGCCCCAGGGAGGAATACCGGGGGGTATCGGGGTATTCGGGTATCGTCCAAGGCGGGTTCAGGTGCGGCGACAGCCGGCTGGCATACCCCATGCACTTCTCCATTTCCCGGGGTGGTCAGGCCGCCGCACCGGTTCCAACTCCTGCCTCACGGGAGTTGTGACGAGAGGAGCAGCCAGCGGGAGCAGGAGCATGACCATGTCCGGGACCCCTTCCGGAGCACGCCGGGCTCGTCCTTCCTCTCGATCCCGCCGCCGGGGATGGGAACGGCGACTCGCCCCCCTGAGTCCCTTCGGCGGATCGAACCGCCGCAGGGGGGCGGGTCGGCTTTCCATCGCATCGAACCGACTTCCTGTGACTCTCGAATGCGGGCAGGATGGCGAGTGGCGCACGTCGTCCGCTTCGGGTGGATTGGTCACCGCCATGGATCCGGTTCTGCGCAGCCGGAAGGGGAGCTGGACCGGGTGGGTGGGGGCGCCCGACGCCGGACAGGAGGTGCTCTCCCGGGCCCTGGCCAGGACGCCTGACCGCCCTCCCTATTCGCTCCAGGCCGTTCCCCTCACTGCCCAGGAAGAAGACCTCTTCTATCGAGGTTTCGCCAACGAAGTCCTGTGGCCCCTCTTTCATGGCTTCCCTGACCGTTGGAATCCGGAGCCCCGTTACTGGGAGGCATATCGGGCGGTGAACCGGCGGTTCGCCCGTTCCCTGGCATCGACGGCTGATTGGGACGACCTCATATGGGTCCATGACTATCACCTCATGCTGACCGGCAAGGAGCTTCGGGCGCTGGGATCGGATCACCGGCTCGCCTTTTTCCTGCACATCCCATTCCCTCCCCTCCATCTTCTGGAGCGTATGCCCTGGGCCGGGGAACTGGTGGAGGCACTTTGTCACTTCGACCTCCTGGGATTCCAGACGAGGGGAAGTCAGAGCAACTATCTGGACGCCGCCCGTGCGTTCGTTCCCGGTGCCTTCTCCCACGGATTGGCCCACGGGGATCCCATCCTTCAGGGACGAGCGATCCGGACCGGGGCGTTTCCCATCTCCATCGATTCGACGGAGTTCTCGGCTGCCGCCCACGGCCCGGTGGTGGAGGCGATGGAACGGGAGATCCGCAGAAGCCTGGGGAACCAGATGCTCATCCTGGGCGTGGACCGACTTGACTACTCCAAGGGAATCCCGGAAAAGCTACGCGGCTTCGACCTGGCGTTGGAGAGATCCCCGGAACTCCGAGGCTCGGTGCTCCTGAAGCAACTGGTTGTCCCCAGCCGGGACCAGATTCCCGCGTATCGGAAGACGAAAGACGAGATCGAGGTGCTGGTCCGTTCCATCAACCAGCGATGGGGGACCGACGCCTGGCAGCCTGTGGAGTACCTCTACGCCTCGTGGAGCCGGTCGGAGCTCCTGGCCCACTATCGGGCAGCGGACGTGGCACTGGTCACACCCCTCAACGACGGCATGAATCTGGTGGCGAAGGAATACGCAGTCGCCAACCAGGGCTCGGGTGTCATCATCCTCAGCGCATTTGCCGGCGCCGCTGCAGAGTTTGGTTTCGAGGCCCTGCTGGTCGATCCGTCTGAGCCGGATAGCGTGGCCGTGGCCATCCTCTCCGCGTTTCAGATGCCCATGCGGGAGCGGAGGGCACGGATGGCAAGGGCTGGGACCACGGTGCGCATCCAGGACGTTCATGGGTGGGTGAGGGACTTTCTGGCGGAGGGGATGCTCGCCGGTTGATTCCAGTGGGCTGGGATGTGGCTCTCGTCTGCTGTCAAACGGCTGCTGTCGGCCTTCAGGTCGGTCAGCCCGTTTCGGCGCGGGACCAGGGGAAGGGGACCCCTGCATGTGATCCGAGGGGAATGGAGCACTCAAGCCAGCTCTGGGAGGGGTTGCCATGGTCAAGGAATCCGGACGTGGTTCTCCTCGATCTCGGGCTCGAGAACGGAGACAGTCTACGGGTGGCCCGAGAGGTCCTGAAGGAATTTCCGGGGGCCAGGGTCATCGTGATGGACCTCCTCCCGGCACACGAGGAACTCCGGGAGTTCGTCAACGCAGGCGTGTCCGGGTTCATCATGAAGGATGCCCACTTCGAGGCGGTCCTGGGGACGATTCGAGCGGTTGCCGCGGGACTGAAGGTGCTGCCGGACCAGATGACCGCCACCCTGTTCTCCGAGATCGCCAAGGAGGTGGTGACCAGTGGTGGGTCGCATGATCACGAATCGGTGCGAATGACCCCACGGGAGCGGGAGGTCATTGAGCTCATCGCCGAAGGAATGAGCAACAAGGCCATCGGGAAGGAACTCCACATCTCGGTCCATACGGTGAAGAGCCACCTGAGAAACATCATGGAGAAGCTTGCGCTGAATTCTCGTCTGCAGATCGCTGCTCACATCCACAACCGGCGGGCCGCCGAGTCTGAATGATCCCTCCGTCGGAATGACCCCCCGAAGGATCAGCAGCTCCTCCCGAAAGCCTCCACTCCACTCGCCGGGCCGAGGCGGTTCAGGGGCCCGCTCAGAAGGTGAATAGCTTCACCCCGGGCCGGAGCATCCAGGCCGCCACGTCCGCCGGCTGAGCCACGCCTACATCCTCCCGCAGATCGCCTTCTGTCCACTCGGTGTTGGGCAGGAATATGGCGCAGACCTCCACGAGAACTTCATTCTCGATAAGGCGATTCAGGAGTTGGCCGGGCGAGACCTCTCGAGGCTGAAGCACATCGCCGTCATGGCCCTGCAGGCCGAGCTGGCCTCCTGGACCACAGAGAAGGACCCGAACGTCAGCGCCCTGATCCAAGCTCTGGTTCGCCAGGATCATGGACATGCCCTGGGTCATGTTGTCCTCGGCGGTGAGGACTACGAGGATGGCCGGATCCGTTGCCTCCGTGTCGACCGGTACTGGTTCGGGAGCGCAGCCCAGGACGACAGGGCCGAAGAGCAGGGTAAGAAAAAGGGCGGCCAGGGGTACGGAGCGTGGAGACGGGTTCTGGTCGGGGGCAATCATCAAGCACTCTCCTGGGGGGGGCGTTGGCACTGGGCAGCGCATGGTGCCGGGGTCATGGGACGAGGGACCGGACTTCAGGCGAACGGTCACCGAGCGGGGGAACTTGTCCACCGATCCCCGCCCGGGAACCGTCTGACCTTGAGTCGGCCGTAGGGGATGTAGCTACGGCAAGGGGAGCTCCCTACTTCGCCTTGACCTGGATCTTCTTGCCGCGGGCTTCGGCACGCTTCCCGATGCGGATGCGGAGCACGCCCTGATGAAACTCTGCCGAGATGTCTTCCAGATCGGCCGAGGAGGGGAGGGTGAAGCTGCGCTCGAAGGCGCCGTACCGACGTTCGGAAATCTGCACGCGCTCATCCTCATGCTCGCGGCGGACCTTCTTCTCGCCTTTGATTGTGAGGATGTTGCCTTCGACTTCGATGTCCACGTCGTTGGGCTCCACGCCGGGGAGTTCCGCAGTCAGGACGAAGCTGCCGTTCTCGTCTGCGAAATCGATCTGCGGAGCCCAGACGAAGGATTCCGAGCTCCCTTCCCAGAGCGGTCTCCCGCCCAGGAGCCGCTGCATCTCGTGTTCCAGAAGGTCCCAGTCGCGCAGGAGAGAACGGCCGCCATTGGGCCGTCGTCGGGGGGTGGGCAGGACTTGCATGGTGGTCCTCCGAACTGCTCGAGGTGAATGATCGCCCCACCGCAAGAGTTGCGGGCGGGGACATTCTCTCAGCGCCAGGATCGTGCCAGCGATTCGGGGCATGTGAAGACCCCCCATGATCTTGACGGGAGAGGACTTTCACCCTCCTGGGCCCGGCACCCGTGCGGCAGGAGACTCGGACAATCCAACCCTTTCGGGTGACGGAGTGGCTCGGATTCCGGGGGTCGGGCCCGCGTGTTGCCTCGCCCGTCAGGGACCAACTCTTACGTCAGGGAAGGATCCGGCGTCTGGCCCGCCGAGCGGAGGCGTCACCGGCTTCGGGCCCCAGCACCACCCGAACGTCCCGTTCGGTGGGTCCGTGGCCACCGTCCTCCAGGGGGATCCAGGCGTCGTCCTGGGGGTCGCCGTCGAGCTCCACCAGGGTCACCCCCCGGCTCACACCGTCCGGGTTCTCGATGCGGAACCGGTAGGTGGCTCCCCCTCTCCTGAGCTCCACCTGGAAGGAGGGCCACTCCGGAGGGATGCAGGGGTCCACCCGGATGCCTCCCCGATCTGGCCGGATGCCCAGGATCGCCTCCAGCCCCAGGCGATGAAGCCAGGTGGCGGATCCCGTGAACCAACTCCAGCCGCCTCTGCCGGGATGCTCCGGCGGGCCGGCCACGTCCCCGGCCACGGCGTAGGGCTCGATCCGGTAATGGAGGGCGTCCTCCCGGGTGGGCGTTCGGTGCAGCGGGGACACATAGCGGAATACCCGGAGAGCCTCAGCGCCCTCGCCCAGGGCCGCCAGGGCCCATCCTGCCCAGGTCGCCGCGTGGGAATACTGCCCTCCGTTCTCTCGGACGCCGGGAGGATAGGCTCGAATGTAGCCGGGCCACCTGGGGTCCCGGTCGAAGGGAGGCGTGAGGAGGAGGGCGAGACCGTGCTCCTGGTCGATGAGCTCCTCCTTGAGGGATTCCATGGCCCGGTGAGCCCGCTCGGGATCGCCGACCCCAGACAGGAGGGACCAGGACTGGGAAATGGAGTCGATCCGGCATTCCGGGTCCTCAGAGCTTCCCACCGCGCTTCCGTCATCGTGGGTTGCCCTCAGGTACCAGTCCCCGTCCCAGGCGAATGCTTCGGCGGCATCCCCGATGGACCCGGCTGCTTCCTCCAGCTCCCGGGCCCGGTCTTCGTCGCCCTTCTCCCGGCAGACCTCGGCGTAGGCCCGGGCGGTGGCCGAGGAGAACCATGCCAGCCAGACGCTCTCTCCCCGACCCTTTCGCCCGAGGCGGTCCATTCCGTCATTCCAGTCTGAGAGTCCGATGAGGGGAAGTCCGTTGGGTCCCTGGGTCATGCCTCTCCGAAGAGCCCGAAGGCAGTGTTCGTGAAGGCTGGCTACCTCGTCTGAGGGACTGAAGGTGCTGTAGTGCTCCTGCTCGTCTGTGGCCAGGAGCGGTCCCGTCAGGAAGGAAACCTCCTCCTCCAGGATGCCGGTGTCGCCGGTGGCCCGGACGTACGAGGCTACTGCGAAGGGAAGCCAGAGGAGGTCGTCGGAGCACCGGGAGCGAACCCCCCGGGCCTCGGGCGGGTGCCACCAGTGGAGAACATCCCCTTCCACGAACTGGTGCCGAGCGGCTTTCAGGATGTGATCCCGGGCGATGGATGGAGCGTCCATCAGGAAGGCCAGTACGTCCTGCAGTTGATCCCGGAAGCCGAAGGCGCCGGCGGACTGGTACAGGGCCGAGCGGCCCCAGATCCGGCATGAGAGGGACTGGTATCGGGCCCACCGGTTCAGGACCAGGTCCAGGGCAGGGTCGGGGGTCGAGACTCGGGTTCGAGACAGGATGTCCTCCCAGAACGAGGCAACTCCCTCCCTGGAGCGCTTCACCGCCCCGGGCTCCCGGAGGGAGCGAACCCGGCCCGCGGCGTCATCCATGTCCTTGGCGGCTCCCAGGAAGAAGTGGACGACCGCCTCCGAGTGGGGATCGAGGTTGACGTGTATCTGGGCGCCTCCGCACGGATCCCGGTGTCCCCCTGCCCCCTGAGCCAGGCCGATCCGGTGCATTCCGGCAGGGCTCTCCAGACCCCCTCGTCCCAGGAACTCCTCGTGATCCATGGTCCAACTGTGGAGAGGGCGATCCGAGGCCAGGAAGGCCATCGGGGGGCCGGCAGCCGGAGCGAAGCGGTTTTCGGCCGTGAGCACGTCGGACGAAGGATCGAAGCGGGTCACCACGTGGGGAGCCTCCTGCTCCCGGCTTCCCCCGAGGGTCCACTCTGCGAAGAAGGTGACGGTGAGCCGGCGAGGGCGGTCGGTCAGGTTTTCCAGTCGGACGTTCCACACCTTGGCGGCCGGGTCGAAGGCGGCGAAGACTTCGGACTGCTGGTCCAGGCCATGGCTCCGGTGGTGGAAGGTGGAGTAGCCGGCGCCGTGTCGGACCTGATACGGACCGGGCCCCGGGGACGGCGCCGGGGTCGGGCTCCAGACGTCTCCGGTTTCTTCGTCCCGGATGTAGAGGGCTTCCCCCGTTCGGTCCAGGATCGGGTCGTTGGCCCACGACGTGAGCCGATGCTCCGCGCTGTTTCCGGCCCAGGTGAATCCGGATCCTCGCTCCGACACGATGAATCCCATCTCCGGAGTAGCCACCACGTTGATCCAGGGGGCGGGGGTGTCCTCGCCGTCGGGAGGTTGAATCACGTACTCCCGTCCGTCGGGACTGAATCCGCCGAAGCCGTTGTCCAGGAGAAGGTCCGTCGGGCGGGGGAGGCTCGGCGGCTCAGCGTCGGATCCAGAGTCTCCGGGGACCGGGACGAAGGGGGGCAGTCGAATGGGATCCCGCTCCAGGGTCCTGAGTTGATCGGATGCAGACCCCAGGGTGGCGTCGAGCCGAACATGGGCTGCCGCTTCAACGGCAGCCTGATGGACCGGGTCCAACCGGGAGACGGGCAGGTGGTGGACTCCTGCCGGTCTGTGGAAGAGGTCGTCGGTGCGCAGTCGGCTCAGGGCCGCTACGATCCGGTCCCGGATCGGGTGGTGGTACCCCTCCGCCGATTGATCCAGGATGACGACGTCGGCCCGGATACCCATCCGCCGCCAGAGAGCGTGGAACCGGAGAACCTCCTCCAACCGTTGCTCCTGGTCCAGGTGTGTGATCCGGAGGAGGAGCACCGGGTGGTCACCGGAGATGCCGAGTCCCCAGAGGGCGTCTCGGCGGTGGACCGTGTACGGCTGCCCATCGGGCTCCGTGGTCCGGAGGTTGTGGAACGGCCGCACCATGGCGGACCAGACCCGCTGGGCCACCTGGACCTCCCGAGGCGGAATGTCCAGATCGTGGAGGTTTTCCTCCCACCGGGCCCTGGTCCGGTCCTCTGCCCAACCGGCCGTCCCCGAGGACCGGAATCGGTCCATGTCCTCCAGGACACTCTCCGAGGAGGATCCCACGGAGGTCAGAAAGGTGACCCGGGCCTCCTCGCCTGGAGACAGATCCACCTCCAGGATCAGGGAGAAGATGGGATCCAGGGTCGTGCGGAACCCCGGACCAGCCGCGGCCTCGTCCCGATCCGGCACCTCCATGGCCGCTCCGGAACGGTTCTGTAGGATGGCCGGGGATGACCTGGAGCCTCCTCGCCCCAGAAACGCTTCACGGTCCGTTTCCCATCGCACGAACCGCACATTACTGGTCGTCTCTCCGAGCCCATGGGCCAGGTGGATGGGAGGCTCCTCCGGGGATGCCCGCCGCCGGCGGAAGTGGAGGGTCTGGGCCTGGGCCAGGTACGTTGATTCCACGAACAGCTTCTGGAAGGCCGGATGGCGTCGATCCTCATCCACATCGGCCAGGGCCACCTCTCCGTAGCTGGCCAGTCGAAGCCGCCGGGTCCGTCCGGTCAGGTTGGTCAGGACTATTCGACGGATCTCCACATTCCCGTCCCTGGGCACCAGGACCGTAGTGTGGCTGGATACGCCCTGGACCCGTCGTCGGTACTCGATCCGATGGGGGGCGAACACGACCGCTTCCTCCTCGGCGCCCTGGGGGGCCGGCTTCTGGGCCGCCGACCAGATAAGATCTCGCTCCAGATCCTGGATGTAGATCCAACTCCCCCATTCGTCCACTGATGGGTCGGCGCGCCAACGCGTCATGGCCTTCCCCTGCCACCGGAGACCTCCACCTCCTCGGGCTGTAACCAGAGCCGAGAGGGATTCGTTGGACAGCACGTGGATGCTGGGAAGGTCCCGGTCGGGGTTCGGCGACCAGCCTTCCACTCCCGCCGGACGCCCATGGGCCTCGGGTCGGTCGGGCCCGTGGGGAAGGCGTCGCTCGAGGCGTACATGGCTCGGGGTGCGCTCGTAGAGGAGATAGGCGGCCGCGGCGGTACGTGGATCCCGTCCGAAGCGTTCGACCATCAGGTTGCCGGTCAGGTGGTTCGATACGGCTGCCAGGATCATTCCCTGATGGTGCGCCATGAAGGTCCGGACGATCCCCGGTTCCTCGCCCCTTCCTCCGGCCGCGCGACCGAAGTCGATGGCTTCGTAGAGGCCATGGCGTCCGAACATTCCCAACCGCACGAGGTGCTCCACGTTCTCCCGCACTGCCCGGGGCCGGAATGGGAGGGCCAGCAGGCTGGCGTAGGGAGATACCACGAGCCGTCCCCCGACCTCCCGGCGAATCGCCAGCTCCGGGATCCCGAACGCCCGATACTGATAGGTGCCCTGGGTGTCCAGGTGATTGTAGGATGATTCCGAGATCCCCCACGGGATCCGGTGCCGGGTCCCGAAGGCCATCTGGCGGTCGATGGCGGAGCGGCATGCCATGGCCAGGAGGGACGCCCGGGGCGTGGCGAGAAAGAGGGGGGGCATGAGGTACTCGAACATGGTCCCTGCCCATGAAAGGAGGGTGGCGGACCCTCCCGTGCGCCCGAAGGGCCGACCGAGCTGAAGCCAGTGTCGGGTGGGTACGTCACCCTTCGCCGAAGCCAGGAAGCTGGCGATTCGGGCCTCCGAAGCCAGGAGGTCGTAGTAGCTCTCGTCCAGTTTTCCGGCCGAAACGTCGAAACCGATGTGGAAGAGGCGCTTCCGGGCACTGTAGAGGAATCGGAAATCCATCCGCTCTACCCATTCCAGGGCTCGGCGCTCCAGGATAGAGAGCTCGTGGAGGAGCCGGGTCGAACCTTCGGACGCAGCGATGGCTTCCTCCATTTCGTCGATCCAGGGCATCCCCGGGTCGTCCTGGGGGAGGAGGCCTTCGAGCCGATCCAGATGTGTTTTGGCCTCCGCCAGGGCATCCGGGATCCGAGAGAGGGGTAGATCTGGGGGAAGGGCGTCGGAAAGCTCCTGGAGCGCACTTCGAACCTTCGGGTCCGCCCCCTTGCCGGCCATCCCCAGGGGAGCCTGGTGGAGGAGGGGCACCCAGGGCATGAGTTCGTCGACCTCTCCAGCGACCCCGGCCGCCTGCTGTCGAATCCGGATAATCCATCCCTTGAGCCTGCTCAGGATCTCCGGCTCCAGGGAGGTTCCCTCCGTTCCCACCATGGCGGCCAGGGCGTCTTCCATGGTGGGGATGAATTCGTCCATGATTCGACGGCGGATCAGCCGCCTGGACCTGGGATCGGCGCCCTCGGCGCCCAGGGTCCGTTCCACCTCTCGGAGTCGTTCCAAGAGGCGCACCTCGGCCGGAAAGGCCTCGGAAGGGATCTCCCGTAGGACCGCCTCCAGCTCCCGGATGGTGTCCAGGAGCCCCTGAATCTCCTGGGGCCGGAGCACCGGATTTTGCGCCAACTCCCGGCAGCTCTGCCCCACGATCAGGAGACACGCCGCCAGGTTCCCGCTGTCCACCGTGGAGACGTATCGGGGCTCCAGAGGGGTCAGCTGTCGGGTATCGTACCAGTTGAGGAGGTGCCCCCGATGTCGGTCCAGCTCCTCCATGCCGTCCAGCGTGTTCGACAGGGTCGCCACCAGGCGGGAAATGGTGAGGTATCCCAGGTCGTACGCGGCCAGGGCGGCAGTGAGGGTGAGACCCACGTTGGTCGGGGACGTCCGATGGGCAGCGGCCCCCCTGGGGCTCTCCTGGAAGTGGTCCGGTGGAAGCCAGTGGTCCCCGGGCCCCACGAACTCCTCGAAGAAGGACCAGGTCCGGCGGGCCACTGACCGGAAGAGGAGGTTCTCCTGTTCGGTCAGACGGGCCTCCACCTTTTCCCGTGATGTGCCAGTCCACCAGGCCAGAACGGGTGAGAAGAACCAGGCCAGGAGAAGGGGAACGACCCAGATCGGGATCGATCCCGTCAAGAGGAAGAGCCCCGCCACCGCCAGGGCCAGGGCCGGCGCCTCGGCCATTTCTCTCCAGAGGGTCCGGTGCCTCTGCCGTTCCCGGGCCTGCCGAGCAGCGTGGGCTGCCGTGGTCCATTCCAGGAGGCGCCGCCGGCTGACCGCGAGCCGATACAGGGTCCGGACGATGGCATCGATCTCGATCCGGGCCTGATGGGGAAGGAAGACCAGGGCCAGGACCCATCGGAGGATTCCCGAGCCGCGGAGCAACGTCCGATCTCGGACGAGGGCCCAACTTCGGGAGACACCCGCCCGGACCCGGAAGACGAAGCCCGCTCCCAGGAGGATCGGCACCGCCAGGACCAGAGCCACGGCCCCGGTCCACCATCCCACCGAGCCCGGAAGGAAGAACCATCCGGCCAGAAAGAGAGCGAGGAGCGACGGGGCCAGCAGGCTTCGTCGTAGATTGTCCAGGATCTTCCAGCGGCCCCGGAGGTCGATCGGGTTCGGCACCCTGGGCCCATCCAGGGAAGGCACGCGGGGAAGGAGCCAGGGAAGGAGCTGCCAATCGCCCCTGACCCAGCGGTGGAGACGGCGCAGGTAGGTTCGGAGATCGCTTGGAAAGTCCTCGAAGAGAACCACATCGGTGACGAGCCCGGACCGGCCATGGACCCCTTCGAACAGGTCGTGGCTGAGAAGGGCGTTCTCCGGAACCCTGCCTTCCAGGCTATTCTGGAAGGCCGCCACGTCGTAGAGCCCCTTGCCAGTGAAGATGCCTTCGCCGAGCACGTCCTGATACACGTCGGACACGGCCTGACTGTAGAGATCCAGACCCCGGTCGGCCTCGAAGACCCGAGAGAAGGGGGTCCGGGCTCCATCGTCGGGAAGGACCTCCACCCTGGGCTGGAGGATCGTGTATCCCTCCGCGACCCGGCCTTCCCCGTCGAAGTGGGGTCGGTTCAGGGGGTGGGCGAGGGTGCCCACGAGGCGCCGGGCGGCCCCCTGGGGAAGGAACGTATCCGCATCCAGGGTCAGGACGAAGCGAATTTCCCGGAGACGGTCCAGGTTTCCTTCTCTCTCAGGAAAGGCAGCCAGGTCTCCTTCCAGCAGGAGGTTGTTGAACTCCTCCAGCTTGCCCCGCTTCCGCTCCCATCCCATCCAGCGACCTTCGGCCTCGTTCCACCGGCGGGCCCGGTGCAGCAGGACGAACGGCCCTCCGCCGGCGCTGCCGTGTCGCTGGTTCAGTTCCCGCACCCCGGTCCGGGCGTGCTCCAGGAGCGCGTCTTCTCCGGGCACCTCCGGTTCCGAGGCGTCTCCGTAGTCCGTCAGGAGGACGTAGGTCAGGTTCCGATCCCGGTTGCCCAGGAAGTTCATCTCGATCTGCCCCAGGAGGCCGTCCACCTCGTCCAGATGGGTCAGGAGACAGGGGACCGCAACCGCCGTCCTCCACGGGTCCGGGATCCCCCGCTCGAAGGAGAGCTTGGGCAGGACCCGGGGAGGCACGAGCCGCGGTACCGCGCTGTTCACCAGGGAGATGCCCACTGCCAGGGCCGGAACGAGCCCGATGACTACCGCAAAGGCGACCTGGAGCCCCGTGCCGTCCCGGATCACGGGGCTCACCAGCATCAGGAGGGCCACCACGCTCAGACCGTACACGGATCCTGCATAGAGAGGGAAAGCGACCGATGCCATAAGTCGACGGAGGCGGACTCGAACGGGGATCCGACAACCCAGAGCCTTCTCGAACTCCCGCCGTTTCCGACCGACCAGGATCCGACCCAGATGTCCGTCCTCGGAGGCACTCTCTCCGGCCGAGGCTCCTGCCATCTCCAGTGCGATCCCTGCGACCTCCTCCTCGGACCGCCCGCTCGCCCGAGCCGACTCCTCCACGGTCTTTCGGTACCGATCCCGGGTCGGAAAGTCCATCCGTGCATAGATCCGGGCCGGATCCCCCTTTCGGAGGAGGTCGTCGACCCGGCTCGTGGCCTCGAAGAACCGATTCCAGTCCTCCCGGGCGGCAGCACGCAGGGACCGGATCGCCCCGGAGGTCCGTTCCTCCACCGAGCCTTCCTCCTGGAGGGGGGCCGAAACCTGGTTCAGGAATTCGGGGGGCTCGGTGCGTACCAGCGTTCCGCCCAGGAAGGAAAGCTCGTCCAGGAGAGTGATGCGGAGGAGGAGGGGAAAGGCCCAGAGTTCCCCCATCGTGAGGGGACACTCCTCCTGGTAGACCCGGAGGAACCCCCTTACCCGGTCCAGGTCCACGTGGGCCCGTTCACTGCGGACCAGCTCACGGGCCACCTCCAGGATGCGGATCGTCGGCCGCCCGTCCAGGGCCTCCAGCATGGGGAGTTCCCGGATGAACGCCCGGGTAAGGTCCTGGCGAACCTGGAGAAGGGCCTCCAGGATCAGGTGGCGGTTGTCCAGGAGCCACTCCCGGGCCGGGGATCTCCGGGTTTCCGGATCGCCCTCCCTCAACGTATCGTCGACCTTCGACAGGAAGGAGTCGACGGCCTTCAGGCGCTGCCGGACCGGATGCATGGTCCGCCGGTCCGTGGCCCGGGACGCATGGTCCCGACCCAGGGTCCGCGCTTGGTCCTCGTAGGGGAGGGAGGACGGCTCGGCGGTCACTCGCTGCCCGACCCGCCGAAGCGGGAGGGTGCACGGGCGTACCGACCCCTTCGATCAGTCCGCTCGGGTTGTCGCCGGGGGAGGTCCTGGAAGACCAGGGTCGAACCGGGGCTCCCTGAGAGGAGAGTCCAGGCCACCCCTCCGTAAGGCCACCCCGACCCTGGGGCCCGCCCGTGGGCCGAGAGCACGAGAAGGGATCCCTCCTCCTGGAAAGCCAGATCGTGAATGGCTCGAGGCACGCTCCCGGCGACGGCCACACGGATGCTGACCGGAAGCTCGGAGGAGGAGAGCTGCCTCTTCCGCTCCTCCAGGTACTGGAGCCCGGCGGCCCGGTTCGCTTCCACAAGCTGATCTGCGAGCTTCGAGACTTCGGTGGAGGTGCCGGCTCCCTGCAGGAGCTCCGGGCGGGCCACCACATGGACGAGAACGAGTTCCACTCCGTTCGCACGGGCCAGGGCCGCTGCCAGGTTGAGCGCCCATTCGGACCGGGGAGAACCGTCCATGGGGACCACGACCCGCCGAACCGGACTCTCGGCCGGTTTTACCTCAGGGGAGGCCTGGACCAGGAGGAACGAGGAGTCTGCGGATGAGATCACCTTCCCCGAGGTGCCCCCGGAAGGAGAGAAGTCGATCTTGCCGCTCCCGTTGGGGGCGAGGATGACCAGATCTGCGTCCCATCTGCGGATCGCGTCCAGGATTTCAGTGGCGGCGTAGCCTGCCGCCACGTCGATCTCGGCTTCGATCCCGTGCTCATGGAGGCGTTCCGCGATCTTCTTCAGGTAGGAGCGTCCCTCCGCGTCGGCCAGCCTCCATCCCATGCTTTCGGAGAAGAGTCCGGGACGCCCGGGTTCGGCCTCGACGACGCGGAAAAGGATCACTTCGGACCCAAAGGCCCTGTGGAGCGCCAGGATGTAGGGAAAGGTGCGTTCCGCCACGACGGACCCGTCGAGGGGGACGAGGATACGATGGACCATGCGGAACTCCTTCCCGGGCCGGCGGGGGCAGGAGACGGGGGGCAGGCGTTGCCTTCTCTTGGAAGGCAGCAAGTTAAGTGCCACTCAGAGGCAGGATCGAATGTCCCATTTCTCAGGGCGCTGTTGAGCGTGCCAGCGGAGAACTGTGGGGCCGGAGATCCAATCCGTCACACCTCGAGAGGGCGACCTCGTGGTCGACCATTGGCGATGGGGTTGGACCGATTTGGGCCAATTGGTCTCGATGGAAGAAGACGGACCGGGACAGCTCGTCCGCACTGAACGTCAGGAGGCGATCCATGACGTCACGGGAGGAAACCCATCCAGGTACGGCCTCGGTCTATGGCGGCTCGGGGTGGACCCCAAGAGGCCGGGCCCTGGGCCAGGAGTTGGGAGACATCTGGGGAGCATGCGGGCTCGCATGGGAGTGGACCCCCCTCCGGGGCCGTGGTCGGGCGACCGGCATCCAGCGTCCGGGCCGGCGAGGAACGGTGGCTGGCCCGAAGCCTGGCCGATCTGGGAATCCCGATCCTTCGCACGGTAGGGGGCCACGGCACCTTCGAGGGAGCTGACGCCCTCTGGCTTACTCCGGAGCGGGTCCTGGTGGGACTGGGGATCCGAACGAACCTGGAGGGAGCACGCCAGTTGGCAGCCACTCTGGCGGAGCAGGGCATCGAGACCATGGAGGTGGATTTGCCCCATGCCTCCATGCACCTCATAGGGGAGATCCGAATCGTGGACCGGGACCTGGCCTTCGTGCGGCGGGGACGGTGCCCCTGGCGGGCGGTGCAAGCCCTCACCATGGCCGAGTTGGCCACCAGGTGCCCCCGGGCAGGGGGGACCTATGTCTACCTCCGGGAGGCGTACGGACCCGGGGTGGCCTTCGTCTTCGGCTGGACACGCCTACTTCTGATCCAGCCGGCGTTCCGGGCTATCTGGTCTGGCGGCGCCTGTCCCCACGAGCTCCCCCGCTGGAACGGGCGGAAGGCTAACCGTCGGGGCGGAATGGGTGCCTCCGGCCGGCTGGATGGACCGGGTCGTGTCCCTTCTGGTCGCGTGGGGCCACAGGGGACCTCCGTGGCGGTGTCCTGTGGGCGCCCTAGGCCATCTTCTCCAGGAGCTTGTAGATCTGATCCAGGGCGTCCTGCTGGGCGGAAACCGCCTGGGCAAGGGTGATCAGTCCCACGGCCGGGGTATTGGGGGCCACGGGGACGCTAGCCTGGCCCTGGGCTGAACTGATCAAACCCTTTGAGGCGGCCAGTTTGGCCTTGAGGGAGTAGAGTTCGGTCTGAAGCTGGGGATTGGGCATGAATGGGTCCTCTGGCTGGGTGATGGAAGCCGGATCTCAAATGGTCCGGGAGGGGGACGTCCCTCTCGTCACAGGAGAGTGGGCGCTTCCTGCCGGCCCCGTCAAGAATTGGATGGCAGCCTCCCGATCTGGCATGTTTTCTCAGGCATGACAGGTCTGACCTTCCCCTCCAGCGGGACCTTGCCCATGCTTCCTGACTTCCTGAAGGTTACGTCCCCTCAGGTCGACGGGGGCCGGGAGTGTGAAGCCTGAAGGGGCCGACTCCCGCTCCGATCCCATCCTGTAGATTCTCCCGACCCCTTTGGAGTCTCGCCATGTCCCAGATCGATGGACGATCCCTGACGCTGGAAGAGGTGGAACGCGTTGCCGATGACCTGTCCGTGTCTCCCACCCTTTCGGAGGACGCCCGGCAGGGGATTGAGCGGGCCCGTCGCACGGTGGAGGAGCTGGTGGCGGAGGGGAAGGTGGTCTACGGGGTGACCACCGGCTTCGGTCGCCTGGCCGAAGTCTCGGTTTCGGAGGAAGATCGGCGAGCCCTCCAGGTGAATCTTCTGCGGAGCCATGCGGCAGGGACGGGGCCACTCCTGTCTGCCCGGGAGATACGGGTCCTCCTCCTCCTCCGCGCCAATGCCCTGGCCCGGGGACATTCCGGATGCCGCCTCGAGGTCGTGGATCGACTCCTGGAGTTCCTGGCCAGGGGAGTTCATCCTGCCGTACCGGAATCCGGGTCGGTGGGTGCCTCTGGGGATCTGGCCCCACTGGCTCACCTGGCCCTTCCCCTCATTGGAGAAGGGGAGGTCCTGGGACGTGGGGGAGAGGGGGTGCGAGCGGCAGCCGAGGCGCTTGAGGAGGCTGGCCTGGAGCCTCTCTCGTTGGTGGCCAAGGAGGGACTGGCCCTCATCAATGGCACCCAGGCAACCACCGGTCTGGGGGTTCTGGCCCTCCTCCGGGTAGAACGGGCCCTGGAGCAGATGGAGGTGGCTGGCGCCATGTCTCTGGAGGCCCTCATGGGCACGCCGGCGGCATTCCAACCTGAGGTTCACCAGGCCCGACCCCATCCTGGACAGATCGAGACGGCCCAACGCCTTCGGCAACTCATGGCCGGGTCGGAGATCCGGGAATCCCATCGTCACGGGGATCCCCGTGTCCAGGACGCCTACGCCCTCCGTTGCATGCCCCAGATCCATGGTGCTGCTCGGTCGGGGCTGACCTACGTCCGGGAGGTGCTGGAGCGGGAGGTCAACTCGGCCACCGACAATCCGCTGGTTTTTCCTGAGTCCCGGTCCGTTATCAGTGCCGGGAATTTCCACGCACAGGTCGTGGCTCAGGTCCTGGATCTGCTGTGCATGGTGGTAGCCGACCTGGCCTCCGTCAGCGAGCGTCGCCTGGAACGGCTCCTGAACCCGGATCTGTCGGGGCTCCCTGCCTTCCTGGCCCCGGATCCGGGAATCCAGTCAGGGTATATGATCCTGCAGGTCACGGTGGTGGATCTTCTGGCAGAGCTCCGTGTGCTGGCCCATCCGGCCTCGGTGGACTCAGTGCCGACGAGCGCCGGTCAGGAGGACCACGTCTCCATGGGGCTGGCAGCTGCCCGCAAGGCTCGTCGGGCCGCCGAGATTTTGGATACGGTGGTGGCAGCCGAGTTGTTGGCTGCCGCGCAGGGGCTGGAATTCCGCCGGCCTCTGAAGCCTGGGCGAGGGGTGGAGCGGGCCCGGGAGGTACTCCGCAGCGCCGTCCCACCTCTGGAGGTGGACCGACCACCAGCCCCCGATCTGGCCCAGGTGGCTCGGATGGTCCATGGAGGACGGTTTCTGGTCTGAGGGATCGGGACCTGGATCGGCTCCTGTCCGGGGCAGCCGTGTCGGGCCCTCGGGTCTCCTGGCCGATCAGGTGGTGCAGGTGGAGGGCCCCTGGCGTGCGCCAGGGGCTCCCACGATCAGCCGCCGCCTCGGTTCCGACTGGGCGCGCCTCGGGAGGTGGACGGAGCGCTGGCTCCAGAGCGTGCCCGGGGCGCCGCCGGTGTGGAGCGGGTCGAGGGGGGCGGCGCTGATCGTCCCGTCGGTGCCGGTCGACTCCGTGTGGAGGGAGCCGGCGCTGAACGTGTTGAGGGAGCCGGCGTGGAGCGTGTGGACGGCGCAGGCGCCGACCGGGTTGAGGGCGCAGGCGCCGACCGCGTAGAGGGAGCCGGTGTGGAGCGGGTCGAAGGGGCCGAACGGTTTCCTGCTGGAGGCGACGACGGTCGAGCATCGGCTCCGGATCGAGTCCCTGCAGAGGGCGCAGGTGCCGACCTGGTGGAGGAGGACGGCCGGTTGTCCCGGGTGGAGGGTTCCGTGGACGGACGACTCGGCGTCCCCCTCTGGGCATTCCCCGACGGTGCGCTCGGCGCCGTTGTTCGGGGTGCCGGGGTGGCCCGGTCCCCCGAGGATGGAGAGGACGGTGTCCGGGTCGACGTTCCAGGCCGGGCCGGCACGTCCCGGGTCGTGCCCTGGGGCGGACCCGTCCGGGCTGGAGTGCCCTGGGCCCCCCGAGCCCGATCCGACGGCCTGTCCCGAGAGGTCGTGGCAGGTCCTTGCCGGGTGGCTCCACCCCTGCTCCCCTCAGGACTCATCCGTGTCGTGGCGTCACCGGCGCCTGTCCGGGGGCTGGGGGTGGGCGTACTCCTGGAGGTGGGCGTGGGAGCGGCCCGGTCCGGTGCGGCCGTCCGTGCACTTCCGTCCCTGCTGGGATCCGGGCTGGCTGCCGGTGCGGTGGAGGTTCGGGCACCCCGGGTCCGGAGATCAGGAGGTGGCGCCGGGGATGGGGAGGTGCTGGTCCGAACCGCTGATCCTGCCGCCGGTGCCGGCGTCCCACCCCGCCGGACTGCGGTTCGTGAAGGGGCTACTCCCGGCGATTCCTTGTATCGGGGAGCGGGCCTCAAACCCAGGCCTCGATCCCGGTACACGTATCCGGGCCGATACACAGTCCACCGCGGACCGGTGGACACATAGATGGTCGGCGAGTAGTAGACCGGGGCATATGAGTAGTAGATCCGGCTCCGGCTCCAGGCCCGTGGAGCCCGCACGTAGGTGAATCCTACCGAGGGCCCCCACCAGTGGCTGGCCCAACTACTCCACCCGAAGGAAAGATAGAACCCGGAGCGGACCCGGGGGCGGGGCTTGTACGCATAGGGTCGGTAGGCGTACGGGTAGGCGTATGCATAGCCCGGTACCCAGGCGGATGACCACCAGAGGGCATCACAGTAGGGAAGATATCCATACCAGGGGTCCCACGGGTCCCAGCAGAACGTGGCCGGGTTGTGATCGTAGCGGTAGCCTCCGGTGGCCCCGTGGTAACTGGTCCTGGCCCTGGATACCGGAACGGCCCGGGCTCCGGTGCCAGGGAGGCTGGTGGCCTGAGCGAAGAGCCCCGTGGACGCCGATCGATGGGCCATTCCGACGGACATCCCATCGAAGAGATGTTCCGTTCCGGCTTCGCCCCAGGCCGTCAGGGAAACGGAGGTCTGGGCGGATACCGGCGAAGAGAGGACGCTCAGGGTCAGGAAGGCAATGGCCATCGCGAAGGCCGCGGGCCAGGATCTGGACGCAGGGGCGATGGCTGGCATGCTTGATTCTCCTGAGGCCCTACAGAGGACACGTGACTCCTTCCTGATATTATACGCGTCTTTGCAGGAAAAGTGCCAGAAAACGGAGTCGCCTTCGCCATGGGCGCTCGCTTCTGACACACCCTTGGTGCCACCGGTATGGTGCCAGCGGCCTGGCAGGCCGGATGCAAGGATGCGGGACCAGCCCGTGGCTTCGCTTCGTGCAGGCCGCTCAGCCACTCAGACCGATCAGACACCGTGTCCTTTCTGGAGGACAGAGTTGAATCAAAAGAGGACAGGTAGGGCAGGTTGGGGGCGGGGAGGCGTCACGGAGGGACCACCCGTCAGGTCTCAGGGAACCAGTCGATCCAGAAACCACAGAAGACCCAGGAGGGCGAAGGGTGCCAGGGTCAGGAGGGTAACCTGGAACCAGAGCCCCAGCCCCTCCTGGCCAGGCTCCTTGGCAGATCCCTTCCCTCCATCCCTTCCATCACCGAAATCGGACCCTCGATCCCGAACGCCACCGTCGGTGTCTTGATGTCTCGTGGGGTACAACGCCGCCCTCCTTTCCTCTCGATGCTCGAGCCGGATCACTTGTCCTGAGGCTCTGCTCTATGTAGGCTTTAAACTCGCATGTTGTCCTTCCGAACCCAAACGCAGGATTCCTGGGTTCCTTCCGCGGGCCTTTCCCCTCGGACGTGTGTTTATGCTCCCCCAACAAGACTACGACGGAACGTGACCAACGATCGATGGCTGGGCATACTGGAAGTGTTGTCAGGCGGCTCCGGGTTCGTGAGGCGCCAGAACGCTGGCTATATGCCCAGTTCGGACGATGTATACGTAAGCGGCAAGCTCGTATCCAGATTCGGACTGCGAACCGGAGATGAGATCTCCGGCTCGGTAGGCGGCCGCCCGCGGAACGGGAAGGCTCCCCCGCTGACCAATCTGGAGGCGGTGAACGGTCGTCCTCCCCAGGAGGCCAAGGGACGCCCGGACTTCGATCGCCTGAGCGCCATGCACCCTGACGAGCAGTTGACGCTGGAGTGCGATATCCAGGGGCACGGTGGTCCCGACTTCACGAATCGGGTCATCGATCTCTTCTGTCCTCTGGGCAAGGGGCAACGGGCCATGATCGTGGCGCCGGCCAAGGCCGGGAAGACCACGGTCCTCCAGCGTGTGGCTGAAGGGATCGTGAAGAACCACTCTGAGTGCGCTCTTTTCATCCTCCTCGTGGACGAGCGTCCCGAGGAGATCACCGAGATGGAGCAATGCGGGTTCGGGGAAGTCATCGCTTCGTCCTTCGACTTCCCTCCTGACCGGCATGTTGCGCTGGCGGAGATCACCCTGGAGCGGGCCCGGCGACGGGTGGAGATGGGCCAGGACGTCGTCATCATCCTGGACTCCATCACCCGCCTGGCTCGAGCCTACAATACGACAGAGGACGGGAGCGGCCGGACCCTCTCAGGTGGCTTGGACGCCACGGCGCTGGAGCGTCCCAAGCGGCTTCTGGGGAGTGCGCGGAAGATTGATCCGGGCCAGGGCGGAGGCTCCCTGACCATCGTGGCTACGGCTCTGGTGGACACGGGCTCCCGCATGGACCAGGTCATCTTCGAGGAGTTCAAGGGAACCGGAAACAGCGAGTTGGTTCTCAGCCGGGAGTTGGCTGACCGGCGGATCTTCCCAGCCATCGACCTGATGGCATCCGCCACGCGCCGGGAGGAGTTGCTCCTGAGCGAAGAGGGCCTCCTCCTGTCTCGGGCACTCCGTCGACAGTTCAGCAACGCCAGCGCATCCGATGCCATGAGCGAGCTCCTGGGGGCCATGCGACGGACGAAGACGAACGAGGAACTCCTGAGAATGAGCCGGGCGAACCTCTGACGAGGTGATCCGTCCCCTGAGAGTCCACGGGTCTCTCCGGGGAGTTCCAACGGGAGCAGGACCAAGAGTCGAGTCTCCCGGTCCGGTCCCGGCGTCAGCCGTCCTGGGGTGGACGGTCCTCTTCCTCGGGGGTAAAGACCTCTCCCTCCACCACCAGCGCCTGGAGCGCCCGAAGGGACTGTTCCAGTTGTTCTCCCTGGAGCTCATCCATCCGGCCGGCCACGTACCCCAGAAGGGGATTCCAGCCGAAGTCCCCGGATTCAGTCCAGACGATACGGGTTCCGGCCTCCCCTTCCGGTGTCAGCGACATCCGGCCGGTAATCTGGATTGCTCCGCCCTCTACCGCCACGCTGTACCGGACCTCCTGGTTCGGGGTGACCTGGGTGATGATGAACTCCCCCTGGCCGTAGAAGTCATCATCCCATTCTCGCCCGGATCCCTCCCCTGCCTCAGGACCGAAGAACTCCGCTCCACTCTCGGGTGATGGCGTCCAGAGGGTCCACGCCTCAGCACTTTCCAGGTAGGGGAAGACGGCTTCCGGGGGTGCATCCAGTTGAGCGCTCCGCTCTACCTCCCATCCGCTGGGCAGGAGGAATCCAAGGACAAGGAATCCCAGAAGGATGGCGGCCAGGGCGCCCAGGGCGATCCCGGCAATGCGGATGAGGCTCACGTGGGACGCACTCCGTAGGGGAAGGCTCGAATGGAAGGCGGGTCCTGCCGGAGTAACCTGACGGCTCGGGCCCCGGGGTCAAGGGGGAGGCAGTGGAAGCTCCCCTCCCCGGGGCTCCGAGCCCGGACCTCTTTACATTCCGAAATCATTCATATTTCAAGAGCCGTCAGACAGCTGTGTCGATGCGCCGGAGAAGGTCCTGGCGCTCTTCCTGGGCCAGCAGGGGGGAGGAGGCCAGGAGGCGGGCTTCCTGCAAGAGGGCCTCCGTACGGTCCCGGTCGCCGGTCTGGGCGGCCAGCCACGCTGCATCCACGTAAGCCTGACCGGCTTCGATGACATCACCCTGACGAAGAGCGGCCGTGGCGGCAGCTTCGGCGTCGCGGATGGCCCGGTCGGAGCGACCTGCATAGTGGCTCATGCGGGCCGCCTCACGAAGGTTCTGGACTTTCTGAGGATCGTGATCAGGACGGAGCTCTGCTGCTTTCCGATAGAGACGAGCAGCCTCGTGACGTTCATCCATGAGATCCCGAAGGGCCCAGGCTCGAGCCTCCAGCGCGGCGGCCTCTTCCACCTCGGCGGAGAGCTGGGTGGCCGGTGGCTGGTGACCTTCAAGGGTTTCGCCCGGGTCCGTCTGGGCCTGCAGGGGACCAGCCGTGGCCAGGGCCAGGAGGGCCGTACCGGCCAGGAATGTACGAGCGAAGAGAGGGGAGGAGCTTTGAACGCTCGGAGTCGTGTAGGAACGGCGGTGCATGGTATGCCTCGTAGGTTCGATATCAGTGCCGTCCCGGATCCGGAAGGCTGTCTCACCAGATCCGGTGGGGAAGGGACCTTCCCTTCCTCGGGTCCCCCTACGAGACCTCACCTCCGGAAGATTCAGCCTGCGCGAATCGAGTCAGCCGATCCACGGCCTCCTCCAGCGTTGCCAGCTCTTTGCAGAAGGTGAATCGGATCAAGTGGTTCCCCTTGTCCGACTGGAAGAAGCTGGAGCCTGGCACGGCGGCTACTCCCCCCTCCCGAGCCAGTCGGTGGGCGAATGTAGTGTCGTCTTCTCTGGAAATTGCTGAGAAGTCAGCCAGGAGGTAATAGGCGCCTTCCGGTGTCCCGCAGCGGAATCCGGCCTCACGAAGCCCCAGGATCATGAGGTCCCGACGGGCTCGATATCCATCCACCAGCTCATTCAGGTAGGCAGGATCCAACGTAGCCAGGGTGTCCGCCCACGCCTGCTGGAGGGGTGCTGGAGCTCCCACCGTCAGGAAGTCGTGGACCTTGCGGATCGCCCCCGTGATGGCGGGAGGCGCCACCACTGAGCCCAGACGCCATCCGGTTACCGCGAAGGTCTTGGACGCGCCGGAGATGGTGATGGTCCGGTCCTCCATCCCTGGATAGGTGGCCATGGGACGGTGAGAGCCCTGATAGAGGATGCACTCGTAGATCTCATCCGTGATGACCACCAGGTCTCGATCCCGAGCAACCCTGGCTACGCCGGCCATCTCCTCCTCGTCGAAGACCCGACCGGTGGGATTGTTGGGTGTGTTCAGGACCAGGGCCCGGGTCCGAGGGGTTATGACGGCCTCCAGGGCCTCCGGGTCGAGACGGTAGTCGGGCGGATCCAGGGTCAGAAAACGGGCCTGGGCCCCGGCCAGGAGGGCGTCCGGGGCATAGTTCTCGTANAACGGCTCCAGAACCACGACTTCATCGTCTGGGTTCAGCAGGGCGAGGAATACAGCGGCCATGGCCTCCGTCGCACCGCAGGTGATCGTCACGTCCCGATCCGGATCAACTTCCATCCCGTAGCGCCGCTCATACCAGCGGGAAAGCTCCTGGCGGAGGGCAGGCACACCCCAGGTCACACCGTACTGGTTCAGGTCATTGCGAATGGCCTGGACGGCCGCTTCCTTCATGCCATGGGGAGCGGGAAAATCCGGAAATCCCTGAGCCAGGTTCACGGCGCCCACCTCCCGTGCCACCCGGGTCATCTCTCGGATGACCGACTCGGTGAAGTCCTGGGTGCGCTGGGCGGGTCGGAGTGGACCGTCAATCATGAGGGTGCCTCGTCTCGTTCGTAGTCTCGGGGGAGCTGGTGTCTTCCTTCTGAAGCTGGGATGGGAAGGCCGCCGCGTACACCTCCTTCAATTCGGGGAGAGCCGCTTGGAGGGCAGCTTGAAGACCTGGATCGAAGTGGGTCCCCGTCCTGGCCCGGATCTGCTCCACTGCGTCGTCCCAGTCCAGGGGGGTGCGATACGCTCGAGGGCTGGTCATGGCGTCCAGGGAATCAGAAATGGCTACTATGCGGGCAGGGAGGGGGATGGCTTCACCTGCCAGCCGATCCGGGTACCCGGTCCCATCCCATCTCTCATGGTGCCAGGCCGCGACAGCCACGATGAGTTCATCTCCCAGGAGGGGATCCAGGATCCGCCGGCTGGCCCGGGGGTGTTCCCGCACGAGCCGGTATTCATCAGCCGTCAGAGGACTGGGCTTGTTCAGGATGGCGTCGGGGACGGCGATCTTGCCCACGTCCCGGAGTTCGGCAGCCAGGCGGAGTCCTTCCCGGTCCACCTGAGGGCCGTCGGGACCCAGTCCATCCAGGAGAGCAAGGGCATAGGAGCCCACTCGCACACCACTCCCCTCGGTGTAGGGATCTTGAACCTCCACGGCCCGAACCAGGGCCCGGGCCGCTTCCACGATGGCGTCCCGGGTTTCGGGTGTCTGTCGCAGGTTGGACGAGAGGTCCCGGCTCAGCTCCCGGTGTCGAGCGACACGATCATCACGCCGGATCAGAAGCTCCGAGAGGTGCTTCTCCAACTCCTCCATGCTGAAGGGCTTGAAGAGATAGCGGTCAGCACCGGCGCTCAGGGCATCCGCCGTGAGTTGGGAGTCCCTGACCCCGGTGATGACGATGACAGGGGTCTCCGGCCATCGGGCCTTCACGGCCGAGACCAGGTCGTGCCCAGGGAGCCCAGGGAGTCGGAGGTCGGAAATGACCACGTCGAACTCCCGGGCCAGAGCCGCCATGCCTTCGCTGGCGTCGTGTGCCTCCTCTACTTCACACCCTCGCTTCTGGAGATGAGTGGCCATGAGGGTACGGATGGAGGTTTCCTCCTCCACCAGAAGGACGGTCCGCCCTTGGCCCTGGAGCGTCGATTCGATCTGGCCCTCTCGGATGGCCGGGCCTCGGGAAGACCGTTTCCTGGCGGTGCCCACCACCTCCCGGGCTCCGGTGGTGGATCCGGCTGCCGATGCCGGTCGCCCGAAGAGTCGGACACAGTCGCCACCCGCCTCCCGTGCCCGTTGGAGCGCCAACTCGGCTGCTGCGGCCAGGTCACCGGGATCCGACATGGACGGCTGATATCCGGCGATTCCTGCCGAGACGAGCAGGCCATGGCCGCCAGAGGTGGTTCCAGCGAACGCCTCTCGAACTCGCTCGGCGAACCCTAAGGCACCCTCATCGTCGGAGCCATCCAAGATGGACATGAAGCGGGCCGGACCCAGACGGGCGGACAGGTTCATCCGGCGGGTAGTCGAGTTGAGGATGTCACCGAAAGAAGCAAGGGCCTGGTCGGCCGCCGCGTCTCCCTCCGTGGCCAGGTAGCGGGAAAAGCCGTCCAATTCGAAGAGGACCACGGCTACGGGCCGCCCCCGGCGAGCGGCCCAGAACTCGTTCTCCAGGAGGAGGCGGGCCTGAGCCCCAGAGGGGAGCCCCGTTACCGGATCCGTCAACTCGCGCTCGGTCGGTTGCCCTGCCTCTCGCCGAAGGCGGTCCCCGAACCAGCCGAAGCTGAGCCCCATGATCAGGAGAAGTGGGAGGACCCACGGCAGATTCTCGGGGACAGGGCGTACCATGATTCCAGCGGCTACATGCACCAGGACAAGGAGTGCCACCGAAAGGGCCATAGCCATGGCGGCCCCGGGCCATCCCCGGAGATAGGCAAGATGGAGGGTGGGAGCCAAAGCCAAGAGCCAGAGCGGGCCGGCAAAATGGATGTGCTGGCCCGGAAGAAGAAGGGTGGCTGCCGCCGGAAGCAGGAGCACGGAAAAGCTGGCCAGGAGGGGTCCCCGCTGGATGGGCGGGGCTGCCGAAGGGTTCATGTTGGAGCCAGGACGGATGACAAGGTGATCTCGTGTCGGGGTGCGAATATGGTAGACACGAGGCGGCGGCGACAGGAACCGAGGCATCCCGATCGGATCCCCTTCGGAGGACGCCAATTCGTTGACACCCCCTCTCCCTGGCGCCTATGGTCGACGGCATGTCCAACCCCACCACACACCTGAGCCCGGTCAGGCCCCAGAGATGACGCCTATGGAAGGGGGCCCGGTAGAAGGGGGCCGCATCGCGTGGATGACGTTGGCTCTGCTCTCAGTGGCGGTCCTGCTGGCCATGTCTCCCTGGTTCACCGCGTCGGCGGCTGGAGACCTCTTCCGAGTCCGCTTGGGCCTTTCCACCTCGGAGCTGGCCTGGCTCACCGGAGCGGTCCAGGTGGGGTTCGTGGGAGGGACCCTGGTAGCGGCCGTCCTCAATCTGGCGGACATTGTTCCAGCCCGGCGGTACTTTGCCGTCTCCGCCATCCTGGCGGCCGCGTCCAATGCCTTCCTTCTCCTGCCCTCCGACTATCTCCCTCTCCTGGTGGGACGGTTCCTGACAGGGTTCTTCCTGGCCGGCGTCTATCCCCCAGCCATGAAGATGGCCGCCACCTGGTTCCGGACGGCACGGGGAATGGCCATCGGAACGGTGGTGGGTGCGCTCACGGTGGGGAAGGCGGCCCCCTTCCTCCTTCGGGCTGGAGGCCAGGGTGAGGGCCTCCTGGTCATCCTGGGAAGCTCCCTGGCGGGAGTCGTGGCTGGAGGCTTCATCCTCTTCCTCTATCGAGATGGACCCTTTCCCTTTCCCCGGCGCCCCTTCCGCTGGGACCTGGTGGGTCAGGTCCTCCGCCATCGTCCCACCCGCTTGGCCACCTGGGGATACCTGGGACACATGTGGGAACTCTATGCCGTGTGGGCTGCCATCTCACTGTATTTCTTCGATGTCCTGACCGGAGGAGGGGTGATTCCTGCCGAAGCGGGTGCTTCCGCGGCGCTCCTGGCTTTCCTGGTCATCGCCGTGGGCGGCCCCGGCGCCGTAGCTGCAGGGGTAGCTGCCGATCGATGGGGTCGGGAGAGAGTCGCGAGCTTGGCCATGGCCGTGAGCGGAAGCTGTTGCCTCCTGGCGGGGTGGCTGGTCGGTGCCCCCCCGGCCCTGGTCCTGGTGGTGGGGTTGATCTGGGGGTTCAGCGTAGTTGCCGATTCGGCCCAGTTCTCAGCTCTGGTGACGGAGGTTGCGCCTCCCCACGCCGTGGGGACAGCCCTTACGCTCCAGACGGCCTTGGGATTTGCGCTCACCGCCGTGAGTATCTGGTTGGTCCACTGGAGTTACGAGAGCTGGGGTTGGGGACTCAGTTGGCTTCTCCTGGCACCAGGGCCTGCACTGGGGATCGTGGCCATGGTCCGCCTGCGACGACTCCGGGCTGCCGAGGAGCCCGGACCCGATCCCGGATCCGCCTAGAAGGCGGTGGAAGGAAGTACACAGCGGCACCGGTGGGAGCGCTACTGAGGCCACTTCCTATAATGTATTCA
>SL_3KL_010_SEDDRAFT_10000722_pt1 | contig 28405 bp, 9 predicted proteins | sample SodLakKL_010_SED_2_FD_10381 | JGI IMG/M metagenome (IMG submission 10381)
CATCNTCGTACGATTACCGTTGCGATGGATGTATCCACACCATCGGCGATATGAGGGCTGGTGGCAGAGACGGAAGAATTGGATGCATCTACAAGTTGAACCGGCTCAGTACAATCTTCAGCCGGTTCATCACCGGTAATATTCCAGTTATATGTATCCGTTAAAATATTTCTGGCATCAACTGCACAGTATGTTCTGCCGGCGGCCCCCAAAGCAACATTTTCTCTGGGATTTTTTCCAGACCAACCAATTAAAGTTGCGTCATAGTTTTGGCGTGATATGCCGGTATTTGCCAGCATGAAAGACATCGTTGTAACATTATCAATATTCCAATCGCCGAGAGGTTGATCGAATGCTGCCGCATTTAAAAACATCCTCGACATATTGCTCGCATTTAACACATTCCAACTACTGCCAACCGGCTGATTGAATGCTGCTGCGCCATCGAACATTCGGGACATATTGGTAACTTTCGATACGTCCCATTCTGATATGTTGGAGTTGAATGAAGTTGCAAGTGCGAACATCCCACTCATATTGGTTGCAGAAGAGACATCCCAACCGGAAAGATCACCATTAAATGAACTTGCACTTTGAAACATGCTGCTCATATTGACGACTTTTCCGGTGTTCCAGCCCTCTTCCGTATCGGGGTTGTAATTCAGGTTCTGGTTAAAAGATGTTGCCGTGGAAAACATGGAGCTCATGAGAGTAACATTCGATACATCCCAGTTGCGGATATCCTGATCAAACATTGTAGCACCGGCAAACATTGAACCCATATTGGTAACTTTAGACACATCCCAGCCTGATATATCACCATTAAATGAACTTGCGCCTCTGAACATGCTGTTCATGTTGTCAACATTTCCGGTATCCCATCCGCTTATATCACCGTTAAAAGAGACTGCAAATTCGAACATACTTCTCATTCGGGTTACATTCGATACATCCCAGTCACTTAAATCCTGATTGAAGGAGCTTGCACCATTAAACATGCTTTCCATACCTGTTCCTGTTACACTTGAAACGTTCCAGCCTCCAATGTCAGCGTTAAAAGCTTCCGCACCGAGAAACATGGAAGCCATTGTTGTAACGTTTCCTGTATTCCATCCGCTTATATCACCATTAAATGAACTTGCACCTCTGAACATGCTGTTCATATTGAGAACATTTCCCGTAATCCATCCTCTTATGTCGCCATTAAATGAGGTTGCATTTAAAAACATGCCACCCATATTGGTTACAGACGATACATCCCAACCTGAGATATCACCATTAAATGAACTTGCTCCCCGAAACATCTGAGCCATGCTTTGGACCAATGAAACATTCCAATCGCTGATATTGCCATTAAATAAACCGGCATTCCAAAACATTTCCTCCATGGACGTTATCGTTGACACATTCCAATGATTCAGATCGCTGTCCAAACTTGAGGCACCAAGAAACATTCGCCGCAATGACGTTACATTGCTGAGGTTTGGTGCATCCGAAGCATTTACTGCAAGATTACTTGCACCAGCAAAAGCCATCTCCATAGATCTCCATTGGATATCTCCCCACTGTTCAATCGCAAGAATTTTTTCTCTATCGCCTCCTTGATTGAAATAGATACGTGGAAAATCTCCTGAAATTGATATGGTGTATGTTCCGGGCTCGCTATATGTATATTCTAAGTAATGTCTTTGATCTATTATACTTGGTTCCGGTGAATATGTACCGCTTGAACCATCCCCCCAGTCTACTGTAATATTATAACCTTCTCCATAGAGTGGGATTCTGATCTGATTGTCGGCTGAAGGGCCTGTATTGTCAGTTTTCCAGGTGGTTATGAAAGCAATAGCGGCTTCAGCAGGCTCTTCAAAAACGATGACAGGAGTATCTGATAAATCAAAAAAATCTGCTCTTACATAAACGATTACATTATCTTCTGAAACATTGGTTACCTGAAAACGATACGTTCCGGGTGTGGATGTCTCAATGACATCTGTCGATTGGGCATTTGTGGCTTCTCCAAGGCCTTCCAGCCCTATTGAGAAATCATCATTTGTAAAGCCAGAAATGGGTTGATTTGATTCATCCCTCAAAACGATCGTCACGGTAGAAGCGTCGATGCCATTTGCCAGGTGCGGACTCGTTGCCGTAACAGATGAGTTATCAGCACTCACAACAACAGGTGGTGGAGGTGGCGGAGAAGTATATTCTTCAAAAAGAATCACCGGCTGTTGTGTAAGTTGAACCCCATCAGCAGTGATGGTTACGGTTACACTCTCTGCCACCGTGTTGGTTATCGTAAACGCGTACTCTCCCGGAGTTGCAGTTTCAGTCACATCCGATGCAACCGCACTGCCGGTAAGGCCGATCAGGAAATCGCTGTTCAGTAGTCCGCCAATTGGTTCATCTGTCTGGTCAGCCAGTTTGATGGTAACCGTTGATGCATCCGCTCCATCTGCGAAATGCGGTGATGTGGCATTTGCATCGGAGTTGACTGCATCCACAAGTTGAGAACTTCCACAATCACCGGCCAAAGCATCACCTTCTATCTCCCAGTCAAAATCTGAGATCAGTCTGTTTCTGGCATCTTCTGCACAGTACGTTCTGCCGAAGGCTCCAAGCGTTACATTACTTTCCAGGTTCTGTGCGGCCCATCCGATTAGTGTGTTATCGTAATTTTCACTGGACAGATTACTGAAATTGAACAGGCCGCTCATATCCGGAACTCTGCTCACATCCCAGCTGCCAAGACTTTGATTGAAGGATTCAGCACCTTCAAACATGCTGAACATGGAGTTGAGGCTAGCTGTGTTCCATCCGCTAATGTCGGCATTAAAGGCTCGGGCGCCAAAAAACATCACTTCCATATTGGTTACACTGCTTACATCCCATCCGCTGATATCTTGGTTGAAACTTGTTGCTTTATCAAACATCGACGACATATCCTCAACACTGCTTACGTCCCATGCGGAAATGTCGGCATTGAAAGCGTTGCCTTCCTGAGCGGCAAACATGTTCGCCATAGTTACCACATTGCTTACATCCCAGGCTATGTAAAAATCCGGAGTTTCAACATTAACCTCCTTCGTTTGAATGTCTCCGTTGAACTGCACTGCATCCTGAAACATATACGACATATCCGTCACATTGCTCACATTCCAGTTGCTGATGTCTCCGTTGAAGAACGTAGCGTCTTCAAAAAGGCCGCGCATGTTTCGTACGTTGCTCACATCCCAGTGGGTGAGGTCGGGGTTGATACGGGTAAAGAGGAACATTCTCTCCATCGATTCCACATTGCTCAAATCAGGAGCATCTGTTTCCGGGAGGGATGCCAGCCTTGAAGCACCGGCAAAAGCATATGCCATAGATGCCCACTGAATATCGCCCCATTGATCAACAGATAAAATCTTCCCACTGTCGCCGCTGCCGGAGGAATAAATTCTGGGGAAATCACCGGTGATGGATACCTGGTAGTCACCCACCGAAGGATAGGTATGTTCAAGATAATGAAACTCATCCTCGCCGGGATTGGCGGTATAGGTTTCGGATGTTCCATCTCCCCAATGCACCGTAAAGTTGTATCCGTTGCCGATCATCGGGATACGAATCTGGTTATCTGCAGATGCTCCCGGAGGAGGGAACATGGTTGGATTTGTTCTCCATGTTGTGATGAAAGCAGTACTGTGTTCAGCTGGCTCTTCAAAAACAATGACAGGAGTATCTGATAAATCAACAAAATCTGCTCTTACATAAACGACTACATTATCTTCCGAAACATTGGTGACTTGAAAACGATACGTACCGGGTGTGGACGTTTCAGTAACATCCGTTGATTCTGCATTTGTAGCTTCACCAATACCTTCCAACCCTATTGAGAAATCGTCATTTGTGAAGCCTGGAATGGGTTGATTTGATTCATCCCTTAAAACAATCTCTATAGTTGAAGCGTCGAGGCCATCCGCCAGGTGCGGACTCGTTGCCGTGACAGAAGAGTTGTCAGCACTCACAACAACAGGCGGCGGTGGTGGTGGGGATGCATCATCTTCAAAAAGAATAACCGGCTTTTGAGTAAGTTCTGTGCCACCGGCGGTGATGGTTAAAGTGACGCTCTCTTCTACAGTGTTGGTTACTGAAAAAGTGTAAACCCCTTCAAATTCGGTTTCGATTACAACTGAGGCGCTGGCGCTGCCCGTTAATTCAATCAAAAAATCAGTGTTTAGTAGCCCACTGACCGGTTGATCTGCCTGATCAGCCAGTTTGATGGTTACCGTTGAAGCATCCGCACCATCTGCGATATGCGGTGATGTTGCGTCTGCATCTGAATTACCGGCATCTACTACCTGTGCACATATTCCGGGAGAATCCCCGATAATGGTCCAGCCGGCAGTTAAAAGGTTATCTCTTTCAACAGCAGCACAGTAGGTCAGCCCACTGGAAGTAAGGGTTACCCCGCTGTTTACATTCTGCTGCGACCAACCGGTCAATGTGGCATCGTAATTTTCTGTTGACAAGCCGGCGTTCGTGAGCGTACCGCTCATCGATGTAATATGCTCTATATTCCAGGTTCCAAGGTTTTGGTCAAAGCTGGATGCATTCGTGAACATGCCCCGCACTTCCGTAACCTGCGAAATATCCCAGCTGCTGAGGTCCTGATTGATGGAAGACGCGCCCGAAAACAAGAACCCCATGTTTTGCACTTTGCTTACGTTCCAGTTTCCGATATCCGCATTGAACGATGCTGCACCGGAAAACATACTGAACATGGTAGATACGCTGCCGGTATCCCATCCGCTGATATCCCCGTTAAATGCGGCTGCATTATTGAACATGCTGCCCATATTGGTGACATTGCTCACATCCCAGCCCTCGCCCGTATCCGGATCATATCCGACATTACCGTTAAAGATCGCGTTATTCTGAAACATGGCACTCATATTGGTCACCGACGAAACATCCCACATGTACAGATCACGGTTGAACGAATTGGCACCCCGGAACATGCCATTCATCGACTGAACATTTCCGGTATCCCATCCGCTGATATCCCCGTTAAAAGACGAAGCCCCCTGAAATACGCTGCTCATACTGGTAACATTGCTCACATCCCAATCGGTGAGATCCTGATTGAATGCTGCTGCATTTAAAAAAAGCCCGGTCATTCGGGTACCGGATACCCCGGAAACATCCCACCCGCCAATATCGGCATTGAAATTTGTAGCATTTTGAAACATAAAGAAGAAGCTTGTGAGGCTGGCTGTTTGCCACCCGCTGATGTCTCCGTTAAAGGAAGAGGCACCGCTAAACATGTAATCCATTCTCGTAACGTTGCTCACATCCCAGCCAACCCCTGTGTTTGAATCGTAACCGATATTCTGATTAAAGCCTGACGCCCCGCTGAACATTAAGGTCATTATCTCCACATTAGACACATCCCATCCGGTGATATCCCTGTTAAATGAACTTGCCCCGCTAAACATGGCTCTCATATTTGTGACATTCGATACCTTCCAATCGCTGATGTCTCCATTGAAGGAACTTGCTCCGTTAAAAACCCCCTCCATGTCGGTGATGCCGGAGACATCCCAGTGGTTCAGGTCGCTGTTGAGGGAGGATGCATTTCGGAACATGAATCTCATCGAGGTCACATTACCGAGATCAGGTGCATCGTTTGCATTTATAATGAGATTTTGTGCACCGAAAAACGCCCATTCCATGGAGGTCCACTGGATATTCCCCCACTGTTCCACTGAAAGAATCTTTCTGCGATCCCCTGAACTGTTGAAATAAATACGCGGAAAACTGCCGTTGATTTCGATTCTGTATGTACCGGTCCCTTTTGGAAATGTGATGGTGGCTGATCCGGTTTGCCCCGTTAGTGTACCATTATCTGAACTGTCATCAACATTTTCCCAGTAAATGTTGTAGTTGTACCCGGAGCCGGTGGTTGGTATGGTGATTTGATCGGGATCAGAAGTACCGGCCGAATTGTCAATATCCGTTTGCCAAATCGTGATAAAATTGCCCGGATCGCCGGGTGTAATCTGGGCATGTACGGTGTGAGTAATCGTAAAGTCAAAAGCCAATACAAGCAGTAAAATGGCAAATTTTTTCATAGCCTTGATTGAAAGCATAAATGTGATCATCAGAGGGACAATACCTGAGCAGAATATCCCTTGAATGGAATTGCGTAAAGGAGAGCTTAATCACGACATCGTAAATGGAGAAGTTTGACAACATTGTCGGAATCAGAGAGAGGCAAGCACATGGAGATTCTTCACTACGGCTCGCAATCACTCGCCATCGTTCAAAATGACAGGCATCGCAAATGTTTAAATTCCATACTACTTCAACACCGCCCGGGCCTCTTCAAACCGGCTGGAACGGTGGAGTGCTTCTATCAGAAATTCCCGGAGGACTTCATTTCTTTTTTGGTGCTGGTACCGCTGCAACCACCTGCTGCTCAGCTGCTCCATGTCGCCTTTTTGATGATGAATCCGAATCAGGGAGCGGTACGCCTGTCTGTGTTGGGGATCGAGCGAAAGCACTCTTTCAAATGAGAGAACTGCATTATCAAACTGATCGAGATCCCAATAGATTTGCCCCAACACAAAATGGGTCTCTACCTGGTAAATTTCCAGTTCCGCTGATTCAAGAAGGTAACTTTTTGCCTGTTCCGAAAGGCCATTTTCGTAATAGAGTTCACCTTTGTGGTGCATCAGAAGAGCACTTTCGGGATACGCGGAAAGTGCCGTTATTAATATGTGTGAAGATTTTCCAAAATCCATTTTCTTGCGAACGGTTTGCAGCATCTCCCGCACTTCATCCCCGGCTTCGCGCAACTCAGCAGCTGATTGGAACAGCGGCGGCGCTGCAGTCCTGAAGGTTTCCAGGCCGGCCTGTGCTTCACTCCTCACCATCTTTTGCCGTTGTTCCACAAATTCAAGCAGTTTAACCAGTATATCGTAGACATTAGCTGTTTCAACCTGTCGCCAATTCTCATCCGAACCCTTAAACAAAAGCCATTGAGCCCGGCCGTGATACAGGGTATCGAACAGGGGTTCAAGTGCCGATTCTTTTTCAGATTGTGTTGGCAGATGCGATGCGTAGAGGTATCGGAGATGCTCATCATCGTGCTTTTCCAGCACAGTTTGCAGCACATCTCTTGCTTCTTCAATTTTTCCGTTCTCGATCAGAACCCTGCCAAATTCACCCATCAACAGAGGTTGGCCCGGCCAACGCTCAAGCTGTTTCCGGTATTCGGCTTCGGCTTGTTCAATATCCTCATCAAAAAGCCAGGAGTGGGCCGCCAGACGTCCAAATTCCGGTTCATTATAAACAACAGCAAGCGAATCGAACCATGCATTGGCCTCCTGGTAATTACGGGCAGTAATCAGCTCCAGGCCATACTCTTCTTCGAGTTCAACCTCACCCGGAAACTGCTCCATCTGCATCCGGAGCACTTCCAAAACACCTGACTGGTTAAACCGCTGCCGGTTGATGTCGAGCAGCGTTTTATATAAAATCCGTTCTTTCGGATATGTATCAATCTTATCCTTGAAGAATGTATTCGCCTCATTGGCACGATTGGCACTCAACAAAGCGCGTCCGTACATAACAGCCCGGTTCATATAGGATGGATCTGTTTGATACAGATTTTCCAGTGTGTTCAGAAGTTCATCGGCGTTTTCGCGATGTTCATAGATTTGTGCCTGCATCAGAAGAAGGTTTTCTGAATCCGGAAATTTCCGAAGGGCTTGTTTCACAATACTGTCGGCCTCTTCCCACTCCTTGAGCTGAATCAGGATAAATGCCAGGTTGTTCTGAATACTGATATCCTCCGTATCAAACTGTCTGGCCTTCCGGTATTGGCTTGCCGCTGTTTTCAGGTCATCTTTTTCAAACGCCTCTGCAGCAACCTGCTGGTATAACCGGCTGATATACTGGCCGACAGCCTTTTTTCGTATCCCATCCACCTGTTCCGCATCTGTTTGTTTTATCTCCTCAAAAACCTCTTCAAACACAGGTATAGCTTTTTTTAAATCGGTTTGAATGAGCGCTTCCCCTTTCATCACTTTCAGCCGGATGAATCCGGGATGTACTTCCAATCCTTCTTCAGTTAAGCGAATGGCCGCTTCATAATCCTCATTCAATAGATGCGAACTTGTGATATACATATACACATCGCGCTGCGGGTTCGGATACTGCAGTGCCATCTCAAAGTTATGGATCGCTTCATTGTACTCTTGAAGTTCGTAATGAAGCAGCCCCTGCTGTACAAAAAATTGAGAGGTCTGGGCGGGGAGAAGGAGAGGCAATAATGACAAGAAGAAAAAGGGAATAGACCTGAGTAAATATCTGTTTCGAATTAAGTCATTAGAAAAAATCCACTCAAAGATCCTTGGCCTTTGCTTTTTTACCACGAAGACACGAGGGCACGAGGGCTCACGAAGGGGGGTAGTTTTAGAAGCAAAAACTTCGAGAGTACTTCGCGTCTTTGTGTCTTTCCCTGGGGATCCCTTCGGGGCGTGGCCAGAGAGTAAAGGCTTTTTTATTATATGAGCATAGATGGATGCATTAGTGGAAAACGATTGAACCACCCCCGCCCCCTCCTTGGGAAGGAGGGGAGAGTTTTTGCGTAATATTGAATTTAATTTAGCAATCATCCGTCAAAGTCTTAAAAATTCATCTCCTTACGGCCTGGACGGCTACGGCTGTGCGGGCTTCGCGGCCTGTATGATCGTATGGAAACACTTTGAACCACTGTCCCGCTTCGCTTTCCTGATGAACAAATCGCAGCTCGCCTGCATCGGTTTCCCCGATGGGTTCAAAAATTCCGGTCGCGATTCCGGATCTATAGATACGGTACCCGTCAATCTGTGAGTTATCCAGAACCTGCCACTGAAGAATGACCCCATTTTCGGTATAATGAGCCTGTACATTCCGCGTACGCTCAGGCGGATGAAGCCGGTAGGTGGTTATGGGCTCAGAAAGGGCCGGAGCCGATTCATTCCCAACCGAATCAACAGCTGTGATGGAAAAGATATATTCGCGGTTCAGTTCAATGGTGGTATCACGGAAGTAGCGGTTGCCACGGCCGCTTTCATTCAGCAGAACAGCCTCCTCAGCCCCGCTTTCCTGTCGGTAGAGGCGATAGTTCGTTACTGTACCGGTGAGCGATGCATTCCAGGTAACCTGAACCGATTCGCCGTTTCGCATTGCTGTTTGAATGCTTGTGGGCGGATCGGGCGGGGTAATTAGCGGAACCTGCACTTCAGTCCATGTAGTATCACTTCGGTTGCCGTTCAGCCCAACAGCAACCACACCATACTCAAAAAATACCCCCTCACGAAAGCCATCCGTGCCATAGCCGCCATCAATAATGAAAGTTTCAAGAAGAGACTCCCGGTTTACCTGATCAAACAGGCCGCCTGCTGCGGGAAGTATCTGCCTCCGCAGCACCTGGTAGGTTCGGATTCGGCCGGCATTGCCAGGTGCCTGCCACTCTATCCGGACATCTTTTTGATCGAGGTCAAATTCTGCAGTAAGTCCGGTTACCGGATCGGGCGTTGTGCTATCCCATATATAGATGTGGGTTGGATTAGAGAGTTCACTTTCGTTGCCATTTTCGTCAACAGCCGTAACTGCATAGCGGTACTGCCCACCGGGAATGGGATCGGTATGTCTGTAAAATGTTTGCAGTGGCGGCAGCAATTCGTCCGTAAGGCGGGTGTACTCTTCCTCATCACCCAGAGCCATATAGACATGGTATCCGGCGAGATCAATCGCAGGACTCACCGGCCAGCTGATATCACTTGCATACTCATCCGTCAAACTTGACTGCACNCCGCTGATCATATCCGGAGCAATATTATCGGTGACAAACAGTCGAACCGGTTCGCCCGGTTCCGATGACTGGCCCGATATATCCACAGCTTCAACCCAAAACTCATATTCCCGGTTTAACCTGGGTACATTAAATATTTTTCTAAAATCACGGTCGTTCAGTGTCCGCATCAGCACGGCATCGGTTACATCTTCCACAGCTCCAGTTACTATGTCCCTGTAAAACGTTTTGAACCGTATGGCGTTGATGGTTTCCGGCCGATCATCCGGGGTGGGATATCGCCAGTCCAATGTAATGCGCCTGCCCTCATTCTCAGCTTCAATACCGGAAGGTGGAGCTGGTTTTTCCGGGCTGAGAATGGCCGATCCCTCAATTACCTGGCCGTTTGGTTGTTCAAGGTCATTCACAATTTGGAACCGATACGATACCTGTGATCCTACAGGAGCCTGGTCATCCACAAATGAGCGCCCCAGTTCCCGGGCAAGTTCCGGCATAGCTGCATTGATAATGGTATTTTGCATGGTTTGGGCCCTGAGTGACAAAAAGATACCCTGAGGATCGTCTCGGTTAAGCTCTTCGGCGATAAACGTGAACATCGGGCCAAGCCGCCGCTCAAGCTGATAACCGTTCTGAACCGGAAAAATCGGGGTTTCGGTTAACTGTTCCCACTTGCCATCTTCCACTTTACGGTGTACAAGAAACCCATGTGATAGCGGAATGGCAGTGTTATGGTGGATATACACACTCCCGTCATCGCGGGTGAGGATGATCATTTCAAGAATGTGGTCACTCTGTTGTGCAGCAAGCTGAACCGGCAGAAGTGTGAGCAGTGCAATGAATAATACAGTACCTGAGTGTAAAATTTTCTGAAGCATAATAATTTGATGGTTTGGTACTGGGTATTGCGTAAGCGCGGGGTGAATCACGACATCTCGACTTCATCCCGCGAGTCCCGACAAAAAGCGTCGGGGCTTCTTGTCGGCAGACAGGCGCAATATAAGTGAGCGGAGCGAACTGAAATGATGACGAGAACCCGTTGCTACGACTTGGGAGCAATGGATAAAAATTGTCACCAGCAGACTCACATACCATTTGTTGGTTATTGATTTTGACCGAATGAAGTGCAATACGATGTTTAAGGGGACAGTATTTAAATCTATTGTTGTTCCTTCACTGTAGGAGAGGGAGTTTCAGCCTTGTTTGTCTAAGCTTCAGTGTAGCAATAGTTTGTTTTGTTCAGTCTTAGTTATTGAAAAAGTAATCATTCAAATCATCTTTATTCTATGCTTTTGAATGTTTCACTCATTTTAAATCCTTCAATTATTCGAAATTCAATGTCAGATTTAAAAAAATCATTGTTTAGTTTTCTTCCCTCTCCGTAAGCCCATAAAAATAACTCTATACCAAGTAATGATGGGTTAAATTCAACACCATATTGTTTGGCATCTTTGTACTTCATGTCTTCAGGGCCACCATATTTAAAAGTATCTATTAACTGTTCTTTATTTAGCCCCCAAATAGAATGTTGAAAGATTTGATGGAGGTTGCCAATTTCATTTGGTTGTAAAGAAATTGATTTAATCCAGCTCTCGATAGAAACATAAATTTTCATTTTACTCCTGTCAGAAGAGATACCTATGTTTATATTCTGACCATTAAAATGATGTTTTAGGGCATGATAAAATAGATAATGAGTTCGTAGTTGATATGAAGATAACTTGTTGACAATTGAAATTATATATGCCCCCCTGTCATCTCTACTTATACCGCTTCTAGATGACGCGAGTATTCCTCCAAAATAATCTGCTTGAAGTTCTTCTTCACACCAAGAACCATCTTCTAAAATACTTTTTAAAATTTTTGGGGGAACTCTTCCTGGTTCCTCAATTCTTTGTCCTAATTTCTCTTCCGCATTTTTAAAAATTCGTTTGGTATTTTCTACTTTTTTCACAGTCCATTCTTTAATACCCTCACCAATATATTCTGATGTAGGACCCAAAATTTTTTCTATTACTTTAGCACCTCCAATAGCACCACCCAATAACGTTAGTCCTGTTCCAGTATCCATTTATATTAATTGTAGTTAATTTTTTCTAAATAACACTAATACAATCATAAACTAATAATCTTGCCTTGACAAATTAAAACAAAATTATAGCTGAAAAATCAAACCTTCTTTTTTTTAGAGGGTTTAAAAAAATTTAAAAACTATAATTACTTGTTAATAATAGATATGTATTAAGGTTGTATTAATTTTTATTAAAAACCAATTCTAAAAATCTGTTTGTAATCTCCAAAATACCACCTGAACCTCGCTTGCGTTTTTACTACATTATAAATTCAATCAATTGGTAAGCCATGACAACACTCCAGAAAAAACAGAAACTGATCGAAGAAAGCGAAAAACTTACAGATGATGATTTTATTGAGTATTTGCTCCGGTTAATTGAAAGTGAAACAGAACCGGACGATTTAAAAATCTATCCACTTACAGAGATTGAAAAAAAAGCCATTGATGAAGCAGAAACGGATATCAAAGAAGGCAAAGTTATCACAAATAATGAGGCCGATGAGCAAATTAAATCATGGCTTTAGATATAATTTGGACGATTTCTGCCCAGAAAGATCGAATCAGAGTTTTCGAATACTGGAATGAACGCACACAGTCAAGAGAGTATATACAAAAATTAAACACATCCATTGGCCACAGAATATTATTGATTAAAAAGTACCCATCAGCCGGCTTGTCTACTGACAGGCCTGGCGTTCGATTCCATATCATTGCTCGCCATTACAAGTTATTTTATAGGATAGAAGAAAATAACGCTTATATATTGCGATTTTGGGATACCCGCCAGGACCCGGATAAACTAAAACTACTTCCGTAAGGCCAATAAATAGCTTTGCTCATAACGATGCCCGGAGCCCAATACAATTCTCAACCCAGCCTGAACAGACGCTGACAGGAGCTGGCGCACGCTGTCAGGTCTTAATTTGCAGGTAGATAGATCGGACTATTTAAGGGATATGCCATGTGAATCTTGATGCGGTCTCTGCTGTGATTGATACATTCTAATGATTGACGTATTTTTTATAAAAAATAATACGTCACCATATGAAAGATAAACTTACACTTCGATTAGAAAAATCACTGATCAGGGAAGCAAAAAAGCATGCAAGGAAGCAAGGTACCTCAGTTTCTCAGATGGTTTCAGACTATTTTAAAGCCATACAATTAAGAGAAGGCGGGGAAGAACCCGATAAACTACCTCCTAAAACAGCTTCACTTTCCGGAATCATAAAGAAGGGTGTTGATGAGAAGGATTATAAAAAGCATCTTGAGGATAAGTATCTCTCATGAAAATGCTGTTTGATACCAATGTAATTTTGGATGTACTCATCGAAAGAGAGCCCTATTACCAATACTCCGCGCGTTGTATGGCAAGTGTGGAAGAGCGTAAAACCGAGGGATGGATTTGCAGTACTACGGTAACAACCATTGCCTATTTATTACGTAAAGAGTTGACTTCTGAAAACGCAAGCAAACATATTGAATCGCTGTTAACCCTATTCGATATCTCCACTGTAAATAAAAAAGTTCTTATTGAGGCACTTCATAATGGCTTTACCGATTACGAAGATTCGGTTTTAGCAGAATCTGCAGTAGTAAATAATCTTGAGGGCATTATTACCAGAAACAAAAAGGATTTTAAGGCGAGCAAGCTGCCGGTGTATACACCCAAAGAGTTTTTGGCAATTTTAAGTCAAATACAATAAATCAGGGAGCAAAATAATCCCCGGCCATCATAAAACCGGGGAAATTTACCCCCCAACCCGAACAGACGCTGACAGGAGCTGGCGCACGCTGTCAGGTCTTAATCAGGTATTCATGGAATAACGGGCTGTTCTGCATGTACACTGACTGTACCAAATTAAAATGAGCCATATAGTTCATAGAACGGACTGTTTGATGGATACGCCGTATGGACCGTGATCAGGCCGCTACCGTTGGTGATGCGTACTCTTACCCTGCGTTCCGCATTTTGATAAAGTACACTGAAAGGAGGCGTAATTGAAACATTAACTGCAAACGTTCCATATCTGGGTTCATCATAATCTGCCAATATAGTGTGCATATTTAGGTTGCTGAAGTTTGTATGTTCAGGAGAAAAATCAGGCCACGGTTCGTTTGAATTTGGTCTTCTTTCCACCCAGTACTCCACTTTCAGCACGCCTGATTCCGGATCTGTGATATTGCTTACAAAAATCCGGAACGTATTCATAGGAACGTGTTGAGAAGCTACATGGGGTTGATAAATAACAGAAACCGTAGGCGGCAGCGGCGGTGTGGTGTCGATCATCAGCGGGCCGGTGGCGGCAATGTTGGACGTCATTCCCTGAGTATTTACACTACGGTAGAAGATGTAGAACTCATCTTTGATATCCAGCTCCTCAATCTCCTGAAGTGCTACTTCGAAGTATCGATTATACTCCAGGAAATTGCTGTTGTATAAAGACACCGACCTTTGCCGGTTCCACTCCAGGTCCACCGTATTTCCGGAGGGGAATGGCCTGAGTAACTCCATGCCTCTCGGATCTGTGCCGATTGCGTACTGTATTCCAATCAGGTCCGATTCCGGATCGAACGGAGGCTCGGTAACGAATACCCTGATTTTATCCGTATACGGCTTTGCCCGCATAATTCCTGTTTCCGGCAGGGTATAATCGATAAGTTGATACGGGCCAAAGGCGTTGATTGAGCCTTTATTCCCGGCATTGTCTACCGCACGAACATGCCAATAGATATCTTCACCAATTTCAAAATCAGGGTTGTGAATGATCAATTCATCACCGGTAAACGATTCTGCCAGTTGTTCGAATTGATGTGGCTGGATGCTCTCTTCACTGCTAAGTACATACTCAAAGTGCGACACGCCGGAGTAGCTTATGGGTGATTCACCATCTGGAATTTCAGCTCTTGGATCCTCAGGATATGTCTCAATGTTTCTGAAATGAAGCCGCTGTGGAGAGGCTGTTGTCCAGGACTGTCTTATTGCGAAATCCTTATCATAAGGAGGCAGTGTGGCAATCGGTCCATATATTTCTGTAACATCTGTACCGGGTTGCTGAATGGATGTGGGTGCCCTGTCGTGAGAAATCGCATTGAAGGGAACGAGATCGTAGATTAGAGGCCATTCCGCTGTGGTTACACCACTTTGAAGTTCCATTGTATTTCGCACTCTTGCACTGATGTAGTAGGGTACGCCCGGCTCCATATCAATAAAAGAAGTTGGTGCAATGATTCGCTGGGCAGGGATATTCGGGTTGAACTGCACCTGTCCCTGAAGTGTAGACCAGCTTCTCACGTCAGTTAATCCCGGCTGGCTGCCAATGGCATATTCCCACTGACCGATTCCCACCTGCGAATCGTAAGCCGAAACTTCAAGAATCAGCACGCCTTGCTCATTTGTCCAGTACGCTTGCCGGTCATTGGCTCCTTTGGCACGGTTGTAATGGTTCTCAAGGTGCAAAGTGGGCGGAGCAGGGGCAGTTAATTCATTAACTGACGGCACCACACTCTGTCCGGGATTCACGGAGTTGCCTGATCCAAATGGGCCTACATCAACGCGGAATGATGCTCTTCGAATCGCGGTGTTTCCGGCTGAACCACGTACACGAATACCCACATTCAGATCTTCAAAATGAGCACTGGATCTTCTGTATGGGTAGAATGTAAATCGGTCGCGATCACCGATCGACATAAACTCACTCGGGCCGGAACTGATATCGGTATCCGAATTGAACTGGCCGGGATAGGTGATGTTTATGGCTGATTCAATCACCCTGTCGTTATGGGTGGCAACCCAAACAACTTCTGTTTCGTTGTAAAAGGTTTCTCCGTTGTTTTTGGGTGGCCTGTTCGGGTAAACGATGATATCCGAAATTTGAGGCGGCATCAATTGGTTTGCAAGAAACGATCTTGCCGGTGCAAATTCTGTAAAAACCTCACTGCCAATCCTAATCTGATACTTTCCATCATCTTCAACAAACTTCTCTTCATCATAACGAAATTCAAGATAGTTGTTGATCATATTGTAGGAGATAGCCGTTATGTTTGCCCTGATGGCGTAAAAGTCATCCAACACCTCTGTGATATTTTTAAGCGGCTGCAGCATGGTTGCCCGATACTCGCTATGGTCTGCGGTCATAACTTGCTGAACAATATCTCTTCGCTGGTTTCGGAAGGCTATTAAACCTCCGTGGTTCATATTCCACCAAAACCGTTGGTTTAGTGCATTGATGGAATTCAGCTGATCAGCATTGTGCCCATAAAACGGTGTTGTAAATGTATCATAAACCGAATAAACGGCCACTGGTACACCTATATTTGAAGATGATTTTTCGTTTGCAGTCAATTGATTTATATTCAAATTTACCTCACCTCTCAACATCTCTATAAAATGAGCACGATTCGCAAGGCGTAAAGCGGATGCATTTGCGAGAGTTTTATCAGAGATTGTTGGAAATCGATTTTGACCATCTGTTGCATTTAGAACCTGTTGTCTGTGCTCCATACTCAACTCTTCAATGGCAATATTAATCGCTGCGGAATTTGAATTTAAATAATCTAACCGTTCAATTGCCCATTGATTGTCATTAAATGCACGATCAGCAAAACGGGCAAAATATTTGTCCATTTCCATGTACATATCACCATAGGCATGTGCCAAATCGAGAAGGGTATAGCTGTTCCCATCGATGTTTTCCTGGAGCAGGCCATCCATCTCCGAGAGGCTGCCAAGGACATTGAAAATCTGCTCCCGAATCTCCTGCTCCAGGTTTTCCAATTCATCACGATATATTTCTGAACCTTCAACCTGATTTTCAGCGAGCTGCATATCTAATTCGAAATGTACACCCTGGCTTGCCTCGACATTTGCTGTTGGTATTGTTACATTTCTAAGCGGTGATTCTGACATACTTTCAAGAACAGCCTGGTAACTGGCTTCAGCCGCTTCCTGCAATTCAAGTGCGGTAATCAAATCCTGGTTTACTGTTTCCTGCATCGCCTCGAAAATTTGAGAAAGTTGTTCGGCAGTGTTACGGTGTGCATTGCCTGTGGGCCATGTCCATCCATAGCGCTCATACCTCATCACTTCATTTCTTAGATTTTGCAGAGCGATTGGCAGACTTTGCACAGTATACTGATCGTGAATGGCATTTTCCCAGTAACGGCGCGCAGCTGTAGACATTTGATAAAAGTTATACCCGGCAGTTTCTGCGTCCTCTACGGAAGGAATCCTTTCACTCAGCGGAATATCCAGATCCATCAGTGCAAGGGCTCCACCAATTCCTTCCATCAACGAAATAATATGCGCCTGGAACTGTTCGAGCTGGGCCTGGGCCTGTGCAACCAGGTCGCCGTGAGCCCCGCGGCCAAAACCGAATTTGAGTCCGCCGGGCGACCCATACGATGCCCAGGCTGAACCGCATTGAGCATTGTTTCCGGCTCCAAGACAACCGTACACCGTTGCGAACAGCTCAAAACCGGAGGGCCTTTTGGTTACGAACGCCGCTTGTGCACCGGCTGAAATCGTCACAAGACCGCCCAGTATTTTTGCTTCCACATCAAATGTTACATAGGCGCCGAACGGGAATTGATAGCGTTCATCGGTAATCACCCATATGGCACCGCCCACCCGGCTTTCAATTTTCATGATGGCAATATTGATATTAAATCCAACATCCACCTGCAGCATAAAACCGGGGTTCCCTGCAGCAAAGACAGAAGTACCCGTTAATACATTACCAAAAACATTCAGGTTTGTGGTACCCACAATTCCCCAGACCAGATCACTACTCAGATTGTTCATAAAGAAGGTGATGCTGCCTTCTCCTTGCAGAATATTTGGAACCCGTATATTCACTGTGATGCCTATCTGCATGGCAAATTCACCATCCTCCCGTTTGGCGATGCTGCCCATCAGTGTTCCCTGCGCAGTTGTTCCTGCAAGTCCGTCGCCATCCATGCCCAGCACAGTTACACGGGCATCGATGTAGAAACTCTGGCTGGTAATCTGAAAGTAAGAGGTACCGTTTACCACAGCCGCACCGCCACCCGCACTGCCTATGTCGATATTGGCAAAGAGCATGGCAGCAAATTTTGCATTGGTCGGCCTGGCCTGTTCGGAATCGACCAGTTCGTGGCCAAAAGCAGCAATGGCAGCAAAAACCATGTCGAAATCCTGGTCATCGGGCCTGTAGAAAAATCCGCCCCCGGCGCCGCGCAGAGTAACCACGCCCGGTACAATGGGGATTCCCGGACCAGCTTCAAATGCCACAAACAAACCAAAACTCGTCTGTCCGCCTGTGTTTGCAAACTTGCCGGCAACGGCCGCTTTTATGGCGGTATCCCCAATCTCAAATGCACCCACAGCTGCGGCACGAAGCAGGAATTCGCCATCCGACTGTTCATAGTTGATGCTTGCAAAAATATTGAAATTCTCTCCGATTTGAAGGCCGGCTCTTTCTATGGTTAGCGAAACGTCATCGCCACTTCGATAGAACAGAATTTTCTCCACACCGCCACTAATTGCATCACCACCCTCCGAGTTAGCCCCGTTAATGGTTAATGAGAGTGCATCAGCCGTATTCGTTCCGTCAAACAGTGTGCAGTCTCCCATACAAATCAGTTCATTCACAAAACGAGACGTTGTTTCAACATCATCAAAACTGGCAGTTTTGAGATCATCTGGTGATTTTTCACCCGTATCTGCCAGATCGATAGTTTCATTTTGTCTATAGATAAACTCTCCTATAGTCAATGAAGCCACACCGGCAACCGAAATGCTGCCTCCGGTTATTTTTCCACGATCAATGATACCTGTTTGGTTTATGCGAATACCACTGTAGGAAATACTGCCGCCTGACCCATTTTCAGCTTCTCCGGAATCAACACCCGCAATATTAACAGATGCATTTCCGCTTAATCCAATTTCAAATCCGCCCGTTTCGGCCGCCATTTCTGCCTGTACAGCAATGGTGAAAAAGCTCATTTCATAGTCGAATGCCACATTTCCGGTGATGTTATATTGAACATTCACTTGATGATCTTCATTAAAACTGATGCCAATGCCAGGGGTGTTTTCAATGTTACCCGGTTCGCCAAATGCAATTACCGGGTCATCTCTTGTTGGGATCGTGATATTCGCATTTGCATAGAGGCCGCTTTGTTGCACATCGAAAGGATTGATATCAACACGAATGGCAAGCAAGTTAAAGTCCCCAAAGAAAGAACCGGCATCGCCCAATCCTAAACTCTGTGGTTCAACAAACTGAAATACGAGAGAAGAATTATCCACCTGAATGGCGCCATTATTATCCCTGAATATTTCCAGGTTCCCGGTGGTACTGTATTCATCAGCCGGGGCAGGCAGGTTGAGTTCAAGCTCTGCAATCACACGAATTACTTCATCTTCACTGTTCAACGCGAACTCTTTCAATACCACATACTCTTCAAGAATGTTGATAGATTCTACAGTAACGTTCCCAAAACTAACGTCTCCAGATGTGCTGAGTTGAAAACCGTTGAAGCTTATTTGCTGATCAAGGAAGATGATATTTCCATCTGAGTTAACAGCCAGGTTACGTCCGGTTAGTGTAACAGATGGGCTTATAAGCTGAATAACAACGGCATTATCAAATAACCCAAACTCCTGATTATCAAATGTGCCGGTGATTGTACCAATATCGAACAACAATGAGGGATTTGGAGTTTGGTAATGGGTAACCCCAACTTTCAGCTCTTGTACTGTTACTTCAATCGCCTCTCCCAAAAGATCTTCAAATGAAACCTGTCCGTTTACAGCTACATAGAGAGAATCATCACCGGCATGGAATGTGAGCGGGTTCTCTTGATCAAGGCGGAAAGTGGCGGAACCAAGGGTTAATTCTCCGGGATCATACTCCTCAATTCCAAAAATCCAGGCGCCATTTGTCCATGAAGCATCGAATCCTATGGGGGCATCACCTTCTTCCATGATAAGGCTGCTGCTAAGTGAACCCTCAATGCCAACGCTATTTAAATCACCAAAAGAAGCTTCAATTTTTATAAGGCTTGCAGTAAATGTATCGCCAGTTAGCTCTCCTTCACCGAGTGCACTAAATGCATAAATTGGGCTTGCTTCAAGCATAAATGACCCAGATTCAATACCACTTGGGCTGAGGGTTACCTCAACAACGGCATCAAGTTCATCGTTTTCTTCGATTCCGCTGAAAATGGCCGGAAGATCAAACCGCAGGCCTGCTTTCAGTTTGAGTCCGTTTTCGGAATCAAGAGAAAGCTCTGTGAGGGATACCGGGAGGTTGAGTCTCTGCTGCAGGTTAATATCTGACTGCAAATCGAGCGTACCTCCGGTTACATTGTAGGCGTCGTCGGATATCAGCGAGAAAAGGATATCCACTTCCAGATCACTCTCATTGTGTTGCAATGCAGGAATCACGAGCTGTAGTGGCTGATTCTTATTTGTAGTGATGGTATAGCCACCACCATCTATAGATTCAACCGAAATCAGCGGATTTCCCTGTTCGTCTTTGATATCGATATAGGCGATTTCTTCAGTTGGCAAGGGGATGCGATCCGGCAAAAAGGCGATGAGTCCGGCACCGAAATGGAAACCATTCTCGTCAATCATGGCAATATATTCTTCTGCCGGAGGCTGCCCATCCTGGTCCCAGTAGAATTCTGCGCGGCCACGGGTTACTGCCAGCCCATTCAGGCTCATAGCAAAATAATCCACCAGCTCAACCCGGAGATTGCTGTACATCTGTTCATTAAACCGAAGTTCGGCATTCGATGAACCGTTAAATGTGAGGCCGTTATGATCGAGGGTAATGTCTGCATCAAGATTCATGCGAAGGGTGTTTCCGTCCGGCATAGCTGAACCGGTTGCGGCGAATGCAAATCCAAATGGATTCGCTGTAAAATCAATCGCAACATCGGAAGCGATAGTGGCAAACCCGCCAATAATCTCAAATGTTGGAAGCTCAAATATCAGTTCTTCGTAGGATACCTCAACGTTAACAGGATCGTGATTGAGGGTACCCTGTCCGGTCAGTTTTAATCCTTCTGCGCTGAGTTCGGCCATGTTCACACCAAGCGAAAAGAGCGGATTTTCCATCTCGAACAGCGGCATATTCAGCTCAAACGGCTGGTTGATGGAAACCGAACCATCACTGATTTGGCCAGAGATGGCGTCAAGAGTCAGCTCACCCGAAACGATCAGCGGCTGCTCCCCCTGAGGAACCGAAAGCGAGATCTGAACACCTCCATCCAGCTCGGCTTTCTGCTCGTCCTCATCGAGATAGAGGTTCAGGTTGGCGATGGTCATCTCCAGGGTAACCGGGCCCATCTCAAGGGTACCGCACGGCTGCATATCGTTGATTGATCCTTCAAAAGCACGCCCTTCGATGATATTGAATGAAAATTCCGCATCGGAGCAGAGGTCTGGATCACTGATTGTAAAGGCGGGCAGATCTCCCAGGCGGCCATTGATGCTGAAATCTACTGCCTGCCTGAAGCCTCCCACTATTTCGAGCTTGCTTAGCGAACCGGCAATTTCATCAATCAGCAGTTTCGGTGAATTGATACCCGGGGTGGGATCGATCGGTATTTCTACAGGACTCAAAAATCCAATTGGTTCCACACTGCCTGTCAGATACCCATCATCAAACCCGACATTGGTGAACAGAAAACCATCGGGCAAACTCTGCGAGATGCCCTCCAGTTCGGGGAGATCTGCGGAAAAATCCATCGATACAGACTGCCCGATTGCCGGGGTTTCTGTCCAGATCCAAGAGATTTCAGGGGTACGAAATGCCAGCGGTTTCAGCTCAAACCCGGCCAGTTCAATTTCAGGCAGGTTCAGCCCCGGGATGCTGCTTTCGCTGATATTCTGCGGGGATATGCGTATACCATCATCCCGAATTTCGATCTCGCGCAACGGAAAATCGAGTTCACTACCATCGGCCAGGTCGATGTGGAGAATCATGTCAAAAAGAATGGCGAATTCAAATCCTTCTCCGGTCTCATAACTGAAATTTTCTATGGAGAGAATCTCTTCCAATCCAAACCGAAACCGGTCGTTAATAGGTATTTTTGGAAGTTCAGCAATCAGTTCGGGCTCAAATTTTGTGATGGATACATTGCCGCCATTTTGAGTGCGAATGGTCAGTTCAGCCGCCGCCTCTGCACCCAGCTCGGTTTCAATTCTCAGGTTGCCATCCACAAAAATATCATAGCTGGGTACCGGGTTGTGAATATTCATATTGAATGTGCCCTGTACACCTGTAACCCCAACGGTGACTTCTTCACCCGGTGTTAATGCCAGATCCGCGTTCATGCCAGATACTTCAAAATCGGCCCGAACATACCCATCCCCCTGAATGTAGAATGCCACTTCAGCTTCATCGGCCAGTTGCTGGTCAAAAAGCATCAGGTCGCCCAAGAAGGTTAGTGCTGTTTTCTCAACATTGTTCACAAACCTTTTTCCGTACTCTATCGCTTTCGGAACCAGCGGAATGTTGAGATGGCTTAGATCAAAATTCGAATCATCTTCCGGTATCTCCGCAGAGATGGAACCGGATACCACTTCTGGGTTGGACGGATTTGGTGTGATGGTGAGATCATCCAGTGAAATATCGGCCAGTGTGGGCGGATTGGCAGGATTAAGATATGGTATCACAAGAGTGAGCGGCTGTCCCGGCAGTGATGAAATCACAAAATTACCATCCTCGTTTTCTGTGACATACACCATCAATTCATCAACATCATTACGGAGCTGTATGTAGGCAATATCCTCTGTGGGCAAAGGCAGGCGTTCGGGGATCAGTATATCGGCAAAAAAGGCCCAAACGGGGTGAAAACCGGACGGATCGGCAAAGGCAAATTGATTGCCTTCGTAGAAGAAATTGGCCTGCCCGCTGGCCACACCAAACGGGTAGACCGACATCCTGAAATCGTCGGTGTATTCAACCGAAACGGCAGAATCGTAATCCACACCATTAAACGAAACCTGAGCATCAGCAATACCTGCCGAGCCGGCGAACCGAAGCCCCTGTGTATCGATGATAATGTTTCCGGCAAGTTCCATCAGAATTCCGGTATCCAGCGAAAGCTCAGAGCTAACCGGAACAGCGCTGAAATCAAACCCGGAGAGATCGTCTGCGATTCCGGCTTCAAAAGCAAAGGCATCATCAAAAATAATACTGCCATCTTCGATGGTCAGGGTTTCAAGATCAAACAGAAAATCTTCGAATGTAACGCCCATATTCGATCCGGGCAGGATAAGCTCATGTCTGCCGACCACATTTAATCCGTTGCCTGTAATCTCGGCAGACTCAATCCGGAAGCTTAGCACAGGATTTTCGGCCGATGGTATGTGCCAGTCGAATGGTTCATCAATGATAAAAGATGCACTTTTAATGGTGCCGCTTATGAGGTCGATCGCGACTGTACCATCAACTTCCAGGCCATCGGGCAGGGTGAGTGTGGCTTCGGTATTCATGATGGCCTGCTGGCCTTCATCCTCATCTACGCTAAAAACAATATTCGATTGCGTGACTTCTGCCTGGAACGGACCCACATCGAGCGGGCAGCCGGGTATCACATTCTCCAGGGTACCTTCCAGGCCGTCGTAGATCACAAACTGGCCGTCTTCAAAGGCGATCGGTTCCAGTCCGTCGCAGGTAAAGGGCTGGCCAACAGTTACGGCACCGGCAAGGTTCAGCATGCCAAAGGGTTCTATCTCATCAAAATCGGGGTAGTTCACACCGGCCGTGCCTGAGATAGCATCAATCTGAATGGTAATCCCATCTCCGATTGTCCATTCGCACCCGTCAAAGTTGCCCAGTGAGAGGTTGCCAACAACACGGTCTTGATCTATATGGCCGTTCGTAAGATCGAGAGTTGTGCCCAGTAGGCATTGCGGTGCGCCAAACCCGTGTTGAACCACTGCGCTGCCTTCAAACGAGATATCCCACGGGCCCGGTGCCAGCTCTTCCCAATCGAATAGCGGGAAGGTGAAGGCATTGAGGCTGAATGTACTCAGGCTGAGTTCAAAAAGCTGTGCATTAAAAACGGGCAGCGGACGGATGTACGAATCATCATGGAAGTCAACATTACTGAACTGGATTCCCTGGCGGTTTACAATGATATCAGTCATGGTAAGGGAGGTCCAGGAATCGAAGGCATCTACTTCGAGGATGGCATCGAGGCCCAGTTCGAAGTTCCACTCTTCGGTATCCGTATCGTAACTCAGTTCAGAAAGTTCGGTATTTTCGAGCTGTAATTTGGCAAAACCAAGATCAATTTTGGGGTTAAATTCCGGGCAGTAATTTTGTGTTCCGGTTACGGACAGGCCTTCTACACTGTGCATATTTACCCTGGCCCGGGTGCCGCAGTACTGGTTGTTGATGGTTTTGAAGCCAAGGTGGCTGCGCAGCTCCACATCATAACCAAACTCTTCTGTTTCTATATCGATGGAGATGCTGCCCAGCACCCGGTCCACCTCCATCTGCAGCATATCGCTCTGTTCTGCAAGAGGTATCTGGAAGGTTTCGTTACAGAGCAGACCGATCGAGAACAGTGTATCATCCATCTCAAAATTGTTAAGCTCGCATGGGGTTTCCTGGCCGGTTACGCTGGCATCACCGGTGGCCCAAACCCGGTTTTCAGGATAAGATACACCCAGGGTATAGAGTTCAAAATCCAGAAAGTCACGGCTGTACTGTACCAGGGGTGAGCCGGAAATCTCAACTGAACCGCTGAGTCCCTGCCGGGTGAGGGTGAGTTCGCCCGTAGCGTCGACCCACTGCTGGCCGGGCGTTTGAAGCGAAGCCGTTACGCCAAAATTTTGCCCGAACGACCAAAACAATTCTTCAAATTCGATCCAGGGATTTTCAGCGGGAAGCAGGAACGGTATTTGATCGGCCGAGCCGCTTACCGAACCACCCAGAATCACCGGGCTTGCAAGCGATCCTTTCTGCACCATCAGGTTATTGACCATAACGGAGCTTTGCATGGCCCCCATTATGCCATCAAATTCAAGCGAAAGGGAGGCGAGCCCATCGAGCTGGTAATAGGTTGAAAATTCAGTAACTGTAAGTTCTCCAAGGCCGGTAAGAGTTGCAAATTGCGGGATAATTGTAATCTCTTCAACAAGAGAAAAATCGGCAATCAAATCGCCTTCATCGTCTGCCGCTTTATACGTGAACGTGTAGATCTCTGTCTTGCCCTGGTTTTGCAGCGGCACATTGCCCATCGCATCCCTTGCGGTAATCTGCCAGCCGTATTCGGTGTTCTCTTCAAGAGGCAGAAAATCGGGTGTGTAGATGAGCGTTGTATTGCCCATAAGTGTTTCAATGGCCACCTCCCGGTTTCCATTGATAGCCTGCAGGGGTGATTGGCCGGGGTTTATTTCGACCAGTAAAAATTCATATTCCATTTGTATACTTGCGGTATTAACCACCGGAGTCCAGGCAAAGATTGGAACATCCATCAATACATTGGACCCATTTGAAGGAGAAACGGGGATAGGCGGAGAGGGGTACTGAACAGAAAAATGGGCGTTTCCTGCGATGGAGATAATATTTGGCTGGCTTGCGGCACGGGCATTGATTCGAATGGTATAGCTGCCTTCCGGCACGGTACCGGTCTGGATAATCTGGTTGCGAATATCGCCATCCAGTTGCTGAAAAATATCATTCGCTCCCTGGGGGAAAATCAGTTCTTCAAAAAAGGAGGTAAATACATACGTACCTGGAGTAAATGGTGCCGAAAGGGATGAAATTTCAATGATTTCCTGGCCGCCTTTCAGAACGGTAAAATCAAAAATGAAATCCACCGGCACACTGCTGAAGCTGGTATAGTTAAAAATGATCTGGTACTGACCGGTTACAAAACTGTTTTCGATATCCTCGGCAAATGGACTGGGCAGCATAGGAGGTATGCCCACAATGGTTACCTGTGATGTACTCTGAGCATGGGCCCGATCTGAATAGCCCTGGAGAACGATCAATATCCCAAATAAAAAAGCTGCATTAGTAAGTACTGATTTAAATGTAAATATTGAAATCATTCTGTGAGCCAACCCGATTAAAATGTTCGTTGATACCTGAAGCTGCCCTCAAGTTCTGTATAGTCATTTCCGGTTCCGTCCAACACCCGGCTATTACGTGAACGCAGAGTTAGATTGAAGGTGTCTTTGTCCGTTAACCGGTAGGATGAATTGATTCCGCTAACAAGCTGCTGAAATCTGTTAGTTATGGCGGTGCCGTTCATCACTTCTCTTTCCAGCCTGCTTTGATTGATGCCGAGGTTCAGGCCCAGAGTCAGTTTTCGGTTAAAAAGTGCATAACTGGTTCCGAAATTGATCCCGATATTTTGAATTTCACCGCCATCTGATGAGTTGGTTAAATAGTTGCCTGAGCTATTCAGAGTAATGCCCGTCGGAAGCGTGATGGCATAGCTGAGCATACCGGTGTACGATTCAGAAAAAAAAGAATTGCTGCTTTCCGGGTCCCCGATAAACGAACTGTTTACAGTCAGATAGCCGCCGGAAAGTGCAATATTATGAATAAAATCATCCCCAATGAAGGTAAAATTGGGCTGAAGCATTAGATTATGCGAAACCTGAGACTGTCCGCCCATGGACTGGTCAATGCCGTCAAAAGAGTTCATGGTTATATCATTCAGTAACATGTTATATGAGGTAGTAAGGTGAAAAACCTCACTGAAAACTATTTGCACATTTGTGCCGATGCTGGTGTTGGATTGCGTCTGAAACCGGGTACCAAGCAGGTTATCGCGCCCGAGAGTTATATCAGACCGAACAGAGAGGCGGTTTTTGAAAAAACGAACTGCCGGGCTAAGCGTGATAGTCTCAACATCATTGCGCACTGTGCCGCGGCCCAGCGACATGAACCCGGGCTGAATGCGCTCATAACCTATGTTCATATCAAAAAAATCAGACCTAAAACCTGCAAGAGCTTTACCGGCGTAGTTAACATGTGTACTGGCCCGAGGCTGATAAATTGCGGTGAAAAAAACGGGAACTCCAAGATCGGAAGATGAAAATGGCTCTCCCTCAAGATCCCTGGTAAAAACCGAAGTGGTAAACTGGCTCTCCAGTGTTAAGCGTCCATCGAACAGATTCACTCTAAATTCGGGAGTAAGCGTTAAATTTTCCTGAGGTTTGATCTCAATAATTTCTCCAGAAAGTGAAGCAGCATCGTCTTGTGCATAAAATGTGTTGAGGTTAAAATAACTACCATTTGTTCCGGTTATCCCCATTTTTGCCCCAAAGGCCCACTGATTAAAGGAAGGTTCACGAAATGCAGATTCCAGGCTGGGCCGCACCACACGTTTAGATTTTCCGCCAATTACCTCAATCAAAAAATTTCCGGGATTTACCCGTACATATCCGCCCCTGATGGTTGTTCCGTTTAAACTATAGTCAGAAAAACGCGTATTTACATCGCCAGCACGAAAAGTAAGCCATCGCCAGCGCGCACTATAATTTATAGAGTTCATGTTTTGTCGAAAGCCGGAATCATCAGTTGAGTAGTTCAGGGTAAAACCACTGCGCAGGCCAAGTGCTGTAAAATTTAAATTGGCATTGGTTTGAAGAATACCGGGGGGGCGGCGGTTATCAATGCCCTGTGCCGTGTACATCGATGCTGTTAACCCAATGCTGCCGCCAGACCTGAAAATGGAAAGATCGGTATCATCCCAGAATGAACTACTCTGTGAAAATACCGGTATGGCTGCGATCAGCAAGATGCAGAAGGGGGCTAAAATTTTCGATATAATGGTGTGCAAATCCAAAATTTGATTGTTTAGAGTTCTTTTTGAATTGTTGTTAGCAGCTTAAATGGGCTTTCTTCATGTTGGTTAATAATGACTTATGTGGTTATGGCATAAATTCATTTAGTTGCCATAAATAGTTGCTATAGTGGTTTTTGTTGAGTAAAATTTTTTCTAAAAATGATTAAGGGTTTGTTGGCTACACAAAATTGTATATGTATTGCGCAAAACGAATTCTGATCACGACATGAACTAATGAACTTCAATATTGGAAAGACCAGGAGACATAACCCGTTTGCTTGTTAAGGCTCAGAATGGCGATAAAGCTGCTCTTGATTCATTGTATCCTCATGTTTACGGGAATCTGAAGGAAATTGCACGAAAACATCTTGCCTATGAGAGGAATGCGCAGACATTACGAAAAACGGCATTGGTGCATGAACTCTATCTGAAAATGTTGGGGAATTCGAAGATAGAGTGGCAAAATCGTGCACATTTTTATTCGATTGCTTCAAGATGCATGAGACAGATTTTGGTGGATCATGCCCGTAAAAAAGTTGCACTTCGCAGGGGCGGGAAAAACCGGCCTATTACCCTGGACGAAGAAAAGCTGGATCTTGAAGAGCACTCTGAAGAGATCATCGAATTGAATGAACTGATTGAAAAACTCAGTGAGATCGACTCAAGAAGGGGACAGGTTG